>Ga0209196_1000109_pt1 | contig 63003 bp, 54 predicted proteins | sample COGITO_mtgs_1105_5_FD_184801 | JGI IMG/M metagenome (GOLD analysis project Ga0209196, IMG submission 184801) | Pelagic marine microbial communities from North Sea - COGITO_mtgs_110509 (SPAdes) (version 2) | ecosystem: Environmental > Aquatic > Marine > Epipelagic ... | reverse complement strand
TGGGGTGCAATCTGGCGGCTGTATCCGGATCTACCGCTTGCAGCTGTTTATAGACAGCGGGCCAGCCTTCACTGTCCGCCTGCTGTTGAATCTGGTCGCGAATTTCACCATTGGCCTCGGGCATTTTAGACAGGCCTTCGAGGAGCACTTTAAAATAGAGCATGGTGCCGCCCACTAGCAGCGGGATATTTCCCCGGGCGGTAATCTCGGCCATTACGCGGGTCGCATCAGCAAGAAAATCTGCCGCTGAATAGGCATCCAAAGGATCGCGAATATCAATTAAATGGTGGGGCGCTTTTTCAAGGGTCGCCTGATCCGGTTTGGCGCTACCTATATCCAGCTGGCGATAGACCTGCGCTGAATCGACATTGATTAACTCCACCGGAAAATGGTCCTGCAGGGCAATGGCCAGATCGGTTTTACCGCTGGCGGTTGGTCCCATCACAAATATCGCTGGCGGTTTTTCAGAGGCTGTCACCGCTTTATCGCCCTCGCAAAAACAGTTTATCTAATTGATCGAGGGTCAGCTGAGACCAGGTCGGCCGACCGTGGTTGCACTGCCCGCTTCTCTCTGTGGCTTCCATATCCCTGAGCAGGCCATTCATTTCCGGAATGGTTAACTTGCGGTTGGCGCGCACTGAACCATGACAGGCCATAGTCGAAAGTATTTCATTAATATGATCTCTAATCCGCTCTGAAGTACCGTGCTCAAGCAGGTCTGAAAGTACGTCTCGCAACAGGGCTTCAACTTCGGAACCGCGGAGTATTGCAGGTATCTGGCGAACAATAATGCTTTCAGCGGCGGCGCGCTCAACGGTAAATCCAAGCTTGGTGAAAATAGCATTGTTCTGCTCGGCAGCATCGGCCTCGCGCTGACTGACCGCCAAACTCTCCGGGACTAATAGTGGCTGGGAAACAAGTCCCTGATCATCAAAGTCACGCTTCATGCGCTCATAGGTAATTCGCTCATGGGCCGCATGCATATCGACAACTATTAATCCCTCGCTGTTTTCGGCAAGAATATAGATACCTTTAAGCTGGGCTATGGCATAGCCCAGAGGCGGAACATCCTGCTGGGCATTAAAGTCCAGCGGTGTTTCCGGAAGGCTGGCCTGATCAGTGGAGTAAAGGCTCTGGTAAGCGGCCATCGGCGTCGCAGCACCATGGATTGAGGGGCGATGATCGGAAAACTGCATGGAAGGCTGCCACTGGGTAGCCTGCCGATCCGATTGTGCAGTGAACTGCTGACCCATATTACTTGAACCTAAATCACCCGGGACAGAGGAATCATTGGACTGCAGATGATCCTGAGGACGATCCTCAGCCAATGCTTTCTTAATAGTTGAGGAAATAAAACTGTGAATCGAGCCACTCTCACGAAAGCGCACCTCATGCTTGGTCGGGTGCACATTAACATCCACATCTGCCGGGGTAATTTCCAAAAACAGCACATAGGCCGGATGTCGCCCATGGTAGAGAACATCTTGATAGGCCTGACGCACCGCATGGGAAACTACTTTGTCACGTATAGATCGACCATTGACAAAGAAGTGCTGCAGATCGGCCTGACTGCGGGAAAAGGTTGGCAGTCCAATCCAGCCCCAGAGGCGCAGACCGTGACGATCGTTGTCCACATACAGCGCCTGCTCCATAAAGGGGGCGCCACAGATATCCGCAACCCGCTTCTCCTGCTCCAACTGGGTAGCTGCAGGTCGCAAGCTGAGTTGAGCGCGCTGGTTATGCCGCAGATTAAAGGCGACATCAAACCGACTCAGGGCGAGCTTTTTAATGCTTTCATCAATACGGTTGTATTCGGTCTTTTCGGTGCGCAAAAACTTGCGCCGCGCCGGGGTATTAAAGAACAGGTCGCGAACTTCAACACTGGTGCCAACAGGATGAGAGGCTGGCTGAATATCAACTTCCATATCACGCCCTTCCGAGACCGCCTTCCAGGCCGTGCCCTCGCCGTGATTGGAGGTCAGGCTAAGGCGTGAGACAGAGGCTATACTGGCCAGGGCCTCACCGCGAAAGCCCAGTGAGGAGACCGCTTCGAGATCTTCGAGATTGCCAATCTTGCTGGTTGCGTGACGACTGAGGGCCAGAGGTAGATCGTCCTCGGCAATACCACAGCCATCGTCGCGAATTCTAATGAGCTTAACGCCACCCTGCTCTATATCTATATCGATACTCTGAGCACCGGCATCCAGGCTGTTCTCAACCAGCTCTTTGAGTACCGAAGCGGGACGCTCCACCACTTCACCCGCAGCAATCTGATTGGCCAATTGCGGACTGAGAACCTGAATAACGGGCATAAGGGGTGACCTTCTATTTGCTGTTTTTAACTGGGTTTACTATCGGGCGGGGATCAATATTTTTTGGCCCACTTTAATGGTGCTATTACGCATTTGATTGTAGCTTAAAATATGTGTGACCGAGGTATTGTAACGCTGGGCAATCTCCGACAATGTATCACCGCGAGCAATGATATAGCTGCGTTGACGGGTGCTTTTATTGGCCGCCAGCGATGTACCCTCCGGGGTGTTATCCAGGTAATAACTGACCAGTCCGTTATAGATCGCTGCGGCCATCTTCTGCTGATAGGCTCCGCTACTCAACTGGCGAGCTTCTTTGGGATTGGATATAAAGCCGGTCTCGATCAATAGGGAGGGAATATCCGGGGATTTAAGCACTAAAAATCCCGCCTGCTCGACACGCTTTTTATGTAATCTGGCCACGCCACCCATATTCTTTAAGACATATTTTCCGGCATCGAGGCTACTGATCAGGGTTCCTGTCATAGAGAGATCCAATAGCACCTCGCGAAGGGCTGCATCTTTATTATCTAGGTTTAATGAGCCCTCGGCACCGCCAATTAAATCCGCACGGTTTTCCTTTTTCGCCAAGAAGCGTGCCGCTTCACTGGTAGCGCCCTTGGTGGAGAGTGCATAGACTGAGGCACCGTTTGCCTTGGGGTTGGTAAAGGCATCGGCATGGATAGAGAGAAAGAAATCCGCGCGACTTTTGCGCGCAATTGCCGTGCGTTTGCGGTGGGCCAGATAGTAGTCTCCGGTACGCACCAGTTCGCCACTAAAGTCCGGGTGTTTATCAAAGAGTTTTTCCAGACGTCGAGCTATTTGGAAGGCGACTACTTTTTCGCGAATACCTTTTGGGCCGAGTGCTCCGGGATCTTCTCCACCGTGACCGGCGTCGATAGAAATAACAATCTTGCGATTGGCTTTTGGCAGCACTTTTTTCGCGGGCTTATTGGCCACTTTAGCTGTATCAAAAAGATCGACAACCAATCTATCGCCATACTGTTCGTTGGCTTTAAGGGTAAAGTTATTTACCCGCACCCTGGTCTTTAATTCCAGAACAATACGTAGATTTGAACCATTGCGAACACCGGAGCGAATTTTACTGATAGGGGTTGGAGAGATTTCCAGCTTATCCAGATTTGCTTTTAGCTCTGCACCCTCAATATCAATAACCAGACGGCTCGGGTTATCCAGAGTGAAGACTTTGTAGTCAAAGGTATCGCTGATATCGAATACCAGTCGGGTATTATCCGGCGCTCGCCAGATTCGCGCGCTGTCTATATCGGCGGCAAAAATTGGGGCGGCAATAAAAAGTATTGCCGTAAATATAAATGCTGCTGTTATCTTTAAGCGCAATTTAAATCCCATTTTTATAGCTCTTCTATTAACTTTTCCAGCTGCGAGATAATCTTATAACCCAAATCACCGCCGGCTCTAAAACCAAGGGTTCGACCCTCATCTGTTTGGATAATTCCAATCTCTATATCGGCAGCGGGTAAAAACCCCTGCCCGCGCTCCGGCCATTCTATCAAGCATAGGCAGGCTTCTGCCAGATAGTCGCGAAAGCCCATATATTCGAGCTCTTCCGGGTCGATTAAACGGTAAAAGTCAAAGTGGCACACTCTGCCCAATGGCAACTCATAAGGCTCCACTAAAGTGTAGGTGGGGCTCTTAACCGAACCGCTATGACCGAGACCATTGAGTATGCCGCGGCTAAGGGTAGTTTTACCGGCGCCCAAATCACCGCTGAGCGAAATTAGCAGCGCCTGTTTGACTGCTGTTTCACTATTCAAATTATGGACAGTGCTAATGGCCCTGGCGATCTTGCCACCAAACTGCAGCATCAATGATTCACCCGGCACTGTGACGGTTAAGCTTTCCCCATATGAGGCAGCCTCAGTCACAGATCGGCACCATTTAGAATCGCGGTTATAAATGCACTTATATCAGTTGCAGCAAGTCCACGGGCACCGCGATCTTCAACCGCCAAATCCGCCGCTGCCGAATGCAGACAACAGCCCAGCTGGGCGGCCTGAGATGGCGCGAGACCCTGAGCTAAGAGACCACCGACAATCCCGGACAACATATCGCCCATTCCGGCAGTCGCCATACTTGGGTTGCCGTAGGGACAGACATGGATTAATTCGCTATCGGCGCTGGTAATAAGCGTCCCAGCGCCCTTGAGCAGCACCACCGCATTAAACTTTTTCTGCAGCTGGCGCACCGCAGAGAAACGATTGGCCTGCACTTCTGCAACACTAATATTTAAAAGTCGCGCCGCTTCAGCCGGATGGGGTGTCATCACCCAGCGGCTGCCATCGGGGTTGGGCACTACCCTTCCCTCGGCGATAATATTTAGCGCATCGGCATCCACTACCATTGGCAGTCCACTGGCAACAGCTTTTTGCAGCAGCTGCTCAGACCAGGGAGAGCGCCCCAGACCTGGACCGACAACCAAGACTGTTGGCTTATCCAACAGGGGCTCTAATTCCTGTCCGGAAATAATACCGCTGGCCATTATCTCTGGCTGGCGAGCCAAAATTGCCGCGACATGTTCGGGGCGAGTGGCGACACTAACCAGTCCGGCACCAGTGCGCAGGGCTGACTCTGCGGCCATCAGTCCGGCACCGCCGTAACCATGATCACCGCCAATTACCATGGCGTGTCCAAATTGATTTTTATAGGCATCTGCATCGCGATCTGGAAAGACCTCAAGCAGATCATCGAGATTCATTAACGCGGAACTGCAGGGCTGTTGCTGAAAAAGCTGCTCATCAATATCCAGTGAGTGATAAATGATTTCACCGCAGAGGGCCGGTCCACGACCGCTGAACATACCCTGCTTGGCGGCGATAAAGGTTACGCTTATATCAGCTTTTACCGCTGCACCTGCAGCACTGCCAGTATCACTACAAAGCCCTGAGGGTAGATCGATTGAAAGTACAGGAAGCGCGGCATTGTTTATACAGTGGATAGCATCTGCGTAGAGTTCACGTACAGGCTGTTGGAAACCCGTTCCCAGCAGTGCATCGACAATTACACCTTCATCAAGATCTATATCCGCAGAAAATGCGACAAGGGAAACACCAGCATTTGCACTATAGTCTCTGGCCAGTGCCGCGTCGCCAGAAAGCTTTTCTTTTGCAGCTAACTCTATAACCCGAACGGAAATACCTTTTTCAGCAGCCAGTGCTGCAACTATATAGCCATCGCCAGCATTGTTGCCGGAACCACAAAAAACCGTAATTAACGAGGGAGCTCCCCAGGCATCAAGCAGCTCATCAAAGGCGGCGCGACCGGCGCGTTTCATTAAAACGATGCTCGGAATCCCCAGCTGTTGAATCGCCAGACGATCCAGTTGACGAACAGATTTTGAATTATATAGAGCGTCTTGAATAACAATGTGCGACATGTCCGCGAGTTCCCAGTAAGATTACCGCGATTATATGTCAGATTAGCCCTGAAACCATGACCGAAACAAATAAGCTCGATGATCTAGCGAAAAATATTAAAGCCTGGGGGGAAACTTTGGGCTTTCAGCAGGTGGCTATTTCAAAACCAGATCTCGACCAGGCTTCCGAGCGTCTTTTACGCTGGCTGGAAAACGGTTTTCAGGGTTCAATGCAGTGGATGGGCGCCCATGGTGACAAGCGCTACAAAGTCAATAAGTTGGTGGATAATACGGTGCGGGTTATCTCTGTGCGCATGGACTATCTTACCGACAGCAATATGATCGCTGTTCTTAAAGATGACAATAAAGCTTATATATCAAGGTATGCCCTGGGTCGTGACTATCACAAACTGATCCGCAAACGACTTGCCGACCTGACCAAAAAAATCGAGGCCGAGATAGATCGACTCGGCCTTACCGATCTGCAATTAAACCAACGACCCTTTGTCGATAGTGCGCCGGTGATGGAAAAGCCGCTGGCGGCTCAGGCCGGACTTGGCTGGATTGGTAAAAACACCTTACTGCTAAATGACAAAGTCGGCTCGTGGTTTTTTCTTGGGGAGATTTATATCTCGCTAAAATTGCCAGTCGACGATAACCAGCAGACCGATAAGTGCGGTAACTGTCGCGCCTGTTTAAAAGTCTGCCCGACTGATGCTTTTCCGGAACCCTATGTTCTGGATGCACGCAGATGTATTTCCTATCTAACTATTGAGAGTCAGGAACCAATTCCTGAAGAGCTGCGACCGCTGATGGGCAATCGGGTATTTGGCTGTGATGACTGCCAGATAATCTGCCCCTGGAATCGCTATTCATCGAAGACTCAGGAAATCGATTTTAGCCCGCGACACAATCTGGATAATTCCGATTTAGTGACTCTCTTTGAGTGGACAGAAGACGAGTTCAAGCAGAAAACTGAAGGCTCTCCTATTCGCCGTATTGGCTTTCAGCGCTGGCTGCGCAATCTCTCTGTGGGTCTCGGCAATGCGCCGCCATCAGAGCGAATTATCAGCGCTTTGCAACAGCGAGCCGATGATCCATCAGCGCTGGTTCGTGAACATGTTGAATGGGCGCTGCAAGAACAGCAGCGCAAGTTTGATACTGCTGAACAACTGCCTATAGGTGAATAAACACTTCGCGGTAATAGACCAGCTCGCGGATAGAGTCGTGAATATCATCCATGGCCAGATGGCTGCCGCGTTTCTTAAAGCCATTGGATAACTCAGGCTTCCAGCGCTGCACTAACTCTTTAAGGGTGCTGACATCGAGATTTCGGTAGTGAAAGAAGGTTTCCAGCTCAGGCATATAGTTGGCCAGAAAGCGTCGATCCTGACAGATTGAATTGCCGCACATAGGCGATTTTCCCGCCGGCACCCACTGACTTAAAAATTCGATAGTCGCCGCTGCTGCTTCAGCTTCAGTGGTGGTGCTCTGTCGAACCCGCTCGGTAAGCCCGGAACCACCGTGCTGACGTGTATTCCACTCATCCATACCCTCTAACAGCTGATCCGGCTGATGGACGGCCAATACCGGGCCCTCGGCGAGAATATTGAGGTCTTTATCGGTGACCACTGTGGCAATCTCAATAATGCGATCGCGCTCGGGGCTGAGACCTGTCATCTCTAAGTCGATCCAGATGAGGTTCATTGGATCGGGATTTTGCGGTGATTTGGTCATTTAAAATTTTCCGTGAAATGTCAGGTCAGGGTTAGCAAAATGTTACTTCAGCCGGATATGCTATATCCTTGCGAACCAGAACGCCAGAGACAGTACTGACCAAGGTATTTAATCAGGTGTTTATCGAACAGTTAAAGAGAGCTTGAATGGCCAAACGCAATCTCAGTCTACGACAAAAAAACCGCATCCAGTCAATTCAGGAACGTCGTCGTGAGCGAGCCATGCTTAAAAATACCATCAGTGATGATGAGCTGGAGAATCTGACTCAGCTCGGCCCAGAGGTGCGCGGTACAGTTATTACCAACTTTGGCGCACAGATTGATATTGAGGGCCTGGAAGGCAACTATAAGGACAAAATTTACCGCTGCCATATCCGCGCCAACCTGGAACCACTGGTCACCGGAGATACGGTAATCTGGCGTCACGCGGAACCCAATGGCGTGATTGTCGCCCGCGAACCGCGCAACTCTGAACTGCTGCGCCCAGACCCCTATGGCAAGCTGCGCCCTGTGGCTGCCAATGTGGATCGCATCGCGATTGTGTTTGCCGCCAAGCCAACCGCTTACAGCAACCTTATCGACCGCTATCTGATTGCCTCTGAAGCACAGAATATTCAGCCGGTATTGATCGTCAATAAAATCGATATGCTCGAGGGCGGTGAGCATTCCTATATTGAACAGTTAATCAGCGATTACCAAAAAGTCGGCTATGAGGTACTTCAAGTATCAGTAAAGACCGGTGCCGGGATAGATAAGCTAAAAGACTATTTAGCAGCACACACTTCAATTTTTGTTGGTCAGTCTGGTGTCGGTAAATCCTCGCTGATCAATCAGCTGGAGCCCGATGCCAATATCCTGGTCGGCGCCCTCTCTGAAGGTACTGACAAGGGCACCCATACCACCACCGCTTCAAGACTCTTTCACCTTAAGAACGGTGGCCACCTTATTGATTCGCCCGGTATTCGCGAATTTGCGGTGACCAATTTAAGTGATGAGCAGATTATCGATGGCTTTATCGAATTCAGGCCCTTTCTTGGTCACTGTAAATTTCGCGACTGTAAACACCGGGTCGAACTCGGCTGCGCCCTCTTAAAGGCGTCACAGGAAGGCAAAATACTCGATGTGCGACTGATGAATTATCGCAATATCCTTGCTAGTCAGGATGAGCAATAATGTTAAACTCCGCAGCAGAAAAACAGCCTGTTAACGAATTGTAAAATGACTAATCCTATTCCCCGTCTACTAGAACCCAGCGAGCTGGAAGCAATACTTGATCGCGATAATTTATTGATTGTCGATCTCTGTAATCCGGCCTTGTATCAGCACAGACATGTTCCCGGCGCAGTTCACTTATCCGGCAGTCTATTGATGGCTGGTACAGCGCCAACGCCTGGCAAACTGCCCGCTCTGGAACAGCTCAGCAATATTATTAGCTACCTTGGAATCAATGCTGATACTCATATGGTGATCTACGATGACGAGGGCGGTGGCTGGGCTGGGCGATTGGCCTGGACATTGGATCTACTCGGTTACAGCAATTGGTCTTACCTGAATGGCGGTATTGTCTCCTGGGTGAAAGAGGGTTTCCCCACTGAGAGTGAAGCCAATCAGCCGGTTAGCCAGAATACTCAGGTGAGCATTGCCAATCCCTCTGTGCGCAGCGATATAGATTCGATTACCTCTAAGCTGGGCGATGCTAACTTCGCGATCTGGGATGCACGTAGCCCCGGTGAATATCGCGGCGATATGGTTCGCTCAGCTCGTGGTGGACATATTCCCGGCGCAATAAATATTGAGTGGACCGATCTGATGGATCAACAGCGCAATTTGCGCCTGCGCGAGGATGCTCAGGCTATTCTCGACGCGGCGGGATTGACCCAAGATAAAACAATAACCACCCATTGCCAGAGCCACCATCGCTCAGCATTTACCTATATGGCTGCACGTATTCTCGGCTATAAAAATATCAGTGCTTACGACGGTTCCTGGGCTGAATGGGGAAATATGGATTCCACAGCCGTTGAGCTGGGTGGTTAAATTTTTTAGCTGCCAAACTAATATCTAAAAATTAAGAACCATCAAATTAAGAGCTATAAACTATGAATCATCGCGCAGAATTATTTGTTGCACTCCAGCGACTGCTACCAAAGCACGCCCTTTCCAGACTGATTGCCAAGGCTGCGGAGTCGCAAAAAGTCTGGCTCAAAAACGCCTTGATTGAGCGTGCCATCGCTTCATTCGATATCAATATTGATGAGGCAGAGAGCAGTGATATTAATGACTATAAGAGCTTTAACAGCTTCTTTACCCGCGCCTTAAAAGAAGGTGCTCGCCCCATCGATAGCGACGGTCAGGCTGTTGTCTCTCCCGCTGATGGCGCGGTTAGTCAGGCCGGCCCCATCAATCATCATAAAATTATTCAGGCTAAAGGCAGCGACTATTCAGCGAGCCGTCTGCTGGGTAATTCACAACAGGCGAAGCGCTATGAAAATGGCAGTTTTGCCACTATCTATCTTTCACCGCGCGACTACCACCGCGTACATATTCCCGCTGCGGGTAAGTTATTGAGTACCCGCTATATTCCCGGTGATCTGTTCTCGGTAAATGATCAAACCGCTCAGGCACTGCCCAATTTATTTGCCCGCAACGAGCGCTTGGTCTGTGAGTTTGAGTCGGAGCGCGGCAACTTTGTGGTAGTTTTTGTTGGCGCAATGCTGGTGGCCGGTATTGAAACTGTCTGGGGTGGCTTTGAAAAACCGGGCCGCGGCGACATCAGAGAGACTGATTTTTCTGATAGTGATCTGAGCTACAAAAAAGGCGATGAGATAGGCCGCTTTAAATTTGGCTCTACGGTTATCCTGTTATTCCCAGAGGACGGAATTCGCTGGCAGGATTCACTTATGCCCCAGTCTGATATTCAGATGGGCGAAAAAATTGCGGTTTTTAAATAAAATTAGGTAGATAGACTGCTAGATATAGCTAGATAGAAAGCCGCTGCTTAAGGGCGGAGAGAAAACCACCATTTGATGCGGTCTTTTCCCCTCCCATTGCCAGCAACCCAGACATAGGGGTATCGAAGGGCTTGGCTATCAGTCGATTTAACAACTGATCATCAACATTCAATTTCTCTGGGTCAATATCTTTGGTAATCGCCAACTTGCTGACCTCAAAGGAGCGTCGAGCGCCAAAGTTGCGCAGTTGGGCGCGGGCTTTCTCTTCATTTTTGAGATCGACAAAAATATAGTTCGGCTCATCAGCACTGTTTTCGTTCTTCTCAAACACTGCCACTCTGGGCGACAGTCGTGATTTCGGGTTTTGCTCAACTACCATACCGCTATCGCCGGTGGACAGCTCAACCACTGTTCCGGCGGGATAGAGTCCCACCGAGCGGATAAATTCTATCACCAGATCTTCAGCAAAATCCTGACCACGAAGTTCGTAGAGCCTGCCGGTTGCTTTCGATGGGGTGAGAGTTTCAGCGACTTCCCGGGGATTACACAGGCGGTCAAATTCCGAGGCGATTCCAGCGATTGAGGCCAGGAAAGGGATGCGCTTTCCCGAACAGCCTTTGGGGAAACCACTGCCGTTATAGCGCTCACAGTGAAACTTAATAATATTTAATACCCGTCGATTATCAAAATCTGACTGCTTGAGATTCTCGACACTGGCGCTGACAAAGCTGCGGTACTCGGCCTCTTCCTCGGACGTTCTATTTGCTTTGCGCAGCATTGTGCGATCCATACCCGCTTTGCCGACATCCTTGAGCAGAGTCGCCAGACAGAGATCTCTTAACTGATCTATATCCAGGCCTATATGGCGAGCAAACTGAGTGGCCCATAGCGAGGAGCGAATACTGTGGTCGTGAGTATGAGGGTCTTTGGCGCGCAGACGTAACAGCCAGGTAAAGGCATCGGGGCAGCGCACAACGCTATCGACCATATCATCGACAGTCTCCTGAAGCTGATCGAGATTGAAGTGGCCACCTTTGGTGATTTGACGGGTTGCAACACTCAGGCATCCGACCAGATTATTCATCACCCGGCGCGCCGCCGGTATCTCTTTAGCCAGTTCGACAGTTTTATTGTAAATATAAGGTTTTACCACAAAGCTGCGCGGTGCCGCGCTGCGGGGGTTTTTATTGGAATTGATAGGGTCGCTGTCAACGATCACTGATGAGCGATTATTTCTATAGTTGGGGTTTCCTGCAGCTGCGGTTTTTAGATCGAGTGGGGAGGCGCCTTTAGATACATCGATATAGACATAATCACAGTAGGCTTTAACTCTTGAGGCATCGGCGATGCTCTTAATCAAAAATCCCTGGATAGGGAATGGCGTTTCAGCCCAGGGTTTATCCAGAGCGGAAACAAACATTCCCACTTCGAGCTCGTGAATAAAAACTTTTAGCTGCTGAAGAGACATAGCTTTCTACCAGATCTGTGCGCCTAAATATGCCAAAACACCTTGAACATGAAATGTAACGCTTTGTTTGATTGAAAAGCGTGTTCAGGTATCAGTTTTAACAAATATAGACCAAGAACTGGTCGTGCTATGGGCTAGTTTTCAGAAAATCTGTGAACTGCATCCACAAAGACTTTTACATTATCCGGATCGATATCCGGTGTAATGCCGTGACCTAAGTTAAACACATGGCCAGAGCCCTGACCAAAGCCGCGCATAATGCTTTCGACCTGCGCTTCAATGGTAGCTGGATCGGCGCGCAGAACGGCGGGATCCATATTGCCCTGCAGTGCGACCTGATGACCAACGCGGCTCTTGGCTGCGGCAATATCCATCGTCCAGTCGAGACCCAGTGCATGACAACCTGTGTCGGCCATCGCCTCTAACCAGAGACCACCGCCTTTGGTGAAAAGAATCACCGGTACATCGCGGCCATCGTGATGAGTGATTAAACCCTCGACGATTTTTTTCATATAGGCGAGGGAAAATTCCGCGTAGGCTGAGTGGCTGAGTGCGCCGCCCCAGGTATCAAAAATCTGAACTGCTTGGGCGCCGGCACGAATCTGCGCATTCAAATAATCGATCACTGAGAGTGCCAGTTTCTCGAGTAATTGATGCATTAATTCTGGTTGCGTATAGAGCATGGTTTTGGCGCGGGCAAAATCTCTGCTGCTCTGACCTTCGATCATATAGGTGGCCAGCGTCCAGGGACTGCCGGAGAAACCGATTAGAGGAACACGTCCATTGAGTTCGCGGCGAATCATGGTTACAGCATCGGTAACATAGCCGAGATCATTGGCTGTATTGATTACCTGAAGGTTTTCAATATCGGCTTCAGTGCGCACCGGCTTGCGAAATTTTGGGCCTTCTCCGGTTTCAAAGTAGAGCCCCAGGCCCATAGCATCGGGAATGGTCAGAATATCTGAAAACAGAATTGCGGCATCCATTTCATAGCGCTCAAGAGGCTGCAGTGTTACTTCACAGGCCAGCTCAGTGTTTTTACACAGACTCATAAAGTCACCGGCCTGGGATCTGACCGCGCGATATTCAGGCAGATAGCGTCCGGCCTGACGCATCATCCACACTGGCGTGCGGTCGACGGGTTGACGCATCAAGGCTTTTAAAAAACGATCATTTTTTAAATCGGACATACAATTCCCTTTTGAAACTGATGTAAAACGCTAAATTTTATACGTCGAGATAATCCAAAATACCTTTGGCGGCTTCTCGACCTTCCCAGACGGCTGTCACAACCAGATCTGAACCACGCACCATATCACCACCGGCAAAGATCTTCGGGTTGGTGGTCTGGAATGGGAATGTCTGCTCTTCTGCGGCCATTACTGCACCCCAGTCATTGGTATTCACTTCAACACCGGTAAGCCATTCTGGTGGGCTGGGCTTAAAACCAAATGCAATAAGGACTGCATCGGCGGGAAGAATCTCTTCACTGCCGGGAATCACTTCGGGGCGACGGCGACCATTGGCATCCGGCTCACCCATTTTCGTGGAGACGACTTTTACGCCTTCAACAGCGCCGTTGCCGACAATCTCTACTGGCTGCATGTTAAATTTAAAGACAACCCCCTCTTCGCGGGCATTTTTTACCTCGCGGCGCGATCCAGGCATATTCTCTTCGTCACGACGGTAGGCACAGGTAACGCTGTCAGCTTGCTGACGAATAGATGTACGGTTGCAATCCATGGCGGTATCACCACCACCGAGTACAACAACGCGCTTGCCTTTCATCGAGACAAAATCTTCCGGGGCTTTTTCGAAACCAAGGTTGCGATTGACGTTGGACACGAGGAATGACAGTGCTTCGTGAACGCCCGGCAGATCTTCACCGGGGAAACCGCCCTTCATGGTGGTGTAGGTTCCCATGCCCATAAAGACAGCATCGTAATCCTTGAGCAGTTCGTCGATCAGGATATCTTTGCCAATCTCTACATTGAGACGGAACTCTACGCCCATACCTTCGAGGATTTCGCGGCGGGTGCGGATTACTGATTTCTCAAGTTTGAATTCTGGAATACCAAATGTCAGCAGACCGCCAATCTCTGGATAGCGATCGAAGACAACCGGCTTTACGCCGTTGCGCACAAGGATATCTGCACAGCCAATACCAGCTGGGCCTGCACCTATCACGGCCACTTTTTTATCGGTCCAGACAACTTTTGACATATCCGGACGCCAGCCCATGGCAAAGGCGGTGTCGGTAATATATTTTTCCACAGAGCCAATAGTCACAGCGCCAAACCCGTCATTCAGGGTACAGGCACCTTCACAGAGACGATCCTGGGGACAGACACGTCCACAGACTTCAGGCAGTGAGTTGGTCTGATGACTGAGCTCAGCAGCTTCCATCAGATTGCCTTCAGCGACCAGTTGCAACCAGTTGGGAATGTAATTGTGCACTGGGCACTTCCACTCACAGTAGGGGTTGCCACAGGACAGGCAGCGGTGCGACTGATCCGCCGCTTCACCGGCATTAAAGGGGTCATAAATTTCAACAAACTCACCGACTCGGCGCTGCATATCGCGCTTTGGTGGGTCAACTCGCTTTATATCGAGAAACTGAAATTGGTTGTTTAGTCTTTCTTGCATAGCTGTTATCTCTATTTTCTAATTGGCTTACTGCGGATTTGCGTGGGCTTGAGCCAAAAGGCTGCTCAGGCTTGCTGCTTTTGGCTTAACCAGCCAGAACCGCGGTGCATAATCAGAAAAATTATTAATAATATTTTCGCCCCATTGGCTACCAGTTTCTTTCACATGGTCGCTAATCATATTCTTTAGGAATACGCGATGAGACTCAGTTGCTTCGGTGGTGATGCGCTGTATATCGACCAGTTCCATATTGTAGCGATCGACAAAATCACGATTCATATCCAGTACATAGGCAAAGCCACCGGTCATACCAGCGCCAAAGTTATAGCCGGTTGAACCGAGAATGGTAACAATGCCACCGGTCATATATTCACAGCAGTGATCGCCAGCGCCTTCGACAACAGCGACAGCACCAGAGTTACGAACAGCGAAGCGCTCACCGACCTTACCAGCGGCTAAAATTCTGCCACCGGTAGCGCCGTAGAGGCAGGTATTACCCATAATTGGCGTTTCGTTGGATTCGAATGTGCTGTTCTGCGGTGGACGCAGTACCAGCTTGCCACCCGCCATGCCTTTACCGACGTAATCATTGGCATCGCCTTCGAGATAGATCTCCAGGCCACCGGCATTCCAGACACCCAGTGACTGTCCTGCAACACCTTTCAGATTGAGCCTGATGGGTGATTGGGACATACCTGTATTGCCGTAACGCTTGGCAATCTCACCGGACAGTCGTGCGCCGATTGAGCGGTCACAGTTACCGACATTAAAGTCAAAGCTTCCGCCAGTTTGGGCTTCAATACTAGGCAGTGTCTCTTTAACCATTCTCTCTGCCAGTCGACCTTCATCGAAAGGATTGTTTTTCGGCTGAGAACAGGTCTGCGGCTTGCCTTCCAGTTCTGAGCGATCTTCAAGCAGTGGCGATAGTTCAAGGTGCTGCTGTTTGCTGGTCTCGCCAGGCAGTATTTCCAGCAGGTCAACTCGACCAATCAACTCTTCGAGGGAGCGCACACCCAACTGGGCAAGCCACTCTCTGGTCTCCATAGCGATAAACTTAAAGAAGTTGGTCGCCATGGCTACAGTGCCGCGGTAGTGATCATTACGCAGACGATCATCCTGAGTTGCAACACCGGTTGCACAGTTATTCAGGTGACAGATACGCAGGTATTTACAGCCCAGTGCGACCATGGGTCCGGTACCGAAACCAAAACTTTCAGCGCCGAGAATCGCGGCTTTAACCACATCGAGACCGGTCTTTAATCCGCCATCGGTTTGAACTCTAACCTTGTCGCGCAGATCGTTGGCGCGCAGGGTTTGGTGGGTCTCTGTTAGACCCAGCTCCCAGGGAGAACCCGCATGACGGATTGAACTGATCGGGCTGGCTGCTGTACCACCATCATAACCGGAGATGGTAATCAGGTCGGCATAGGCTTTTGCTACACCGGCAGCAATAGTGCCAACGCCGGGGCGTGAAACCAGTTTAACCGATACCAGCGCATCTGGATTGACCTGTTTAAGGTCAAAGATCAGCTGGGCAAGATCTTCAATAGAGTAGATATCATGGTGCGGTGGCGGTGATATCAATGTCACCCCTGGCACCGAGTAACGCAGGCGAGCAATCAGGTCATTGACCTTGCCACCAGGTAACTGTCCACCCTCACCGGGCTTGGCACCCTGAGCAACTTTAATCTGCAGCACTTCTGCGCTGGAGAGATAGGCTGGAGTTACACCAAAACGACCGGATGCAATCTGTTTAATCTTTGATGACTTAATCGTGCCATAGCGGGCTGGATCTTCACCACCTTCACCGGAGTTTGAGCGACCACCGAGGCCGTTCATCGCTTCAGCTAATGATTCATGAGCTTCGGGTGACAGAGCACCCAGAGACATACCGGCAGAGTCAAAGCGCTTAACAATGGCTTCCATTGGCTCAACCGATGCCAGGTCAACCGGAGTAACATTGTCGCTGAGCTTAAGCAGATCACGCAGAGTGGCCACGGGTCGCTTATTGACCAGATCGGCATACTCACCCCAGGCTTTGTAGTCATTATTCTGCACGGCTTTGTGCATAGTCTGAACAACATCCGGGTTGTAGGCGTGGTACTCCTGACCGTGAACATATTTAAGCAGACCGCCGGGCTCAATTGGCTTGCGCAGTTTCCAGGCCAACTTGCTGAGTTCAGTCTGATCTATCTCAAGATCGCTAAAGTTTGCACCTTCAAGACGACTGACAAGGCCGGGGAAACAGAGATCAATCACTTCACTGTTAAGACCAATAGCCTCAAATAACAGTGCGCCTCGATAGGAGGCAATAGTTGAAATGCCCATTTTCGAGAGAATTTTCAGCAGGCCTTTATTGATGCCTTTGCGATACTGTTTGAACGCTGTATCTACATCGACAAGCAGCTCGCCACTATCGATAAGATCACAGAGAACATGGTAGCTGAGGTATGGATATACCAGCGAGGCGCCACAGCCAATCAGTGTCGCGATTTGATGGGAGTCTCTGGCGTAACCAGTACTGGCAACAATATTGGCATTACTGCGCACGCCCTGTTCAATCAGATAATTGTGAACAGCACCTACAGCCAACAAAATATGAATCGGCTGCTGGCCTTCACTGATATTGTGATCGGAAAGGATACAGATCACTGCACCATTACGAACGGCATCGGCAACTTCTTCACAGAGACGCACAATCGCCTGCTGAAGGTTTTCTTCGGCAGCATCATAGTTAAGAGCAAATTTAACCACGGGGAACTGTTCAAATTCGTTGCGCTTTAACGCGTAGTATTTGCGTGGAGAGAGCACTGGGCTGGACAGGCCAATACGGGTGCCCAGATAAGGGTTCTCTTCAAAAATACTCTCTTCGCGACCCAGCTCGACACCCAGCGACATCACAATTGCTTCACGCAATGGATCGATCGGCGGATTGGTTACCTGAGCAAACTGCTGGCGGAAATAATCAAAGACATTGCGATGCTTTTTCGACAATACCGCCATGGGCGTATCATCACCCATTGAAGCGGTTGCTTCCTGGCCACCTTCAGCCAATGGTCTCAGCACCTGATCTCGCTCCTCAAAGGAGACCTGGAACATCTTCATGTAACATTTAATTTCATCGCGACTCAGAGTACCTTCGATATCAATGCTGTCCATATCAAAGCTCGACTCAATCGCGTAGCGGCCTTCATTGAGCCACTTTTTATAGGGGTGGCGAGAGGCTAGCTGGTCTTCAATCTCATCACGGAAGAGGATTCTTCCTTCCTGAGTATCAATCGAGAGAATATCACCAGGCCCCAAGCGACCTTTGGCAACCACATCTTCCGGACGGTAGTCGTAAACGCCTACTTCAGAGGCAACCGTAATCACATCATCGTTGGTAATTACCCAGCGTGAGGGACGTAAACCATTGCGATCCAGAGTACAGACTGCGAAGCGACCATCGGTAATAACCAGGCCAGCTGGACCATCCCAGGGCTCCTGGTGCATCGATAGATAATCATAGAGTGCGCGGTGATCAGGGTTTAGATCTTCCACATTCTGCCAAGCTGGCGGAACCAGTGTACGCACAGCCAAGTGCAGATCCATACCACCGGTAACCAGCATTTCCAGCATATTATCCAGGCTTGAGGAATCTGAGCCGACACGGTTAACCAAGGGTGCAGCTTCTTTAAGATCCGGCAATAGCTCGGAGCTGTATTTCGGTGTGCGTGCCACAGACCAGTTGCGGTTGCCCATAATAGTGTTGATCTCACCATTGTGAGCCAACATTCTGAAAGGCTGAGCCAGTGGCCAGCGCGGCATGGTATTGGTAGAGAAGCGCTGGTGGAAAACACAGATAGCGGTTTCCAAACGCTTGTCAGCAAGGTCCAGATAAAAGCCAGGTAGATCTACCGGCATCATCAGGCCTTTGTAACTGAGGATTTTGGTGCCGAGGCTGGCTATATGGAAGAGATCGTCTTCGGTTAGCTGCTTTTCGGCCTTGCGGCGACCCATATAGAGTCGAGCGCTAAAATGTTTTTCATCGGCAATATCACCAGGCGCGATAAATACCTGTTCAAAAGCAGGCAGCGACTCTATTGCGATTGGACCGAGACAGCTGCTGTCGGTGGGAACTTCACGCCAGCCAAGAACTTTCAGGCCCTGGGCGCTGAGTTCCTGTTCAAGAATATTTTTCGCTGTTGCGCGCTTCTCATCATCAGTATTGAGCATCACTGCGCCGACCGCATATAGCTCTGGAAGCTCTATTTGCAGTGTCTCTTTAACAACTGTGCGCAAAAAGCTATCGGGCTTTTGCAGCAGAAGACCACAGCCATCGCCGGTCTTGCCATCAGCGGCAACACCACCACGGTGGGTCATGCAGGTCAGCGCCTGAATAGCATTAAGTAACAGTTTGTGGCTTGGGTTACCCTTGATATGGGCAATTAAGCCAAAACCGCAGTTATCTTTAAAATCGTCAAGCCGACATAAGCTCTGAGCCATAAATAAACTCTATTTAATTTCTAGTTTAAACTCTCAATTAAGCACTTAAAGAAGCACTAGGATATGCCTTTAAAAAAGCATAAAAGAGTAAAGTGATGATAGCCAAAGATTGCAATATCAGGCTAAACAGACAAAACGGTGCGCATTCTACACTTTGCTGACACCTTCGACAATTCTCTTGTACGTATTGAAAGCGGCTTTCAGGCTACTTTTAAAACATTCACAGAGAATTTTTTCCCAGCCCATCAACCTGATATTCGGTCTTTGCTGGAGATAGACTTTCTATATCAAGGCTTATAGGGTTAGAGAGCGGCTACAGAGCCTTGCTTTAAATGGGTTTTAAATGGGTTGTAAAGGGGCTTCAAGGCAGCCCAATCAGCTCGATAAACAAGTCTGACTGAGCATTTTATCTAGATCCCCAGTAGAAAACTGGTCACTGACATAAGCATCGCCTAGATTTTTCATCAGTACCAGCCGCAATTGACCATCGAGTACCTTTTTATCGCGAACCATCAGGCGCATAAAGTCATCTGCCGCCATATCCGCAGGTGGGGCAACGGGCAGCGAGCAGGCTGTTAACAAATTCTTTATTCGCTGCAGATCAGCCTGGCTTAGATCACCGGCCATCACAGATAACTCTGCAGCCATAACCATTCCAGCCGCCACGGCTTCACCGTGAATCCAATCTTTATACTGCTGAAAAGTTTCGATCGCATGGCCAAAGGTATGGCCTAAATTCAAAATGGCGCGAACCCCTTGCTCAGTTTCATCAGCTGCCACAACACGCGACTTGCTGATACATGAAATCTCTACTGCATGGGCCAGAGCCTGCTGATCACGGTTTAGAAGCGCCGCTATATTGTCTTCCAACCATTCAAAAAACTGCGCATCTACAATCAGGCCGTATTTAATCACTTCAGCCAGACCCGCGGAAAACTCTCTATCTGAAAGTGTAGACAGCGTGTCGGTATCGATAATTACCGCCTGGGGCTGATAAAAAGCACCGATCATATTCTTGCCCAGTGCGTGATTCACGGCAGTTTTTCCGCCCACTGACGAATCTACCTGAGCCAACAATGTGGTTGGAATCTGAATAAACGGGACACCGCGCTGATAGCTGGCGGCAGCAAAGCCTGTCATATCACCGACCACACCGCCGCCGAGGGCAATCAAGGTGGTTTTGCGGTCATGATGACTGGCGATCAGCTGATCAAAGATTAAATTGAGATTGTCTAGATTCTTGTACTGCTCACCGTCGGCAAGAATAACCTTGTCTACCTGCAAACCCGATAGCTGTTTTTCAACCATTTCAAGATAGAGGGGAGCAATGGTTTCATTGCTGACAATAAGCACCTTTTTCCCGCAGATATGGCTGGCAATGTCCGCGCGCTGAATTTCGCCCGAGCCGATATAAATCGGATAGGATCGATCACCTAGCTGAACTTGAACTGTTTTGGATACTGAGGTCATGAATCACTCTGACTCTTGATAATTTCGATAATGTGGATACTGCGAATAATTAATAGGCTGCCAGATAACAGCGCAATTTATCCCGCAGAGCTTATCATAGCGCCGAGAGTGCTTCAGCCAGTTTTTTTGCCAATTTATTCGGCTGCATTGAGCCTGAGGGAAAGACCAGGTCTGCCACCTGGTGATAGAGTGGGTCACGGGTTTCAACCAGCTGGGCAATAACTGCTCGCCGATCATCAACCTGCAGCAGCGGTCGACTCTTGTCTCTGCGGGTGCGCTCAAATAACTGCTCGGCCGTTGCCGACAGATAGATCACCTTGCCGCTGCGCTGTAAAACCTTTCTGTTTTCATCGCGCAAAACAATACCGCCACCGGTAGCAATCAACGTTGCTTGATCACTGCCTGCCAGGTCCAAAAGAACTTTACTCTCGCGGTCACGGAAGCCCTGCTCCCCTTCCATATCGAATATCCACTGGATATCCGCACCGGCGCGAGATTCAATTTCAGTGTCCACATCGATAAAAGGCAGATCGAGAAGATCTGCCAAATGTTTACCAATAGTAGATTTGCCGGCCCCCATGGGGCCGACTAGGAATATATGTTGTGGTGTCATCGATCCAGTAAGCTGTCGTCAATTATTTTTGGTGTTATAAAGATCAGTATTTCACGTTTTTCAATATTTCGCAGTTCATTTCTGAAAAGCCTGCCTAAAAAAGGCACATCACCCAGCAAGGGTACCTTTTCTGTGCCATTAACTTCTTCGGTTTGAAAGATACCGCCCAACACTAATGTCTGTCCATTGCCTACCAGCGCCTGAGTTTGAATCTGGGTGATATCAATTGATGGCTCGCCGGTTGGGGTAAAGGCACCCACTGAATCCTGGGATACCAGCAGATCCATAATAATACGATTATCCGGGGTTATCTGTGGCGTCACCTCTAACTGCAACACAGCCTCTTTAAACTCGACACTGGTGGCACCACTTGAGGTGGCTTTCTGGAACGCGATTTCAGTACCGGACTTTATCACTGCCTGCTGTTTATCTCCGGTAAGCACTTTTGGCTGTGAAACAATTTCACCAAAACCATCGGACTCGAGGGCACTGAGTTCGAGATCAATCAGAAAGTTATCGGTTAGGTAACCCAGGCTAAATGAACCTGCAGCGTCGGCAACACCCAGATCGACCGCCAGACTATCGCCCAGTCCAAAATCATAATTTTGTGTAACTACAGTCACATCATCGGCAGTACCAGCCTGACCATCCGGCCCTGTGGTATCAACCTCATCTGCTGAATAAGTAAAACTCTCCGCAACACCAGCGCCCGGCGTGAGACCTGATCTGCGACCAGAAAAACCAAGAGTTCTATCGCCGCTAGCGCTTGAGAACTGACCACCAGAGAGCTTATCAATCCCAGCCAAGCCCCAGGTTACACCCAGTTCCTTTTTAAAGTCGGTATTGGCAATAACGATTCGCGCTTCAATTAATACCTGTTTGATCGGCACATCAATTTCACTGATCAGCCGCTTAAACTCATTAATTTTCTCTTCGGTATCAGTGAGGATAATCGTATTAGTTCGCTCGTCGACAATCGCACTGCCGCGCTCAGACAAGATAGTATTAGTTGCATTGCCTTCACGGGCTCCTCCACCCCCGGATTGTCCTGTCTCGGTGCTGCGGGCAGTAAATAATTCAAATATCTCACCGGCATCGGCATATTTAATTCGCACAAAGGCGGTTTCCAATGGCGCCAATTCCTGCAGCTGCTTATTGGCTTCAACCTGCAGGCGCTCCTGCTCGGCAATCTCTGCCGCTGGTGCCACCATTAGAACATTGCCCTCCTGGCGCTTATCCAGACCCTTGGCCTTAAGAATAATCTCCAGAGCCTGATCCCAGGGCACATTGTCCAGTCTCAGAGTGATACTGCCGGTCACTGTATCGCTGGCGACCAGATTGAGAGAGGTAAACTCAGCGATAATCTGCAGCACTGAGCGGACTTCAATATTCTGGAAATTAAGGGTTAGACGCTCACCATTAAAGGCAAACTTTTTACTCTGCTCTTCAAGCTCGGCATCAGAGAGTGGCTTGATATTAACCACATACTGACCATCTGCCTGATAGGCCAGATAGTCGTACTGTCCAGAAGCCTCAATAGTAATAGTGGTAGTCGTGCCTTCCTGTACTGTATCGATGGTCTGTACAGGGGTGGCGAAGTCGATAACATCCAGGCGTCTATCCAAACGCTCGGGCAGTTCTGTCTGGTAAAAGGAGAGCTTTATTTCGCTGCTATTGCGATCAATATCCACATTGACCGAGGGCTGGCTAAGACCGACGCTAATGGTGCCTGAGCCATCTTTGCCGCGACGGAAGTCAATCTCGGTAACAGCCAGCTCACTAGCATTGAGATCACCAATAACCGTTTCAGTACCATTAGCGGCTTGACGCACTGGGCCTGTATCAAATCTGGCGGCTCCATCAGCACCGACCCTCAGGATCATACTGTTGCCACTAATATTGGTTTTAAAGGGTACAGATTCGGTGAGATTGACAATCATCCGAGTTCGACTGCCATCGGCAATAATCACTGCATCGCTGGCATTCTCAAACCCCAGTGCATATTTTTTCTCGGCCAGGCTACTGCCGACACCGGGGAAATCGAGAATTAAGCGCGCCGGCTTACTAATTTCATAGGCCTTTGGCTGCGGTGGCTTTTCCGAAAATAAGAGTTTAATTTCAAACTGCTCACCGGGAAGGGATGCAAATTCGATATCCGTTACCTGAACTTCTCCCCAGGCAAATCCGGGCAATATCACCAAGAACAAATACAATTTTTTGATTCGACTTATCATTTCATTTTTCCCTAGCGAGTTACTCACTCTTCATCCATGGCCATGGTGCGCGGCCGGTTAATCCATTCACCTTTACCGTCTGGGACGGTTTCCATTATCTCTATTTCAAAGGCGCCAATATCAGTAATCAGACCGAAGTTTCTGCCCAGGTAATTACCTGTTCTGACCCGGTGTACCCGACCGTTGCCATCATCGATAAGCGCCCAAATTTTGCTATCTTTAGACAACGTGCCGACCATACTCAGAGCGGTGTAATTAACTAACTCCAACGGCTCTTTGCGGCGCGACTGGTCAGGGGCATCCACTTTATTGCCGGATATCTTTTCTTCGCCATTTAAAAGTGCTGGCGGCTCAAATGGGCTGCGCAAGGCAAGGGCAGAATAATTAAATCGCTCCGCCGGCGGGTAAGTGGGCAGTGGCTCAATAGTCCCCTGGGGCCTATTGCGAGCATCAATCATTTTCTGGTCAAGATCCGCATGCTGCTGATCTCCCGAGCAGCCAGACAATATCAGTATGGATATCGACAGGAGTGCGGAAATCCCCACAGGGTGAATATTCATTATTCTGCCTCCGCTTTATAGCGATAGGTTTTTGCCTCTATCACCATATTCAGTTGCGAGGCATCCGATTGTTTTATCGAATAATCATGCAGGGTGACGATTCGTGGCAGTGAGGCCACCCCGCTGACAAAGGATCCAAAGTCGTGGTAATCGCCGGTTACATCAATCCTGATTGGCAGCTCTATGTAAAACTCAGATATTTTCTCAGGCTCCAGGGAAATCGACTTCATGCTCAGACCGCTGCCGTAGGCGACTTCGGTAATATCCTCAAGCAGACCAGGAACCTCGGTATCTTTTGGCAGCTGCTTTAACAGTGCACCAAAGGTTTTATCCAACTCGATCATCTGCTGCCGATAGGCATCCAGGTTGGCGGCCAAAAAAGCCTTGCTCTGATACTGCTGTAATAACTGCGTCTCTTGCTGGGCAGCACGCTGAGTCTGCTGCCTGATTTCCTGCACTTTCACAAAATAACCCAGGATCAAAATTGCAATTAGAATCAAGGCGACTAAGAGAGTTTTTAACGCCGTCGGCCACACACCAATTTGCTGAACATCGAGTTCGGCAAAATCAATATCTTTTAACTCTTTTATGCTGTCTAAAAATGGCATAGGGTCCCTGCTGTAAATTTATGAGTTTGGCTATTAATGACTATTAAATTTTAATCCTGAGTTATTTTATGGTGCAGCAATATCAGACTCACCGGAAGCTGGTTTTTCTATCTTGATCTGCAGATCAAATACGCTGCCCTGATCGCCGAGGGTTGTATCCTGCTGAACCTTGGTGAGGTTTGACTCTTCATATTTTTGAGAAATATCCAAATTTCTCATCAGCGCAGAAATACGGTTGTTCGACTCGGAGAAACCGGACATTTTGACTCTGTCTACGGTTTGCTCAAGAGTTGCCAGATAGACGCCATCCGGGACTGCGCGAACAAGTTCATCAAAGACTTTAACTATTTCCGAACGATTACCCTGCAGATCCTGAATAACCTTCATTCGTGAAATCATCTCCTGCTTTTTACTTTTTAGTTCACTGATTTCGGCGACTTTTTTATCCATCTCGGCAATATTTGACTGCAGATAGCTATTCCGAGAATTTTGATTATCCAGCCTCGCCTGGGCGACGGAAATCCATATAAATACCAGAACAGCGCCGACCAGTGCAGCGGCAAACAACTTGCCGAGAAACGCTTTTCTGCGCTGTTCACGGGACTCTTCACGCCAGGGAAGTAAGTTGATACTTGTCATTTATTCGAAACTCCTCATCGCTAGCCCTACAGCAAGCAGTAATGCCGGGGCATCATTGGCGATTGCTGACGCATTGATAGACTTGCTCAGTTGCATATTTGCCAGCGGATTCGCCACGGCGGTGGGCAGGCCAATCGCCTGCTCAACTTCATCGACCAAGCCCTCGATGGCAGACACACCACCAGCGAGAAAAAGTTGATCTACATAATTGAAATGACTGGACGAATAAAAGAATTGCAGAGAGCGGGTAATATGCTGAATAAGGGTTTCTTTAAACGGTGCAAGCACTTCGCTTTCGTAGTCCTCGGGCAGACCGCCTTTGCGTTTTGCCTCACCGGCCTCTTCCCAGGACAGCCCATAGCGGCGTTGAATCTCTTCGGTTAGCTGTTTACCGCCAAACAACTGCTCGCGACTGTAGATCGTTTTGCCATCCACCAACACTGTAAAGGTAAACATGGTTGCCCCTATATCAGCGATGGCAACAACCTGGTCGCCGACCTGATCGAGTTGATCTTCCATCAACTTATAGGCGCGCTCTATGGCGAAACCCTCTACATCGACTACCTTGGGTTGCAGTCCGGCCATCTCCAGTGCCTGACGTCGATGCTCAACGTTCTCTTGTCGACAGGCAGCCAGCAATACCTTTACCAGATCGGGGTTATCCTCTACCGGACCGATCAGATCAAAATCAAAGGCAACTTCTTCCATTGGGTAGGGGATGTACTGATCAGCTTCAACTTCAATCTGCATCTCCATCTGCAGCTCTGTCAGGCCAGCGGGAAGCTCAATCTCTTTGGTAATAACCGATGACCCGGAAACTGCAGTTACGGTATCTTTTAGCTTGGTACCCGAACGCTTAACCACGGATTCAATGGTTTCGGAGAGTGCATCGAGGTCGGCAATATTTTTTTCTACCACGGTGTTAGCCGGTAGTGGCAGTACTCTATAGGTCTCTACTCTATAGCCGTCACCGGACCTGCTGAGCTCGATCAGCTTCACAGCAGATGAGGAAATATCCAGTCCAATCATAGGGTTAGAGGGGTTCGAGAAAAAATCGAAGAATTCCATATTGTCATTATTTCCTTTTAATCTGCCATTCTTGGCAAAGAGTACCCAGCTAAACTATCTGTAGTATATGGTGTCATCAGTGCTAGAAACTACATTAACAATCTGCGGTAATTCTGCAAATGATGCACTTCACATTCCCTACACCTTATAATAGACCCTGAATTTTTCAGGTGCCCAAAAATACCGTCCATGTCTATACATAAATTACTCAAGCCACTCGCTATGCTGGCTCTTCTTGGAACAGGCGGCTTTCTAGTGGTGGCCACCTGTCTGTACCTGTACCTTAGCCCAAAACTCCCATCAGTCGAGGAACTAAAGGAGATCGAGTTACAAATTCCACTGCGAATCTATTCACAAGATTTGAAAGTTATTGCCGAGTTCGGCGAGAAAAAACGCTCTCCGGTTTCCTTTGATGAAATCCCCCGACCCATGATCGATGCGTTTCTTGCCGCGGAAGACGACAGTTTCTTTGAGCATGGCGGTATTGTTGTCTCCGGCCTGCTGCGCGCCGCGGTTGAGCTGGTGACCACTGGTAGTATTCGCAGTGGTGGCAGCACCATAACCATGCAGGTGGCACGCAACTTCTTTCTTAGCAATCGCCAGGAATTTACCCGTAAATTTAATGAAATACTGCTCGCCTTTAAAATTGAGGAAGAGCTGACTAAAGAGGAAATCCTCTCTCTTTATACCAACAAGATCTATATGGGCAATCGCGCCTATGGGGTTGGCGCCGCAGCCCATGTGTACTACGGGAAAAATCTCGATGAGCTGTCACTGGCGCAGATCGCCATGATCGCCGGACTGCCGAAAGCACCCTCGACCTATAACCCTATCGCCAATCCACAGCGCGCTCTGCTGCGCAGAAACTGGATACTTGGGCGTATGCTATTGCTTGAGAATATCAGTAAGCAGCAGTACCAGATAGCGGTGGCAGAACAGGACAACGCCTCTTATCACGGCTCTATCTCCGAGTTGGATGCGGCCTATAGCGCCGAGATGGTGCGTCAAGATGTGATCAGCAAATTTGGCCTTAAAGCCTATACAGAAGGCTACTCGGCAATCACCACTATTGATTCGAAAATGCAAAAGAGTGCTGTTAAGGCTCTGCAGTCGGGCATTATGGCCTACGACAAGCGTCACGGTTATCGCGGTCCTGAGCAAACTGCCCTGCCTATAGAGGAGTGGCCGACTGTCTTGAGTAAAACACCGATCTACGGCAGTCTGGAACCGGTTATTATCAGTGAAGTGGCTGAGGATCACCTGACATTACTCAATCGCAAGGGTGAATTGGAACAGCTCAACTGGGTCGATGGGCTCAAGGGACTGAGGCTATTCAAAACCATCAATGCTCGCACAGCGCCAATTCGGGGAGCTTCCGAGATATTTACCAAAGGCGATTTAATTCGCGTTATACGCAGTGCTAACAACGCTTTGCAGTTAGCCCAAATACCTGAGGTTCAAGCCGCGCTGATTGCACTGGATCCTCAGGACAGTGCTATTCGATCCCTGGTGGGCGGCTTTGATTTCCGTCACAGCCGGTTTAACCGTGTTACCCAGGCTGTGCGACAGCCGGGTTCAAATTTCAAACCCTTTATCTATACCACTGCGCTGGATAACGGCTTTACCGCCGCGTCGGTAATCAACGATGCACCGGTTGTCTTTAACGATAAAAATCTCGAGGATATGTGGCGCCCGGAAAACGATGGCGGCAAGTTCTACGGCCCAACCCGTTTGCGTGAAGCTCTCTACCGCTCGCGCAATATGGTCTCTATCCGACTCCTGCGACGTATGGGCATTGATCGCACCCTCGAGGGACTTCAGCGCTTTGGTTTCGATACTGGCGAAATGCCACTGGATCTCTCTCTGGCTCTTGGCAGTCATGCGATGACACCGCTGAAAGTTGCCAGTGCCTATAATATTATCGCCAATGGTGGCTATCAGGTAGAGCCCTATCTGCTGGCGACAGTGATAGATCGAGACGGTAATGTGATCTATCGCGCAACGCCGGCTACGGTCTGTGAGAGCTGTGATACGGCTGATCCACAGCTAGCCAAGGAGACTTTTGCCGATACTGTCGATGAAGTGGATCTGCAGCTGGAAGAATTGCTTGACGAACTGGCCCGGGAATCACTTCCGCAAGAAGAGCGAGAGAGCTTCGAGCTAATTAAGCGAACCCTTGCAAAGTTGCCGGAGGCAAACAATCCAGTCGCACCTCGGGTGATCGACGAACAGACCGCTTATATTATCGACTCAATGTTAAAAGATGTTATTTTACGAGGCACCGGCAGAAAGGCCAAGGTCCTTAAACGCTCTGACCTGGCCGGCAAGACCGGCACCACCAATGGCCCGCGCGATGCCTGGTTCTCTGGCTATTCGCCCCATCTTACCGTGAGCACCTGGGTTGGGTTTGATGACAACGCATTAATTGGCCGCAATGAATACGGCGGCTCGGCGGCTCTGCCAATCTGGATCGACTTTGTCCGCGAGGCGCTGGATGGCAAGGTGGATATCAATCGACCGCAGCCGGATGGAATGCTAATGGTTAAGATAGACGCCAAAACCGGCAAGCGTGTAGACCCAAAACAGAGCGGTATCTTCGAGTTCTTTAAAGCTGAAAATGTTCCGGAACTAACCGGTGGAGAAGCTCTGCCCAGTGGCGCCGAAAACAGTCTGCCGGACGATCTTTTTTAACGTTTTTACAAGCTCTTAAACAGGCTGGAAAATTTGATGGAATTGAATTGGCAAGAAATCGACACTGTTCTTCTGGATATGGATGGAACGCTGCTCGACCTGCATTTTGATAATTTTTTCTGGCTGCATCACCTGCCAAAACGCTACGCTGAAAAGAACAACACCTCGATTGATCTTATTATCGATGATATTCGACAGCTTATGCATGATCACCAGGGCACTCTCAACTGGTATTGCACCGATTTCTGGTCTCGAGAACTCAATCTGGATATCGTTGAACTCAAACATGAAATCAGCCACCTGATTGGCGAGCGTCCGTTTGTCCGACCATTTCTTGAAAATCTCGGCCTGCAAAATAAACAGCGCGTGCTAGTCACCAACGCTCATCGCAGCACGGTGGAGATAAAGTTTGCCCTAACCGGAATAAATAACCTATTGGACTCGGTTATCTCTTCCCACGACTACGGACAACCCAAAGAGGATCAGAGATTCTGGCAGCGCCTGCAAGAATCTGTGGGTTTCGATCCCGCGCGCACAGTGTTTATTGATGATTCAGAAACTATTCTGCAATCCGCCCAACAATTCGGCATTCAGCATCTACTCTGTATAGAGAAGCCCGACAGTAAGGGAGAGTCCCGCAGTTCCGAGAACTTTATAATGATCGACTCATTTGAACAGATTCTCAGCAGCGCTGACTGAACAGGGGAAATAGCAAATGGATAAAGTGCGTATCGACAAATGGCTGTGGGCGGCGCGTTTTTTTAAGACCCGCTCGCTGGCAAAATCGGCTATCGACAATGGCAAAGTCCATATCGACGGTAATAAATCAAAAGCCAGCCGACAGCTCGAGGTGGGTACTCTGCTAACTATTCGTCAGGGCTTTGATAGCAAGACGGTAGAGGTTATCGCCCTCTCGGAGCAGCGCCGCGGTGCTCCTGAAGCCATGCTGCTATATAGCGAGACCGCTGAGAGTATTGAACTCAGGGAAAAGGAGAGCGCTCAGCGCAAAGCGGCAAACGGTGCCGTGATCAGCGATGGCCGACCAAATAAAAAACAGCGCCGTCAAATTCATCGTTTTTTAAGCAATTAAGAATAATTTCAGTACAATACGCGCCCTATGACAAACAACCACAGCCCCCAAGATAATTCTGACGAGGATTTCTCAGACAGCCTGCAACGCTTCCTGTTTGATGGCACTGATATCCGTGGTGAAATAACCACCCTGTCAGCGAGTTATCAAGAGCTTCTCGACAACCAACAATACCCACCCCAGGTAGCCCTGCTATTTGGTGAGTTTCTCGCCGCCGCCAGTCTTCTCAGCACCGTCTTGAAAGGTTCTGGCATGATTACTATCCAGGCGCGAGGGGATGGCCCGCTCACCACAGTGATGACTGAATGTTCTCAGGGCAATAAATTGCGTGGCATTGTCCGCGGAGACTTCGACAATATTGAAGGGGTCAACAGCCTGCAAGAACTGCTCGGCACCGCTACTCTGGCGATTACTATTGAACCCGAAGGTAAAGAGCGCTACCAGGGTGTTGTTGCCCTCGATGGTGAGACTCTCAGCCAGTGCCTGGAATTTTATTTCCACCAATCTGAACAGCTGCCAACCAAAATAAAATTAGCCGCAAATGCGCAATCGGCATCCGGAATGTTAATCCAACAACTACCCTCATCCGCTGATGTAGAGAAAAGCGCCGATGACTGGCAGAACTTATCAGTCCTGTTTGAAACCCTTTCAGGTGCCGAGCAACTCGAACTCTCTCATAATGACCAGTTATATCGACTATTTCATGAGCAGCAATTGCGCCTATTCGAACCGCAACCAATGGGTTTTTCCTGCAGCTGTTCCAGGCAGCGAACCGAGTCGGCACTGATCTCTATCGGACGTGAAGAAGTGGTCGAGATGTCAGTAGAACAGGGGCTTATTATGATTACCTGTGAATTTTGTTCGCAGCAATATCGATTTACTTCAAGAGATATTTCAGAGCTATTTGATCCGCCAAATATTCCGCTACACTAATAGTCTTTGCTAGAAAGAATTACAGTGCCAGCCATATATTAGGAAAATTTATCTGGCATAATTAAAAAGCAAATGGGAAAAGCACACATTTATTTTCGTTCACCTTAGGAAGAGAGGAAAGAAAATGACCGAAGCAGTAGTCCACACCAATCCGAGCTCAGCCGAGCTTATTGAAACAGCCATTGCCCGCGGCGAGGGACATCTCGCCGATACAGGTGCATTTTTAGCCATCACCGGCAAGCGCACCGGAAGATCACCAGCTGATCGCTTTATTGTTCACGAACCCAGCTCCTGCGACTCTATCGACTGGGGCTCAGTAAACCGCCCTTTTGACGCCGCAAAATTTGATGCTCTCTGGGAACGTGTCGCTGCTTATATTTCAGAAAAAGAACGCTTTGTCTCACAGCTGCATGTGGGCCAGGATATGCAACATTTCATTCCCGTCAAAGTGACCACCGAGACTGCCTGGCACGCCCTGTTTGCTCTCAATATGTTTATTCGTACAGACAAATACAATCCATCTGGCAAGCAGAACTGGGAAATACTTCACGCGGCAAACTTTACCTGCGATCCTCAGCGCGATGGCACCAACAGTGACGGCGTGGTGATTATCAACTTTGCACAGCGCAGAGTTCTACTTGCCGGAATGCGCTATGCCGGTGAAATGAAAAAAGCCATGTTCTCAGTGCAAAATTTCCTCTTGCCGGAACAGAATGTTATGCCCATGCACTGCGCCTCCAATGTAGGTGAAGATGGCGATACTGCGCTTTTCTTTGGCCTCTCCGGAACCGGTAAAACCACCCTCTCAGCAGACCCTGATCGCTACCTAATTGGTGATGATGAACACGGCTGGGGCAAAGGTACGGTGTTCAATATCGAAGGTGGCTGCTATGCCAAGACCATCGACTTGAGCCAGAAGAATGAACCGGTGATATGGGACGCTATTCGCTTTGGCTCAATTATTGAAAATGTAGTTATCTCCGACAATCAGCGCACTGCTGACTACTGTGATACCTCGCTCACCGAAAATGGTCGCTGCAGCTACCCTCTTGAACATGTCGAGAAACGCTGCCTGGAAAACCAGTCGGGTGAGCCAAAGAATATTATCTTCCTAACCTGTGATGTCACTGGTGTACTGCCACCAGTATCGCTACTCAGCAAGCAAGCGGCAGCCTACCATTTCCTAAGCGGCTACACCGCGCGGGTTGGCTCCACCGAGGTGGGTGCTGAAGCCGGGATTCACCCGACCTTTTCCACCTGCTTTGGCGCGCCGTTTATGCCGCGCCCAGCTAGTGTCTACGCACAGCTGCTAATGCGTCGTATCGAAGAGTTTGGCTCAAAGGTCTACCTGGTCAATACCGGCTGGACTGGCGGCTCTGGCGGTGTCGGCGGCAAGGGACATCGATTTCCTATCCCGGTTACCAGAGCTGTGGTAACCGCTATCACCAACGGTTCACTGGAAGGTTGCGCCACCGAACATCTGGAACAGTTAAATCTCGATGTGCCATTGGCAATTGACGGTGTCGACAGCAAATACCTCAATCCACGCAATGCCTGGGATAACAGTGAGGCTTACGACGAGCAGGCCGCCAAACTGGCGAAATTGTTTATTGAGAATATTCACAGCTTCGCACCCTCGCAGGAGATAGTGGATGCCGGCCCGCAGTTAGAGGTGGTTACTGCCGAATAGGATTATTACCGGCAAAAAAAAGCCCGCCTGAAAGGCGGGCTTTATATTCAAAAACCACTTACTTGCTGTTTTCAAGAATATGGTCAATGGCAGCAATCACTTCATCATCGCTACAATCCATGCAAGTTCCACGAGCGGGCATAGCACCAATACCGTTGATAGCGTTTGTGTAAACCGTCTCCACACCCTTAGTCAAACGCGCAGTCCAGGCCGCTACATCACCAAGAATTGGCGCGCCGGCAACACCTGAGCTGTGACAGGCGATGCAGTTACTGGCATAGATATCTGAACCTGAACGGGCAGCACCTGCACTGGCAGATGAAGAAGAAACAGAGGCAACCTGACCAGCCATAGAGACATGACCCTCTGGAGCAATACGCTCAGCAACCTGCTGCTCTTGCTTTGCAGTGAGTTCCAGCGCTTCATCACTAGAGCCACAACCCCACAACAGTGCGCTGGCTAAAGTGATCAATAGAAAATTGTTCAATCGACTGCTAATGATTGTATTCATCAAAGGTCATCTCCGGTAAAAATTTGATATCAATAAATTCGGCGGCATTATAGCGCGCTATTGTGTAATTCTCATCAGCAATAGCGGCAATTTTTTTTTAGGCTTATGCCAGGGGGCGTATTCCCACAGCATGGCGCAGTTTAGCCAGTAGCACACTGCTCTCTTGTCGCGCCTTCTCAGCGCCTTTGTGTAATATCTGCTCTACTTGTTCAGGGTTCTGCATCAACGCCTCATAGCGCTCTCGTGCTTCAGCTAGCTGGCCATCGACAAGCTCAAACAGGCGCTTTTTAGCCTCGCCCCAGGCAATACCGTTGGCAAACTCTTCACGCATTGCAGCAGTCTGCTCTTCGCTGGCAAAGGCTTTCCAAATCTGGAATACCGCAGAGGTATCAGGATCTTTTGGCTCACCGGGCTCGAGTAAATTGGTTTTAATTTTGTTGATATGCTTCTTGAGCTTTTTGGCTGTCAAAAACAGTGGAATGGTATTGCCGTAACTTTTGCTCATCTTGCGGCCATCCAGACCCTGAAGAATTGCAGCCTTTTCATCGACTACCGCTTTGGGCAGTACAAAGTGCTCGCCGTAGTGATGATTGAATCGCGCTGCTACATCGCGGGCCATCTCTACATGCTGTATCTGGTCTTTACCCACCGGAATCTTGTGGGCATTAAACATAAGAATATCTGCCGCCATCAGAATCGGGTAGCTAAACAGGCCCATATTAATACCGAAATCCGCATCTTCACCGGCTTCTTCATTGGCCTGAACTGCCCCTTTATAAGCATGGGCACGGTTCATTAAACCCTTGGCCGTAAGACAGGTGAGAAACCAAGTCAATTCGGTGATCTCGGGAATATCCGATTGGCGATAGAAAGTTACTTTATCTGGATCAAGCCCCAGTGCCAACCAGGCGGCGGCAATCTCAAGGGTAGATCTATGTACTAGATCTGGATCCTGAGCCTTGATCAACGCGTGATAGTCGGCCAAAAAGAAAAAGGATTCAAAGTCGCCGCTGCGGCTGGCTTCAATCGCGGGGCGAATAGCACCCACATAGTTGCCTAAATGGGGAGCCCCTGAAGTTGTTATACCGGTTAAAACGCGCTGCTTGCTCATAAATATTCTATTAACTCTTAATTCAATCTAATTCTGATTTATCCGGCTATGATAATCTATCTTGCCTAGAGACGCAGTTAAAGCTCAACTGTTCTCAAGAGTTTATCTTTCGCTTTATTCACTCTCTAATCACTCTCTAATCACTTTCTAGTTCAACCTGTAGCTTTCCAGGCAGATTAAAGAAATGGGTTAAGACTGCGGTTAATCGCTGGGGATCTGCCGAGCCGGTTACTTCGCGACAGGAGTGCATAGCCAACTGGGGAATCCCCACATCCAGGGTTGGAACACCCAGCTTAGCTGAGGTCATAGGACCAATAGTACTGCCGCAACCCAGATCACTGCGCGAGACAAACGTCTGCACTGGCACATCCACCGCTGCACAGATCTGTTTAAACAGACTGGCAGTCACGCCATTGGTGGCATAGCGCTGCTTTACATTGACTTTAATCACCGGGCCGCCATTGAGCAGTGGGCTATGGCCCTTATCATGCTTGCTGGCGAAATTTGGATGCACTGCATGGGCATTATCACAGGAGATCAATAGAGAACTTCCCAACACACGAGCCTTATGGGTAGATTCGCCGCCAATACAGAGACGTTCAACCACAGACTCTAGGAACGGGCCATCGGCACCCACAGAGGAGACACTTCCAACCTCTTCATGGTCATTGCAGACAATTAATGAAGTGCTGTTAGTCTGCGCTTCGATCAACGCTTTAGTCGCAACAAAACAGCTGAGCAGATTATCCAGTCGCGCCGAGGCAAAAAATTCTTTTTTCAGACCCAGGGTCGCAGCCCGCTGAACATCATAGAGGCACAGCTCATAGTCCATAACCTGCTCGCCATCTTTTAAGAAACGTTCGCGGAGCAATTGCTGAAAGTCCTGCTTCTCTTGAGCCTGCATAAGTATCGGCGGAATATCGGTCTGGGCATTAACTGTGCGGCCACTATTTGCCTCGCGATCCAAATGGATAGCAAGACTTGGGATCATGGCCACAGGATCGTCGAAATTAACCAGCTTTTGCTTTAACTGGCCATCTTTATCTGTGTAGATCAGTCGACCAGCAATAGACAGATCACGATCAAACCAGGGATTTAACAGGGCACCACCATAGACCTCGACACCCAGTTGATAGTACTGATTATTGAGTAATTCCGGTTGTGGCTTAACCATCAGACAGGGACTGTCTGTGTGTGCACCCGCCATACGGATACCGGTTTCAGCCAGTGGATCGGTTCCTACAACAAAGGCAATAAGCGACGAACCATTGCGAGTGACAAAATATTTACCGCCCGGCTGTAAATCCCAGTCTTCAGCTTCACTAAGAGCATTAAAACCTGCGTCAGTGAGCATTACAGACATTGTGGATACAGCATGAAATGGCGTGGGAGACTGGTCGATAAAATTGCCCAGCTCGCGATTAAATAGCGCAATATCAGTTTCTGTCATGGTCTTTCTCCTTTTTTTTGCTTACCCTGATCTTCTCAACTATTGCCAGACAAGATAAATTAACAGCGTGCCCAACAGCATTCGATAAATAACAAATGGCAACATACCGATCTGTTGAATCACTTTCAAAAAGAGTTTGATACAGAGATAGGCGGTAATGCCAGATAGTAAAGTTCCAATGGCAATCATAGTCCAGTCAACCGACTCGGCGCCGATTAACTCCAAACCTTTTAAACCACCGCTCAGAAGAATAATTGGGATCGCTAATAGAAATGAAAAGCGCGCCGCCGTTTCGCGATCAAAGCCCAGTGCCAGTGCGGCGGTAATGGTAATGCCGGAGCGGGAGGTACCGGGAATCAGGGCCAGTGCCTGAGCGCCACCAATAAATAGAGCTGACTTCCAGGTAAAGCCATTAATACCTCGTTTACCCTTGCCACGAATATCTGCCCAGGCTAATAACAGACCAAAGAAAATCGTTGTAAACGCAATCACTGACATAGAGCGCAGGTGAAGTTCAATCAGTCCGCCCAGTATCAAACCGGTAAGACCTGCGGGTACGGTGCCGAGAATAATAAACCAGGCAAGTTGGCTTTCAGGGCTGTGGCGACGCACAAATACACTGTCCAGCCAGGCCTGAGTAAGGCTGACAATATCATTGCGGAAATAAATAATAACGGCGATTAATGAGCCGACATGCACCGCCACATCAAAGGCCAGACCCTGATCAGGCCAGCCAAGTATTTCTGAGGGCAGAATTAAATGAGCAGAACTCGAGATTGGCAAAAATTCGGAAATACCCTGAATAACCGCTAACCAGACAGCTTGAAAATAATCCATGATTTAGAAAGTCCTTAAATTAAACAGCCCTTAAATTAAACAGCCCTTAAATTAAACAGCCCTTAAATTAAACAGCCCTTAAAGGTGTATGTTTTTTCCAGGCATCGGTGCCACGCAGATAAACCAGATCTACCTGATCGACCGGTACGGCCTCACCAGCAGAATAGTTAGTAAGAGCAATATCCAATAGATCAACAGCATTTGGATAGAGTTCTTTATGCAGCTGACCCGAACCAGTCGAGTCAGCAAACAATGCATCGACATCACCGACAATAACAGCGGGCTTTAAACTCTCACAGAGTGCCAGACTATTATCTTTACTGAGTAACTGGTCTTCTACAACGGGCGTAAAACAACCACTACTATCAAGCTGATAAACACCACAATTGAACTCGCCCATACGTGCATCTAGTACCGACATAAGGGTATCAGAGGCATCTATATCTGCTGAGCGCCTGTAAGTCTGCGCCATTACCTGGAGCGTAGATACCGGGATAACCGGGATATCTGCAGCAAACGCCAATCCCTGGATAGTGGAAAAACCGATCCGTAACCCAGTAAAAGAGCCGGGGCCAACGGTGACCGCAAGGGCATCCAGGTTATCGACGCCTATACCGGCTTCACTGAGAACCTCATCGATCATTCGCATAATTAGCCTTGTATGAGAACGCGGCTCTTCGGAATAACGGCAAAACTTTGCATCGCCAACAAGCAGAGCAACCGAGCATGCGGGTGTAGAGGTCTCAATCGCTAATATGGATGTCATAGTTAAAAATCACTATATACAGGCAAGGTTATTTTTTGAGGGTAAAAAAAATCCCCCACCAAGATGGCAGGGGATTTTACAGGTCTACAACCAATTAAACTATTAAGATTTTTTGGCTGTGTCTTTTTTAGCAACTGCTTTCTTAGCAGGTACCTTTTTTGCTACTGCTTTTTTAGCTGCAGGCTTCTTGGCAACTGCTTTCTTCGCCGCTGGCTTTTTAGCAACTGCTTTTTTAGCTACAGCCTTCTTGGCAACCGCTTTCTTTGCCGCTGGCTTCTTAGCTACAGCCTTCTTAGCAACTGCTTTCTTCTTCGCTGGGTTTTTAGCAACGACTTTTTTAGCTGTGGTCTTCTTGGCAGCTACTTTTTTCTTCGCTGGCTTTTTAGTAACGGCTTTTTTAGCTGCAGGCTTCTTGGCAACCGCTTTCTTCTTCGCTGGCTTTTTAGCAACTGCTTTTTTAGCTGCGGGCTTCTTGGCAGCTACTTTTTTCTTCGCTGGCTTTTTAGTAACGGCTTTTTTAGCAGCAGGCTTCTTGGCAACTGCTTTTTTCTTCGCTGGCTTTTTAGCAACGGCTTTTTTAGCAGCAGGTTTCTTGGCAACTGCTTTTTTCTTCGCTGGCTTTTTAGCAACGGCTTTTTTAGCAGCAGGCTTCTTGGCAACTACCTTCTTCTTAGCCGGCTTTTTAACAACCGCTACAGCTATACCTGACTTTTCAGCCAGTGCTTTAAGTTTTGCCACGGCAGTTTTTTCAGCTGCTTTAACTTTTTGCGCAGCGCTTTTTTCTGCTGCTTTCATTTTCTTAGAAGTTATTTTGGCACGGGTTTTTAACCAGCGCTTTTCAAAGCGTTTAACCGCAGCGGCCAGATCAGCATCCTGGGCGGCCTGCAAGGTCGCTTCAGCTTTCAGAACTGCTGCCTTGGCAGCGCTTTCAGCAGTAGCCAGTTTTTGCTTAACTTCAACAACTTTAAATTCACTTTTAGCTTTCTTCAAGCTATCGCTCAATGCGGAACTCTGCTTACGGCTGGCGCTGGCTTGAGACTTAGCAGCGGCAAGTGCTTTCTTTGCAGCAGCTGTAGCTTTCACAGTGATCTTGGCTTTTGCTTTATTAACTTTGTTTGCAATTGTTGCGTGCTTTTTATTATGAGCAGAAAGTTGTTTTGCAGCAGCATTAACAGTATTTTTAGCTTTCTGAATTGGTGTAACTTGCGCTTTTGTTTTTGCTTTTATTTTCCTAACTTTTTTCTTTGCTGGACTCTTCATTTACTTATTCCTCAATTTAAAAAGACAGACTGTAAGTTTCATTTACAAAAAATCGCTACCCGACTGTCGCGCAGTTTAAGCAAGAGTGCGTTGATTTACCAACCAAAAATGTAATTTTCATTACAAAACAGCAGAGTTTTTTGGAAATTGACAATTATTTTTTAAGATTTAAAAAAAAAGAAAGCAGCGCATTAGAAAAATACGCTGCTTTTTTAGAGTATAAACTGATATTTTAAAACAGGATCTTCAGCTTTTTTAACCAAAAGCCTTTAGCGTGTTTTAACTTAGCGCAGTCACAATTCTTGTTTGAACTTCATCGAGCCCACCCAACCCATCAATGGTTGAAAAACTCGGTCCAGCAGAATCAGTGCTCGACAACTGAGTGTAGAACTCAACCAGCGGCTTAGTTTGATTATGATAGATAGATAGACGATTGCGGATTGTTGCTTCTTTATCATCTTCACGTTGAATCAACGGCTCTTGAGTTTCATTATCAAGACCTTCATTCTTCGGCGGATTGTGCTCAATATGATAAACGCGACCAGAGTTTTCATGAACGCGACGTCCACTCAGGCGCGAGACAATTTGTTCGTCATCCACAGCAATTTCAATAACATATTCGATAGAGACGCCAGCATCGACAAGCGCCTGCGCCTGAGGAATAGTTCTTGGGAAGCCATCAAACAAAAATCCATTGCTGCAATCTGCCTGCTCAATGCGCTCCTTGACCAAAGCTATAATAATTTCATCAGACACCAATCCACCCGAGGCCATAATATCCTTAACTTTCAGACCCAACTCAGTGCCAGCTTTAACTGCTGATCTAAGCATATCGCCTGTAGATATCTGTGGGATTCCGTACTTTTCAGTAATAAATTGCGCCTGTGTACCTTTACCTGCGCCTGGTGGGCCTAACAAAATAACTTTCATCAATAATCTTCCTTAAACTCTAGCCGAAAAAAGGCCGATCACAATACACGGATTAATATAGTCAAACAAGCCTGCAGTGGGGTTTGAGCATTTCTAAACAGCTATTTACAACCCTTTCTCTGCGCGCTTGACCTCTGCCCAGAGCAACTCCATTTCATCGATCGACATCTGAGAAAATTCTGAGGGATTTTTGTCACTGGCAAGTACTTCCATGGCTTCAAAGCGGCGTTGAAATTTATTATTTGCCGCGCGCATAGCGCGCTCCGGATCAATACCCAGATGGCGTGACAAATTGACACAGCTAAACAATAAATCTCCTAGCTCCTCTTCCATCGCCAAACTATTATCTGCCCCAATTTCAGCCTCAAGCTCGGCGACCTCTTCTTTGACCTTGCTCAGTACATCCTCGCTGTTATCCCAATCAAAACCTGTGGTGGCTGCCCTTTTCTGCAGCTTTTGCGCACGAGTCAGTGCCGGTATTGCCATGGGAATATCATCCAGGGTGCGGCGTTCGCCTTTTTCTGCACGTTCCTGTTTTTTGATTTGCTCCCATACCTGCTTGATGCGCACCTCTTCTGAAGCAGCATCAGCATTAGGGTCGCGCTCACTCTGCAATGTACCCAACGGAAATACATGGGGATGGCGCCTGACCAACTTTTCAACAATGCCATGCACGACAGTATCAAAGTCAAAAATCTCGTCCTCGGCACCGAGCTGGCTATAGAAGACAACCTGGAATAGCAGGTCGCCCAGCTCTTCACCTAAATGGCTGAGATCATTGCGCTCAATGGTATCTATAACCTCATAGACCTCTTCCAAGGTATGCGGGGCGATAGTTTTGTAGCTCTGTTTTAAATCCCAGGGACATCCAGTCTCGGGGTCGCGCAGCCGTTGCATTAAATATCGCAAGTCGTCAATTGTGTAACCAGCGGTCATCTTCCGGAATCCTCTTTTGTAGCAATAGATTTTTTTAATCTGTTACCCGTCGCGCTTCTTTGATATTGGGTATCTGATTTAATTGTGCCAGCGCTGTACTCAGCTGCTCCAAACTGGCGACATCAATAGTCAGAAACATCTGTGAGCTGTTCATTTTTTTATGATGACCGCTGTCTTCAGCTGACTGTATTGAGGAAATATGCAAGCCGAGTCGATCAACTGTCTTAGTGATATCGAGCAATAGCCCAGTGCGATCATAGGTGGTTAAAACAATTTTTACCCGATAGTTTTTCTGCGGCTCACCGCCCCATTCAACTTTAATAATCCTCTGGGGATCTGCCCCCTGCAGGCGCAAAAAGTTGCCGCAGTCCTCGCGGTGAATGGAAATACCCCGCCCCTGAGTAATATAGCCGGCAATATTATCGCCGGGAACTGGACTGCAACAGCGGGCGATCTGGGTAAGCAAATTACCGACACCATGAATAAACACATCGGAGGATTTAAACCGTTGCGCTGTTATAGGTTCTTTGGGGGCAATTCTTTCAATGCCTCTACTGCTTCCCTCTCGCACCTGTGCAGAGTTGATCACCTGCTCAACACCCACATCCCCTGCACCTATAGCTGCATAGAGACCGGCAACACCCTGCTTATTGTAACGCTGGGCAACTTTCTCCAGATCTATATCAGTGACATTTAACTGACTTAATTCGCGATCGAGAAGCTTTTTGCCCTCAATGCGATTCTGCTCCTGGTTCTGCTTACGGAACCAGTACTGCACCTGACTTCGGGCACGATTAGTTTTTAGATAGCCGATTGACGCAGACAGCCAGTCCCTTGAGGGCTGACCCTGACGGGTGGTAATAATATTGACCTGATCTGCGGTCTGTAACGGGGAGTTTAAAGGCGCAATTCGACCATTAACTTTGGCACCGCGACAGCGATGGCCAAGACCGGTGTGCACATAGTAGGCAAAGTCCAGGGGCGTCGCACCCACCGGCAGATCGACTACATGGCCTTCAGGGGTAAACACATAGATACGGCCTTCGTTGATACTGGACTGGGATTGACTCAGGGAATCACTGCTTTCAGCTTTATCGCTCCGCGCCTCAATTTCATTGGACCATTCGAGCACCTGGCGCAGCCATTCAATCTTTTCCTCGTAACTTTTATCCGCGCGCTGGGCATCACTGCCCTTATAGCGCCAGTGAGCACAGACGCCCAATTCCGCTTCACTGTGCATATCGAAAGTGCGAATCTGAATTTCGAGAACTTTATTGTCGGGCCCGACCACTGCGGTGTGCAGGGAGCGATAACCATTTTCTTTGGGTGCGGCGATATAGTCGTCGTACTCACTGGGAATATTTTCCCACTGACTGTGCAGCCAACTGAGAACCTCGTAGCAGTTGGCGATACTGGGCACCAGTACGCGCAGTGCGCGAATATCATAGACCTCGGAAAAACTGAGGTTTTTGCGCTGCATTTTCGACCAGATAGAGTAGATATGCTTGGGGCGACCCGTGACCTCACCCTCTATATTGGAGGCTTTTAATTGCCCTTCAACCTGCTGCACAGCCTGCTTAATATAGGCCTGTCGATCGCGGCGTTTTTCGGCGAGTAGACTGGCGATAGAACTGTAGTCATGGGGCTGCAAATAGCGGAAGGAGAGGTCTTCAAGTTCCCACTTAATATTACCCAGCCCGAGTCGATGGGCGAGAGGCGCATAGATATCAAAGACTTCGCGGGCAACGCGCACGCGCTTCTCTCTGCTGTCATTTTTAACCGCGCGAATAGCGCAGGTGCGCTCGGCAATTTTAATCAACGGCACGCGAATATCGTCGATAATTGATACCAGCATTTCGCGAATTTTACTCGCCTGCTGGCCACCCCCATGGCCGAATACCGATCTGCCATGATGATTATTTAATGTGCTGACAACCGCCATACGCAGAACTTTATCAATCAGTCCCGCGACTTCTGCGCCAAATTCACTGCGCACTTTTTCGTTTGAAATTCGCCCTTCACGAACGGCGCGATAGAGAATCGCGGCTTGTAGACCAGCGCTGTCGAGGGAGAGGTCGGCGAGAATTTCGGCCATTTCCAGAGCTGTTTGGAAGCAGCCAACGGCATTGCTCCAGAGCTTGTCGGGATCAAAGTCTTGTTTGAGTGCATCATTGGCAAAAACACAGGCGTGGGTAATATCTTCTGCGGCACTGGCTTCGACGTCACTGGATTCAAAGGTATAGTCCTGAATAAGGCTCTCTACCCAGGCCTGGATATCAATTTGCTCGGCCTCTTCCTGAGGATGGTGTTGGCGAACTTTAACCATGATTTTGACTCGAGCTATAGACTCTCTAGAAGTAATAGCTCTATTGAAATCTGTTTGGCTCTCAGCTTACCCGTAAATTCCCGAGGACAGGTAGCGATCACCCCGATCACAGATAATAGCAACGATAACTGCATTTTCAACCTGCTGGCTAATTTTCAGGGCGGCGGATACCGAGCCGCCAGAGGAGACTCCACAGAAGATTCCCTCCTCCACGGCCAGACGACGCATAGTATGTTCGGCTTCTGACTGGGAGATATCCATAATTTGATCGACTTTAGCATCGTCAAAAATACCGGGTAAATAGGCTTTAGGCCAACGGCGAATGCCCGGTATTGAGGCGCCATCTTCCGGCTGCAAACCGACTATCTGGATATCGGGGTTTTGCTGCTTAAGATAGGCCGAGACACCCATTATGGTGCCAGTAGTTCCCATGGAGCTGACAAAATGGGTCACTGCACCAGCGGTATCGCGCCAGATCTCCGGTCCAGTCCCCTGATAATGCGCCAGAGGGTTGTCGGGATTATTAAACTGATCCAAAACCCTGCCTTGACCCTGAGCCTGCATCTGCATAGCCAGATCGCGGGCACCTTCCATACCCTGCTCTTTGGTCACTTCAATTAATGTTGCACCATAGGCTGTCATGGCCGCTTTGCGCTCAGCGGTGGCATTGGCGGGCATTATTAAGGTTATAGGATAGCCCATCATTGCCGCAGCCATGGCCAGGGCTATACCGGTGTTGCCACTGGTGGCTTCAACCAGATGATCGCCAGGTTTAATCTCTCCGCGCTGCTGGGCGTTTTTAATCATGCTCAACGCTGGCCTGTCTTTAACCGAGCCAGCGGGATTATCCCCTTCCAGTTTGGCCAAAATAGTATTAGAGCTATTGCCGGGCATTCGCTGCAAGCGCACTAATCTGGTATTGCCAATAGTCTGGTCTATGGTTGGATACTGCATAATTATTTCTCTTTATACTTTTGGTCTTGAAAAAATAGTTGGAAATTACAACGCGCTATTGTGCCTGAACGCTTTAGCCTGCGCCCCTTCAAGACTGTTATAGCTAATAATTGTTTTGCATAACGGGCCTAGCCCTATGTCAGGACAGCATAGGCCATGGCGTATTCACGCTCGTCGGCAAGGCTAATGAGCATTTTCTGACCACCGCGGGCCAGCATAACCTCAGCGGCACCATTGGATAACTCGGCAAAGGGCGCACCCTTTTCGTCGTTGCCAATAACCATATCTTGAAAGCTGACGCCGTGACCTATACCTGTGCCCAGCGCTTTGGCTATGGCTTCCTTGGCTGCAAAGCGCTTGGCGACAAATGCAACGCCATCGCTGTGGCCCTGATATTGCAATTTTTCACTGGGGCTGAGAATACGGTCGATAAACCGCTCTCCCTGTCGCTCCAGTAGTTCGGCGATGCGGGCAATTTCAACGATATCGGTGCCAATGGCTATGCTCATAGTGTTAGTTCCAACAATATTCTCGTGGATTAGGAGGCCTGTGACAGTAGGTGCTGCCGATAGAGTTCTCTACTGTGCAGTGGTCTGCCACCCAGATAAAAGTCTATCACGCTGCGCAATAGCTGTTTGGCGGTTCGCAATGGGCTGCCCTGGGAGAACTCGCCACAGGCGATGCTAATCAGATCGCTACCGATGTAACTGCCCTGTGATGGGCCACGCTGATTAATCGACAGCACCAATCCACGCTCGGGAATATATTGGTAGTAGCTGTCAGCTTGCAGAGGTCCGCCGTTCTGGGCATCAGAGTCCAATACCAATCCGTAGCCGAGCTCTTCGAGTAAGGTCATCTCCAGATGGCGCAACTGCACTTCATCGGGCTGCCCCTGACAGAGAATGGCTATAAAGTTTTGATACTGTTGGTAGAGGTATTCATGCATATCCTGCTCTTGGAGAAGGCGATAGAACAGTTCATTGAGGTAGAGGCCAGTAAACAGGCAAACGCCCTGCAACTGAACCGGTGCCTGGGTGACATCGGCTTGAATCAGGGTTTTTAATTCGCCGCGTCCCTGCCAGCTAAATTGATGCTCTGTGTAGGGAAAGATCGGTCGGCTGATGCCCTTTTTATTGGGTTTGCGAAACCCTTTGGCAACACAGCGAATACGGCCATGATTTTTACTGTACAGATCGACCAGCAAACTGGTTTCGCGGTAGGGCGTCGAATGCAACAGGAATCCCGGCTCTGCCTCTATGCGCACAATAAATTACTCGTCGATATAGCCAAGGCTGCGCAGTGCACGCTCATCGTCGGACCAGCCACTGCGAACTTTAACCCAGGTTTTAAGCATAACTTTGCAGTCCAGCAGGCTTTCCATATCGGCACGCGCCTGTTGACCAATCTTTTTAATCCGCTCGCCTTTATTGCCAATAATAATTTTCTTCTGGCCTTCACGCTCGACCAGAATCAGGGCATCAATATAAGTGACATTCTTTTCGACACGGAACTGTTCTATTTCTACGGTGACCTGGTAGGGAACTTCAGCACCCAATTGACGGGTTATTTTCTCGCGAACCATTTCCGCGGCTAAAAAGCGCTCACTGCGATCGGTGATTTGGTCTTCGGGGAAAATATGCGGCGCTTCCGGCATAAATTGATTAATTTTTTCTTCGAGCAACTCAAAGTTGGTTCTGCGCAGAGCTGACAATGGAATAAGATCAGCGGCACTGACCTTGCCGGATAGAAACTGCAAATGGGGTAGCAGCTCTTCTTTGTCTTCAACCAGATCAACCTTGTTAATCGCCACTATCACTGGTACGTCGTAGTTGGAAATATATTTGGCGACATATTCATCTGCCTCGCTCCATTCGAAACGATCGACAACAAAGATCACCAGATCAACATCAGCAATCACACTGGCCGCCGAGCGGTTCATTACGCGGTTGATCGCACGCTCTTGATTAGTGTGAATGCCAGGGGTATCGACAAAGACTACCTGAAGGTTCTCTTCGGTTTTAATGCCTAACAGGGTGTGTCTGGTGGTCTGTGGCTTGCGCGAGGTAATACACAGCTTTTGACCGAGCAGGTGATTAAGTAGCGTTGATTTTCCCACATTGGGACGGCCGACAATGGCTACATAGCCGCAGCGGGTTGCTGTATCTGTCACTACTTATTCCCCATTTTTTGTAATTCGAGCTGCTCTAATAATTGTTCTGCGACCAGCTGCTCTGCCTTGCGACGACTGCTGGCAGTGGCTTCTGCTGCACTTTCCACATCGGTAATTTTGCAGCCGATGGTGAACAGGCGACTGTGATCCTCGCCCTGAGTTTTTACAACCACATATTCTGGCAATGGCTTGCCTCTAGCCTGCAGCCATTCCTGCAAAGCTGTCTTGGGATCTTTTACAGGTGTATCCAGAGTAACGGCGTTCAACAGATCAGCAAACCAGTTAACTATCGACTGTTCAGCTGCCGCCATGCCCTTATCCAAGTAGATGGCGCCAATCAGTGCTTCAACGGTATCGCCAAGAATTGAATCGCGGCGATGACCACCGCTTTTCATCTCGCCTTGACCGAGCAGTAATTCTGGACCCAGATTCAGTGATCGGGCGACTTCGGCAAGGGATTCGGCGCGCACTATCTGTGAACGTGTACGACTGAGATCGCCCTCGCGGGCCTCTGGAAAGCGCTGAAAAAGAAAGTTGGATACTGTGAGTCCGAGCACTGCATCGCCGAGAAATTCTAGGCGTTCGTTATTTTTACTGCCGCAGCTCCGGTGAGAGAGTGCCAGCGTTAAAAGAGCTTCGTCGCTAAATTGATACTTCAAGCGATCCTGGAGTTGCTGGGCATTACTCGCCACGGTTGATCCTCAGATTAATAATTTTGTTCGGCGCTCTCGATATTTTCGATATTATCAGCAGCCTCGTATTTATTGCTAAATTTGAGCACTACATCGACATTGCCAAACATTTCGATTCGTTTTTCGTAGTCCAGACTGATTTGGGTTCCGCTATCGTCCCGAACTATCACTACTTTTCTTACATCTATATTGCGAATATTGTTGATGGTAAAAAAATCGGCGATCTTTCTGCGTATCTGTGAATTTGATTTACCGTTGATATCAGACTGTCCGACCTGGTCAATTGCTCCCTGGATAATTCGATTATCCAGATAGTGGGGACCTAGTTTAAAAGCGACGGTTAAAATAAATCCAACAATAAACAGCGTAAATAGCGCTGATCTTGTCGTCACACCCTGCTGACTATTAATACCCATATCACACTCCCTGAGATATCTTAAAATTGTTGCTCCAGCTAACCTTACTGGATTTTGCCGGCGCGTTCAAAACTGGGTAGAGAGAGAAATTTATCCCAGAACATCCATCGGGCAAATGCCCTGCCGACAATTCGATCTTCGGGAACCGGTCCCCAAACACGACTATCGCTGGAGTTGTCACGGTTATCACCCATCATAAAGTAATGCCCCTCGGGCACTACAGCGGTAAAATTTTGGCTCAATCTGGTCGGTAGCAAGCGCTTTTGAATGACGTGTTCAACACCGGTCAGATCTTCTGTCATCACCACTGAGCGGGGGGCGGGTTGTTCATTTTCAAGAACTTTCTGGATCATCTTGTCGCCATTAACGTACAGCACACCATTCAAGACATGAATCTCATCGCCAGGCAGGCCAACCACGCGCTTGATAAAGTAACGCTCTTCATGGGGCGGAAAAAACACCATCACATCGCCGCGCTCTGGAGAGTTAAGCTCAATAATTTTATTGCGTACCACCGGCAGGCGAATGCCATAAGTCCATTTGTTGACGAGAATAAAGTCACCAACTTTTAATGTCGGCACCATGGACGACGATGGAATCTGGAACGGCTCAATAACAAAGGAGCGCAACACCAACACTAAACCCAGGACCGGGGCCAGTGATCCCATAAATTCGATAGGCCCTTCAGCCTGCTTGACCATAAATTTATTGAGCAGCCAGAAAACCGCTGCCACGAGAAAAATCACGGTCAATAGAAGCTCGAAATTAATATCCATGGGTATCACTTTCCTTTTGAATTAAAGACCTTTCGGCCAATTAACTTTTCAGTACCGCAAGAAATGCATCCTGGGGGATTTCCACACTGCCCACCTGCTTCATGCGCTTCTTACCGGCTTTTTGTTTTTCTAACAGTTTCTTCTTACGGGTAACATCACCGCCGTAACATTTGGCGGTAACATTCTTGCGCAACGCCTTAACTGTTGTTCTGGCAACCACAGATCCACCAATAGCCGCCTGAATAGCCACATCAAACATCTGTCGGGGGATTAGCTCTTTCATTTTGTCAGCCAGAACCCGGCCTTTCTGCTGGGAAGTATCGCGGTGAATAATGGCCGCCAATGCATCCACTCGATCACCGTTGATCAAGACATCCAGCCTGACCAGCGAAGATGCCTGAAAACGCACAAAGCTGTAGTCCAGGGAGGCAAATCCTCGGCTGACCGATTTGAGTCGATCAAAGAAGTCCATAACCACTTCACTCATCGGCAGTTCATAACTGATTGCTACCTGCCCGCCGACAAACTGCATATCTTTTTGGATTCCGCGCTTTTCAACACAGAGGGCAATCACATTGCCAACATAGTCTTTGGGAACCAGGATATTGGCTTCACAGATCGGCTCGCGCATCTCTTCAATATGGGCGGGATCAGGCAGCGCCGAGGGATTGGAGATATGCAGCAGGTCACCGGAGGTATTGAGGATCTCGTAGACTACGGTAGGCGCGGTGGTAATCAGGTTGAGATCATATTCGCGCTCGAGCCGCTCCTGAATAATCTCCATATGCAGCATACCGAGGAAGCCACAGCGGAAACCAAAACCCAGGGCGTCGGAACTTTCCGGCTCGAAAAACAGCGAGGCATCATTGACAGCCAGTTTGGCCAGGGCTTCACGGAAATCTTCAAAGTCATCGGAATCCACCGGAAACATACCCGCATAAACCTGGGGTTTAACCCGTTGGAATCCGGGAAGAGGATCAACCTCAGAGGTGCTCAGATTGGTGATAGTGTCACCTACAGGTGCACCGGAAATATCTTTAATACCGGCAACCATAAAGCCAACTTCACCGGCGCTGAGAATACCAGTCTCTTTGCGCTTGGGTGTAAATACGCCAACACTGTCGACCACATGGGGCTTGCCAATGGTTTTGGTGACAATCTTACTCTTGCTGGTCAATGTACCCTGCATAACGCGCACCAGAGAGACAACGCCGAGATAGTTGTCGAACCAGGAATCAATAATTAATGCCTGCAAGGGAGCGTCTACATCACCCTCAGGCGCTGGTACTTTAAGCACCAGCTCTTCGAGAATCTCGTTGATTCCCTCACCGGTTTTAGCACTGCAGCGCACTGAATCAGTGGCTTCAATACCAATAATATCTTCAATTTCAGCGATAACCTTATCCGGCTCCGCCTGGGGTAGATCCATCTTGTTCAACACCGGAATCACTTCCAGGCCCTGTGCAATAGCTGTATAGCAGTTGGCTACTGACTGTGCCTCGACACCCTGAGCGGCATCGACAATCAGCAGCGCGCCCTCACAGGCGGCCAGTGAGCGCGAGACTTCGTAGGAGAAATCCACATGGCCCGGTGTGTCAATAAAATTGAGTTGGTAGGTTTTACCATCTTTCGCTGTGAACGGCAGGGTAACGCTTTGCGCTTTAATCGTAATACCGCGCTCGCGCTCAATATCCATGGAGTCGAGAACCTGAGCGGCCATTTCACGCTCGGCCAAGCCTCCACAAACCTGAATAAAGCGGTCTGCGATGGTCGATTTGCCGTGGTCAATATGGGCAATAATAGAAAAGTTTCTGATGTGGCTGAGATCGGACAAGGTGTTTTCACTACCATTAAAAAATGCGAGCGGAGTTTAGCTTATTTATGGCTGTTTCGCTATCAACCACGCGCCTCTTTAACAGAGACACGCGATCATATAAGTGTGAATTTATAACGCTAAAATTACGGCTTGATAATAATGGTTCTGGAAATCGCCCTTCCCTGCCGGTAAAAGCGAATCAAAATCGGGGCATCGGTTGGCAGCTCGCGAACCACCTGAGCGTATTCATCAACATCATCAATACGACTGTAACCGAGCTGTAAAATAATATCGCCGCGCCGCAAGCCTGACTCCGATGCCGCAGAGTCTGCAGATATCTGGTCAATCACAACACCGCCGCGAATCCCCAGTGAACTCAACTCGCGCTCACTTAAGTCCTCGACAACCAATCCGATGCGATCACTGCCATCGCCGCGACTGGCGACAGTTTCATCGCCACCCTTCAGCGCACCGATCTCGACACTGAGCTTTTTTAGTTTACCTTTGCGATAGAGCATCACTGACGCTTTTTTACCTGGCGTGAGCATACCGACAACATGGGGCAGATCGCCGGAATCAACTATAGATTGCTTGTTAAAGCCTACGATAACATCGCCGGGCTTGATGCCACCCTTATCTGCTGGACTATCCGGCTCAACCGCATTGATCAGTGCGCCCTGGGGCCTATCCAAATCCAGAGAGCGTGCCAGGTCTCTATCCACATCTTGGATTACTACACCCAGCCAGCCGCGCTGTACCACACCGTTTGCTTTTAGCTGCTCAACCACACCTATGGCCACACTGGCTGGAATTGCAAAAGAGAGTCCAATGGAACCACCAGAGCGAGAGTATATCTGTGAGTTAATACCCACCACCTGACCATCGAGATTAAACAGTGGCCCGCCGGAGTTACCAGGATTAATTGCCACATCAGTCTGGATAAAGGGCACATAGTTCTCACCCTTATCGGTGGGAATACTGCGCCCAATCGCACTAACAATCCCGACACTGGCCGAATAATCAAGACCGAATGGCGAACCTATAGCTAATACCCAGGCACCCACTTTGAGCCTGTCGGGCTCAGCGAATTTGAGCACCGGCAGATCTGCGGCTTCAATTTTTAACAGGGCTAAATCTGAACGACGATCTGTGCCAACTATCTCGGCGGTAAATTCGCGGCGGTCTGAAAACCGCACCACTATTTCATCTGCACCATCGACCACATGGTGATTGGTGAGAATATAACCATCATCGGAAATAACAAAACCTGAACCTAGAGAAAATGCCGGTCGCGGCGCCTGGCGTCTGTCTCGCTGCTGGAAAAGCTCGCGGAAAATCTCTGGAATTTGACCCGGAGGTATTTGCGATGCCGCACTTTTAGGCGCCTTCTGAACTGTATTAATTTTAACCACTGCTGGAGAAGTCTCTTCAATCAGCGCGGTAAAATCTGGCAACTGGGCATTGGCAGACAGGGATATAAATAGAACAAGAACAAACGAAGTCACGGCGGCAAATCTTTTAATCACAGAAATTCCTCTCAAAATATTAATAATCTGTTTTATGAAAAGGGGGTATTAACCCTGCTGACACTAATAAGAGTAGTAAAAAATCTAGCGGGGACCGGAAATGAGCAGCCAGAAGAATCAATAGGGGTCATCGAACCTGAACTATCGCCGCTTCACTATTAGATAATGAGCCAACAGCCGAGTCTACCAGTACCGGGTTATAGCGAAGATCATTGCGTGATCTTTTGCTGTGGATTCTTACCAGCCATCCTCCCAGCAACAATCCAGCTAGAGCGCCACCAATACTCTGTAAATCGCCCCCGCCACCATTGAGACCAACAGCAGTTGCGCCCGCCACAGCCCCAAAGATTGGCAGCAAATAGACCAGCAGCGAGGCCAGTACAATCACATCTTCGGGAATACCGATGGTCACCGACTGACCGACAGAAAATTTTTGTTGCGGTTGGTTGTTGAGTAAAACCCGAATACTGGTTGTCTTGCCCGCCAACTTTGAGAGAAACTTTTGACCGCAGCCTTTTTCAGCTACACAGACCTCGCAGGCAGACTTCTGAATGGTCTCAACCCAGAGACCATCGGATTCAACTGCAACTACTGTTCCTGTTTCAAGAATCATAGACACTCACCCCCAAATTCAAGGCCCTATACCTATTGCGCTGGCCACCTGACTGGCCGTACGGCGAGGAATTTCACCTACCACACAGATCGCATACTGATGACCATTGATATCGGCTTTGGTCAGCACAGCAACGGTTGCGCCCAATTTTGCATCAACCGGCGGCAGCGTATTGCCCTGCACTGAGTCAATAAAGATGGAAAATACTGCCAGGCCATCGGTGTACATCATGGATTCCTGACCATCTTCACCTGGCGATCGATAAGAAGCCAAAACAAAGCCCGGCGGCAGCCAATTCATCTGCCACATTGATTGCGGGCTATCGACTTTGCTATTCAACTCAACACAATCTGCTTGGTCAACCGTGCCAAACACACCACCTTTAATTTGCGAATCGCTGTGCCCTACAGACTCACCGATACTAATATCGACAAATTGAAATCGCTCAAGGGGTTTGCCGCTATGACTCATCAAAACAGACTGCAGCAACAGACCGGACTCTTTATCGATGGCCACTACATAGCCGTAGCGGTATTTATCTCTGGGCAATACATGGACCATAGAGACCTGGCGATCGGCGATACGCCCATCCCCTTTGATATGGAACTCGTAGAAATCTTTTAGCCGCGAGTAATTTTCATTATTTATTTTGTAGGCGTTGCCGCGCAGCAGCATATCGCCTGTGCGCAGACAGTCGAGATTATCAGAGCGGCTGACCACATCGCGCTGAGTGCCATCCATATGCAGAAGGCGCTCATAGATTTTACCTTCGCGAACTTCATGAATCAGTTTTGCGCTGGTTAGGTTACCGCGGTGTTCATAGGTAAAAACACCGCTGTAGTTGAGCTCACGTGAGGCTTTGGCCATACGTGCCATAAGATCATGGGCAGACTCCATCGGTTCGGCAAATAGTGGCCCATGCAGCAAAACGGCGGCTACCAGAGCCGCCTGCTTAATCGCTTTAAAGCTTTTTTTTAAGAGCGCTTTAAGGCTTATTTTAAATATGAGGGATACAACCATGGTGATCTGCTATTCCTTTTCGGATACTGCCTCGCCCGCCTCTTGACCACCTTCCTGACTACCAACTTCGCTCAACCTGGCGAATGGCAACATCCCCTGATTACTGTTTAAAGCTGCATGGCTGGAGTGTTTGGTCATAACATTATTGAGATAGGCGCGCAGTTCGGCCTCTGAATACTGCTGCTTGATCTGCTGCTCTGCCTGCTGCTGAACATCTAAAACCGGGGCCATGCGCAGCGAAGTTTTATTATTACCGCCAGCACTAACTGTACGGGCATTGATGGTTGGCTGAAAGCCTGAGGGAAATTGAATCGCCGGGCCCGTATTTTCAGGGGAGGTTTCAACACCGGCAAACTCGGAAATTTCACCACTACCATCAATCAGGCTGTTACCGGTCGGGCTATTGAGCTGCTGAACACCGAACACCGCAACTAGAGCCACGGAGGCGGCAATGGCAAAACGTCCTGCCGAACCGGCAAATACTGTTATAGGGTTTCTGCGGTGAGCAGGTTCCTGATCAATTGCCGCCGAAATAGCGGCTGAATAGTCTATTGAGGTTGTCGCCGGATCACCTTTTATTGCTGCCGAGGCCATATGGTAGCGCTTCCAGCGATCTCTTAACTGCGGATCTTCTGCAACCGCTTTGAGTAGGCGATGGGTCTCCATTTCAGTGGCTTCACCATCCATAAGCGCGGAGAGTGATTGCTCGAGTCGTTCCTTGTGATCGCTCATTCATTTACCTCGTCGTGTAAAATTAGTGCAAAAATTAGTGCAAAAATTATGTTTCACAGAGTTGTATAGGTACTTTATTAGTCTCTGTTCATTGCATAAATACTGTGGGTAAGACCGATGATTATTTAAAAGGTTCACCATTAGTTCAGGCCCCTTCGATCAATTCGAGAACTCGCACATCAATTGACTCTCTGCCACGGAAAATTCGCGATCTAATAGTGCCCACCGGACAGTTCATCACCGAGGCAATATCCTCGTAACTCAAGCCTTCATATTCACGAAGCGTCACTGCTGTGCGCAAATCCTCAGGCAGCTCGATAATCGCCTGATTGATAACCTCTTCAAGCTGATCACGATACATTTGATTCTCGGGGGTGCCAGTATCTTTGAGCTGCTCACTGCCAGAGTAGTACTCGGCATCATCCAGATCGACATCTGAGGATGGGGGTCTGCGGCTGCGGGCAACCAGATAGTTTTTGGCGGTATTGACAGCAATTCTGTACAGCCAGGTATAAAACTGACTATCGCCGCGAAACCTGGGCAGAGCGCGGTAGGCTTTAATAAATGCCTCCTGCACCACATCTTTTACCTCATCGCTGTCGCGGATAAATCGCGCGACAATCGAATGCACTTTGTATTGGTACTTGAGAACGAGGAGATCAAAGGCGCGTTTATCGCCTTTCTGCACCCTGACTACGAGCTGTTGATCAGTTGGCTCTGTCTTTTTTTCTGTCATTTAGGAGTCCATTTATCCTACATTTCCGGGTTATTATTACTTTCACACTTAAAATAAATAACGGCAATCAAAGACAGACCACCAACAAGCGATTTAGTTCGCTTGTAATTTGAGCTTATACTATCATGCCGCGTCAACCGATTGTGACCCAACCATGAAACAAACCCATATCTACGATGTTCTGATTATAGGCAGTGGTGCCGCTGGTTTATCCGTAGCATTACAGCTGGATTCAAAGCTCCGAGTGGCGCTGATTAGCAAAGCCTCGCTGCAGGGTGGAGCCTCGTGGTTGGCCCAGGGCGGAATCGCCGCGGTATTCGATAAGAATGACAGTTCTGAAGCGCATATTGCCGATACGCTGGTCGCTGGCGCTGGCCTCTGCCATGAAGAAGCCGTGCGTTTTGTGGTAGAAAATGGTCCCGCCTCGGTACAATGGCTGATCAATAAAGGGGTTGATTTTACTCGCGAAGAAGACCAGACAACCTACCATCTGACCCAGGAAGGTGGCCACAGCCATCGCCGTATACTGCACACCGCAGATGCCACCGGCAAAGAGATTACCGGCACCCTGGTCGACCGCGCCATAGCCGCCAAAAATATTGATATCTATGAACACCACTGCGCTGTAGACCTGATCACCCAGGCGGACAGTGACTCGCGCAAAATTCGCTGCACCGGATCCTATATCCTCGATATCAATACCGGCGCAGTCTCCCTGTTTAGAGCCAAGAGCGTTGTATTGGCCACTGGCGGCGCCAGTAAAACTTACCTTTATACCAGCAATCCCGACGGCGCCAGTGGCGACGGCATCGCTATGGCATGGCGTCGCGGCTGTCGTGTCGCCAATTTGGAATTTAACCAGTTTCACCCAACCTGTCTCTATCACCCCAAGGCCAAATCATTTTTGATTACCGAGGCCCTGCGCGGTGAGGGTGCCCTGCTAAAGCTGCCAGACGGCTCGGCCTTTATGCACAATTTTCACCCGGATGCCGAGCTGGCACCCAGGGATGTGGTGGCGCGAGCTATCGACCACGAGATGAAACGACTGGGCAGTGACTACCTGTATTTGGATATCAGCCATAAACCGGCCAAGTTTATTACTGAGCACTTTCCCACGGTTTACAAGCACTGTCTGGAATTTGGTATCGATATCACCACCGACCCCATTCCAGTGGTTCCGGCAGCCCATTACACCTGTGGCGGCATTATGGTGAATACCAAGGGTCAGACCGACCTGCTGAATCTCTACGCTATCGGTGAGAGCGCCTTTACCGGACTGCACGGCGCCAACCGTATGGCCAGCAACTCACTGCTTGAATGCCTGGTCTACGCCCATGCAGCCGCCAATGAGATCAATCAGCGACAAGACCAGATTGCCGAACCCGACTTTATTCGCGAGTGGGACGAATCCAAAGTCGCCGACTCAGATGAGGATGTGGTTATCTCCCACAACTGGGATGAATTGCGACGTTTTATGTGGGATTACGTGGGCATTGTGCGCACCGACAAGCGCCTGCAGCGCGCCGAACATCGCATAAAACTGCTGCAAAAAGAGATTCAGGAGTACTACAGCAACTATACCGTGGGTCGCGACCTGCTCGAGTTGCGCAACCTGGCGACCGTTGCCGAGTTAATTATTCGCTGCGCCCTGCAGCGCAGAGAGAGCCGTGGCCTGCACTACACCCTGGACTATCCAGAGCCTGCAAAGATCGCCAAAGATACGGTCTTGGTGCCAATCAATTATGCCGGACAGGATGTGATTATTAATCGCGGTTAGTTGTTGCCAACAATAATTTGCGCAAGATTCGATGCTCTTCCGGCGCTAGGCTATCCCGAGGAATCACCCGATTCAGCCTGCGACCTTGCGGAGTTCGAAAATAGAGAATAACCAAATAGGCGGTCACAAACTGGCTTGCTTCCAACTGCAGATCAATAGCCTCTTCCCCGCCACGCTGTCTATTCCCAGATAATGAAATCAAACGCCAGCAATCTGCATCGCCATCCACAACAAACAGCCGCTCTGAGTTTTGACGACGGAAATTCAGGTAAAAGCTGATAGCAACTGCAAGTAGAAACAACAGGCTGGCTATTTTTGCCCATAGCAGTATCGGCAATATAGCCACAAGCAGACCGGCGCAAACGGCCAGACTCAGCTGTGCAACGAGAACATATTTTGAAGGAGTAAGGCTAAACTCAGCCGACTTTGCTACGTGACTCATGAATAATCTGCACTATCCTTTGCAAATCGGGGTTATCTGCCGGCTGGCGCTTCATCAGCCATAAAAACAGCGACTGATCTTCACATTCGAGCAATGCTTCAAAACGCAGCTGATCGCTCTCTTCCAGTGTTTCATAGAATTCTTCAACAAAGGGCTCAAGCAGTAAATCCAGTTCCAACATGCCGCGGCGACAGGCCCAGCGCAAACGATTTTTATCCATAACTAATTCAGTAATTGTGTTAAAGCCACATTATAAGAGACAATCACTCATTAACCTAAACAGTCGATAACACCTAGGGATTGGCAATGACCGAAGAGAATACAAATACCACCGACAAACGCGCCTATATCCAGCTAGCCGGCCCAGATAGCCGCAAGTTTCTGCAGGGTCAGGTGACTTGTGATATGGAATCCCTGACTGCTGATGCAACCATTAATGGTGCCCACTGCACGCCCAAGGGGCGGATTATTTTCCTGTTTAGCGCCAGCTGCGATTCCCAGGACAATATTATTTTACAGACCCATCATTCAGTAAAAGAGATCGCTATAACCAATCTTAAAAAATATGCGGTGTTTTTTAAGACCGAGATTATCGATATCAGCGACCAGTACAAAGACACCGAGGTTCTCAGTAATCTGCAGCGGATCAGAAATGGCAGTGCCGATGTGGTTGCTGAAACCAGTGATATGTTTATTCCGCAGATGTTAAATCTCGACGCACTGGGTTATATCAGCTTTAAAAAAGGTTGTTACACAGGCCAAGAGATTGTCGCTCGCGCCCATTACCGCGGCGCAGTAAAACGCCGTATGCATCATCTACAGCTATCTCTCAATGAGCTGCCCAATGCTGGTGATGATATAAGAAACGCTGAAGGTAAAAGTATCGGCAATATTGCCTGTGCTGCCTGGGCAGCCCCATCGACAGTCGAAGTGCTGGCAGTGCTGGGTGACAAATACAGCGACTGCAATGAGATACAGATTGGCGAGCAGCCCTTGACCACAGTAGAGCACCTGCCTCTACCCTATGAGATTCCGGCCAGCCCGTGAATAACTTTATCGATCTGCAAAGCCATCAACAGTTGCTGGTGTGGATCGGCATTGGCTCTCTGGCGGTCTTTATTATCAGCCTGCTAACCCTGCCCTGGCTGGTGGCAAAAATTCCTGAAGATTACTTTGTGCCTAAAAAGCGCAAGCCAACCAATTGGAAAAACCAGCATCCGCTGATTCGACTACTGACCCTGATTGGGAAAAACCTGCTTGGTTACGGTTTGATTCTGGCGGGGTTGTTAATGCTGTTTTTACCGGGCCAGGGCATTCTTACGCTGGTCACCGGTTTATTGTTAATCGACTATCCGGGCAAGTTTCGTATCGAGCGTAAAATTGTGAGAACCCCAGCGATTTTAAGTGGGCTTAACTGGTTGCGCGCCAAAGCCAAAAAGCCACCGCTGGTGGTCTGAAAGCATCACTCCCTGCTATGTCATCCCGACAGAGCGAACTGAATTGTCATCCCGACAGAGCGCAGCGACGAGGGACCTCTTGGAGATTTCTCCCTCCGGTCGAAATGACAGGGGCAAATTAAAATAACAACTAAACCGCAGCCACCTTCCCAACCACCGCCTCATTACCAGCACTGGGCTTTAGCGGAATATTGCGCGCCAGCAACAAACTGATCAGCGCCATCCCGGAACCCATTAGAAACACCGCCGTTGGCGACACCAGCCAGACTAATCCAAACATTGCCGGAATCACCACTGCAGCAATATGGTTGATGGTAAAAGCCACCCCCGCAGTGGAGGCCATATCGGCCGGATCGGCAATTTTCTGGAAGTAGGTTTTGATGGCAATTGCCAATGAAAAGAACAGATGATCCAAGACATATAGGCCCGCTGCCCAGGTGGCATCGTCGACAAAAGCATAGGCAGTAAACACACAGAACAGGCCGCAGTATTCAAAGGTCAGTGCCCGACGCTCGCCAATACGCCCGACTAATTTGCCAATACGCCCGGCAAAAGCCCAGTTAAACAGATGATTAATTATATATAACAGGGCGATATCACTGACGCTGTAGCCAAACTTCTCCACCATTAGGAAGCCGGCAAAAACAACAAATATCTGGCGCCGCGCCCCACCCATAAATGTCAGTGCATAATACAGCCAGTAGCGCTTGCGCATCAGTAGATGTTTGCGTTGCGGTGTTTTAGATTGGAAGCGCGGAAAACCCAACCAGGCAAAGAGGGTAAGCGCCAGACAACAACCGCCGCCAACGATATAGATAACTTTAAAACTCAGCCCCAAATAGGCCTCAGCCAGCCATAGAAAGCTATAGGCCACCAGTGAAGCCATAGAACTAACAGCGATCAACTTACCCAGTACGGCTGGCGCTTCATCGATACTCAACCACTGCAGCGACAGGGACTGTTTAATCGTCTCGTAATAATGAAAGCCAACCGACATTAAAAATGTTGTCAGATAGAGCCCCACTACCGTCGGGAAATAACCGGTCGCAGCAACCCCAATACCCAGCAGTGCCAGAGACAGATAGGCAAAGGTCTGCTCTTTTAACAACAACAGCACAAATACCGCGGTAAACGCCAGAAATCCGGGCACCTCACGAATGCTCTGCAACATACCAATTTCAGCGCCGGTAAAACTGGCTCGCTCAATCACAAAATTATTCAGCAGCGCCATCCATGTAGCAAAGGCGATGGTCATCGCCACCGACATAACGATAAGAAGATTTTTGGGTGTCTGCCAGGATTTTGTTGCCACGTTTTACGCCTCTGCTTGTGCTCTTAGCCATATTTATAATCAGGCTATTGTCAGGCCTCCTAGTGTAGTCCAGAAGACAGTTTATATTTCGCACTTTGAAGTGCATTTTGCAAAATATACTGACTTTTTTTCGCGACCTGCAATGTGAAATCATCTCTAAAAATAAATAATAATCATATAAAACATAAGGTTAAACAAACCATTAGCTACTGGCATCAAAGTTGCTCTACTACCCTGCAGACGGACTAAATATTTTTAAGGAGCTCTAGAAATGACAACAGCAATTAAGCCGATTGTGGGAACCAGCGGAGATGACCAGCTAAACGGTGGCAATGGCCACGAGGTACTTTCAGGGAGAGGTGGTAACGACCTGATCAATTCGGGTAATGGCCACGATATTGCCTACGGCGGTGCAGGCAATGATGAGATACATGGCAATTCAGGTAACGATACTCTCTACGGAAGCGGCGGACCGTCATTCGTTGATCTTAGCGCCTTTAATATCGCCCATGACTATGAAGGCAGCGTGATCTTTCAATCAGAGAGCGCCGGCTACAGAAACTCTCTGGGCAGCTATAAGGTTTCCGCTGAGGGTTTAATTACTGATGTTCAGTTCCATTTCCCCAATGCCAGCCTGCCCGGCTCTGGAGGGAATACCCAGTCAGGAACAGCCAGCGACCTAAGCATGCAAGCAGGAGATCAGCTGGGCTTTTTTATTGTTGCCAACGGCTATTCCTACAACAATAGCTACAGCGATATGAATTTCGACGATGGTCAGTTGGAATTTCGTAATGCTGATGGCTCAATCGCAACCATCAACTCAGTTAATCCAAGCCTATGGTTTGTGGATACCGACGGTTCTGAAACAAAGCTGGTTTATAACAGCTATCACACCGCTGCCGGCGTCGAGAGCGGCAATTATCAACTCAATCCGGATGGAATTGCCCATACAGTGGGACTCGCCGACACCGATGCGGGCTTGATCACGTTGGGTTTTGAAGACCTCTACAATGGCGGCGATAAAGATTTTGATGACGCTGTTTTCTCGGTCGATATTGGCAATTCCAACGCGCAGGTTTTGGATCCAAATATCGCCAGTGGCGATACCGGTATCGATCAGGATCAGCCCACCTATACTTATCAGACTCTTGGTGATGGCAGCCTTGGCAAGTTCGATCAGGACGGCAATTTTATCGGCATCTCAGAGCAGAACGATGAAATTCATGGCGGCAATGGCAATGACGATATCTATGGCCGTGCAGGCAATGACCAATTATTCGGTGACGATGGCAACGACCTGATTGATGGCGGCACGGGTAATGATTCGGCCTGGGGTGGCAGTGGCAATGACAGTATCTCTGGCGGTAAAGGTAACGACCACCTCTATGGTGACAGCGGCCATGACAATATCAACGGCGACACCGGAAGTGACTATATAGATGGCGGAAAGGGTAACGACCATCTCTTTGGCGGCAGTGGCGATGATACGGTGATGGGCGCATCGGGCAATGATCAGCTAGATGGCGGCACGGGTAATGACAGCCTCTATGGCGGCAGTAAAAACGACCAACTCGAAGGCCGCTCTGGAGATGACTATCTGGATGGCGGCAGCGGCAATGACAATCTTAGAGGCGGTGTCGGTAACGATACCCTGCTCGGCGGCTCGGGTAATGATAATCTTAAAGGCGGCTCCGGCGATGACCTGATTTACTCCGGCGGCAACAAAGATGTAGTAAATGGCGGCTCTGGAAGAGATACGGTCTCTTACAGCTATGCTGAAAGCGACGTCAATATTGACCTACACCGCAAGAAAGTCACCGGCGGTGATTCCGACACACTCAAGTCCATAGAAAATGCCATTGGCTCAGACCATAACGACAGCCTGCGCGGCAATCGTCTGGACAATCGACTTGAGGGCGGCAGCGGCGACGATACGCTTCGTGGCATGCGCGGTGACGACCAGTTAATCGGCGGTTCCGGTGCCGACTCGTTTACCTGGCGACAGAGCGATATTGATGGCAGTCTTGATCAGATTCTCGATTTTGCTCTTGGCGAAGATAATCTTAGCTTTGATGTCAGCGCCTCACTGGCCAACAGAGATATCAGTGAATGGATGCAACTAGAGGCTGTTGGCGACAACACTCAACTATATGCGGATCTGGATGGCGACGGTGATTTCTCCGATGCAATTCTGTTTGCAGAGCTGCAGGGTGTCAGCACAGACTCATTCTCAGACTTGGATATTTCAGTTGCCTAAGCTTCTGTCTAATCGCAAGACTTTTATCGCTGCGGTAAAACGTGTGGCCCGGATGGTTCTGGGCCATTCCTTTTTTACTAATCTGGCGGCCTTTTGTGTGCCGCTTTACACGCTGCAAATTTTTGACCGGATTATCACCACCGGCAGCTATGAATCCCTGTGGATGTTGGCGGTTGGCGCGCTGATAATTTCCATCAGCGGTCTTGCCTTTGAACAGCTGCGACGTAAATCCATCGTCAATTTTTCAGAGTATCTCGACCAGCAGATTTGCCAACATATCAGCGCTCAGATACACCGTGGCTATCCGGGTAAAAAACTCTATCGCAGAGTAAAATTATTTCAGCAGCAGCTTAAGATCGGTGGTATCGCCAGTATTCTCGATGTGCTCTTGCTGCCGATTTCAGCCATCTTAATCTTCCTTCTATCGCCGATATTAGGGCTGTTTATGCTCGGGGTAAATCTGTGCTTCTGCCTTATTGCCTATGCAAAATTCAAACAGGAAAAACCTTCTCTGGACGAGGGGTTAATCGACTGTTCAAATAAAACCCAACGCTGGCTAAAGTCGGCAAATATCATTCAGCACTGGGAAGCATCCAAACCCAAAGCAAATACCTCAAGTACCGACAAAGGGGGATTGCTAACCGATATTCATCACTGCCTGAGAACTTTATATCAACTTGGCACCCCAACCATTGGCGCAATTTTATTATTGCAAAACAGCCTGACCGCCGGTGGTTTTATCGCTGCCTTAATTATTTCATCCAGGGCCATTGCACCCTTTGATATGCTTTTTGCCAACAGCGCCGTGGTCTCGCTGGGCAGGCAGGTGGTGCTCGACGTATGCGAGTATTTTGACCAACTCAGCCTGCGCACCCCGGGCAGCTATTCCGGCTCTGTGCAGGGCAGAATCGAGCTGCAAAATATCAGTGTTAAGGATCCAATTAATCCCGGCCATAAGAGCAGCTCAACTATAACTGCACTCGCAAATATAAGCCTGCGGGCAAATCCTGGTGAAATCACCGCGCTAACCGGGTCGGTTGGTGCGGGGCAGAACGAGGTTATAAAAGTACTGCTTGGCGAACAGCAGCTACTATCAGGTAACTGCCTTATTGATGGCACTCGTCGCGCCGACTGGTGCCCAGAGAGTTTGCAAAATCATATGGCTATCGCAGGCGAAACGGTTAGCCTGCCAGAGGGCACAATCGTTGAGTTGATCACAGGCTTCGGCGCGGTGGATAAAAGCAAAGCGATAGAAGCGGGACAGATAACCGGCCTCAATCAACGGCTTATAGAGCTGGATATTGGCTATGATTTCCGCTTTGAGAATCAGGTTGCTCAAAGCACTGCTATTGGCCGCCAGCTTGAGCGCTTGATTACACTAACTGCAGCAGTCGCCAGCAAGGCGCAGATTATCCTTCTGGAAAATCCTGAAACCCTCTGCAACTCAACCATGCTCAATCAACTACAGCAAACATTGCTGTTGCTTAAAGAACAGAATAGAACGGTTATTTTAACCACCCATTCGAGGCAGCTGATCAAACTTGCTCAGCGCAGCTACCTATTTGAGAACGGCACTGTTGTGCCAGCGCCAC
>Ga0209196_1000105_pt1 | contig 63578 bp, 59 predicted proteins | sample COGITO_mtgs_1105_5_FD_184801 | JGI IMG/M metagenome (GOLD analysis project Ga0209196, IMG submission 184801) | Pelagic marine microbial communities from North Sea - COGITO_mtgs_110509 (SPAdes) (version 2) | ecosystem: Environmental > Aquatic > Marine > Epipelagic ... | reverse complement strand
TGTTTTAGTAGCGGGAATTGGACTCGAACCAATGACCTTCGGGTTATGAGCCCGACGAGCTACCTACTGCTCTATCCTGTTATTCAACTAGTTACCTATTGTATATTTTTCTCTGCCAGTAATCACTGCCAGAATGAACCACTTTAAAGTGTCTATTGGATACTCCAAATCTAAGCCAATTATTATAGTTTACTACAACCAAATGCGTCACCGTTATTGGAATGGAAAAGCTATTAATGTTAATTTAAAATCTGTTGAAAACGCTACTTTACTAAAAGCAGCATTTGAATTAAAACTATTAAAAGGGTGGAAACCAAAACCAAAAGAGATAAAGGTAAAACCAAAACCCCTTACAGTAATTCAAGCATTAGAGAGAGGCGTGCAAACTAAGACAGCTCAAAGTTGTTCTGAACGCTTTATCAAAGATGCTAAAAGAGTTGTTACTCTATGGAGACGCTATGAGAGTGAACAACAAATAAAGAGCCTTACACTTGATAATTTACAACCCTCACACATTAGAAACTTTTTGGTTAGACCAAACTGGAGCCCAAAGACACAAAGAACTGTAAAAAGCACTCTAAGTCCTTTATTAAAGGAGTTTAAACCCAATTTAATACAAAGTGTAAAACTAAAAAAACCAATATCTACACTACACAAACCAATTGATAAGATTAATGAGATTCTTATTCACATCAAAGAATACAACAGTCATTTACATCTTTGTTGCCTTATGACTTACGGATGCTTGTTAAGGCCTCATAGGGAGATAAGAGAACTTACTTGGGGAGACTTTTCTGAAGACCTTAAATACATTCATTTATCAGGTAATAGAAATAAATCTGGAAGGAATAGAATTGTTCCTGTACCCTATTATGTTAGAGATATTCTTGTAAAAGGAGAACCTCATCATAATATCTTTTCTGGAAGACAGCAACCTTTAAATCAAGACTATTTTAAGACACTTTGGGGACGTTTTAAGAGGGTTTCTAAACTGCTTGAACAAGACCAAACACTCTACTCATTTAGACATTCTGGGGCTATAGAAATCTTCAAACGTACAGGCTCAATAACCAAGCTACAGAAAGCTATGGGGCATTCGTCTATTAATGTTAGTCTGACCTATTTACGTGGTTTAGAAATAGCAGAACTGAAAGAAGAGGATATGCCCATGGTTTAGTATTTAGAATCTTAGACTAGAGATTAACTGCACATATTTACTATCAAAACAAGTTTTAAGTAAACTTTTTGTTTTAACGTATTTACATTTTTATTCATTTGGAGTGCTTTCTTAGCGTATCTACAAGAATATCTAGAATATTTTTTAGACTTTCGCATGTTTAATGATGCTAATGCATAAGACCATACAATTGCGTTAGAGTTAGGTTTTGAGAACGAGGAAAGGTGTTTATAATCATCACCTGATTCCATCAATTCTATAGCTTTTACATAGCTTAAAACAGCCTCATCATTTTTACCTAATAGATGATATATATTTCCAAGGGAGAAGTGTGCTCTGCTATTATTTGGGGTTAGTATTATCTGAAATTTAAAGTCCTTGAGTGCTAAATTATTTTTCCCCGAGGTATAATATGCTTCCCCTCTGTTATGATAAATATATGGCTGAATTTGATTGTTTGAAATCAAGTAATTATAAATATCAATAGCCTCCTTATTACGGTTTTCATTTAAAAGTTCAGTAGCTTTATAAAAAAGTTCTTCAGCCTTATCAGCATTACTTTTTGTATAAATACTTTCACTGGATTTAGCTTTATTAAAACCCTGCTTTGCGGCTAGCACTCTCTTATCTCTATTTGGGTGGGTTGAATAAGTATCATCTGAATTACTTCCTTGGCTAACTGCTGCTATGGTTTGATTGAGACTAGCTCCTAATTTTGATAAGACAAAACCAGCAAACCTATCTGACTCTAATTCCTGTAAACGCCTTTCATACAGGCTTATTTTTTTTGTTCCAAAAGCATCAATATCAACTACATGTCCGTTTATATGATGCCCAACTTCGTGAGCAAGAACAAAAAATTTAATCCAAAATTCTCCTCTAGATATATTATTTATAAACACTGGATCATAAAAAATATACCTTATACCACTCATTTGCAAAGCAACAGCATTACTTATGTTGCTACATGGCTTTAAGACAAATCTTTTTTCAGCTCCAATTGTACTTAAAATTAGATCAAGAGCGGTATCAGCTTCCTTATTTGAGCTGAAAGAGCTAGCCTGAACATAGTTACATACTTTTACATGGTTAATTTCATTCCCGTAATCTAATGTACTTTGTGATAAACTAAATTGTGGGATGATTAGAGCTATAATAAAAATAATGGGTGAAGCATTTCTCATGGTTCAAATATAAGTTTAATATATTTAAGATGCTTAGGAGTAAGGGAGTTAGAGGTTGCAGACATGCCTATGTTTTAGGTTTCTTGAAAACTAATCTTTTATTAAATATGCTCCAGCTAAGGCCATTAGACCAATGTATATTGGTAGAGCAGATGTATATCCACCGCCTCCATCATTATAATCAACTGTACCCCTCCAGGTACTGCCAAAATTTTCCATTTGAACTCTAGACTCAATAAATGGATTATCATATGGACTATCGTTATTTAAGAAATCTCCAAAAACAGTAATTAATGAGAAGGATATGACTGACCAAATTGCTGGAAGTAATAATGCTAAACCTATTTTTTTCCTAATAGGACTCTTTTTAAGTTTATTGAAATATTTTTTCATCCTTTTTAAATTTTAATTAATGGTAATTTATTTATTTTAACTAAATTAACAAAATGTGGACCTATTTATTTGGTAGTATAGAACTATTTTCCAACCACAAAAGCTTTAGCTTATGGGTGGACACTACAAGAAACTTGTGGCTGCTACTGCATTTTAAAGATTTGGAAATTAAAAATAAAACATTAATTTATCAGGTCAACAATGGCTATAGACAGCGTAAAAACACAGTGCATCCTCAAAGGAAGATGCAGAAAAAGCATAAGAATACAGCAGAACTTTTAGACTACCTAAACACTAAGTCTTATGACATCAGGCAACTAGAAATTGAGTTTACCAATGGATGGAAAATCAAGCAAAGACCTTTTATTCAATTATGTTTTTATACAAACTCAACTTCTGAAAGAGATGATCTAATTCATAAATTATTGACTGCTGCTGGTCAAGGGCCTATTGATGTCTCTAATTTAGAGCCAAATTTTAGTTATTCTTTTATAGGGTATAGTGAGCTAGTTAAGATAGACATAGATGGGCTACCCTTACCTGATGAATTTTGGCCTGAAGAAGAAGTGAATGCATGGAAAGAGGCGGTATGGAAAACTGAAAAAGAGGAAGCATTAAAACTAGAAAACACATCAGAACATGAATCTAGTAAAGAAGATGATACTTTCATAAGCACCATGAATATTTCCAAAGATTTATTTAGCAACAAACTAAAAGACTGGACAGATGGAGATCCTTTTTAGAATAAAACATTAAATGAAAATTATTAAAATTATACTATTTATTTTACTCTTTGTAGGGTGTAGTAAAACCAATAATATTTTGATTGTCAGAGCAAAATCCAACTCTGTTGATTGTCACATGTGTCCTGGTTATATTATAGTTCAAAAAGGCATACAGAAAGATACCTTAAAAATGGGTAGCTGGGGTTCTCCACCAAATTTTAACCAATTTAAAGCTAATGGAAGGGATTATATTGCTTTTGAATCTTCATATTTTTCAGGTGGAATTAATGAGTCTAGCATGTCTATTTTGTCTCTTAATGAAGATAATTACCTCAAGGTTGTGTTTGACACACTTGTTAGTGATGTCCGTATAAATGAATTAAATACACAAAGACAAGAAATTGAGTTTACAGTCCCTGATACATTAATAATTAACCAACATGTTGAAAGCTATAACCACATAGATGAAGGAAGTGTTCACAATGACTTTAACAAAGAAATTATTATTTTAAATAAACATCTACAGAAGTAAGTTTATTTTTTTCTGACGTTAGCTATATTAATATTATTAGGGGCTCATATTTACAAAACAGGGTCTGAGTCAATGAAATAAGCTTATTTGGCTTACCACACAGGGGGTAACACACGTTTAAGTTTTAGGTGGGGAGCAGATCCATAGGAAACCTAGAGCTTTTAACACACAAAAAATATGATTTTAAAATTAAGTATCAAATGAAGCTGAGACAGTACAATTAGAGCCTAAAACTAGCTATTGAAGCTGAGTCAGCTACATTAAGAAAAAATAGCATTTTCAGGTTAAAATACTTTATTAATACAGTAATATTTATTATATTAAAGTATAGGTCTCTTCTTTAGTGAAGAGGATCACCCTAGAGGGCCCAGTGGGTAGTTATAGGGTCAGAAGTTGGATTGTAGGGGTAAGAGCTAAGTAAGTGCACTGAAAACAGAAACATACTGCCCTGAGTTTTCTCCAATACCTATGAAAATTGTTATTATATAAAATCTGATATGGGGTGGATAAGCAGCCAAGGCTAGTGAATAAACACTGATTACTAAATCATCCTTGTGGTATAAAATTGGACTGTCAGTTGGAAATTAATGATTAAAGAGTGATGGTTTTTTCTAAATACTGAAAAATGCCAGGGATTTTCTTTTGTCTTTTTTTAAAGTTAAAAAATGTAGCTTTTGAGATGCTATTGTTTTTGTTTACTTTTATTGTAATAATAAATTTATGTTTTGAGTAAAAAAAATGACACAAAATGGTTTATAGAGAAAGCTAAATTAATCCATGGTGGAAACTTTGACTATTCAAAATCTGTATACATAAATGCAAAAGAAAATATTGAGATAAAATGTTTTAAGCACAATCAAACATTTTATCAGACCTCAAATAATCACTTCAATTCTAAATATCCTTGTGAAAAATGTAAAAAACAACACAGGAGAAGATTATATGCTGACGGTATTGATAAGTTTATAAAAAAAATGTCTTCAAAATTTGGTGATGCTTTTGATTACTCAAACACCAATTACATAAATGCAAAAACTAAAGTACAATTAATTTGTAAAAAATGTAAGGCAGAAATTTTCTCTGACCCTTATGTTTTACTAAACGGCAAAGGGTGTCCAGCTTGTTACCAAAATAAATCTAAGACTGAGTTTAAAATTAAAAAACTTAAAGAAATAAATGATTTTGTAAGAAAGCTTGGTGGTAAATGCCTCAATAAAGATTATTTCAATAATGAAGAAGATTTAAAGTTTGAATGTAAAAAGGGCCATGTTTTTTATGAATCTTGGGCTGATGTGAAGTTCTCTATGCGGTGGTGTAAAGAGTGTGCTCCAAACAGGTATGTTGGAGAAACTTTGACAAGAATGATCCTTGAACACTTATTATCTACTAGCATGCCTTCATCTTACTTAAAATCTATGGGGGGTCTTCAGCTTGACGGTTATTGTAAAAAAAGAAAGTTAGCTTTTGAATATCAAGGATACCAGCACTATACAAAAGGGAGCTACTTTCATAATAATGCTGAGAAATACAAGAACCAACAAGCAAGAGATTCTCAAAAAAAACTTTTATGCAAGGAAAATGGAATCACCTTAATAGAAGTATTTGAATTCAAAACTATTAGAAAATCAAGGGTTTCAATTTTTGTAGAAGAGGTTAAAACGTTGCTAAATAATTTAGGCATAGAATATACTAAAGCCCCTTTTATTATTGATTTAGAGAGGTTATATAGAGGTAGAGAGAGCGGATTATATGAAATAGCCAAGCTTGTGGTTGAAAAAGAAAATGCAACTATTCAAGATTACATTGGATCTGAAAGCAATCACATTGTTATATGTAAAAAAGGGCACAAAACAAGTAAGAAATTAAGTGTTTTAAAAAGAAATGGATTTAATTGTTCTGTATGTGATAACATTAATAAATATTTAAATCTAAAAAATACAATTGAACAAAGAGGTGGGGCACTTATTGATCAAAAACTAAAAAAAAGTGGTTTTTCAAATGTCTATTCTTGGGTTTGTGAAAAAGGACATAAAAGCAAAACAAAAGGGCAATATCTAGTTAATGGTCATTGGTGTAAGGCATGTCAATATGAAGAAAAAAAACATCAAATTGATACAGATTTATTTATTGAAATTGCCAGTGACAGTTCCTTAACTACTTCTGAAAAGCTAAAAAAACTAAACGTTAGTAGTGGGGTATTTTATTCTAGATTACAAGAGTCTAATATAAAAAATATACATAGCCCCCAAGACAGAAGCATACAAGATGTTTCATCTAAGAGCAAAGGGGAAATATATCAACTTGATCCAATCTCCCTAAAAATTATAAAAAAATACAAATACCTAGAAGCTGTAAGAAAAGAATCAAAAGGCAAGTTTAAGCCTGAAGGAGTTAGAGGGCAAATGAAAAAGAATAAAAAAGCTTATGGATTTTATTGGATTAGAGCTAAAGATTATGAGAACTATTTAAGGGTGAATCTTAAAGAATAACTGTCTATTTACTGCCAGTTTTACTGCCAGTTTTAATCAATTTACTGGCAGTTTTGTGTATATTTGGTATCTAACCATGGCAGACAAAACTATATTTAGTGACTGTTTGAATTAGATAAACACAGTAGCAAAAACTCTTAAACCCCTTGTATACTTGAGTTTAAAGCAAAAAAAAAGAGTAACCATTTCTGATTACTCCTTAGTAGCGGGAATTGGACTCGAACCAATGACCTTCGGGTTATGAGCCCGACGAGCTACCTACTGCTCTATCCCGCGATTTAGACTGCAAATATAAGATAGTTTTTAAGTTCTACAAGGTTTATTTGAATATAATTTAGAAGGAGGACGATGTTTTTAATTCAAACACAAAACCTGCATTTAATGGTAATTCATAGGATTCTCTAGCACAAAGATCTAGCACAAAATAGTTCAATTAAAAATCTGACTCTGAAGGTTTAATTAAATTTTTCTAGTTGAGTTTCTTATTATCAAATCTGCATCTAGAATAACATCTTTATAGATAATCGGTTTCATTTTCTTTTTATTTCTTATTTCTTTATAAAGTAGTTTAAATGCTTTTTTTCCCATTTCAAAACCGGGTTGATTAATTGTAGTTAAAGACGGTGACATTACTGATGACATAAACCAATTACTAAAACCAACAATACTTATGTCTTCAGGTACTTTAATTCCATTTTTAATAATCTCCGTCATTGCACCAATTGCAACTAAATCAGTATTTATAAAAACCCCATCGACATCATTATGATCTTTAAGTAATTGACTTATACTTTCTTTACCTTCTTCAAAACTCAAATCACCACAATCATTTACATATACTAAAGTTGGATCATACGGTAAACCATAATCTATTAATGCCTGTTTATATCCTAAAAAACGATCAATAGAGTTTTGTGGCAATAAAGGACCTCTAAAATGAGCAATCTTTTTGCATCCTATTTTTATCAAATGTTCAGTTGCCTTGTATGCAGCTTTTCGGTCATCAATAATTACTTTAGAACATCTAATAATTTTAGCAATTTTATCAAACATAACCAATGGAGTATCATTTTCTATTATTTCTGTTAAATGTTTATAATCTCCAGTGCCATTAGCTAATGATATTAAAATCCCATCTACCCGTTTACTTAATAATAAATCGATCTGTTTTTTTTCTAACTCATAAGATTCGTTAGATTGAAGTATTATCACTAAATACCCTTTCTTTTCTGCCTGTGAAATTATTCCCTTAATAATACTCGAAAAAAAATGATGCACTATCTCTGGAATAATCAAACCAATAGTTTTCGATTCTCGTGTTCTTAAATTCACAGCAAAAGAGTTTGGCTTATAATTTAACATCAATGCTGTTTCCCTAACCAATTTTCTTGTTTTCTTACTAACATCTGGATAATCTTTTAATGCTTTTGAAACTGTGGTTATAGAAATGCCTAATTGTTCTGCAATTTGTTTTAGTGTTACCAAAATAAAATTGTTTAATTTTAAAGTTAAATATATCCTTTATTATCTTGTAAAGATATAGAATTATCTTTATCGAAAACGTTTTTGGTAAATCGAAAACGTTTTCGATTTGCATTTTTAATAATTAACTCCTAAAAAATAATAGTTTTAACAAAAAAATAATCATAATTTATTAAATTCACATTAACATGAAAAAAAGATTACAGTTTAAAAAATTGCTTTTGATGCTAGTTATGCTATTATCAACAGCCTTTGTTGCTCAGTCAACAATTTCTGGTACAGTAAAAGATACCTATGGTAATTTTGTACCTGGAGTTAACATCCTTTTAAAAGGAACCACTATGGGAGCTAACACCGATTTTGATGGGAAGTACGAAATTTCAAATGTAACCAATAGTACCTACAGGATAGTAGCTTCTTATATTGGATATGATAATTTCACCAAAGAAATTACTGTTAATGGTGATCTCAAATTAGAAATTATCATTAAAGAAAATGCACAATCTTTAGATGAAATTATAGTTACTGGAGTTGTAAATCCTAGATCTAAATTAGAGTCTAGTGTTTCTGTTTCTACTGTTGGTATTCAACAAATAGAACAGGCATCGCCAAGATCTGCGGGAGAACTTTTTAGAAGTATTCCAGGGATTCGTGCAGAATCTTCAGGTGGAGAGGGGAATGCAAACTTTAACGTTCGTGGTGTACCTGTTTCTTCTGGAGGCTCTAGATATTTACAATTACAGGAAGATGGTCTTCCAATAATGTTATTTGGTGATACTTCTTTTGGTAATGCAGATAATTTTTTACGTATCGATTATAATGTTGGAAGAGTTGAGGCAATTAGAGGTGGTTCTGCTTCTACTCAAACCTCTAATGGCCCTGCAGGTATCATTAATATGATTAGTAAAACAGGAAATGTACAAGGAGGTACTATTGGTTCAACCTATGGGTTAGACTTTCAAACTAGTAGACTAGATTTTGAATATGGAACTCCAATCAGTGAAGGATTATATTATCATATTGGTGGTTTTATGAGAGTTGGTGAAGGACCAAGAAAAATAGGATACCAAGGAAATAAAGGAGGCCAAGTAAAAGCAAATATTACGAAAGAATTTAAAAATGGGTATGTACGTACATATTTTAAATTTTTAAATGATAAATCTGTAATGTATATGCCAATGCCAGTAGGATTAACGGGAACAAATTCTAATCCTACTTTCGGAAACCTACCTGGCTTTGATATTACGACAGATACTCCACATTCTGTAAATATTCAAAACACCTACAGTGTTTACAACGGAAATCCTACTCAAAATGATATGAGAAATGGTAATAATCCTGTAAGTTCTTCAATAGGTGCAGAATTTTCTTTTGATCTTGGTGACAATTGGAAAGTAGATGGAAAAGCAAGATACTCTAACAATTCAGGTCAATGGAATGCTCCATTTACTGCAAATGTTGGAACAGTCGCAGAAATAGAGGCTTTAGTAAGAGGTGCTTCTGGAGCAACCGGTGATTTAATTTTTCAAGATGGCACACCTTTTAATCCTGCAAATGGATTGGCACAGGATATTCGATATTTTGATGTAACGATTGAGGATTTAAGTAACTTTTTTAGCGATGTAAAAGTCTCAAAAGCTATAAATGATAAAATCGGCGTTACGGTAGGGATGTTCTCTGCAACACAAAATACAAAAATAGGATGGCAATGGAGTTCTGCAATTTCAGAAGTAGCAGGAGGTGGTTCGGCTAGATTAGGAATTTTTGATGGATTCTCTCAAGGAGGTGCTTACTCGTTTGGGCAGCCAGTTTGGGGTAACTGTTGTCAAAGAAAATACAATACTGTTCATAATGTAAATTCTCCTTATGTAGGTATAGATGCAGAAATTTCTGAAAAATTAAATTTTGATGGTAGTGTTCGTTTTGAAAACGTAAATGTAAATGGAACAATAAACTCTGGACAATTAAGTAATTTAGATGCAAATGGGGATTTACTTGGTTTTGATTATAACAGCGATGGTGTAATTAGTCCTTTTGAATCAACGATACCAACTATAGCTGGTAACCCCGGACAAGCGATAAGCGACGATTATAATTTTGTTTCGTACTCTGCGGGATTAAACTACAAAATTAATGATGGAGCTGCTGTCTTTGGAAGATATAGCAAAGGGGCTTCTGGTAGAGCTGCAGATAGAAACAATTATGGTTCGGATGGTATGGGAGATGTACAGTTTGATGAAATTTCTCAATTTGAAGTTGGTTTAAAAAAGAGATTGGATAATGGAGTTTTAAATGTTACAAGCTTTGTAAGTAATACAGATGAAGGAATTAGTAATGAATTAAACAGAACTGTAGGAAATCCTTTCAAAGCGCTAGGTCTAGAAGTAGAGTCGGCACTCAAATTTGGAAATTTTGGTGTAAATGGTTCGGTTACCTACACTAAAGCAGAAATTGATGGAGGAGCAAACAAAGGAAACAAACCTAGAAGACAAGCTGATTTTATCTATAATATAGCGCCAACCTATTCTTTTGGAGCAAGCAAACAACACCTTTTAGGAATCACAATATTAGGTACATCTAAATCTTTTGCACAAGACGATAATGACCTTATAATGCCAGGTTATGCTTATGTAAATGCAGTAGCAAGAGTTAGTTTAACAAAAGGTTTATCTTTAAGTATAAATGCTAATAACTTATTTGATACAATTGGCGTTACTGAGGTAGAAGGAAATGGAAATATCGCTGGAGGTTTAGCTGCAGCAAGAACAATTACTGGTCGCTCTACAACAATGACATTACAGTATCGTTTTTAAATACGTTTCTTAGTTTTTAATTTGAATTAGAAATAGGGCCAATGAAAAATTCATAGGTCCTATTTTATTTACCCGAAGAATTCGCTATTATTTAATTCTACAAAACTAAAATTATCACTTTATAAATTAATTTTAAAATGAAATATTTTATTACCACTGTTCTTTTTTTTATCTCAATTCAGATCAATGCACAAAAAGAGTTTCATCAAACTAAAGAAAGAAAAAAAGAAAAAATGATTGTTTACGGAAGTGATAGTTGTCATAGTTGTATAGATACAAAAGCTTTTCTTAAACAAAAAAATATTAAATTCATATATTACGATATTGATGTAAATAAAAAGAAAGAAAGAGAAATGTTGGTAAAACTTCAAGACGCCAATATTTCTATTTACACATTAAACCTACCTGTTATCGATAATAAAGGTGATATTTTTTTAAACAAAGGCAACTTTAGAGAGTTTCTAAAATTCCTAGATAAAAAAGTCAAAAAAGATGAATATTAAAAAACCTTCTTTAGGATTTTGGCAAATACTAAATATGAATGTTGGTTTTTTTGGCATTCAATATAGTTTTGGTTTGCAACAAAGTGCAGTTACTCCAATTTATGATTTTTTAGGAGCGAGTCCGGATCAAATTCCTATTTTACATCTTGCTGGCCCAGTAACAGGATTGCTAGTACAACCTATTATTGGTGCATTAAGTGATAAAACTTGGAGCCCAAAATTTGGAAGACGTAAACCTTATTTTCTAATAGGCGCAATTTTATGTAGTTTAACCCTACTTATTTTTCCATATAGTAGTTCTCTTTGGATGGCTGCAGGATTACTTTGGATTTTAGATGTTGGTAACAATACAGCTATGGAACCTTACAGAGCTTTAATAGCGGATAAATTAGATAAAGAAGAGCAACCTTTAGGTTTTCAAATGCAAAGTTTTTTTACTGGTTTAGGTCAAGTATTAGCTAATTTATCTTTATTTATATTTCCTTTAATTTTTATTGGAACGACAGGCTCTTTACCTACTTGGGTATATGCCTCTTTCTTTTTAGGTGCAGTTTGTTCAATAGGAACAGTATTATGGAGTAATTATAAAATAAAAGAAATTCCACCATCAGCAGAAGAAATAGAAAAACTAAAAGAGAAAAGAAGTGTTTTAGAGCCTTTAATCGAAATTTTTTCTGCTATAAAAGATATGCCAAAAGTAATGTGGCAATTGGCATTGGTATATTTATTTCAATGGTATGCATTGTTTTGTTACTGGCAAAACTCTTCTAAAAGTGTAGCGCTTTCTGTTTGGAATGCAACTCCAGAAAATAAAGAAGCATATAGTGAAGCCGTAAGTTGGACAGGTTTAGTAAATGGTTGGTATAATGTAGTAACCTTTTTGGTTGCATTTACGCTAGTAGGTTTTGCAAAAAAGTATAGCCCTAAAAAAGTGCACGCATTTTGTTTACTAATTGCGGCTATTGGTTTTTTAGCTTTTCCACATATCGAAAATAAAAACTTACTATTTTTTGCAATTACTGGTTTTGGTATTGGTTGGGCAAGTATGATGGGTATACCCTATTTAATGGTAGTTTCTGAGATACCAAAAGAAAGATATGGTGTCTATATGGGTATAATTAATATGATGATTGTAATTCCTATGATTATCCAAACTGTATCTTTTGGGTACATTTTAAAAAACTTTTTAAACAACGATCCAAGAAACGCAATCACCTTTGCAGGAGTTTTGTTAGTATTAAGTGCAATTTTCACACTTTTTATCAAAAAAAATAAATCAATTAATTAACAAGAAAAGAATTGAAAAATAAAAATATAGATATTTTATGTGTTGGTGAGGTCTTAATAGATTTCATTGGTCATCAATCTGATGTACTTATAAACAACACAAGAGATTACCACAGATATATAGGAGGTTCTCCAACAAATGTTGCAATGAATTGTTCTAGACTAGGATTAAAAGCTATGATGGTAGGAACGGTTGGTAGTGATGGTTTTGGTGAATATATTTTTGAAAGGTTAAATAGTATAAATATAGTAACAGATAACATCAAGAAGTTAAATACTAAACCCACAAGCGTTGTTTTTGTTTCAAAATCAAAAGGAACACCAGATTTCATACCTTTTCGTGAGGCAGACTCATTTATTACAGAAGACCAAATATCAAAAAATGTTTTGCAGGAATCGAACATCTTTCACACAACCTGTTTTGCTTTAAGCAAAGAACCAGCGCAATCTACAATCTTAAAGAAAGCAGAAGAAGCATTCAATTTAGGGTGTAAATTAAGCATTGATTTAAACTATACTAAAAAGTTATGGGATACTCAAGAAGAAGCTATTAGAGTAATTAAAACTTACTGCAGGTTTAACCCACTAATAAAAATTAGTGAAGATGATATGTTTAGACTTTTTGAAAAAGAACTGACTCATCAAGAAATTTTTGAATTCTTTCATAATTTAGGCGTAGATACAGTTTGTTTAACTCTAGGTGAAAATGGGGTAAAACTCTCTCAATTGGAAAAAAAAACGATTACATTACCCGCAATAAAAGTAAAAAAAATAATAGATACAACTGGTGCTGGAGACGCCTTTTGGTCTGGTTTCTTATATGCTTATATTAAAGAAAAACCAATTGAAGATTGTTTGCAAATTGCACTAAAATTAGCCGCATTAAAATTACAGAATGTAGGCAGACTACCTGACAATATAAATATTTTATCGAAACTTTTATAAGTTATTTTTTTAGATATTATGACAGAAAAAATAAACCAAAAGATTTCTAATGGTGTTATGCTAAATGCATATCCCGATAGTATTGGTAATAAATTAAGTGATACTATTAAAATGCTACAATTACCAGAATTTAAAGACGTGTTTTCTTTATTTTATGTGTTACCTACATTTTTTAATAGTGATTTAGATAGGGGATTTTCCGTAATTGACTATAATTTAAATAAAGATTTGGTATCTAAAGATGATTTAAAAGCTTTAGACGAATTAAATATATTATTAAAATTTGATATTGTTTTAAATCACCTATCAGTGGCTTCTCCACAATTTAAAGATTTATTAGAAAACGGAGAAAATTCAAAATACAAAGATTTTTTTATCGATTGGAATATATTTTGGAAAGGAAAAGGAATTTTAAATAATAATATTGTAATTCCTAACAAAGAATTTCTAGATAAACTATTTATGCGAAAATCAGGACTTCCAATATTAAATGTCCAATTTCCTGATGGTTCAGAAAAACCATATTGGAATACATTTTATCAAGAAATAAAATTCAATACAATTGAAAAGGAAGATTTAAAAGTGATTGAAGGATTGAGTGCAAAAAATGCATTGTTAATTTGTGAAAAAGTAAATTTTGCGATTAAAAATAATTTAGAATTAAAAACTTTTAATTTCAATGAACTTGAACAATATAAAGCAGCAACTCTAAATATACTTTACAAAAAAAGATCGTATTTAGGTCAGATGGATGTAAATGCAAAATCTGAATTAGTTTGGGATTTTTATGAAGAAACGCTGGCAAAAGTAAAAAGTTTTGGTTGTAAAATTTTACGATTAGATGCATTTGCTTATTTACACAAAGAAATAGGTCAGACTAACTTTTTTAATAAACCAGGTACTTGGAATTATTTAGAAAGAATTAATCAAATTGCTAAAAAAAACGATTTAATTTTACTCCCAGAAATTCACGCAGAATATGGTTTACAGCTACATGATGAAGTTGCCAAAGAAAACTATCAAATTTATGATTTTTTCTTACCAGGCTTAATGATTCACACACTTGAAACAGGAAATAACAAAGCACTACTAACTTGGATAAATGAAATTATAAACAAAGAATACAAAACAATAAATATGTTGGGTTGTCATGATGGTATTCCTGTTTTAGATTTAAAAGGAAAAGAAGTTGATGGCAATTACAACAAAGGTCTATTAGAAGATAAAGAGATAGAAAGTATAATGAACACGATTATGGATCGAGGTGGAAGAATAAAAAATTTGTACGATCCTTCAGGTAAAAAATTATCTTATTACCAAGTTAACGCAACCTTTTTTAGTGCTTTAGGAGAGGTTGAACAAAAGTTATTATTAGCAAGGGCTATTCAGATGTTTATGCCTGGTATTCCACAAGTCTGGTATTTAGACCTTTTTGCAGGTACAAATAACTATGTAGCTGCTGATAAAGCTGGATCTGCTGGCCATAAAGAAATCAACAGAACATCTCTTTCTAAAGAAGAAATTGAGCAAGGTTTGCAAAAAAAAGTTGTAAAGAATCAACTTAAAATAATGCGTTTAAGAAATACTTTAAAAGCATTTTCAGGTCAAATAAATATCAGAGAGGTTTCTACGAACAAATTGAGTATCTTATGGCTAAACAAAAATTCTAGTGCACAATTAGAAGCCAACTTAGAAACATTTATTTTTTCTATTTCCTATGAAGAAGATAATGAAAAGGTGAAGTTAAATTTTTAATTTCATCAAAAATTTAAACCACTACATCAATCCACTTCTATTAAACGTAGAAGAAGAGAAACTAATGAAGATTAAAGTCTTTGGATAGTCGTATTTTATCTAACACAAGAGTGTAGCACGTATAACACAAATAAGGTTTGTCGTGAGAATGCAATGGGATATTTGAGTTTACCGAATGATTAGTCAATGAGATATTAAAACTCTCTGTTCTTAATGATTCTGTTGTTACACCAAAATATTTATTTGGATTTATTTTCATTTGGTTCAATTGTGGCTAACGGTTAGTATATGAAAAGTAGGCGATTACGAAGCACCAAACTTTTGGTTATGCTCAAAGTTTGAATCGAGCCAAAAGCCTTGATTTTAGCACTATTTCGCCTATTTTTTATATACATTGTTGGCGGTTCGTTATTTTATTCTGATGTTAATATATAAGTCCAAATATTTGGAAGTTTTGCGTTTCCACCTACCGTAGAGTTGTGATTTGAAAATGCTGGTATATTTAATGATAGTGCATTTTTGTTGTTATATGGCGAACTTAAATCGTCTACCAAAAGTGGATCTTCAGATAATGACAAAACACCTAAATCTTTCAAATTCAATACTTGAAAATCATAAGAAATAATCTCATCGTTTATATGCAGTAAAGCATATTGTTTGCTTAATTCCGTTAATCCATCTTCAGATAGCCAATTTGCAGGACTATTAAAATGTGTACTGTAATCATTTGGTCCTGAAAACATAATTACTCTTTCGACCAATCTTTTCTTGCCTAAATAGCAAGCGTGGCCTGCACCTTGAGAGTGTCCTGCTACGACAATTTTTTCCCAATCTATATCGTTGGATGGCATTAAATACTGATTCCAATTTTGCTCCGGGTATGTACTTTCTAAATATTGAATTAATTTTATGATTCTTCTATTGATACTGTTTAAAATGTCAACTTCAACATCATTGCTAACTTGATTACCAAAGCATATTTCATCTCGATAATTATCAAATGCAAATTGGTTGCTACTCGAAGCTAAAGAAGCAGCAGGGACATTATTTGGATATGAAATACTGATTACATCAAACCCTATTGAAGCAGAGTGTTCAGAGATAAAGGTGTAGTCTTGTGGCAAACTAAAGCTTCCACCAATAAAGAGCATTAATTTATTTAAATGATTTTTAGTATTCCTAACTATAAAATGACTTTTGTCGGTAGTCGAGTAATTAGCATCTGTCTGTCTGGGGTGAACTAATATACTTACATTCTCGCCTATTGAATTATCTGACAAAATATCTTCATCTTTTCCACACGAGATAAGCACAGTTACCAACAGTAATTTTATCAGTATTTTCATTTTATATCTGTTTCTTTTTCTAATGACCGCCAACGTGTTTGTGCATGATTAGTTTGCGTGAATTTAGCGAATAAATAGTAAATAATTACAAGCCTTTGAAGTCCACGAGGTTTTTCCGAAGGAAAAACTTATTAAGCAATTAATTATGCACGGTGTTGGCGTTAGTTTTTTATTTTTTTAATTCATTTAAAAAAACTTCCTGAAAATGAAAAAGAAACTATCTTTGCATGATGGTACACAAATCAGGTTTTGTAAATATTATTGGGAATCCAAATGTAGGTAAATCAACCCTAATGAATGCCTTAGTCGGTGAGAAATTATCGATCATTACCCCCAAAGCACAAACCACAAGACATCGTATTTTAGGAATTGTCAATCATGACGATTACCAAATTGTTCTTTCAGACACCCCAGGAATCCTAAAACCAGCCTACGAATTGCAATCTTCAATGATGGATTTCGTGAAATCGGCACTCGATGATGCAGATATTTTGATTTATATGGTCGAAGTTGGCGAGAAAGAACTTAAAAATGAAGGCTTTTTTAACAAAATCATCAATAGTAGCATTCCAGTCATCTTATTACTGAATAAAATAGACACCTCTACCCAAGAAGAAGTCGAAGAAAAAGTGGCCTATTGGAAAGCAAAAGTACCCAATGCCTTGGTTTTTGTGATTTCGGCATTGGAAGGGTTTAATGTAGACAGTCTGTTCGAGAAAATCATCGAATTACTTCCAGAAGGACCTGCTTATTATCCGAAAGATCAGTTAACAGACAAGCCAGAACGCTTTTTTGTAAATGAAAAAATACGTGAAAAAATATTAATTCACTACAAAAAAGAAATTCCCTATTCCGTAGAAGTAGAAACCGAAGAATTTACCGAAGAAGCACAGATTGTTCGAATTCGCGCTGTCATTATGGTAGAACGTGATACGCAAAAGGGCATTCTTATAGGCCATAAAGGATCTGCCATCAAAAGAGTAGGTGCAGAAGCCAGAAAAGATTTGGAAAAATTCTTTGAGAAAAAAGTATACATCGAACTCTATGTAAAAGTGAATAAAAACTGGAGAAGCGACAATACACAACTCAAAAGATTTGGGTACAACCAAAAATAACAAGCCGCTTTTACCCCCTTTTCACCCAGTAAAAAAGCCCTAAATAACTAATTCGAATTACAATTACTTCTCATTGGGATATTGTATCTTTGCAAAAATTTTCAACCAAAATGAACAATAGTATCATCGCAATTGTAGGAAGGCCTAATGTAGGGAAATCTACTTTATTCAATCGTCTAACACAAAGAAGAGACGCAATTGTAGATTCCGTTAGTGGAGTTACCCGAGACAGACATTATGGAAAATCTGATTGGAATGGAAAAGAATTTTCTGTAATTGACACCGGGGGATACATCATTGGTTCCGATGATATTTTTGAAGCAGAGATTAGAAAACAAGTAAACTTAGCCATCGAAGAAGCCGATATTATTGTCTTTGTTGTAGATGTAGAAGAAGGAATTACGCCAATGGATGCAGAAGTTGCCAAATTGCTTCGAAAAGTAAAAAAACCAATTTTTACTGCCGTCAACAAAGTAGACAATGCCATGCGGGATGCAGATGCTGTTGAGTTTTACAACCTAGGTTTGGGAGACTATCATACCATTTCATCGATCAACGGAAGTGGAACCGGAGAGCTATTAGACGCCATTGTGGAAGAAATTCCAGCAGCAGAAGAAATGGATTCAGCGCAAGAAGAATTGCCAAGATTTGCAGTTGTAGGAAGACCCAACGCAGGAAAATCATCTTTTATAAACGCTTTAATCGGCGTAGAAAGAAATATTGTTACCGACATCGCTGGAACAACCAGAGATGCTATTGACACCAAATACAACCGTTTTGGTTTCGATTTTAATTTGGTGGATACTGCCGGAATTCGAAAAAAATCGAGAGTGAAAGAAGATTTGGAATTCTACTCGGTTATGCGTGCCGTAAGAACCATTGAACACTCAGATGTAGTTATTTTATTGATAGATGCCACGCGTGGATTTGAAAGCCAAGATCAAAATATTTTTTGGTTGGCAGAAAAAAACCGAAAAGGAGTGATCGTTTTGGTCAACAAATGGGATTTGATGGACAAAGAGACCAATACTCTAAGGGATTACGAAGCAAACATTAGAGAACAAATAGCGCCCTTTACAGATGTGCCCGTTGTATTTATCTCTGCCCTCACAAAACAACGTCTTTTTAAAGCCATTGAAACCGCTGTTGAAGTGTTTCAAAAGAGAAAAACAAAAATACAGACCAGTAAATTTAATGATACCATGTTGGAAATCGTTAAAAACTTTCCACCACCTGCCATCAAAGGAAAGTATGTGAAAATTAAGTATTGCATGCAGTTGCCAACACAAACACCACAGTTTGTCTTTTTCTGTAATTTGCCGCAATATGTACGAGATCCATACCGACGATTTGTAGAAAACAAACTGCGTGAAATCTATGATTTCTCCGGAGTACCCATCACCATTTATTTCAGACAGAAATAAGGCCTTTTTTTAATTTATTGCGTACACATAATTCAACCCAAGGATGTTCACATTTTTAGGCTGTTTTTCAATGATGTTGTTTTCGCGTCGATAGAACAGTCGAAATTTTCCAACCTCATCCCATTTGTAGCTTAAACCAAAGGTTAGCCTGTACTTACTCGTTTTGTATTTACTTATATTGAAAGAATCGATATTGGTAAACTTGTTGAAGATTTCTAATGAAAAAGACGGTGTAAAAGGCGATTTTTTAAAATCATATTTTATACCCGACTTTATCCTTACACTCTGAGAAGTTAAATCTCCGCCCGCTTCATCTACTCCTAACTGATTTTTATTTTGATAGCGGATGCGATGCGATGCTGTGAATCTATTCATATCATATTTATAGGAAAGATCGATATTGTATCTAAAATGATTTTCGAAACCTTGCTTAGCTCCTTGATTGTCATTCTTTGTAATGTGTCGAAAACCAACACCAATTTCAAAATCTTTAAACAATTCGTACTCCAAAGACAATTCTGTAAAATAAGCATCGGTTGTTTGAGCGTTTTCCTTCAATCGCAAATGCTCACTCAGCGCGATTTTAAACTTTTTACTTACAGAATACTCAATACCCACAGCATTCCACAACTCAAAATCTTTGGTTGCGGCTTCTTGAGAATACAAGGTATTTGATCCTAAAAAAAAGCACATTAAAAAGAGGGAGATTTGAAATTTATAGTTTTTCATTTTTTAGTTTTTAATATTATAATACATAATTACAATTGCCGTATCCTTTAAAAAGTCGATGCTTTCAACAGTTACTTTGTTCACTGTTATTCCTGTTCTTAATTCGATATCCGACTTCAATAATTCGTAATTTTCGGGTTTGATATTTTCAATATTCTCATAAACAATCTCTTTGGTCACTTCGTAGTTTAAATTCCACCCTCGCTCAATAATACCAATTGTAAATACGATGGCAGCATTTGCAAATACAACTTCTGTATAACTCATCTTTTTATTCACAAAAGCATTCATCAAAGAAACGCCGATGACAATAAATAGATAGGTCATTTCTTTAATCGGAATGGACTCTGTACGATATCTGATAATCCCAAAGATGGCAAAAAGACCTATGGCAAGACCGATATCTAACTTGTATTTCTTGAGCGTAAAACATAGAAAAAACACAACAAGACCGATCAAATAATATGTAAATAAATAGTTTTTTTTAGGAGTACTCCCATAATAAAACCATCGAATAATAATGGTCAGAAAAAAAAGATTGATAAAAAACAGGAAGGCCATTTTATAAAAGTCTTCGTCAAATAGGGGTATGTTCATGTAATCCATAACTAGAAAGATATTTTATTAATTTTTAGTACTTTACTTTTAAACAAATTGTATTTTAAATCTTGATACAAATGCACCATTCCAATACAGTATTTACTGATACTAAAAGGATTGTATCTGTGTTTTTTTAATGTTTGTACAATCCGAGAATTTCTATCAAATCGAGATTGTTTTACTTCAATAACCACCAATTTATCATATTTTTTTTCGATCTCATTCATTGAATAAGCCAATCCTAAATCGATAGTTACTCGCTCGTTGTCCCTAAGATTCACAAGTGTAATTCGATTAAAATGATTCCATAAAACAGGCTTCAACTCCATGCTTTTTTGAGTTGTTTTTAAAATAAATTCCTTTGATTTTTCTGACAGATTGGATTCAAAGTCTGGTATTTCAATCCTTGATTTGTGGGTCTCTCCTTTGCCATTTTTTTGTTTTATTTCCAAAAAAGTCAATTCAGAATCTACATATTTACGCTGTCTTATTTTAGTCCTACGAATTTTTCCGTTATGATGGTCGAAATAAAATGTAAAAGCAGGAGTATCAAAATAGACCGAAGCATAGTGCATCAATCTTCGGTGTTTTATTTCCAATACTTGATACTCATTTTGTAGTTCCATTAAAATTGGAACTAAGGATTTTATCGGGATCGTATACTTTGTATCCCTTCTTTTCATTAAAGAAACTGCATTCATCTCTTCAAGAGAAATGCTTTTAAAAGCTCGGATGCTTTGGGTTACTTTTTCGAATGCGATCTTTTGATAATTCAAAATAATTGCTGTTTTTTTATTTGCGCTATTTTAGATGACAAGACATCAAAAAACGGGCGCAGTTTCATTGAGAAATTTCAAAAATTGCTTTGTAAAATAACCTTATCTTGGCAAAGAAATTTTAGATCATAAAAAAACTAAATTAGCTTTTTAAATTTAAATTTTTCGTTTTTGTAAAATAAAAATTTATTTTAAAATCCTTCGTTGGAATTTAAAGAAATCATTATCGAATTTTTAATCCCAAAAAAAGTTATTAATTGAAAATCGGTGTTTATTTTTGCAAGTAGATAGATCCACTTAAAATTCAACAAAATGCTACAATGGAAAGAAGTGATTCACTTCACAACAAAAGGAAATCCAACACCCGATAAGCGCGTTGAAAAAACAGAATCAGAATGGAAAGCCCAACTGAACCCTGAACAATACCGGATTACCCGACAAAAAGGAACAGAAAGACCGAATTCTGGAGCACTCTGCAGTATTTTTGAAGCAGGAAAATACCATTGTGTTTGTTGCAATACCCCTCTTTTTGACGCTAGCATAAAATTTGATTCGAGTTCTGGGTGGCCCAGTTTTACTCAACCCATCAAAGAAAACGCCATCAAATATCACAAAGATGTTTCTTTTGGAATGATTCGTGTAGAAGTTATGTGCAATACCTGCGACGGACATTTAGGCCATGTTTTTCCAGACGGCCCCCAACCCAGTGGATTGCGCTATTGCATCAATTCAGAAGCCTTAATTTTAGAACAAAAATAACCATGGCTAAAAACCTACAGATCGCAACCGTTGGCGGAGGATGTTTTTGGTGTACCGAAGCTGTCTTTCAAGAGGTAAAAGGGGTTGAAAAAGTCGTTTCTGGCTATGCCGGCGGAAAGGTTCCTGGAAGACCCACCTATAGAGAAATTTGCTCAGGACTCACCGGAGCAGCTGAAGTTGTTCAAATCACCTTTGATGCTACCCGCCTCTCCTATGAAGCCCTTTTGGTTATTTTTATGACCACACACGACCCTACCACCCTAAACCGGCAAGGAGCAGACAGAGGAACCCAATACCGTTCCGTAATTTTTCACCATGATGCGGTTCAGCAAAAAATTGCAAAGCAAGTAGTCACAGAATTACAAGCTTATTATGAAAATCCTATTGTTACCGAGATTTGTGAAGTTCCTGTTTTTTATGATGCAGAAAAAGAACACCAAAATTTTTACAAAAACAACAATGGACAAGGATATTGTACCTATGTAATAGAACCAAAACTAGCAAAACTAAGAAAACTGCATGCCGATTTATTAAAGTAAGCCAAACCACAACATCCCTGTAAACCTCTTTTTGAAAGCCCAATGAAACTTCAGTTAAAAAATACCTTTCTTAACGAATTACCAGCAGACACAAACCTCGAAAACACTCCAAGGCAGGTAGAAAACGCAGTGTATTCTTTCGTTATACCCAAGCAAACAGCCAATCCAAAAGTACTCCATGTTTCAAAAGAAATGGCCTTAGAATTGGGGATTTCAGAAGAAGAAACAACGAGCGAATTCTTTAAAAACATCTTTACAGGAAATGAGGTATATCCAGCAACCAAACCCTTTGCAATGTGCTATGCAGGTCATCAATTTGGAAATTGGGCCGGACAATTAGGCGACGGACGCGCCATTAATCTTTTTGAAATTGAACACCAAAATAAAAACTGGAAAGTACAACTAAAAGGTGCAGGCGAAACGCCCTATTCAAGAAACGCAGATGGATTGGCCGTACTTAGATCCTCCATCAGAGAATATCTATGCAGTGAGGCCATGTTTCACTTAGGAGTACCAACAACCCGAGCCTTGTCGTTGAGCCTCTCCGGAGATCAAGTTTTGCGAGATGTTTTGTATGACGGCAATCCAGCCTATGAAAAAGGTGCCATTGTAGCAAGAGTAGCCCCCGCTTTTCTTCGCTTTGGAAATTATGAAATTTTTGCAGCAAGAAAAGACCTTAAAAACCTGCAAATCTTGTTAGACTATACCCTAAAAAATCATTTTCCACAAATAGGAAGTCCATCAAAAAAAAGCTATATTCAATTCTTTAAAACCGTATCTGAAAACACATTGGACCTGATAGTGGATTGGCAACGGGTGGGTTTTGTCCATGGCGTGATGAATACCGACAACATGTCCATACTAGGACTCACCATCGATTATGGTCCATATGGATGGTTGGAAGATTTCGATTTTGGCTGGACCCCCAACACAACAGACCGTCAAAACAAACGCTACCGGTTCGGAAATCAACCAAATATGGGCTTATGGAATTTGTACCAATTGGCCAATGCATTGTATCCCATCATTGAAGATGCAAAACCCTTAGAAGCCATTTTAAATCAATATAAAGTTGACTTCGAGCGGAAATCACTACAAATGATGCAATCGAAATTAGGGTTGCAACTTGAGGATGAAAATGACCAAAGTTTAATTCATGATCTCGAGGAAAACCTCCAATTGACTCCCACAGACATGACGATTTTCTTTCGATTGTTGTCGGATATTACAGCGGATGCTGAAGGGTTGGAAGGGGTTGAAAAAGCTTTTTACAACCCAAAGGATATCACTGGAACGACAAAGCGTCGCTGGAACGATTGGTTTGATAAATACAGGGATCGACTGCAAAGAGAAACAAGATCGCATCCCCAGCGAAAAGAAAAGATGGATGCCATAAATCCGAAATATGTGCTGCGAAACTACATGGCTCAGTTGGCAATTGACGCTGCAGACAAAGAAGACTACACACTCATAAGCGAATTGTTTGAACTGCTAAAAAAACCCTATTCAGAACAACCCGAAAAAGAAAAATGGTTTGCAAAAAAACCCGATTGGGCAAAGAACAAAATAGGCTGCTCCATGTTGTCCTGTAGTTCGTAACATTAAAAAAAGTAGTATTTTAGTAGCATCTTTTTTGACCCTATCAATGATTCACGAACTCAAAGAAATTATTTTACAAGCAAAAAAAAACCAAGACAAACCGTTGAAAAACGTATTGGTCACCGTGGTAGCCTTGGAGGGTTCTTCCTACAGAAAACCCGGTGTTCGGATGCTAATTGCTGAAGATGATAAAATGATTGGAGCCGTGAGCGGAGGCTGTGTAGAGAAAGAAATTATTCATAGAAGCAAGTCCGTTTTTCGAGATGGAAAAGCAAAAGTAATCACCTATGACGGACGCTATCGATTAGGCTGTGAAGGGATTTTGTACATTTTAATCGAACCTTTTTTTATTACTGATGCATTTTATAAAAGATTTACCGATGCCATTTTACAACGGGAACCTTTAAAAATTGAAACCTTCTTCACCAAAGAAAATGAAGCAATTGGAGATTTTGGTTCTGTGTTTACTTTTGAGCATTCAGTACCCTTTTCTTACGCCAAAAAAACCGCTACAACAGATACACCTGACTTGGTTTCCTTTGAACAAACCCTAAGTCCAGCTTTCCGCCTGTTGATTATTGGCGCAGAACACGATGCACTAAAACTGTGTGAAATGGCCGCATTATTAGGTTGGCAAGTAGACATTATCACCTCCATCAAAGACCCTAAAAGCAATCTTGATTTCCCAAAAGCCAATTCCGTAATTGGCAGCACTCCAGAAATGCTCGATTTTTCTAAAATTGATGCAAATACGGGAATCGTCATTATGAATCATAGTTACGCACAGGATTTAAAATATGTACTACAATTAGTGGATAAAAAACCCGCTTATTTAGGGATCTTAGGCGCAGCAAAAAGACGCGACAAAATGTTTAATGAACTTTTTGAATACAATCCTGAAATCTTAGAAACTTTTTTAGAAAGCATTTTCACTCCTGCTGGATTGAATTTAGGTGCTCAAACACCCGAAGAAATTGCCCTTTCTATCTTGGCAGAAATTTTAGCTACTATAAAAAACAAAACCCCCAATTCCTTAAAGGAAATTACCGGAAAAATTCACACAACGTAACCATGCAATTGGCAATTCTCATTTTAGCAGCTGGCAAAGCATCTCGTATGGGAGCCGTAAAACAATTGTTAAAAGTGAAAGGCACTTCGCTTTTAGAAAACGCAATTGCCAATTCAAAAAAACTAGAAAACACTACTGTTGTTTGTGTTTTAGGCGCACATGCTGCCGAAATAAAAAAAACCATCGCTCTAAAATCTGTAGCTTTTACAATCAATAAAGACTATGCCCAAGGGTTGAGTTCTAGTATTATTGCAGGCATTAAATACCTACAGGAACAAAACATTCAATTTGATGGAATTTTCATTCAATTGGCAGATCAACCCGCAATTGAGCTTGCTTATTACCAGGAAATGACTGCGTTATTTTCAAAAGAAAAAACAAAAATAATCGCAGCAAATTATGGAAACAAATATGGAGTTCCTGCTATTTTTCCAAAGGCATTTATCAACGATTTACTAAAAATAACAGGAGATAAAGGGGCAAAAGAATTTCTTCAAGAAAACAGAAAAGAGATTATTTCCCCAGAAGTAACCGTGAATTTATTGGATATTGACACGCCCGAAGAGTATAACAACTATCTAAATACGCTTTAAAAAAAACCTTACATTATGAATGAAATCGCTCTGGTATTTGCAGCCTTCTTTGGTGCAACAGGAATTATTTTTGGTGCTTTTGGAGCACATGTCTTAAAGAAAAAACTGACGAACGAACAGTTACAAAGTTTTGAAACGGGTGTAAAATATCAAATGTATCATGCCCTTGTACTACTTGTGTTGGGATTCCAATTAGAATTAGAATTTGACTCGACCTTAAAAAACAGCATCTTTCTTTTGTTGATCGTAGGGACCGTTTTGTTTTCCTTTTCAATTTATGGACTGGTGCTTTCCAGTGCAAACAACAAAAAATTCCGCTTATTGGGACCAATGACTCCTTTCGGCGGACTGTTACTAGTCTTGGGATGGGGATTACTGATGTACCTGTTTCTTTCAGCGCTTTAACCTTCCCAAAAAGTGCTATTAAACTCTTGTTTTAAAGTGAGGTTCCTCCGTCTAAAGTAATGGTTTGACCGGTCATGAATTGGGTATTGTCTGAGGCCAACCATACTACAGCATCTGCAATTTCTGCAGCTCTTCCATAGCGTTTCATTGGGATCACACTCTTTAAAATAGCATCCATTTCTGGCTTGGCATTAATGAGCTGCGTTAATAAAGCCGACTCTGTATATCCTGGGCAAACTGCATTTACACGAATGTTTTTAGTGGCATATTCCATCGCTGCCGATTTGGTCATTCCCACAACAGCAAATTTACTAGCACTATAACTGATATTGTTTGGGGAAGCTTTTAAACCCGCCAAAGACGCAATATTTACAATGTTACCACCTCCTTGTTTTAAAAATTGTGCCAAAGCTACTTTCATACAATAAAAGACACCGGTTTGATTTACGGCAATGACCTTGTCCCAATCTTTTAATGTGGATTGGTGTGTTCTTAGCAAATTAGGCCCTATTCCGGCATTGTTTACAATGACGTCCAACCTTCCAAATTCTTTGACCGTTTGCGCAACTAAGTTTTCTACGGCTTTAAAACTGGTAACATCTGCAGGGATAGAAATTGCGTTTCCTCCTCCAGCTACAATGCTCGCAACTACATCCTTTGCAGCTTCTTCTTGCCGATCTGAAACAACTACGGTTGCTCTAAATTTCGCAAAGTGAATTGCGGTTGCTTTTCCAATTCCAGATCCTGCACCAGTAACGATGACGATTTTATTTTTTACTTCCATATTTATTTACAAAATATTAGTTTTGAATTTGACAATGCAGCGGCTCTCAATGCATTGGGGTACTCCTTCATTTGTAGTAATTTAAAAAATTCATTTTTATTGGCATATTTCACAATTAAAACCTCATCCCATAAAGGCGTCGTTTTATCTCCTAAAATGGTAGCCATTGGTTTTCCTTTAAAAACAATAGATGCTGCTACCTTCCTAAAAAATGGCGTTGCTGCTTCCAGGTAGGCTTTGTAGGTTTCTTTTCCTGATTTTCCAGTTTCTGAAACCTGGTCTTTATACTGTAAATAATTCATCATGAATACAGGGCTATTTGCATCAAAATTCGCTAAAACATGCAATCCCTTTGTATTCAATTCTTGATGATTATTGTCCATTTTTAGTCGATTTTGTTCTTTTTTATCGATTTTACGGCTAATTTACAGCATAATTCGGCTGCTTTGTTCAAATTAGAAAAACGTGGGTCTGTGGTCCAACCTTGCTGATATCGATAATAAATTTGTTGGGCAATGACGGCTATTTTAAACAAACCGTACACATAATAAAAAACGAAATTATCAATGGACCTTCCCGATTTTTCAGCATACATTTTTACGATTTCACTGCGAACAGGATTGCCTTCAAAAATGGTGGGCGATGGAATTCCTTGTTTTACAAAATCGTGATCGGTAGCTACCGTCCAATACCCTAGAGAAGTCCCTACATCCATTAAAGGATCTCCTAAAGTAGCCATTTCCCAATCTAGAATCGCAGTCACCTCTTGCCATGAATCGTCTTTAAAAACAACATTGTCGTACTTATAATCGTTGTGAATTAAGCAATGATCGTAACGTGTGGGTTGATTTTCTTCCATCCATTGCATTACAAATTCCGCTTCTGGATAGTCGTCTGTCTTTGCTTTCACATACTGTTTGCCCCAATTGGTCACCTGTCTTGCTACATAGCCTTCTGGTCTTCCTAAATCAGTCAACCCAATGGTTTTGTAATCTACGCTATGCAAGGCTACTAAAGTATCTAACCATGAGTTTGCGATGGTCTTATACGCTTTGGGTGCTAGCTTTCTTCGCTTGGCTTCTTTAAAATTTAAAATGATGCCTTCCATTTTTTCCATCAGGTAAAACGGACTTCCTAAAATAGTTGCATCTTCTGAAAATGCATACATTTTTGGCACCTTTGGAAAAGCGGTTTCCAAACCACTTTGCACTTTAAATTCGCGTCCCATATCATGACCTCTTTTGATTGCGCCAATCGGGGGCTTTCTTAAGACATATTCTTTGTTTTCAATTCGCAACAGATAGGTCAAATTAGAAAATCCATGGGTAAACTGCTCCACATGCAAGTCACTTTCAACCGAATTGATAAGCTGTTGTTCTTGCATGAATTTCTTCAACAAAACCACATTCAGCTCCTCTCCTTTTCGAACATTTTGCTGCTTCATTTTTATTGATTTCCGTATTTCTTAATACAGCTTTTCCCCAATTGATATAGGTGTACTTCATCGGGGCCGTCAGCCAAACGCAACATTCTTGCAATGGCAAAATAATGCGGCAGGTAGGTATCGGGCCCAACACCTTTACCTCCTAAAATTTGCATGGCACGATCAATGACTTTTAACGCCATATTTGGGGCTACAATTTTAATCATTGCGATGAGGTCTTTTGCGGCTTTGTTGCCCAATTTATCCATTTTATCAGCTGCAGATAGCGTTAACAATCTTGCTTGCTCTATGGCACATTGCGACAATGCAATTTCATGTCGAATGCTGCTATATTCGTAAAATTTCTTTCCGAAAGTAGCTCTTTCCAGGGTTCTTTGCGACATGGTTTCTAAGGCGTATTGTGCCATACCCACCAGTCGCATACAGTGGTGAATTCGACCGGGTCCTAGGCGTCCTTGTGCAATTTCAAAACCCCTGCCTTCTCCTAAAATTAAGTTCTCTTTGGGCACACGAACATTGGTCAACTGTATTTCTGCATGTCCTTCTGGTGAATCATAAAATCCTAAAACCGAAAGTGGTCTGATGATTTCTAAACCGGGCGTATCCATGGGAACCAATACCATACTTTGCTGCTGATGTCTAACCGCGTTTACGTCAGTTTTACCCATAACAATAGCCACTTTACAGTGGGGATCCATGGCGCCGGAGGACCACCATTTTCTTCCATTGATTACATATTCATCGCCATCTAAAACAATCGCGGTTTCAATATTGGTGGCGTCTGAAGAGGCAACTTCTGGTTCTGTCATTAAAAATGCAGAGCGAATTTCACCATTCATCAATGGAGTTAACCATCTTTCTTTTTGCGCTGCATTTCCATATTTTGCAAGCACTTCCATATTTCCAGTATCGGGTGCAGAACAGTTAAAAATTTCTGAAATCCAGATTTTTTTTCCCATAATTTCTGCCAAGGGTGCATATTCTAAATTGGTCAATCCTGGACTTAAATCGCCATAATTATTTGGTAAAAATAAGTTCCAGAGACCGGCTTCTTTGGCTTTCTGCTTCAACATTTCAATCGCTGGAAAACGTTGCCACATGTTCTTGGGATCACTTTGAAAAGCGATGTATGCTGCTTCTACAGGAACAATATGTTCTTCAATAAAAGCGCTTAACCTTTCTTGTAACGCTATAGATTTGGCTGAGTATTCAAAATTCATAATTCGGAGTTTCGTTTTTTAAAATAGCAACGCTGTTCCCAAAATCGCGCTTTCTAAATTGGTTTTTATAGTTATCCTGCAATCATATAACCGCCATCTGCCGTGTAGACGCCGCCGGTCATATAGCTGCCGGCATCGGAGGCCAACAAGCAAGCCAAACCGACCATTTCCTCTGGCATTCCCATGCGTTCGCTTGGAAGTGTTTTTTGAATCTTTCCAAGTATTTTTTCGTTTTGCCACAAGGCTGCACTAAATTTTGTTTTGATCAATCCTGGGCAAATAGCATTGACACGAACGCCGTGTTTTCCCCATTCTTTTGCCTGATTTTTTGACAACATTAAAATGGCTGCTTTGCTGGTACTGTAAATTCCTAAACCGAATCCTGGGGTCAATGCTTCTACGGAAGCTATATTGATAATGCTTCCCTTTTTATGGGCTTTCAAATGCGGCAATACGAGGTTTGACAAACTCCAAGGAGCTTTTACATTGACCTCCATGATTTTATCAAAAATTGCTGTATCTACCTCTTCTATAGGTCCGAAAACGGGATTGATTGCGGCATTGTTTACTAAAATATCAATGCGTCCAAATGCCTCCATTGTTTTTGCTACCAGGTTTTCTCGTTGGTCAGCTTTCCCGATATGGCAAGCAATTCCGATAGCTTTCAATCCGGCTGCTTTAAATTCATCGGCAACAGCATCGCAAGCTTCTTGACTTCTACTTGAAACCACTACCTGGGCACCATTTTCTGCAAAACCTTTGGCAATTGCTTTTCCAATTCCCTTACTCGATCCTGTGATAACGGCTACTTTTCCTTCTAAATTAAATTGTTTTGAAATGGATGTCATTATAGAATGTATTCTTTGTCATGTTTAATTGTCAATACTTCATCACTCATTAATGAAGTTGCTAACGAGCTTGTTTTTGGAAGTTCATATTTGAAATAAAACTTCATGGTATGAATTTTACTTTCATAGAAATTTAGATCATACTTTAAATCTCCAGACGCTAGAGTTTCTTTTGCGTTCACTCCCATTTCTAACCACAACCAACTTAAGACCACCAAACTCATATATTCCATGAATAAATTGGCATCCGATAAATAGCGTTCATAATCTCCTTTCATTGCAAAAGGCATTAATTTTTGTAGTATTTCTTGTGACAATTTCAACGTACTTGCTAATTCTTTTGCATAGGGCGCTAATTCTGGATGTTGAGATGCTAGTGTAATTGTTTGCATCATTTCTGCGGCTAACAATTCTAGCGCTTTCCCGTTTTGTAAGGTTACTTTTCTTCCTAATAAATCTTGCGATTGAATTCCGGTTGTTCCTTCATATAAGGCAGAAATTCGAATGTCTCTATAATATTGTTGTAATGTAAAATCGGTACAAAAACCATAGCCTCCTAAAACTTGCAATCCGTTATTTACGGATACTGAACCTGCTTCTGATGGAAAGGTTTTTACGATTGGGATGATCATCTCTAGCAATAAATCATATTTTTCTTTTTCTTCTTTGTCTGTAGAAGCGTGAATAATATCATGGTATTTAGAAGCTAATAAAACCAAACTTAAAGATCCTTCAGCAATGGCTTTTTGCAACAATAACATTCTTCTTACATCGGGATGCTCGATTATTAAACTTTGTTTTTCTGTTGGATTCTTCTTTCCTGTGCTTGTTAATTTTCTTCCTTGTGGTCTTTCATTCGCATACTGCAAAGAGGTCCTGTAGGCGGCCATTGTAATGGCTGCAGCACCTCTACCTACTGCAATTCTAGCCGCATTCATCATTAAAAACATTTGCGCCAACCCTTTGTTTTCTTCACCAACAAGCCAACCTCTACAGTCATCTGTATCGCCAAAGCCTAGATGCGTGGTACAATATCCTCGTTGTCCCATTTTCTGAAAATCAGCAACGGTCATGACGTCGTTGTATTCCAGAGTCCCATCTCCCTTGGGTCTGTTTTTAGGAACTACAAATAACGAAATTCCTTTGGTTCCTTGGGGCGCTCCTTCTATTCTTGCCAACACCAAATGCACAATATTATCTGCATATTGATGGTCTCCTCCTGAAATAAAGATCTTCTGTCCCGATATTTTATAAAAACCTTCGGTTGTTGGGGTTGCTTTAGTAACAATGTCCGACAAAGAACTTCCTGCTTGGGGCTCTGTTAAACACATGGTTCCTCCCCAAGCACCAGAAAGCATGTTTGGAACATAGGTTTCATTTAGGGTTTTGTTACCAAATTCAATAATTAATTCTGCAGCTCCTTGGGTTAAACCTACATAGCCTGGAAGGTGGTTGTTGGCAGCATCCATAATATAAACGGCTGCTTGATGAGCTATGAAAGGGATTTGCATTCCGCCAGCATCATAATCAAAAGAAGCAGAAATGATTCCTAATTCCCCTCCTTTTTTCATCATGACATCTACTTGCTTGTGAACCATAACGGTTCCATCTTTATGGTGGGCAGGAGTTTCATCCATTTCTTTCAAATATGGATATAACTCTCTATCAGAAAATTCTTTGACAGAGTCAATGAACAAATCTAAAGACTCCATGTCATGGTCTTCAAATCGTTCTCTTGTCAGTAAGTCTTCTAATTTCCGAACATCATAAAGTATATATTTTAAAGTGTCTAAGTCAATATACTTTTTCGGCATTTTTTGGAAGTTTTATAATTGATTTTTAATTTTATTCAGTGCTGATTTCACTGCTTCTAATCTACTAATAATTTCATGATTTTTGACGATTTCATCTGGATTCTTCTTTAGCTTCTGTTTGGCGCCTTCTAATGTAAAACCACGTTCTTTTACCAAATTAAAGATTAGCTTGAAATTCTGGATATCTTCTTGGGTAAAAAGCCGATTGCCTTTCGCGTTTTTTTTTGGTTTGATAATGGTAAATTCTTTTTCCCAAAAACGAATTAAAGAGGTGTTTACATCAAATGCCTTGGCAACTTCACCAATTTTATAATATCTTTTCTCTGGTAATTCTATGTGCATGAAATTGAATTAATCGAATGACTGTCCTTCTTCTGAAGATTGTTGAATGGCTAAAAATTCTTCGGGAGTTAAATCACCATAATAAAAACTGATTGGATTCAAAGCTTTACCATTTTTATGCACCTCATAATGCAAGTGAGGTGCCACAGACAATCCAGTACTTCCAACATATCCGATAATATCTCCTCTTCGGACTTGCTGCCCGCGTCTCACTACCATTTTGCTCATGTGTGCATAAATGGATTTGTATCCATAACCATGGTCAATATAAACAACCTTACCAAAGGTGCTACTTCTTTGGGCTCTGTATATTTTCCCATTTCCGGAAGCATAAATAGGGGTTCCTCTTGGTGCAGTAAAATCCATTCCTTTATGAAGTTTCCGGATTTTTAAAATCGGATGCATTCTCATTTTATAACCCGATGCAACATAAAAAGAACCTTTTTTTATGGGCAACACTGCTGGAATTGATGCCAACATTTTTTCTTTTTCTTTTGCCAATGAGACGATTTCGTCTAAGGACTGAGACTGAACGGCGATTTGTTTGGATAATATATCTACATTTTTTGTAAGCCCTTTGATCATCTCAGAATTATCAAAACCATCTAACGCTTTGTATCTATTGACCCCACCAAAACCTGCTTTTCGTACATCGTTAGATATTGGGTCTGCTTCAAAATAAGTACGGTAAATATTATTATCTCTTTCTTGAAGTTGCCCTAAAATGGTCGCACTTTCTTCAAGTCGCTTATTGATTAATGTATAATGCAGTTTTAAATTCTCAAGCTCATCTTTATCTGCCCGATGTGCTGGCGTTATAATCACTTGGCTTAATCCTACAAAACCAATAAACATCACCAATGATGCGCCCAGAATAAAAAAAATGGAGCGCTTTAAGTAATCACTTTTTTTCTTCTCTATTTTTCTGTAAGACAAGGTGTCTGCATCATAAAAATATTTTACTTTTGCCATAATTTTAAATGTACTATTTTTGTTTTTTAAACTGATTTTCGAAAAGAAAACTTTTCAAATTTACAAAATTTTTACAACTCCTTTTTTAAGTTGTTATATTTAAAAAAAAATGAATCTAATTCCTTCAATCTGAAACCATCCATTTTTATGAAATCTCAAGAAATCCGTGCTCAATTTTTAGATTTTTTTAAAGAAAAATCTCATACAATTGTACCCTCGGCTCCAATGGTTACCAAAGATGACCCAACATTACTTTTTGTGAATTCTGGTATGGCTCCCTTTAAAGAATTTTTCTTAGGCAACGCAAAACCAAAAAGCAATCGACTAGCAGATTCTCAAAAATGTTTGCGTGTTTCTGGAAAACACAATGACCTTGAAGAAGTTGGTTATGATACCTACCACCATACCTTGTTTGAAATGTTAGGGAATTGGTCTTTTGGCGATTATTTTAAAAAAGAAGCCATTTCTTGGGCATGGGAATTGCTAACGGAAATATACAAAATAGATAAAGATATTTTGTATGTCAGTGTTTTTGAAGGAAGTGATGATGCAGACAAGCTTCCTTTAGACCAAGAAGCATATGACTTATGGAAAGAATTGATTCCAGAGAATCAAATTGTAAAAGGAAGTAAAAAGGACAACTTTTGGGAAATGGGCGAACAAGGGCCTTGTGGACCCTGTTCTGAAATTCATGTCGATCTTCGGTCTGAAGAAGAAAAAGCGAAAACGCCAGGCATAGCATTGGTGAACATGGACCATCCGCATGTGGTAGAAATCTGGAACCTTGTTTTTATGCAGTACAACAGAAAAGCAAATGGTCGTTTAGAAAATTTGCCGCACAAACATATTGATACTGGTATGGGATTTGAGCGTTTGTGTATGGCTTTACAAGGCGTAAAATCGAATTATGATACCGATGTTTTTCAACCCATTATCAAGCAGGTAGAAAAAATTACAAACACAATCTATGGTGCAAACCAGCAACAAGATATTGCAATTCGTGTCATTGCAGATCATGTAAGAGCTGTGGCTTTCTCTATTGCCGATGGTCAATTACCAAGCAATACAGGTGCGGGTTATGTAATTCGGAGAATCCTAAGAAGAGCGGTGCGTTATGGATTTACGTTCTTAGATAAAAAAGACCCTTTTATATACCAATTAGTGGCGATACTCTCAGAACAAATGGGAGCTGCTTTCCCTGAGATTTCAGAACAAAAACAGTTGATTGAAAACGTCATTAAAGAAGAAGAAAACTCCTTTTTAAGAACCTTAGACCAAGGATTGATCTTGTTGGACAAAATCATTGAAAATGCCGAGTCTAAAGAAATCGCTGGAGACAAAATTTTTGAACTGTATGATACCTTTGGTTTTCCAGTAGATCTAACAGCATTGATTCTTTCTGAAAAAGGATTTACGCTTGATGAAAAAGGATTTAAAGACGAATTGCAAAAACAAAAAAACAGATCGAAAGCTGCTAGTGAAATGTCTACCGAGGATTGGACCCTTTTAGTTGAAGAAGCTACTGAGGAATTTATTGGATATGATACCTTAAGTGCCGACGTAAAAATTACACGTTACAGAAAGGTCGTTTCTAAAAAAGAGGGGGAAATGTTTCAATTGGTCTTCGATGCAACACCCTTTTATCCAGAAGGAGGTGGACAAGTTGGTGATGTAGGTTTTTTCGAAGATTCACAAGGAAACCAAATTGAAATTTTAGATACCAAAAAAGAAAACAATGTGATCATTCATTTCACAAAAAAATTACCAATAGCCGTCAGGGATACTTTTACAGCAATTGTACATAAAAAAACACGAGAGAATACCACTTGTAACCATACAGCAACCCACCTTTTGCACGAGGCATTAAGAGAAGTTTTGGGCGTTCATGTAGCGCAAAAAGGTTCAGCAGTAAATGCCAACTATTTGCGTTTTGATTTTTCGCACTTTTCGAAAGTAACTGTGGAAGAGCTAAAGACTATTGAAGGGTATGTGAATGCGAAAATAGCCCTAAATCTTCCGTTAGAAGAAAGCAGAAATATTACGATGGAAAAGGCAATCGCAGATGGAGCAATGGCGTTGTTTGGAGAAAAATATGGCGATACCGTTCGTGCTATAAAATTTGGCAATTCGATTGAATTGTGTGGTGGAACACATGTAAAAAACACAGGAGCTATTTGGCATTTTAAAATTAAATCGGAAGTTGCCGTTGCTGCTGGAATTCGACGAATTGAAGCAATTACGAATGAAGCGGTAAAGGATTTTTATGATGAAAACAATGACGCTTTGTTTCAAATAAAAGAATTACTAAACAATGCAAAAGCACCCGTAAAAGCGGTTCAGAAATTACAAGATGAAAATACTGCTTTGCAAAAACAAATAGAACAACTCCTCAAGGACAAAGCGAAAAACGTCTCGGGAGCGGTTATCAATCAACTTCAGGAAATAAACGGCGTACAATTTTTGGCTACTAAAGTAGATTTGGATGCAAACGGAATCAAAACCTTGGCTTTCGATTTAGGTAAAAAACATCCCAATTTGTTTTTAGTATTTGCAAGTGCACCAACGAGTGAAAAAGCAATCTTGACTTGTTATATTTCTAAAGAACTCGTCAACGAACGAGGATACGATGCTGGTAAAGTAGTCCGAGAATTAGGGAAATTTATTCACGGAGGTGGCGGAGGTCAAAATTTCTTTGCAACTGCAGGAGGTAAAAACCCTGGAGGAATACCGCAAGCATTAGAGAGTGCAAAGGAGTATCTAAGTTAAAAAAATGATTTTACAAACAAAAGTAATCATACAAAAAGAAGCGAATAACCCGATTTCTTATGCTTCAAAAATGGTACTTTTAGGCTCTTGTTTTTCGGAAAATATTGGCGCGCAATTAGATCATTTCAAATTTCAAACCGTTCAAAATCCTTATGGAATTTTATTCCATCCTAAAGCAATCAAAACATTGGTTGCTAATGCAATTCACGAAAAAACGTATACTCAAAAAGATTTGGTTTTTCAAAATGAGCGATGGCATTGTTTTGATGCGCATTCGAACCTCAGTGCGCTTGTAAAAAAGAATATTTTATCACAACTAAACAAAGCAACTGCTGCAACAAATTTAGCCTTAAAAGAAGCTACTCACCTACTCATTACATTGGGGACATCTTGGGTATATCGAGAAACTGCATCGCATAAAATCGTTGCCAATTGCCATAAGATTCCACAGAAAAATTTTTCTAAAGAAATACTAAGCGTTCAGGAAGTTACTGAAACATTGTCAGAAATTATTGCATTGATTCGATCGGTAAATACCAAGGTAAATATCATTTTTACGGTGTCCCCTGTCCGTCATTTAAAGGATGGTTTTATCGAAAATACACAAAGCAAATCGCATTTAATTGCAGGAATACAAACCCTGCTTTGCAGCTCCAAGAGCACCAAGTTGCATTATTTTCCAAGCTATGAAATAATGATGGATGAATTGCGTGATTACCGTTTTTATGCAGAGGATCTAATTCATCCAAATACGACTGCAATTCAGTACATGTGGGAGCGTTTTACGACCACTTGGATTGATGAAAAAGCCTCAGAAATGATGCAAGAAATAAACACCATCCAGAAAGGGTTGTCGCACAGACCGTTTGATATAAACAGCATGCAATATCAAAAATTCTTAACGAATTTAAGCTCAAAAATTGCAAAAATAGAAACAGCGTTTCCCTTTATGAAATTTTAAAAATCGTAGCTTATTCGATGATGTACTGATCTACATTTTGCCAAGGCCCACCGTTTATTGCGTCCAAACCATTGCTTACTAAAAACTGTGTAGCTTGCGAACTTCGTGCTCCACTTCTACAAACTGCAATGATTGGTTTGTTCCAAGATCTAATTTCTTCTAGGTGCATAGGTAGCGTTGTTAATACAATGTGCTTTGCTTGCTTTCCATGTGCTTCATCCCATTCTTCGAGAGATCTTACATCTAGAACAACTGCGTCTTTTGCTAAATATTCTTTTACATCCTTTGTTTCTTTTTTCTGACTGAAGATTCCAAATAATCCCATAATAGCTGTTTAATTGTTTTTTGTTTTTATTAATTGTAGCCCATTTTCAATTAACTTTTGAAAAGAGGTATTCTTTTGTAGTTTGAGTAAGTATTTATAGATTTCATCTGAAAAATCACATTTATTTTCAACAGATACTTCATAAATCTCCAAAGGCAAAAGCCAATCTGAAGGATGCTCTTTGATTAGCGTGTCAAAAATATCTTTTAGTGCTTTTGATTGGACTGGAGAAATCGCTCTGATAGCCCTAACTTTCGCATACAATGCGTATAATTTTTCTTCTTTTGCAGTGTAGGTTATTTTTTTTGTTTTTGTTTCTGAAACTTTAGACACATCTTCAAAAGAACTCTGATCTGCTGCACCGGAATAAGCAGAAACTACTTCCTTTCCAATCGCCATATCATAAATTCCCCAACTCGGTTCAAAAAGGATTTGATCTTGATAGGTAACCGTACAATCTATAAAGGAAATTAATAAAATTTTACCCCTTAAATCTCGGGTTCCCGTAATGGCTTTTCCTTGAATTTTTACACCGCTTTCAAATTCTAAATTTATGTATTCGCCTTCATAAATTCCATATGCTTTCAGGTCTCTTGGACTCATATCTTCAATTTGTAGATTGATTCCTTTGAGTTTTCCTATTGGACTTCCAAAACCATTTTTGTGATCTGCCACACCATGGCCAATTAATTCTTTATCTCTTGAAGCGAGTGCGGTTGGCCCTGATGTTTGAAAATAGGCTACTTCATTATTTCTATGCTTTATGACCTTAGTGAAAATTCCTGAAATTTGAATTCCTGTACTCAATTCAATGGTTCCTAAATTTTTAGAATTTATGACTTTTTGAACACCATTCAACCCTCCCGTTCTTAGTGCCATTGTATTTGCAAACTCTTCTAACACCAAACTCAAATAGGCAAAATCTGGAGTCACAAATAATTGTGGCTGTGGTTTTGTAATGTCAAAATTTATGGTTGCTGCTGCAATTGAATAGGGCCTTTTTTCGACCGCATCTTGCATGCACCAATCACTTTCTCCAATTGATGAGAGCAAACCTGCACCATAAATTTTAGGCGCGTCAACAGTACCTATCAATCCATATTCTACCGTCCACCAATGTAAGTTTCTTATTTTTGCCATCTCAGACAACGCTCCCATATTTTCTTGTAAGTATTCAACCTGTTTTTGTGCTGCCACGATCTCTTTTTTTGAGGAATTGGGGTTCTCTTTTAAAATGGACAACAATCGGATTGCTTCGTACATTTCGTAATCCTTTGCGGAGGAAATTGCTTTGCTCCCAATCTCGCCAAATCGTCTTAAATATTCAGCATATTCTGGATTTGCAATGATTGGTGCATGTCCTGCAGCTTCATGAATAATATCGGGTGCGGGTGTGTAAGCAATATGATTGATGGTTCTCATATCTGAGGCTATTACCAGTACATTATAAGCTTGAAATTCCATAAATGCATTGGGAGGTATAAAACCATCCACTGAAACCGCAGCCCAACCAATTTCTTTTAAAATGCGATTCATCCCATCCATTCTTGGTATTTCTTCTACAGAAATACCGGTAGCTTCCAAACCTTTTACATAAGATGCATGTGCCACCTTACTTAAATAATCAATATTCATACGCATTACATACCTCCAAACTGCTTGATTTTGTGGAGTGTATTCCTCATAAGGTTGATTTACAACAAACTTATGCAAATGTTTAGGCAACTTACGGGTAACGTTGTTTAACTCAAAATGAGGCTTCATAAATATCCTTTTACGGCTATGTAAATTTACATCTTTTTTTAAAACTCTATTTCCATATTTAATAGATTTTGTCTTTTTAATTTCTTTAGGAATTATTGAAATAAATGGAACAAATAGGAGGTTAAAAATCTTTTTTTTGTAACATTTTTACAAGGTTTTCTACCTATGTATAACCACTAAATAAATTGAAATGAGTTTTGGAGGTGCTTTATCGGCAATGATTGTAAGCATGAAAGCGAACAAAAGAAGTCGAAATAATACGAAATAAAATTCAACGAGATCTAAAAAAAAAGCACTTACAAAGGTGATCTTCTTATTAGTTACAATCGCATTGTTAATTTACGTTATCGGTTTCGTAGAAAAATAGAAAATCAATAAAAAATCTTTCCTATTTTTACCTTTTAAAATCGTAGAATGAATAAAAAAGTAATCTTGATGATTTTGGATGGATGGGGAATCACACAAGACCCAAAAGTATCCGCCATTTACAATGCAAAAACACCCTATATCAATTCTTTATATACTAAGTACGGACATGCTTCATTGAGAACGGATGGAGAGCATGTTGGACTGCCAGAAGGTCAAATGGGAAATTCTGAAGTAGGACATATGAATTTAGGTGCTGGTAGAATTGTTTATCAAAACCTAGCACGCATTAATAAAGCAGTAAAAGAAAATACACTAGGAAAAGAAAAAGTGCTGTTGGATACTTTTAAGTATGCCAAAGAAAATAATAAAAAAGTTCATTTATTGGGATTGGTTTCTGATGGTGGAATTCACTCTCATATTGATCATTTAAAAGGGATTTTAGACATTGCAAAAGAACAGGAAGTAGCCAACGTATTTGTACATGCTTTTTCTGATGGTCGTGATTGTGATCCGAAATCTGGTGGAAAATTCATCAATGATCTTCAAGAATACATGAAAGAATCTACCGGCGAATTGGCTTCTGTAACAGGTCGCTATTATGCAATGGATAGAGACAATAGATGGGAACGAATCAAAATAGCCTATGATGGTTTGGTTAATGGAAAGGGTACAAAAACCAAAGATGCAGTAGCCACAATTCAAGAAAATTATGAGGCCGGATTGACAGATGAGTTTCACAAACCCATTCTTATTACTGACGAAAAGAATCAACCAAAAGCACAAATTAAAGAAGGCGATGCAGTACTCTTTTTCAATTATAGGACAGACAGAGGTAGAGAATTAACAAATGCACTGTCACAGAATGATTTTCCTGAAGAGGAAATGAAAAAATTGGATTTGTACTTTACCACCATTACCTTGTATGATGAAAGTTTTCAAAACATCAATGTAATTTACAAAAGTGATAATATTAAAAACACTTTAGGGGAAGTTATCTCAAAAGCAGGTAAGAAGCAAATTAGAATTGCTGAAACAGAAAAATACCCTCACGTTACCTTCTTTTTTTCAGGAGGGCAAGAAGCTCCATTTAATGGAGAATCTCGTATTTTAAGAGACTCCCCAAAAGTAGCAACCTATGATCTGCAACCAGAAATGAGTGCCTATGAATTGACAGATGCTTTGTGTGAAGACTTGGAAAAAGCTACCGCAGATTTTGTTTGCTTAAACTTTGCCAATGGTGACATGGTAGGTCATACTGGTATTATGGAAGCTGCAATTAAAGCTTGTGAAACTGTTGACACTTGTGCGAAAAGAGTGATTGAAACAGGATTAAAAAATGGGTATACTACCCTATTGATAGCAGATCATGGAAATTGCGAAACCATGATAAATCCAGATGGAAGTCCAAACACAGCACACACCACAAACCCAGTTCCATTTGTCCTTATTGATGCAGATTTAAAATCAATAAAAAATGGTATCTTGGGCGATATTGCACCAACAATTTTAGATTTAATGGGCATTGAACAACCCATAGAAATGACACAGAAATCACTATTATAATTTTTAAAAAAACACCTATGAAAAAAATACTTTTAATTGCATTCATCGGAATTTTCACCTCTTGTAATTCACAGCAAAAAGCAACAGCAGTAAAAGATCAATCCGGAAACTTAATTGGTATCGCAGACAAAGAGTCTTTCAATCAAGCACCTTTTAAGGCTTGGTTTGATCAGAAATTTAAAACATATACTCCAGATACAGCTACCATTTCCTCTTTAAAAACTGCACTGAAAGGAGTTCGTATTAAAGGATTTATGGGAACCTGGTGTGGCGATAGTAAAAGAGAAACGCCTCGTTTTTACAAAATTTTAGAACTCGCAGATTTTGAAATGAAGGATTTTGAATTGGTAACGGTAAACCGCTCTAAAAAAACACCAGATAACTTACAGGCAGGATTGAATATTTTTAAAGTGCCTACGTTTATCTTTTATAAAGATGGTAAAGAAATAGGACGCTATGTAGAATATGCGAGAGTCTCTTTGGAAAAAGACATTTTAAAAATTGTCTCTGGCTTGCCATACAAACATTCTTACGATCGAAGTAAGTAAACGAAGGTTTGCTAATTATCTTATTTTACTACTGGCATCATTAACCCACAATGATGCCAGTATTTATTGATTCCAAAAGGCTTCAATAAAAAACTATTTTTCCTGTTTTTCAAGGAAAACTTCTTTCTCTTATTTCTTTAAATTAGAGTAACTTTGTACTATAATTTTTTGAAGATGATTATCGTAAAAACAAGAGAAGAAATAGAAATTATGCGCGAGAGTGCTTTGGTAGTTTCCAGAACATTAGGAATGCTTGCTAGCGAAGTAAAACCTGGAGTTACTACATTATACTTAGACAAATTGGCCGAAGATTTCATAAGAGCTGAAGGGGCCATTCCTGGATTTTTGGGCTTGTATGACTTTCCAAATACACTTTGCATGAGTCCCAACGAACAAGTGGTTCATGGAATCCCAAATAAAACGCCTTTAAAAGAAGGAGACATTATCTCTATTGATTGTGGTGCTTTAAAAAATGGTTTTTATGGCGATCATGCATATACGTTTGCTGTGGGTGAAATTGCCGATGAGGTAAAAAAATTATTAGCCGTTACTAAGCAAAGTTTATACGAAGGAATTCGTAATTTTAAAGTGGGAAATCGCGTGGGTGATGTGGGGTATGCAATTCAAAAATATACCGAAGATCATGGTTATGGTGTGGTAAGAGAATTGGTTGGCCATGGACTTGGAAGAACAATGCACGAGGATCCAGAAATGCCAAACTATGGAAAAAGAGGCAGAGGAAAAAAGTTTATGGAGGGAATGGTCGTTGCAATTGAACCGATGACAAACCTTGGAACTCATAAGATCAGACAGCATTCAGATGGCTGGACAATTACTACCTTGGACAACAAACCATCTGCACATTTCGAACATGATGTTGCAATTGTAAATGGCAAGCCGGAATTACTCTCTACCTTTAAATATGTGAATGAAGCCTTAGGAATTGTAAGTACTGAGGAGGAGGAATTTAAACAATAGCCTAATGTTTTTTTGAAACAAATTACAGTCTAGTCACAATGTCTCTATTTAAAATAATCTTAAATTCCATACCAAGACCCTTATTAATAAAGGCGAGTTATTTGGTACGCCCAATACTCAGTTTATATTTAAAAGGAACTCGGTATACAGATCCGATCGATGGAAAAAGTTTTCGGAAACTGCTTCCTTACGGGTACGGAAAACAGCGTAAAAATGCACTTTCTCCCGCTACCTTATCTTTGGAAAGACATCGATTAATGTGGTTATATTTAAGAAATGAAACCTCTTTTTTTACTTCTGAAAAAAAACAAAAAGTATTACACATTGCACCAGAACAATGTTTTTTGGGTCGCTTTAGAAAACAAGAAAACTTGGACTATATCACTTCCGATTTAGCATCGCCCATCGCAGATGTGAAAGCAGATATTTGTAATTTGCCCTTTGAAGATAATGCATTTGATATTGTTTTTTGCAATCATGTTTTAGAACATATTACAGATGATACGAAAGCCATGCAAGAATTGTATCGCGTTTTAAAGCCCAAAGGAATGGGGATATTCCAAATTCCACAAGAGCTCTCAAGAGACAAAACATTTGAAGACGATACCATTACAGATCGGAAAGCGCGTGCAAAAATATTTGGCCAGTATGACCATGTAAGAGTCTATGGTCGAGATTATTTTGACAAGTTACGTAGTGTAGGCTTTAAGGTTGACGAAATAGACTATACGAAGAAAATGGAAGAAAAAGAGCTAGAACGATTTTGCTTAATGAAAGGTGAGATTTTACCTGTGTGCTATAAACCATCATCGTAATTAGAATAACTAGCAAGATTTTGTTGGGCATCTATATAAATTAAAATCGCTTTTATTTCGGGATGCTTCTCTAGAAATATTTTTGTTTTCTCAACACCCATCGCCATAAATGCTGTTGCATAAGCATCCACATCAGCACAGTCTATTGGGGCAATTACAGAAACACTTAACAAATTACTTTCGGTTGCAAAACCTGTTTTAGGATTTATGGTATGTACATACTTTTGACCATTATTTGCAATTCTAAATTTTCGGTAATTTCCAGAGGTAGCCATCGAATTATTCGACAGATTAATGACTGTAAATGCTTCATTGACGTCGGTGATAACTGGGTTTTGAAGTTGAACTCGCCATGGTTTGTCTTTTTTCTTAACTCCTTTTGCTCGGATTTCTCCGCCAATTTCAATCATATAGTTTGCAATCTGTTGTTGGTCTAAAAAGCGAGCAACAACATCAATCCCAAAACCTTTACCAATAGAATTGAAATCCAAGTATATGGCTGGATCTTTTTTGATGACTTTTCGATTGATGACTTGAATTTTATCAAACCCAACCAATTCCATTTGTTTTTGAACTTCCAAAGTATCTAAATTTCGCTTTTCATTTTTAGGTCCAAAACCCCAAGCATTGACCAAATTCCCAACAGTAGGATCAAAATAACCATCTGTTTTTATATGAATTTCTTTCGATTTTTTTAACAATTCTAAAAGAATGGTATCCGCAACAACAGAAGTATCTCCTTTGTTAATTAAGGAAATATCTGAAGAAGGCAAATAGGTAGATATTGACTTATTGACCAAATAAAATAAACTATCAATCGATTTTTGATAGTTGACCGTGGTATTTTGATATACAATTTTATAGGTAGTTCCAAAAACATTCCCTGTTAATGTAAGGCTTGTTGCTTTTGGTTTGGATTCACATGCACAAAGAATGATTAGTAAAAAGGGGACTAGAAAAAAACGTTTCATCTCATTATAATTTTCAATCAAAAATAGTACATAAAATTTTCACAAAATAAAATTTATAGAACTAATTGTAATCGATTTTTGTTAGCTTTGCTACTGAAATTAAATCTTTAGAAAATGAAAAAAATTACCCTACTCCTTTTATCAGGAATTGTATTAAGCGCATGTGTTTCTAAAAAAGATTTTGTTGCTTTACAAACCAAGCATGATAACAAAGCAACACAGCTAGTAGACATCAAAGCCGATTTGCAAAAATGTATCCTTGAAAAAAACAACGAGGATGCAAAAGTAGTAGCATTAGCTGAACAAGTTAAATCATTAAAAGAGGACAAAAAAACAGCTTTAAAACAAGTTGAAAACTTAACTGTTTTAACGCAATCATCTTCGGACAATATTAAAACTGTAATTTCTCAGTTAAGCGAAAAAGATAAGTTTATTAATGGAATTAGAGATGCAATGACGCAGAAAGATTCTATTAACTTGGCAATAAAGTATCATTTAACGAAGAACTTAACTGACGGCATACAAGATGAAGACATTGAAATTAATGTAGAAAAAACAGTTGTTTTTATCTCTATTGCTGATAAACTATTATTTAAAAGCGGAAGCTATAATGTAACTGAAAAGGCCTACACCGTGTTGGAAAAAATTGCAACAGTAATCAACGCACAACCAGAAATGGATGTGATGGTTGAAGGACACACCGACGCAACACCTATCAAAAGAACTATCATTCAAGACAACTGGGATTTATCTGCTTTAAGAGCTACCTCAATTACACGGATTTTACAATATAAATATGGTGTAAAACCAGAAAGATTGTCTGCAACAGGTAGAAGTAGCTATGTACCAGTTGCTGAAAATGACACACCTGCAAATAAAGCCAAAAATAGAAGAACAAAAATTATCATTTTACCAAGATTACAACAGTTCTTTGACTTATTAGAACAGAAGGCGGAGTAATCCTCTTATTTCTTATGCATAAAAAAACCACCTTTTAGGTGGTTTTTTTATTTGAGTTGCTCCTCGGTTGATATTGGATGGCTACTATAAGATTATAATAAAGTCTTCAAAAGCCACATAGTAGGGTTGGTCTTTAAAAACAGGATTTTCTACACTTTCTGCATTGGCAATACCAACGCCTGCAAACCAAACTTTGGCATTTTGTTTTTTAGCATGTTCTTTAAAAGTCTCCATCCACAGCACATCATATACATCTGGGTTTTGAATATTGTTGGTTACTTTTACGAGTACAAAAACAGTTTGTTCTCCTTTTTTGAATAACACAAATTGTGGATGTCTTTTCAGTTTGCTATTAATCGCCTGAAATTCGTATCCCATTTCTTCTAAACGTTTGCCAACTATATTCATGGCAAGATTGTGCAATTCTTGTTGCGTTAATATTTGCATAATTTTACTATATTATACTTTCAAAATTAAAAATGATGATACACACAAATTTTAAACCAATTAGTTTTGTAATAATTTTATTTCTAATCTCTTGCAATAGCTTAAAATTAACTACAAAAAAGCCTACAAATCCACCTCATAAAGAAGGATATACTTTCGGAATTATAAAGCATAAAGATACTGGAAATTGTGGTTGGATAATCTCTGATTCAAAAAATATTAATTATGATCCGATAAATATTAAAGAGGATGAATTTCTACCTTACACTTTTAAAAAAATAAAATATATTTTAAATTCCTACCCTTAAGAATGAAAAATCGTTGTGAAAATGTATTCCCTATAAAACTTATAGAAATTATTCCTTACACGGACTAAAAAAGAACTTGAATGAAAATAATCATAGAAATGAAATTTAGATTATTTCATTAAAAAAACCATTCTTATCAAAAATTTGAAAGGCCGTATTAATTACAGAGATATAATGGTTTGGCCCAACTGCCCCTGATGAATCCGTTGGTTGAGATCCTGAAGCTCCAGTATCAAAAACTAATTCAGGGGTTTTTGAAGGTATTTTATTTCTTAAATGCTTCGATTTTATTGCTAATACATCATCCCCAACCGAAACCTTACCAATTACAACTTCATATCTAGAAGACCTTCCATCTAACATCACCTGATTGGAACTTAAATCCGGCCTTACTAGATTGTTTTTTCTAGAGGCAATTGACGGAACATGCTCAACTTTTGAAGGTACACCTATTGAATAGGGTTTTTGAGCTTCATTTTTTACTTCTTGTGAAAACATTGTTTGCACTAGAATTAATAAAATCCAAAAGATTTTTAAAGTCATTTTTTTTAACATAATTGTGTTTTTTATTAGTATTAAATTAAAAGTAAATTATTAACAATGCATTTTACTGTTTTTAAGTAAAACTATGTTAATTTCAAATTTAAATAAAAAAAAGGGGTTTATAATACACAAATAAATAAATGGGCATATAATAGAATAACTGTTGCTTTGAGGTAATAAGTGGGAATTAAATGATGTTCAAAAAACACCTATTATCCCTTAATCGGATAATAATTTATATTTACTAAGAGCAATTTTTGAATGGAAAGAACTATTTTCAGAATAATTTAATAGGGAGAACAAAAGCGATGGAGATCAAAGCACTCCTGTTGTTTAGAAATAATACTAAATGAATTATTTCTTTTTATTACGCTTATTATAATTTTTGTCACCACGTGTCTTTGGCTTTTTATACTTTTTGGCAATTTCTCTTCGATAGGATCCTCCCAAATTCACTTTACTGTTTTTCTCACTTTTTTCGTGAAATGCAGGACCAGGAACATGCTCTAATACCCTTCTATTTTTTGAGATTCCTTGGTCTTCTTTTGGGCGTTCATCTTCTGTTAATAGGGTCGAAATTTCTACCGTTTCTGGAAGGTCTAAAAGCGGAATTTTAAAATCCATTAAAGTTTCAATAGCTGCTTTGGATGCTTGTTCATCCTTTGTTGAAAATAAAATGCTCTTTCCTTCTTTTTCAGCCCTCCCGGTTCTCCCAATTCGGTGCATGTAGTTCTCTGGAAAATCGGGGGTATCAAAATTGACAACATGCGATATTTTGTCAAAATCTAGTCCTCGCGCCATAACATCTGTGGCTACTAAAATTCGGTTCTTTCCTTCATCAAATTGACGAATAGAGCGGATTCTATAATTTTGAGTTTTATTGGAATGAATTACACAGGTTTCACTTTCAAAGACTTCATCCAAATGTTTGAAGAGTAAATCTGCTGTTCTTTTAAAGGCAACAAATATTAATACTTTGTGAAATGTTTCTTTGTCTTTTAAGAAGTGATTCAACAAATTTACTTTGGTAAAAAAATTGGGAACGTTGAAACTTTCTTGTACAATATTATCTAGTGGAGTCCCACTAACGGCCACCGATATTTTTTCTGGTTTCTTAAAAAAGTCTAAAATTAATGCATCGACATCTTTTGTCATAGTAGCGGAAAACATGATGTTCTGTCTTCTTACGGGCAATAAATCGAAAATATTTAAAAGCTGAAATCGAAACCCTAAATCGAGCATGACATCGACTTCGTCAATGACTAGTTTTTGAATTGTTTTTAACTTTAAAACATTACTAACACCCAAGTCGTACAAACGTCCTGGTGTGGCAACAATAATGTCTTGCCCTTGTGCTATGGATTGTTTTTGTGTGTTGATATTTGCGCCACCATAAACTCCTAAAACACGAAAATTAAGATACTTGGATAGTTTTTCTATTTCATCTACTACTTGTAAAACCAATTCTCTTGTAGGTACTAAAACTAAAACACGAGGATGTCTTGTTTTGATAAACTTCAACTCTCGAAGAATCGGTAACATATAGGCAAATGTCTTCCCCGTTCCTGTTTGAGCAATTCCTACAACATCTTTACCAGATCTTACCACAGGAAAAGATTGCACTTGAATTGGGGTAGGATTTACAAAACCTAAATCATCTATTGCATATTGAAGTTGGTTGGATAAATCTAATGCTTCGAATGTAATCATACTCTTAATTTTGTGCAAAGGTACACTTTCTTAAAATCTTACCTTTCTAAAAGTATGGTTAACTTCTGTTTGTAGCTCGGAAATGTCCTGATGTTGTGATGGGTACCTCCTGCAATAGGTATGAAAGCATTTTTTGAGGATGTATTTAATCGCAATAGTGTTTTTGCGTCTTCATAAGAGGTCGTTTTGTCATGGGTTCCATGAAAAATAGTAATGGGTGAAGAGACCAAAGGAATGGTATGGTTTGTATTGAACTTAAATTTTAGTAAAAACACAGGGGCAAAGGGGAACACAAATTGAACTGCTTTTTTAAGGTTGTAAAAAGGGGCTTCTAAAATCAATTCTTTGGGACTATTTAGAGCGGCAACTTTTGTTGCAAATGTTCCTCCTAAAGAAAAACCATAGACCACTATTTTGTCTTCTGAAAAACTCTTTTTTAGATGGCTATAGGCCAGTAGAGCATCCTCATACATCTGGTCTTCATTGAGATCACCCGTGCTTTTCCCATAGCTTCTATAATCCATAACAAATACTTCATAGGTATCTGCAAGAAAATAATTGACTCTTTCGCCCCATTTTGTGAGGTTTCCTTTATTGCCGTGAAAAAACAAAACCACTCCTTTTGGCACAGGAAGTCGCAAGTGAACTGCATTAATTTCTTGCTGATCACTGGTCGTTAAAAAAACCTCATCAAAAGGAGTTGAGAAATGAAATGGGGTATTTTTGAGCAATCTATGCCCTCTTCTAAATATAAATTTTTCTTGAAAAATATAAAAAATCAGCAAACCAAGAAGCGCTAAAATACTGAAAGAAAAGATACTGTTTAAGAGCATTGAAGTTTCAATTTATTGGCCAATAATAAGTGAATATAAGTCAAAAAACCGACTCATTACTGAATCGGTTTTTTGTACGCTTCTTTTTTATTTGAGGACTATCCTCCAAAATCATCAAAACGGATGTTTTCATCGGGTATTCCAAAATCTTCTCCCATTTTTTGTACTGCTTTGTTCATTAATGGTGGTCCACAGAAATACAATTCCATGTCTTCTGGAGCTTCGTGGTGATCTAAGTAGTTTTCAATTACACAGTTGTGTATAAACCCAACAAAACCATCTCCTTCAGTATCATTAATGTCTTTCTTGACTTTCCAGTTATCTGATTCTAATGGATCTGATAGAGCGATAAAGAATTTAAAATTTGGGAAATCTTTTTCTAAAGCTCTAAAGTGTTCGATATAAAACAATTCTGCTTTGGAACGTCCTCCGTACCAATAAGTTACTTTTCTACCCGTTTTTAAGGTTCTAAATAATTCGTATAAGTGAGAACGCATTGGCGCCATTCCTGCACCTCCCCCAACATAGAGCATTTCTGCTTCTGATTCGTTGATAAAAAATTCACCATAAGGTCCTGAAATAACACATTTGTCTCCTTTTTTCAAACCAAAAATATACGAAGAAGCAACACCTGGGTTTACATCCATCCAGCCACCTTTTGCTCTATCAAAGGGCGGAGTAGCAATACGAACGTTTAACATAATCTCTCTTCCTTCTGCTGGATAAGAGGCCATTGAGTAAGCTCTTTCAATTACCTCCTTATTGGTCATTACTAATGGTCTTAGTTTGAACTTATCCCATTCTGCTTCAAATTTTTCTGGTGTATCGTGCTCTTCAGGATGGGCAGTAATATCCATATCGGCGAACTTTACTTCACAGGGTGGAATTTCTATTTGAATATAGCCTCCTGCCTTGTATCCCATGTCTTCTGGAATTTCAACAACAAATTCTTTAATGAAAGAGGCAACATTGTAATTTCTTACCACAACTGCATCCCATTTCTTAATTCCAAAAATCTCTTCTGGAATGGAAATGTCCATGTCTTGTTTTACTTTAACCTGACAAGCTAATCGAATTCCATGCTTGAGCTCTTTACGAGTAAAGTGTGGCGTTTCTGTAGGTAAGGCTTCTCCTCCACCAGAATTTACGTGACACTCACATTGTACACAAGATCCACCACCACCACAGGCAGATGGCAAAAATATTTTTTCTGCTCCCAAAGTGGTTAAAAGCGTGCTTCCTGAAGCCACTTCAATTTTTCTTTCTCCATTAATGGTCAAAGTTACGGGGCCGGATGGAGATAATTTTTGTTTGACAAATAATAATAACGTTACTAATAATAACACAATAGCTAAAAACGCTGCTACGGTTGCTAATACAGTTCCTGTTGTACCTGCTGCTAATATCATATTACTGGTTGTTTGTATTGGTGTTATCGGCGATTACTTTTGTAATTGCTTCTTTTTTGTCTGTTTTATTTTCTGGTTGTGTTGCTACTTTTGGCGTTTCTTTTTTCGCTTCATCTCCTCCGGTTAACATCCCTCCAAAACTCATAAAACCAATGGCCATTAATCCTGTTATGATAAAGGTAATTCCTAAACCTCTGAGGGCTGGAGGTACACTTGAATAACGGATTTTTTCACGAATGGCAGCAATGGCTAAAATGGCTAAGAACCATCCAATTCCAGATCCAACTCCATAGGTTAATGACAATCCTAAGGTAGGAATCTCACGAGATTGCATGAACAAACTTCCTCCTAATATTGCACAGTTTACTGCAATTAAGGGTAAGAAAATCCCTAGTGAATTGTATAATGACGGGGAAAATTTTTCCACCACAATTTCTACTAACTGCACCATGGTAGCAATGGTTGCAATAAACATAATAAAAGAAAGGAAACTTAAGTCCATTGTATCCGCTCCATCTACTCCGTATGCTGGATCCAACCAAACGAGGGCACCTTCTTGTAAAATATATTGATCTAACAACCAGTTTAAAGGTACGGTTACTGCCAAAACAAAAATGACAGCAGCTCCTAGGCCCACAGCGGTTGATACTTTTTTAGATACAGCAAGGTATGAACACATTCCTAAAAAGGTTGCGAAAACCATGTTGTCTATAAATATCGATTTGAAAAATAATTCTAAATGTTCCATTTTTTTATCGTTTTTAGTACTCAGTATTCAGTATTCAATTCGCATTTGTCTGCAAACTGGAACTACTACTAAGAACTAATTTTAATTTTCTTCTATTAATGATGTATTTCTACTACGTTGGATCCAAATAATAAGACCTACCACGATTAGTGCCATTGGTGATAATAACATAAATCCGTTGTTTTCATATCCATAAGCGTATAAGCCTGACAATTCTCCTGGGATTGGATTTCCTAATACTGGATACCCTAATAAGGTTCCTGCTCCTAAAAGTTCTCTAAAAAACCCAACGATGATTAAAATGACACCATATCCTACCGAATTTCCAATACCATCCAAGAAAGCTCTCCAAGGTCCATTTCCTAAAGCAAAAGCTTCAAAACGCCCCATAATAATACAGTTGGTAATAATCAAACCAACAAAAACAGAGAGTGTCTTACTGAGTTCATATGCAAATGCTTTTAGTACTAAATCTACTATAATTACAAGAGTTGCAACAACGATAAGTTGTACAATAATTCTAATTTTTGATGGAATGATATTTCTCATTAAAGAAATTACCACGTTTCCTAAGCCCAATACAAACAGTACCGAAATTGACATTACAATGGAAGCTTCTAGCTCTGCTGTAATTGCTAAAGCGGAACAAATTCCTAATACTTGAATCGTAATAGGGTTGTTATCCGTTAAAGGATCTTTAAGTAATGCTGCGTCTTTTTTTGATAAAAGTCCCATAATTATTTTTTTAATGTTTTAAAATAAGGCACATACATTGCCAAGTCTTTCTTAATCATGGCAGAAACACCGTCTCCTGTAATAGTAGCACCTGCTATGGCATCTACTTCGTAATCTGTCTTTTCTAAATTCTTTGGGTCATTGTTCCCTTTGGCAACTTTAATCCCCTTAAATTCTCCAGCTTCGTTTAATAAGTGTTCACCAATAAAGTCGTCCATAAAATAACGTTGCTTGATGTTTGCTCCTAAACCTGGCGTTTCTCCTTTGTGATCAAAATAAGCACCTTGTATAATCATGTTTTCATCCATAGCAACATAACCCCAAATGGCATCCCAAAGACCTTTTCCTCGAATGGGTGCCACATAAAGTGTCACTCCCTCTTTATTTTTACCAACAAACAAAGGCAATCTTCTTTGCTTTCCTTGCTTGGCTAAGGTTTGCTCTTTTTTGATATCAATTAGATAGGCATCCGAATTTTCAATTTCATTGCCTCCTTGAACTTCAATTTGCTTTGTGATGTATTCTGAAAATGCAGTTCCTGCTACTTCTGTAGATACAAATGTAGCACTTGTTCCTTCATTTTCGTTGATGCCTAATGCATACAAAATGTTCTGTTGCTTTTCAATTCTCTTGTTCTCGTCAATGTTCGGTTTTAAGGACGAAGCCATAAAAGCCAACAAAGATCCTACAACCAACACCATAATAATGGCGAAAATCATTGTATAGCTATTACTATCTGTTCTCTTACTCATAATTAGGCAGTTTTAACTTTAGTACGTGATAATCTTTTCTTTACATTTCCTTGTACCACATAATGGTCAATGGTTGGAGCGAAGACATTCATTAGCAGAATGGCTAAGAAGACTCCTTCTGGATAGGCAGGATTAAAGACACGGATCATGATGGATATAAAACCAATTAAGAAACCGTAAATCCATTTTCCTTTATTTGTTTGTGACCCAGTTACCGGATCTGTAGCCATAAATACGGCTCCAAATGCCAAACCTCCAATGATTAAATGTTCATACCAAACAGTACTCATTAAACCATAGAACTTGCTTGAGTATGTGATGATGTCTGCGGCAACAATTTGATTGAAAATGAAACCCATTACTGCTGCTCCAATAAAAGTGGAAACAATAATTCTCCAACTTCCAATTTTAGTAAAAATTAGGATGGCAGCACCTACCAATATTAAGAAAGCAGATGTTTCACCAACAGATCCTGGAATAAAACCAAAAAAGGCTTCCCATAAATCATAGTTTGCTGGCTGATTTTGTGCATAGGTTCCCAACATGGTTTCTCCAGAAATTGCATCTGCAGTTCCTGTTCTGTTTACGGCATCGTATACCCAAACTTTATCTCCAGACATCCAAGTTGGATAGGCAAAAAATAAAAAGGCTCTAATAGTTAAAGCAGGGTTTAAGATATTCATTCCTGTTCCACCGAAAACTTCTTTTCCAATGACCACACCAAAAATAACGGCTATAGACAACATCCACAATGGAGTGTCTACAGGAACAATTAATGGGACTAACATTCCGGTTACTAAGTATCCTTCTTCTACTTCGTGTCCTTTTATAACTGCGAAAATAAACTCCACTAAAAGCCCAACTCCATATGAAACGATTACTAAAGGCAATACTTTTATTATCCCGATCCAGAAATTGTCCATTGTTAAAAAGGAACCCAATACGGAAAATTCTGAGGTAATTCCTTTCGCTACATCAATCGCTGCATAATGTTGATACCCTGCATTGAACATTCCAAAAAGTAAACATGGAATTAATGCCATGATGACAATATTCATTGTACGTTTTAAATCATCTGCTGCTTTGATATGAGTTCCTCCGTGAGTCACTTCATTTGGTAAATATAAAAAGGTATGGATAGCGTTGAACGCTGGTGCCATTTTGGTTCCTTTATATTTCTCTTTTAAAGTATGTAAGTTTTGTTTTAAGCCCATAATCTTATCCTAATTCTTCTCTCATTAAATCTAAACCTTCACGAATGATTTTTTGGTGAGGTTGTTTAGATACACATATAAATTCTGTTAATGCAAAATCTTCTGGGGCTACTTCGTAGGCGCCCAAAGCTTCCATTTCATCTAAATCTTTATACATACACGCTTTTAGTAACTGCATTGGATACAGGTCTAAAGGAAACACTTTTTCATAAGATCCGGTTACTACAAATGCTCTGTGTTCTCCGTTGGTGTTGGTATTTAAATCGTATTTCTTATTGGGGGTTAACCAAGAAAAGGTCAAAGCTCTTGAAGTCGATATTTTATTGAATACCGGTTTGTTCCAACCAAAGAATTCGTAATCATCTCCTTCTGGTATTGCGGTTATTTGATTGTCGTAGTACCCAACAAAACCTTCTTCTTCTACTTGGCTGCCAGACAATACGTTACCACTAATGATTCTCGTATTATCGTTGTTTAAATTCCCTTTAACTAGCGGTGCAATTTGCGCTCCGGCAGTTGCTGTAACATAATGTGGTTTGCTGAACTGTGAACCCGTTAAGGCTAGAGTTCTTGTTATATTGAACTTTCCTGTCAACAACAACTCCCCAATAACAAGAAGATCTTGTGGCGTTATTACCCAAACTACTTCTCCTTTGTTAATAGGATCTATATGTGCAATTTGTGTTCCAACATTCCCAATTGGGTGAGGTCCTGAAACTTTATGAAGTTCAATTCCTTCTAGGTTCGAAAACGACGAGTTTGCATTTTTACCAACAGAAACATGAAGTTTCCCTTTGGTTAATTTACCCACTGCTGTTAAAGCGGCTTGCAACTCGGCTTCTTTCCCTTTTAAAGTGTACTCAAAATCGGCTGCCAATGGTGCACTTGCATACGCAGATATAAAAATTGCTTTTGGAGCTTGATTTGGATTGGCAACCACATCATAGGGACGCTGTTTTACAAATGGCCAACAACCAGAAGCTAACAAATGATTTTTCACCTCTTCTGCAGACATACTCGCTGCATCTTTAGTACCAAAATCTTTAAATTCTTGTGTTGCGTTTGCGGCAATATTGATTGCTAAAACTTTTCTTCTTTCTCCGCGAATAACCTTGGTAACTTTTCCACTTACTGGACTTGGAAATAAAATACGTTCATCACTCTTAGAATAAAAAAGTGGTTCTCCGGCCTTTACTTCTGCTCCTTCTTTGGCAATAAGTTTAACGGTTATTCCGTGAAAATCTGATGGCTTTATTGCATAAAAACCCCCTGTAGCAAGTTGCGTGGTTGTTTGTTCTGCTTCGCCTACAAGACGAATATTTAAGCCTTTCTTTATACGGATGTCTTTTGACATAGGTTTTTGTTAATTTTATTTATCTAAAAAAATCATGCAAATTTAAAGGTTTTACGGCTTATTTTTGATACGATTCACACTATATATTTATTAATATTATTATTTATACTGATTCTAAATAATAAAACAGCACAGAAGAAAAATATTTTTTTACGAGGTATAGCGTTCCTAGAATAAACCACGAGTTTCTTTTTATTACTTAAAAAAAAAGGAACAATATTTGTGCCAATTCATTGAATATAAAATTTCTATTTTTGATAAAATTATTAATCCCAATTATGAAGTTAAAAATAAGTTACTTTTTTTTATTGATTGCAACATCGCTTCATGCACAACAAATAAAATCGATTCAATTAAGACCCTTACAAGAAAAGGTTTTTACGTCGATTGTACCCTTGGGAAACGTTTTAGAATTGTCTTTTGATGACCTAGATGCCGATGGCAAAAGCTATCAATATAAAATCGAACACATGACCAGTGACTGGAATAAAAGCAGGATGCTAACCAGTCAATACATTGATGGTTTTGATCAAAATACCATTTTAGAGGTTACAAACTCCTTCAACACTTTACAAAACTACACCCATTATCGTGTGCAAATTCCAAACACAAATTCAATCATTACAAAAAGTGGAAACTACTTGCTATCTATTCTGAATGATGATGATGAACTCATTTTTTCGAGAAGGTTTGTACTCTATGAACGGGAGGCTATAGTTGGGGTATCAGTAGAAAGAAGTCGAAATACAAGGACCTCCAACACACAACAAACCATTCAGTTTTCTGTCAATCACCCAACTTTACAAATTAACAACCCGAGACAAGAAATTAAAGTTGTGATCCTAAAAAACGAGAATTGGAAGGAAAAGATCACCAATTTACAGCCCACCTTCTTCAAAGCAAACCAACTCTTATACACCTATACCAACAAAACAAATTTTTGGGGAGATAATGAGTATTATAATTTCGATACCAAGTTTCTTAGAAATAGAAGCTTAGGAATTCAACTGGTAGAAAAAAAAGACGTTTACCATCTTTACCTCTACCCGCAGAATTACAATAAATATAAAAAATACACCTATTTTCCAGACATTAATGGCCAATTTGTAATACGAACTTTAGAAGCGAATGATGCAGAAACAGAAGCAGATTACGCAATGATGCATTTTTCACTGAATACCAATCAACCTTTTAGCGGTAAAGAAGTTTATGTGTATGGCGCGTTTAATAATTTTGAATTAACTCCTGAAAACAAAATGGCTTTTGATCCAGAAAAAAGGATGTACAGAACAAACTTTCTTTTAAAGCAGGGTTTTTACAATTATAGCTTCGCCACAGTTGATGAAGACAATAGGGTAAATTTAAGGACTATTAATGGGTCCTTTTATGAAACAGAAAATCAATATACTGTGCTGGTGTACTATCAATCTTTTGGGGACCTATATGAGAGAGTGATTGGTGTGGGAACTGGTTTTCTTGATCAAAATAGATAGTTTAAATAATGTTGTTATTTTGAAGCAAATGAACTATATTTACTTCAATGGAAACGCAAATCACAAAGGGCATTAAAATCTCTGTTCAAACTACTTTTAAGCGTACGAGTAGGAGTAATCATACTTTATACTATGCATTTTCCTATGCAATCACTATCGAAAATAGATCCAATGAAACGGTGCAACTTACAGATCGTTATTGGGAAATTTTTGACAGTTTAAATCAAATAGAAATTGTAGCTGGAGAAGGCGTTGTTGGACAAAGTCCGATACTAAAACCCAGCGAAAAATATACGTACACATCGGGGTGTTTTTTGACTTCTAACCTGGGTGCTATGAAAGGGTTTTACTCCATGACAAATCTAGTTACTTTTGAGCAATTTAAAGTGATGATCCCCACGTTTCAACTTACAAATCCGTTACTTTTAAATTAAAAAAACAAATCAAAGTGTGTTCGCTTAAAAGGATTTGCAGGTCTCAATTATAAAACCCATTTTTCTTTTTGCATTGTACTAAAAAACAATCGTTTTCTTTGAAGTTTTACCTTTTAAAAGATCATTATAAATAAGGCAAATATCTTCTTCTTTTTTAACAGAGGTAATACTTACCGTTTCTACAAAATTACGCTTCATTTTTAAAGAAGTTTCTGGAGTTCCTTTGTTTGTTGATGTTTGGAAGTTTATAATTTCTTGTTGTTGAAAGGTTTTATTTTCTGACAACCAATCTGCAAACCAAGCACGCCTTGATGCTTTCATTTCTGAAGTGTACAAGGTAGAGGAAGACCATATTTTTGGCGCTTGAGCAAGTTCTGTAAAGTGTTTTGTAACCCCATCCCAAACCAATTCATAGGTTGCTAAAGAGTTTTTCCAGTCTACCAAAACCAAGGTAAACGGCTCTATATTATCAAATATAAAATTTTCTATACATGTCACTGAATTTTCAGCTGATAGAATTTTTTTAACAATCAAACCCCTACTCATTGCATAGGGTCCTTTTCGTTCGTGAATTTCGAAACCACCATTCAACAAACAAACCAATCTATTTTTCTCACTCAGACCAATCCAAGTTCCGCCAGCCAACTCGTCTTTAGGGTACACCAGTGCAACTCCCTGCTTGTCATATTTTTTGGGTGCAATCGTTTTTCGCATGGGACTTTCATCACGGTTGGATGTTAATATAAATTGATTATTTCCTATGGGAAGATAGGTAACTGTACACATTTTTTTAAATTTCTTTTTTAAAGCATCAACAAATATACCTTGTGATTAAATATTGTAACTTTGTTGTCAAAATTAATAGAATAAAATTTAAATACACATAAAATGGGAAGAGGATTTTTTAATGTACCTAAAGCAGTCAACGAACCCGTAAAAGAGTACGCTCCAGGATCTCCAGAGCGAGCAGAAGTATTGGCTACTTATAAGGAAATGTTTCACAGCAATATGGATGTGCCAATGCATATTAATGGGGAAGAGGTGAGAACAGGAAATACAAAAAATATTACACCGCCTCATGACCATCAACATGTTGTTGGACACTACCACACCGCAAACAAATCGCATGTAGACGCTGCAATCTCAACAGCTTTAGCAGCCAGAGAAGCTTGGTCAAATGTAAGTTGGACGGAACGTGCTACGATCTTTTTAAAGGCGGCAGAATTATTGGCCGGTCCTTACAGAGCAAGAATGAATGCTGCAACCATGATTGCACAATCTAAAAACGTATATCAAGCAGAAATTGATGCCGCTTGTGAAATGATTGATTTCTTCCGTTTTAATGTTCAATACATGACCGACATCTTTAAAGATCAGCCTGCTTCGGCTCCAGGAATTTGGAACCGTGTAGAGTACCGCCCTTTAGAGGGATTTGTATATGCAATTTCTCCTTTTAACTTTACCTCTATTGCAGCCAACTTACCTGCCGCAGCAGCTTTAATGGGGAATGTTGTCGTTTGGAAACCTTCAGATCACCAGGCCTATTCCGCACAAGTAATTGTAGAGATGTTTAAAGAAGCTGGTTTGCCAGATGGTGTTATCAATGTAATTTATGGAGACCCTGTAATGATTTCTGATACCGTATTGGACTCTCCAGATTTTTCTGGACTGCACTTTACCGGTTCAACTCATGTATTCAAAAACCTGTGGAAACAAATCGGTAACAATATTCACACCTATAAAACTTACCCAAGAATTGTTGGAGAAACCGGTGGGAAAGATTTTATATGGGCACACAATTCTTCAAATCCCCTACAAGTTGCTACTGCAATTACAAGAGGGGCTTTTGAATATCAAGGCCAAAAATGTTCTGCAGCATCTCGTGCCTACATCCCTGCTTCTATGTGGGAGGATGTAAAAGGGCATTTAATAACACAAGCAAATGACATTAAAATGGGTTCTCCAGAAGATCCCTCTAATTTTGTAAATGCCGTAATTCACGAAGCTTCTTTTGATAAAATCGCACATTTTATTGACGCAGCGAAAGCAGACAAAGATGCGGATGTAATTATTGGTGGTGGACACGACAAATCTGTTGGCTACTTTATTGAACCTACGGTTATCGTAGCAAAGTCGCCAACCTATGCAACCATGACGACAGAACTATTTGGTCCAGTAATGACCATCTTTGTTTATGAAGATGCGGAATGGGAAGCTTCTTTAAAATTAGTCGATGAGTCTACGGAATTTGCGCTTACCGGTGCTATTTTCTCTACCGACAGATACATTGTAGAAAAAGCATCAAAAGCATTGGAAAATGCAGCTGGAAACTTCTATATTAATGACAAACCAACAGGAGCTGTTGTTGGACAACAACCTTTTGGAGGCGGAAGAGCTTCAGGAACAAATGACAAAGCAGGGTCTGCACAAAATTTATTGCGTTGGACTTCGGTTCGATTGATAAAAGAAACCCTTGTAAGCCCAACAGATTATAAATATGCTTTCTTAGGAGCATAAGAATGCAATTCATATTTTAAAAAGCCACATCAAAATTTGATGTGGCTTTTTTATTTTGATTCATTTTAAGAGCCAATAAATATTTAATTAATATTTTTTATCCCCAACTTTAGTAATTACATTTGGATAATTAAACTTATAAATAAATTTCAAATGACTAAAAAAACCTTATCTCAACTATTACTAGTTGCATTCGTTTTTGGTTTCTCTCTTGATGCAGATGCACAATTCTGGAAAAAGAAAAAACCGGCTGTTAAAACGACCCCGAAACCCAAGCCAAAACCAAAAAAGGGGGCGATTCAACCCTATGGAAAAGTAGTGACTAAAAAGCATAAAACAGACGAAGGTTTATTCAAAGTACACACAAAAGACGAGACCTATTTATTCGAAATCCCAGATTCTCTCTTAAAAAGAGAGATGTTAATGGTCACTAGAATTGCCAAAACAGCTTCTGGAATTGGATTTGGTGGTGGAAAAACCAACACACAAGTGTTGCGTTGGGAAAAGAAAAACAAACAAATTTTACTAAAAGTCGTTTCTTATGATGTGGTTGCCGATACGATCTTACCAGTTCATGAAGCGGTTGTAAATTCAAATTTGGAACCTATTTTATTTTCATTTCCAATAAAAGCATTTAGCAAAGATTCAACTGCTTCAGTAATTGATGCAACATCACTCTTTACAACAGATGTAAAGCCGCTTGGTTTTCCTGCTCGAAGAAGAAAATCATATCAAATTACAAGAATGGACAAAAGCCGTTCTTATGTAGAGAGAGTGAGCAGCTACCCACAAAACATCGAAGTAAGGCATGTAAAAACCTATTTTGCCAACAAAGCACCCTCAAACAGTGCTTTGGGATCCATTACCTTAGAAATGAGTAACTCGATGATATTACTTCCAAAAGTACCCATGAAACGTCGTTATTTTGACGAACGTGTTGGATGGTTTGCTAGAGGGCAAACAGATTATGGGTTGGATGCTCAAAAAAGTAAAAAAGTAACCTATTTAGATCGCTGGAGACTGGAAGTAAAAGACGAAGATCTAGAAAAATTCAATCGCGGTGAATTGGTAGAACCAAAAAAACAGATTGTATATTATATAGATAGAGCAACGCCAGAAGAGTGGGTTCCTTATATCAAACAAGGAATTAACGATTGGCAAGTTGCTTTCGAAGCGGCAGGATTTAAAAATGCCATTGTTGCAAAAACACCTCCTACCAAAGAAGAAGACCCAGAATGGTCTCCAGAAGATGTTCGCTATTCAGTAGTGCGGTACCTCGCATCTCCAATACCCAATGCAAACGGGCCCCACGTAAGTGACCCTCGTTCCGGAGAAATCTTAGAATCAGACATCAACTGGTACCACAATGTAATGACCTTATTACACAACTGGTATTTCATTCAAACTGCGGCCATCAATCCAGGTGCTCGTAGCAATGAATTTAAAACAGAAACAATGGGGCGTTTGATTCAATTTGTTTCTTCTCATGAAGTTGGACATACTTTAGGATTGCCTCATAATATGGGGAGTTCTGTGGCATACCCAGTAGATTCTTTACGATCAGCTTCCTTTACTGCAAAGTACGGAACCGCACCTTCTATTATGGACTATGCGCGTTTTAATTATGTTGCCCAACCCGAAGACAAAGGCGTTGCCTTAATGCCTAACATTGGTGTCTATGATAAATATGCAATTTCTTGGGGATACAGACCTATTTTAGACAAAGCAGCCAAAGAAGAAAAAGAAACTTTAGATGGTTGGATCATGGCACATGTTGGAGATCCAATGTATCGATTTGGACACCAACAAGCAGGTGGCGTTGTAGATCCTAGTTCTCAAACAGAGGATTTAGGAGACAACGCAATGAAAGCTTCGGCATATGGTATTAAAAACCTCAAAAGAATTTTACCAAACTTAGAAGAATGGACTTCAGAAAAAGGGGAAAACTACAGTGAATTGTCTACAATGTACGGACAACTATTAAGTCAGTTTAATCGTTACATGGGGCACGTAAGCGCCAACATTGGTGGTGTGTATGAATACTATAAAACAACAGACCAAGAAGGAGCGGTCTACGCTCATGTAGACAAAGCAACTCAAAAAGAAGCATTGAAATTTGTGATTGATGAATTGTTTAAAACACCGAAATGGATGTTGGATAAAAACATTTTCAGCAAAACTGAATTTTCTGGCTCGGTAGAAAGAGTACGTGGTTTGCAAGCAAGAACCTTGAACAATATCTTAGATGCAGGTAGAATGGCACGAATGATCGAAAATGAAACCATGAATGGCTCGAAAGCATATTCATTGGTAAGCATGATGCGTGACTTACGTAGCGGTGTGTGGACAGAATTATACAACGGAAGAAGCACAGACACTTACAGAAGAAATCTACAGAGAGCCCATTTAGATCGCTTAGACTTTTTATTAAACAAAGCGAAAAATCAAAGAGGGGCAAATGCAGGCTACTTTAAACAAAGTGGTATTAATGTAAATCAATCAGATATCAAATCTGTTGCAAGAGGCGAACTGAAACGTTTAAGACGGGATGCAAGAGCTGCAGCTAACAAAGCTCCAAATACCATTACACGCTACCACTACCAAGATGTAGCGGATAGAATTGGTATGATATTAGATCCTAAATAAAGGAATTAAAATTCCTATTGAACAAAAAACCCGTTAGAAATTCTAACGGGTTTTTTTATTACTTAATGGTGCGCATCATGTTGCTGCTCCACTTTTTTTCGAAGTTTCATTTTGCATACTGGGCAGGTGCCTTTTTTCTCGTAGGTCTTTTCTTCCTCACATTTCATGGGGCATTGGTACTTTATTTTTTCTGCATGCAAATGTTCCTTCTCCTGCACTTTGTCGTGTTCTTTCTTTGCCGAGGTTTTACAAGAGGTAATTAAAATACCGAATATAAAAATAATCGCTAAAGTGAATAGTCTTTTTTTCATTGTTATTCTTTTATTGTTTCTTTTCTTGTTTTTTTAAGCTTCCCTCATGATCTAATACAATTTCTTCATCACGATACTTACAACATGGATGAACCGAATTGTAAGCCTCATCGGTAGCTTTAATTCCTTTTACATCATGACCAACTTTTAAAATATTTTTCTGAATCGTTGTTACCGCTGTCTTACGCTCGTCAACAATTAGGTTTAATTGGTGTGTTTTGATGTCCCAAAGCGCAAATTTTACGCCTTTGGTTTTCAAAGCAGCGGTTTCAATTCGCTTTTTACACATGCCGCAAATACCATCTACTTCAAAAGCAACTTTTGCATTTTTATTCTTTTTTACTTCTTGTGCTTGTGCTGATATTCCAATCAACATAAAACTGAACAATACGATAATTTTTTTCATTTGATAGTTATTTAATTTTAAATCGCAATCCTGCA
>Ga0209196_1000104_pt1 | contig 64171 bp, 52 predicted proteins | sample COGITO_mtgs_1105_5_FD_184801 | JGI IMG/M metagenome (GOLD analysis project Ga0209196, IMG submission 184801) | Pelagic marine microbial communities from North Sea - COGITO_mtgs_110509 (SPAdes) (version 2) | ecosystem: Environmental > Aquatic > Marine > Epipelagic ... | reverse complement strand
CAGATTTGAACCGCTTCTCTATCTCACTTCTTAGGAGAAGTGGCAGAGTGGCCGAATGTGACTGACTCGAAATCAGTTGTGCTAGAAATGGCACCGGGGGTTCGAATCCCTCCTTCTCCGCCATTTATGTTCAAATACGAACCCTGTTTAGTTTTTTTTAGAGCCGTGGAAGCTTCTCTAAACAAGGACTTTATGTAAAAGTCGAAATCGAGGCGGTACCAAGAAGTTCGTATTTGGGTCACGACAGAGCCTTCAGGCAGCATGGATTCGACTTTTTCTGGCTCAATTTGCGATACACGAATTTCCCGCATCAAGAGTGTCATTAGCTTCAATCGCTCTTCAAAAGTGATCAGCGAAAAGAGGTCTTCGAAGTTTCTCAGCGCTTCGGCGACTAGTGTCTCGTCAGTGGTGGCACGTTCGATTAGATCGATTTCGTTTCTGATTTGATCACGTTGCCTTTCCGCTTCCTCGTGCGCCTTCGACAATTCATCGGCTTCCTTCAGTAGCTTCTTGGTAAAATTGCCAGCGCCTTTTTGCTTCGCGAGTGTCAGACAATTAGTCAGCTCAGAATTAATCCGTTTAATCTCTTTACTAATCGCTGCCAGTTTTGATTTAAGAGGTCGCAGTGATTTTTGCTGACGAGAGGCCGCCCCTTTAATTGTGGCTTTAATGATTTCGGGATGTCGACCGAGTTCGCCGACGCAGCGTGTCACAAATGCATCAAATTGAGGTGCTGGCAGACTGCGCAGTGCACAGTCGCAATCCTTCCCGTGACGGATCACCTCTTGGCAGGTGTAGTAGGCTCTTTGATTGCCGTCTTTGTCTTTCTTGCCACCGGGTTTCGGGCTCATCGCGCAATTGCAGTGACCGCAGGTGATAAGACCCTTAAGGGGCAGCTCATATTTGTTGCGACTCTCCCTTAACTTTTTCGGAAGATTACGTCCATTTAGCGAGTCGTTGGCTTGTTGCCATCGTTTGGCTGAAACAATCGGCTCCCAAAGTGCTTGATATTCACTGCCATTATGAATTCTCACTGCTTTGTAGTCTGGGCGAGTAATTAATCGTTTTATTTTGTCAGCGGTCCACCGTTGGCCGCCGATGTTGCGTTCCTCCGCTTCGCCTTCTTTGTAGACGCGTGCCTTCGTCCGCGCACCCTGCGAATTTACCGCTTTGGCAACGGCTGCCGGACCGCTCAACTCGGTCATTAGCTGGAACATCTTTTTTACAAACTTTGCCTCTTCGGGAACTTGGATCATTGATCGGTTCTTTTTATCCAGATCGTAGCCATAAGGGGCCATTCCTGGATGCTTGTAGCCTTCTTTGGCTTCTTCCTCAAATTTATCGCAAAGTCGCTGCGAGGTCATTTCACGTTCAAATTGGGCGAATGTGAGGAGCAAATTAAGGAACGCCCTTCCGATAGCTGTGGTCGTATCGATGCTCTCTGTAGCAGAGACCAGCTCGACTCCATATTCTTCGCAGATTTCCCAAAGATCGTAGAAGTCTTTAATCGACCTCGTGAGTCGATCCAGTTTGTAAACGACGATGATATCGACCTCGTTCGACTTAATCATTGTGATCAATTCTTTCATGCCGGGTCGTTTCAAATTCTTGGCTGAATATCCGGGGTCGTGGATCGTTTTTACCTGTTTCCAACCGTCCAGTTCGTGCAAGCGGATACAGCGCTTCGCGAATTTCTTCTGCGTCTCGATACTATTATTCTCTTTTCGGGCCTGCTCGTCGGTGCTTACACGGCAGTAAACGACGCAGCGCAGCAACTGAATAGCTTCTGTGGCTAGATGTTTGAGTGCTTTTTTCATCATAGTGTTCTATTTTAATTTTTAGTTTCCAGATTTGGAGGCGACGCGGTAGCGAGCTCCACGACCTTTGCCCTCAGCAACCAGATCTCCAGAATCGACCAGTTCGGCGAGGCGACGACGTGCCGTTGAACGAGTCATCCCCATTTTTTCGATCACGTCCGCTGTCGAGATTGAGCCGAACCTTGTCGTCATTTGAATAATGGGGCTGTCGTGGACTACTTCGTGAGCCTCGCCATTTAGTTCTTCATTTCTTGTGGTTTCTTTTTCGATAACTCGCACGCGCGATTGCAGGAGTAGCTCGACGCCACGGGAGAGGATCTCGCCGATCTCACCGAGGCGCTCTTCGCTTCCTAAACTGTCTACTGCATTGCGCATGTAAGCAGTATTGGGCGAAAATATAAAAAAAGAACGTTACCAAGGGGGGTTCTGAATACCTACGATCTTGTCTTTGTAGCAACATTGAGTGAGACTGTCCACATGAGCACCATTAAGATGAAAGACCAGACAGACAAAAAAAACGCCTATCCAAACTCTTCAGTTGAGCGCCTTCGCAAGGTTACTGGCTTATCGCAAACGGAGTTTGCTGCGCTCTGTAATATCAAAATCAACTCATACAAGACGCTGATTAAGAGGCAGGACGGCAATGGTGGCGGCTTGAGCGCAGAAAATGCTTACCGAATCGCTGCAGTCACCGGAGTTTCTCCGAAACGTCTGTTACAGAACCAGCTTAGGCCGAACGGTGAATCTGGTAAATTCACCAAACATGACTATAGGAATTACCAAAGTTCATTTAATTTCGCTAGTCAGGTTTGGAGGAATGACATCGTAAATATTATCCAAACGCGGTTTGAGGAGACTATCGATTTGCTTGTAGATCGGGAGGGTCTTGGCTTTCTTTCCACCCTCTTTTTTCTAGGAACAGAACTTGATAAAATAAATGCGGCTATCGGACTTCAACGAGATGACAAAGGCAAAAAAATGGAGCCCACGGTCAATGAACTTGCGCGGGCTATGGCTGATCAAGTTCCGGAAGCTACCGACCAGTTATTCGGAGACCGCTGGCGAAAGTGGAAAGTAGAAGAATTCTCAGAATCGATGAAGGAGGCCGAAAAAGAAGCTAAGGCGTTTCTCAAATTAAATCCCAAGAAACGAAAAGTAAAAAAGACCCGCAAGCCAAAGAAACTGAAAAATGCTCAAGAGGCCTAGTCCAGAGACTGGGAACCCTCTTAACCTATCGGGCAATAATGGATTTGAGATACGGATATGGAGCTCACAGCCTTACCATTCCGAGTTACTAGGCCTTATGTATGGACGAATGACTAAGGTCACATACGTCCCAGATTTCTTTATCCGCGAAGAATTGATATACGTGGAGTGTAAAATGGAGGAACACCTCGAAAAAGACAGCGACTAATGCCAGTATTTGGATCGTAGCGTTTGGTTAGATCCAGTCGATCAAGAGCATGTAAATGACGTAGGCGCATATTTCATAATTTAAACTGATGCTCACATCGGCTCTGGAACGCACAGGCATATTGCACTGCATTGATCACAAATTCAAATCTGGCGATCGGAAATCGCTATTGACTTGGAATAATTCCGAGCTGTATTCATTCCAACTTGTTCATGTTAAAAAAATACACAGCATATTGCCTTACCCTGATGATGGCAATGAACGGCCTACTAGCTACTGCTGGTGGGGCGGTGCTGTGCCTGCATGATCATAATTTTGGTCATGTGCTCACGGGGCAACACTCTGATCATGGTGACACATGCCATGGACATGAGACGGAATCACACAATCACGATTCCCATTCCGGCGAAGCAGATGATGGCCTTTCTGCAGTTAGTGACCAACACTGCATCGACATTTTGATCAGCTCATCGAATGAGCCGATACAGCGAGTCGCTGATTTTATTTCGATTAAGAAACCAGTAGCCGCAAACCACTCGTATCAGCTATTTGTTCCGATCATTAAAGCAAACGCGGCTCCTCAGATACGTTTAGCGACACGAGCGCCACCCATTTTCTGTGGCACATTAGAGCAGTGTGTGCGCACGACAGTGCTCCGAATTTAAAACCTGATTAGTGAAATATGCACGTAGGATTTCCTTCGTGTGACTTTGGCACGTTCGAACGTGTCTTATGACGATTTCAACTAAACAGGTTTTTTCATGCACACATATAACTATTTACTGACAACATTATTCATTTTCTACGCTTCTCTGGCATATGCTACGCCAGAGAGCTCTCTAAAACTCACAAGCCAAGACGCTGTTGCACTGGCTTTGCAGAAGAACCAGTCGTTACAGGCTGCTCGTTCTGCAATTAATGAAGCGGGTGCTTACTCGCAATACGCAGGCAGGCTCGACAACCCTGAACTCAATTTGGGTTATGCGTCCGATCGCGCTTTCAACGATGAGGGGGAACAGTCTTACTCCATTGGCTTCGAGCAACGCTTTCCGATTACCAATCGACTCAAGCGACTAAAGAACGTCTCTGCCATTGAGGTCAAACTCGCCGAGGCGGAACTTCTCAATCAGCAGAGGTTGCTGATACGCGATGTCGAAGGCTCTATGGCACTGATCGCCAGTCTCGACAAACAACTGTCTCTGCTGAGTGGAATGATTCGGCTGCAGGAGGAATTTGCGGCATTTATGGAGAAGAGAATCGACGCTGGCGAGGCGTCGACACTCGCTTTGAATCAGGTGCGTGTCGCACTGTTTTCAGTAAAGCAGGAGATTGAAAATCGGACGAAAGAACGTAATCGAGCACTTGGAGACTTACGTAGCCTCCTTGGCCTTGAGCCAGATCGTGAGCTAGAGGTGCTCGCCGATTCGGTCCAAATGCCAACGCTACCTGAGATGGAAGCATTCAACTTGGATGACCTAAAGCAGCATCCCGAGTATCAACTTCGAGCCTTACTTGCGGATATCGCGCAGGAGCAAACAAATTTGGCTAAAGCCAGTCGCTGGGCTGACATCGCAGTAGAAATTTTCTTTGAAGAAGAGAAATCCGTCGATGAGCCGGATGGTTTAGGTCGAGATCGTTTCTTCGGGATCGGTGTCTCGATTCCACTCCCCCTCCGGAGTAATTACCGTGGTGAAGTTGAAGCCAGTCGCTTTCGCGAAAAGCAGATTTACCATGAGATGAACGCTATGTCGCTGCAGTTACAAAACGATGCTGAAGCACTGCGCAGTAATGCCGCTGCAGCCTATAAACAAGCGTCCACCTACAAAGAAAGCGCACTGAAGTTGGTGGAGCAAAACCACAAAGACATCAATGCAGCGTATGCTGCTGGACTCGTCGACCTCGGCGAAGTCTTTCGAGTGCAAGAACAGCACTTAAACATCCAAACCGCTCAACTCGATCTCTGGCATGAGCTCGAGCAAATCTTGATTGAATGGCGCGCAGCTACTGCTCGCAACCTTTCGACTCACTCTATCGGAGACCTTTCCAATGAAACTAAATAGCATAATTTTCCTTTCTCTACTCTCAATCTCCACAATACACGCAGCTGAAGAAGCGCGTGCACAAAATACAATCATTCTAGACGAGATTGCGGTCAAAAACCTCCGCATTCAAACTGAAGAGGCCGAGGAGCGTGACTTTGAAACCACAGTCTTCGCGATCGGACGCATCGAAGAAATTCCGTCCAGTCGCTCAGTCCTGTCATCACGTATTGCAGGGCGGGTCAGCGCACTGAATGCGTTCGAAGGCGATACCGTTGAGGCAGGCGAAGTTTTGGCTGTCGTCGAAAGTCGTCAGTTGGGGGATCCACCGCCCAGTGTGGAGCTCAAGGCACCTCAAGGTGGCTTAGTCGTCGCCTCACATGTCAGACTTGGACAACCAGTGGAGCCATCGGCCGAATTACTGGATATTTCAGACCGCTCAAAGTTGTGGGCTGTGGCCAAAATCCCGGAACAAGAAGCGGCTCAAGTCGCGATTGGGACTGCTGCACGAATTCACATCCCAGCACTCGGCGATGAGGTGTTCGAAGCCGAACTGACACGCTTTGGCGTCGAAGCAGACCGCGAGGCAGGCACCATCGAAGCGATTTTTGAATTAGATAACGTAGATGGAAAATTGCGTCCTGGCATGCGGGCAGAATTCTCTGTCGTGCTCGATTCACAGCCTTTTGTCCTCTCAGTTCCACGCACTGCAATTCAAGGAGACCCCGCCAGCCGAGTCGTTTTTGTTAAAGACTATGAGCTGCCAAATGCCTTCATTCGAGTCCCCGTCACACTCGGCGGAGAAAACGACGCATATGTCGAAGTGCTCAACGGGGTATTCCCAGGCGATGAAGTCGTTGCACAGGGTTCCTATGCACTCAGTTTTGTCGGTGGAGGCTCAGGTATGTCACTCAAGGAAGCACTTGATGCTGCTCATGGGCATGCCCATGCCGAAGATGGATCCGAGCTGACCGAGGAAGACAGTGCCTCTGGCGATCCAGACGATCATGGCCATGCTGAGAACTCTAAAGCCAGTGGAGCTCTCACTAAGCCACTCATGATATATGCGGGATTAGTGACGCTCTTCGCGTTAGTTACCACGCAGATGCTCTTGAAGCGTCGACAAAAGGAAAGCGAGGCGTCGGATGCTTAATAAGCTCATTCAGTTTTCGCTTTCGCAAAGGCCACTCATATTAGCACTGGCCTTGGTGCTCTTCATCTTAGGCATCAAAACAGCCAGCGAGCTTCCTGTTGAAGTGCTGCCGGACTTAACCAAGCCAACCGTCACGATTCTCACGGAATCCGCAGGTTTCTCCCCTGAAGAAGTCGAAACCCTGGTAACCATACCACTTGAAAACTCATTGATGGGAGTCACTGGCGTGACGCGTCTACGATCGGTAAACGATATTGGCCTTTCCTTGATCTTCATCGAATTCGAATGGGGCACCGATATCTATCAAGCACGTCAGTTCGTGCAGGAGCGCCTAACAGGAGCCAGTGAAACACTTCCGGATGGGGTCAGCCCTTACATGACGCCAGTCGCCTCCTTAATGGGCAATATCATGCTGGTAGGACTCGTTGACCCATCGGGGAACACAGAGCCGATGGACCTTCGAACCATTGCCGACTGGACGGTCTCCAGGCGTCTGCAATCCATCCCTGGGGTGGCTGAAGTGCTCGGCATGGGGGGCGGTGTCAAACAACTGCAAGTTCAGCCCAATCCAGATAAAATGTTGGCGTTGGGGATTGACTACGAAGCACTTCGAGAAGCTGCCGCCAATGCGGTGAGTAATCGAACTGGAGGCTTTCTAACCGAGTCCGCCCAAGAGATTATGGTGCGCAACCTAGCCATGACGACAGACCTCGATGCAATTGGTAATACGGTGGTCACACACGTCAATGATCGCCCGATCCGTATCAAAGATGTCGCTACAGTTGCTTGGGACATCGAACCGATGCGCGGAGATGCAGGCATGGGAACCAAGCTATTGGATGACGCGGACACGAAGGGCTATCCCGGCGTGATCCTAAGCGTCACGAAGTCCCCTGGGTTCGACACATTGGCACTCACCGATCAAGTCGAAGCCGCGTTGGAGGATTTGAAAACCTCAATGCCCGAGGGCGTGGAACTTGTGACATTGTATCGTCAGTCCGACTTCATCGACCTTGCCGTGGGGAATCTGGAAGAAGCCTTGCGTGATGGTGCCATCATGGTGGCCGTGATCTTGTTCCTTTTCTTACTGAATGTGCGTATCACACTGATTACTCTCACCGCGATTCCATTATCTTTAGGAATGACAGTGCTGGTATTTGGCCTCTTGGATTTGAGCGTCAACTCAATGACACTCGGTGGGCTTGCGGTGGCCATTGGTATGGTGGTCGATGATGCCATTGTGGATGTCGAGAACGTATTCCGACGACTACGGGAGAATGCGATGCTCGATGAACCACGAAATAGACTAGAGGTCATCGCCAAAGCATCTGCCGAAGTCCGATCCTCGATCTTATATGCAACCGTGCTGATTATTCTGGTTTTCTTGCCGCTGATGGCTCTGAGCGGGGTCGAGGGGCGACTGTTCACTCCGATTGCAGTCGCTACTATTGTCAGTATGGCAGCGTCCTTTCTCGTTTCACTCACAGTGATACCAGTTCTGAGTTCGTATTTGCTGAAGCCCAAAGCGGGGCAAAAGCATGCAGACGGTGTCATCGAGCGAGGTTTCAAGAAACTGTTCAATGTGACTTGGTTGCGTTTTTCACTCTCGCAACCATTGATTGTGCTGTTCGCAACGGGAGCACTTGTTGTGGCTGCAGGCATCTCATTTACAAAAATGGGCGGCAACTTCCTGCCGGCATTTCGGGAGCCTACCGTTCTAGTCGCCATGACGACAGCTCCAGGAACCTCACTTAAACAAACACGTGAACTAGCCGATACCGCTCAGGATCTACTACTGAAGATCCCTGAAATTGAAACAGTCGGCTATCGGGTCGGCCGCGCCGAACGTGGGGATCATGTTGTGCCTGTCTCGACCGTGGAAATCGACATCGAATTCACTCACGACGTGAAGCGTGAACGTAGCGAGATCTTGGAAGATATTCGCAGCACCATGCAGACCATCCCTGGAACTTTTAGTGCGCTCAGCGGGCCATTGGCAGACCGTATCGGTCACATGCTCAGTGGTGTCTCAGCCAAGGTAGCCGTTAAGGTCTTCGGCCCCGATTTGGATGAGTTGCGTCGCATCGGCACTGAAATTGCCGAGATCGCACGCGAAGTGCCGGGAATGGAAGAAGCACGTGTCGAGCAGCAGGCACCCATCCCACAACTTCGAATCGAGGTGGATCGTAAACGCGCCATGGCTTATGGAGTGACACCAGGTGCCCTCAATGCGGAACTCTCTGCGCTCATGGGAGGCGAAGCTGTGAGTGAAATCTACGAAGGGCAACGCGTCTACGACCTAGTCATACGCTTGCCATTGGAGTGGCGAGAATCACCCCAAAAACTATCGAAGCTCTACATTGACACTCTGAGCGGGCAGCGAATCCCACTCAGTTATGTCGCGGATATAAGGCACGCGACGGGGCCCAACAACATCTTGCGGGAAAACACCGTGAGACGTTTTGTGGTTTCCATCAATCCGACCGTCGACGACTTGAATGCCGCGGTCGAGGAGTTGCAGCGCGAGGTCAACGAACGGGTGAAGCTCCCTGAAGGCTATACGCTCTCTTACGAAGGCGAATATGAAGCACAGGCCAAAGCAAAACGGACGATTCTGATCACATCGGCAATCGTGCTCTTGGTCATCTCGTTTCTACTCTACAGTTACTTCAAGAATTTTGCGTTTGTGCTACTAGTCTTCACCATCGTGCCGATCTCTCTAGTTGGCAGTATATTCCTGACGGGGATGACGCTGAACAATATTAGTATCGCCACTCTTGTCGGTTTCATCGCGGTGAGTGGGATTGCGGCGCGTAATAATATTATGCTGATTTCGCACTATCTTCACCTAATGCGCCATGAAGGCGAGCGATTTACCCGAAAGATGGTCGAACGAGGCACGCAGGAACGCCTAATCCCGATTCTCATGACTGCAATCTCTGCTGGCCTTGCTCTGGTGCCGCTTCTCTTAGCAACCGATGAACCGGGAAAAGAAATCCTAAATCCAATTGCAGTCGTCATCGTCGGAGGCCTCGTCACCTCCACCCTACTGGGGCTCGGTGTGACGCCTGCGATTTTCTACACCTTCTGCCGCAAGTCGGCGGAAACATCCGTCCAACGCAAATCTGCTGCGTCTGAATAATCACACATTACAAATACATACATATACTATGAAATACAAAAAAACACTACTCACTACGTTGATCACATTCGCTTTGCTTTCGTGGAGCACCAGCTATGCGGATCACCACGGAAATGATGCGGACCATGACCATTCTGCTCACGAAGGCCACGATCATGCAGCGCATGCCAAGGCAAAGCCAGAAGAGGACCACTCCGACCATGACCACGAGGCTCACGAAGACGATCATGATGAGCACGACCATGGCGATGTGAAAGCAGGCCCCAATGGCGGTCGTATCATCACATCGGTTGAACCCCATCTAGAATTCTTCGTGACTGATACGCGACTCATACAGATCACGTTCCTCAATGACGACGGCAAAGCTGTCGCTCCGAAAGATCAGGCGCTCTCGCTTATAGGTGGTGACCGTCAAAACCCTGTCCGTCTACGCTTCACGAAGAAAGGCAGCGTTCTACTGTCCGATAAAGCTCTGCCAGAGGGTAACAACCTACCGATCGTTCTCTCGATTAAGGCAGATGCGAAATCGAAAACCGTTCGCGAGAAATTCAATCTAAACCTCAGCGACTGCCCGACTTGCAAATACAAGGAGTATGCCTGTGTCTGCGAACACGGAGAAGATAGTCACGAAGGACACGACCATTAAGCTGAAGAAATAAACTGCTGGCGTGTATTCACGCCAGCAGTTCGCAGCCAAAACAAAGGACATTAACAATGGGACACGATCACAACCACTCTCACGGCACTGAAAATGTCAGCGACGGCGTTCTATTGTGGACGGTCATTGTTAATTTAGGACTCTCGGTCTTCGAATTTGTCGCTGGGGCGATCTCGGGGAGCGTGGCCTTGATGGCCGATGCGCTGCATAATACCAATGATGCTGCGGCACTGCTCATCGCCTATATTGCCCGTAAGATTTCCCGCAAGGGTGCTGACGAGCAATATACTTTCGGGTATCGACGAGCCGAGCTGATCGGCGCGATGATCCAGTTGACCGCACTGATACTCGTAGGGCTATACCTCATCTACGAGGCGGTGCGCCGATTCTTCGACCCCGAGCCACTACTTGGGGGCTGGATCATGACAGCGGCTGGCGTCGCACTCGTGGTGGATGTAATTACCGCTTGGCTCCTGTGGTCGATGTCCAAGGGAAGCCTAAATGTGAAGGCAGCGTTCCTACATAACCTGACCGACGCCGGTGCTTCAGTCGCCGTCTTGCTTGGCGGCGCTGCGATTCTATGGCTCGATTGGACTTGGGTGGATCCCCTTATCACACTCATCATCGCGGGATATATACTCTATATGTCATTTGGCATGTTAAAGAAAACCTCGCGTATCCTGATGGAAGGCACCCCCACCAATCTCTCTGTGGATGAGATCAAGGAGGCCTTGCAAAACCTCGATGGAATCGAAAATGTGCACCATATCCACGTGTGGGAGCTCGACGAACATCACCGTGCACTTGAGGCGCATGTCGTGATCGGGGAAGCCTCCAGCATGGAGGAACTGGAATCAATCAAGGAGACGGTCAAAACCTACTTGAGAGAACACTTTTCGATTCACCACAGCACCCTAGAATTCGAATCAGCGGAAAATCGCTGCCACAATATCAAAGGCGGAGCAAATTGCAGTTCTTAGGCTCACTGCTCTGAGGTTCCAGTCCGGTCTAAGAAATTTCAGTTCCTCGATGCCACTGCACTGAAAAGGAAGACGCTGAGTGCTCAGAAAAAATAGTGACGAAGTCTCATCAAAGATACGATGCCCTCCAGTGTCATGGACGGACACCAGAGGGCACCGTTTCCTAGGGTTTAGTGTGAATGGCCGGAATGGTCGTCTTTCTTTATCGGCATCTTTCCATGCTTAGAATCGTCAGAATGTTCTGCACTTCCGGCGATTTTCTTTTTAACGCTGCCGCAACGTAGCATCATCGATCCGTAGTATGGGTTGGATACGGTTTTCTCGGACTGGATCCACTGACCGCCTTTGTTATCGAATGCCATTGGGCAGAATGCGGTGTAAAGCGGTGTGTCGGCGGTAGTGCCGACATGCTGAATCAGCGAGGTCATCTGCTGGGACAGATCCAAAAAGGCAGTGCGTGCCACTTTGATGTCTTCCGCCCCTGAGATTGTCTTTGCTGGATTGCTCAGATCCATGGCTTCTTCGTGAGCTCCCCCCTCGTGCGGCGCATGTTTCATCGCTTTAAGAAAAGCGGCGGCGCCTACTTGAGCAGCTTGCAGATCGTCAGCCGCCAAGCCTTTTTGCATGGAGAGGTATGGATCGACTAATGTATCGACGAACGTAGGTTTGAAGGCGTCACTGTGCGCTTGAAGCACAGAAATGCTTAGTAGTAGGCCCAGAGCCATGTGTAGTATGTTTTTCATATTTCTATCTTTATTTTTGTATTACTATTTTTTGGGTGAAGTGAACCGGTGTGCGATTTCCGCTAGTCCGCAGTAAAGCACGGGCACCACGAAGATGGTGAGGATGGCGAGTAGCATGCCACCGAAGGATGGAATTGCCATCGGGAGCATAATGTCAGATCCACGCCCGGTAGAGGTGAGCACTGGAAGTAACGCCAGAATCGTAGTGGCACTCGTCATCAAAGCAGGACGCACGCGACGCGACGCGGCTTCGATCACCCGCTGGTGAATCTCGTCCCGGTTCATCGGAGGTGATTCTCTGAAGCGTTGTTCAAGATAGGTCGACATGATGACGCCGTCGTCGGTTGCGATGCCGAACAAAGCGAGAAAACCGACCCAAACGGCGACACTTAGATTGATCACGTCCATCTGGAAAAGTTCACGCAGATTATGCCCAAACAAGTTCAGGTCAAAGAACCAAGGCTGCGCATACAGCCAGAGCATGATGAATCCACCCGACCAAGCGAATGCGATCCCAGAGAAGACGAGCATGGTGGTGGCAAAACGCTTGAACTGGAAATAGAGGATCAACCAAATGGCGAAGAGCGCAATAGGCAGAACGACACGTAGCCGCTTCTCTGCACGCACTTGGTTCTCGTAGCTACCCGTGAATTTATAGCTCACTCCGGCTGGTATGTTGAGTTCGCCACTATCGATTTTTTGCTGAAGAAACTCGCTAGCCTGCTCAACGACTTCAACCTCAGCAAAACCGTCGCGCTTATCAAAGATGACGTAGCCGACAAGAAAGGTGTCCTCACTCTTAATCACTTGAGGTCCTCTGACGTAGTTAATCGAAGCCAGCTCACGCAGTGGAACTTGAGTGCCATCGGGTGCAGCGACTAAGACCTGTTCAATGGATTCGATGCTGTCACGCCGCTCGCGCATATACCGCACGCGGACAGGATAGCGTTCACGACCTTCGACCGTCATTGTAATCGGCTTTCCGCCAACGGCAACCTCGATCACGTCCTGCACCATTTTAATTGTGATACCGAAGCGGGCAATGGCATCACGATCGATGTCGATTTCCAAATAGGGTTTGCCGACAATTCGGTCGGCCAACACGGCCTCGGCTTTGATGGAAGGCACCTGCTTGAGAGAGTCCTCGATGTCCAACGCGACCTGTTCGAGTGTTTCCAAATCCGGGCCGTAGACTTTCAGGCCCATCGGTGCCCGCATACCACTTTGCAGCATGACGATGCGTGCGGCAATAGGCTGAAGCTTAGGTGCGGAGGTCGTCCCGGGGATCGTGGCTGCCTTTACGATTTCATCCCAGATATCGTCAGGACTCTGAATCTCGTCGCGCCACTGTCGGAAAGGACGACCGTCTTCATCCGCTACTAGATCGCCGGATGCGTCGCGCTCAAACACGCCCGCAGCGTGATCATAAGCAAAAGTCAGGATCCGACCATCCTCATCGCTTAGATACTCCGACTTATAATTGATAATCGTTTCGATCATGGAAATCGGCGCAGGATCGAGCGGACTTTCAACGCGCCCCAATTTACCCACCGCCATCTCCACTTCTGGAATCGCGTTGATTGCCATGTCCTGTTTGCGCAGCACATCCATGACCTCGCCGATGGAGGCATGCGGCATAGTCGTTGGCATCAAAAGATAGGAACCTTCATCGAGGTCCGGCATAAATTCTTTGCCCAACCCGGGCACTGCATGGGCCACTGCTACATAGGGATCAGATTTTTTAACAAATTCAGGCATCCACCCAAAAACCTTCCCCCAGCCCAACCAGATTGTGAACCCGAAAAGAATAATACACACACAACCAGCGAGAAAAACTGTTTTCGCTTTTAAGAGGAAAGCGAGGATACGCCCATAGAAATGGACGAACACATAGAAGAATCCTAAAAGTCCACCAATGGTGAGAACGACAAAGAGAAAGTTCATCAAAGTTGCTTCTACACCCAATGGCTTCCAGTCTGCGGCCAAGAACCACGCAGTGATGAGTGCGACTGTAAGACAAATCACATAACGGGAATACTTTTTGAGGAAGCCGAGCCATCTAGGGACGGCCTTCGCTTTTTTTCGTATCCGTCTCGCCAATACCCAGTGTGCCAGTGGAGGTATAATCGTAATCGCCACAAGGATAGAACCGATCAGCGCGAACGTTTTGGTATAAGCGAGCGGCTGAAACAATTTACCCTCTGCAGCCTGCATCGTGAAGACAGGCAGAAAGCTGATCACCGTTGTGAGCACAGCGGTGACCACTGCCCCACCCACTTCGCTACAAGCTCGGTAGACGACTTCCAGACGATTCTCATCCGGTGGTGCTTTGTCAATATGCTTGAGGATGTTCTCAACCAGAACAACACCCATATCCACAATGGTGCCAATCGCGATCGCGATTCCAGATAGCGCGACGACGTTCGCATCGACTTTAAACAGCTTCATGCCGATAAAAGAAAAGAGCACCGCGAGTGGCAACACACCTGCGATCAATGAAGCGCTGCGCAAATGCATCACCATGAGCACGACAACGATGATCGTGACGAGTATCTGTTGCCGCACGGCATTCTCCAGCGTGCCGAGGGTCTCGTAGATGAGGCCGGTTCTATCATAAAAAGGAACCACCTCGACTTGGCTGACTGTGCCGTCTTCAAGCGTCTTTTTAGGCATGCCCGCCGAAATTTCACCGATTTTTGCTTTCACCCGCTTGATCACTTCGAGCGGGTTTTCTCCATAACGCGTGACGACAACACCACCGACTGCTTCAGCTCCCGCCTTGTCCAATGCGCCACGCCGCAGCGCGGGGCCGTATTCGATAGAGGCGATTTGATCGAGCGTCACCGGCACATTGTCGCGTTGGGTAATGACTGTCTTACGAAGGTCATCCAGACTATCGATAAACCCCAGCCCCCGAATCACGTATTCAACCGCATTGATTTCAATCGTGCGCGCTCCGACATCGAGATTGCTCCCCTTAACCGCGGCAAACACTTCATGTAACGCGACATCATAGGTCCGAAGTGCATCCGGATCGACGTCGATCTGATACTCTTTCACATAGCCCCCGATAGAGGCAACTTCGGCGACCCCGTCGACACCCTGCAGCGCATAGCGCACATACCAATCCTGCGTGCTACGTAGCTCGTCCAAGTCCCAGCCACCCGTTGGATTACCGTCCGTGTCCATGCCTTCCAGTGTATACCAAAAGACTTGCCCTAAGGCGGTGGCATCCGGCCCCAACTGGGGTGACGCTCCTTGCGGCAAGGTGCCCGATGGCAGGCTATTGAGCTTTTCGAGGATGCGACTACGCGTCCAATAAAACTCAGCATCTTCCTTGAAGATGATATAGATCGAGGAGAAGCCGAACATCGAGTAACTGCGGATCGTCTTCACTTCTGGCAGACCCAGTAATGCAGTCGTCAGCGGATATGTGATTTGATCTTCGATATCCTGCGGAGAGCGCCCCATCCACTCGGTGAAAACAATTTGCTGGTTCTCGCCGATGTCGGGAATCGCATCGACGGGAACCGGATCGCGTGGCAAGAAATCAGACTCCCAATCAAAGGGAGCGACGGCAATTCCCCAGAAGATGAGAACGACGGTGAAGAGTATGACGACCAGCTTGTTCTCGAGACAGAAACGGATGAGCTGATTGATCGGATTTTTTGGATTGGTGCTCATAGTTTAGAAGGCTTTAGAGATCATCCATATTGCCATTCCCATCATCATGAGATTCTCGGTGAGGGAAATGAAACCTAGTGGCACGTCGCTCCCCCCGCCGACACAGGCGCAGCTCAAGTCGCGCTTATCAATATAGACTGCTTTTATAATCGAGATAGCACCAAGCGTCGTCGCCAGAAGAACGATGGGAGCGACGACCCAGATAAAGAGCCCCGAGATCATCAAGATTCCACCAATCGCCTCGATAAAAGCATAGACGTAAGCGTAAGGCACATAACGCCGTGCGAGCAGATCGTATTGGATGAATCCGTTAGCGTAGGACTGCAGATTCTGGAGTTTTAGAACACCCAACACGCACATGCTGAATGCGATAAATAATTCGAGAACTGGTATGATATGGAGACTACCGTGAATTGCCCATGCCGTCGTCAAGGCCATCCCAAACGTGACTGCGAAGATGGCGATGATTGGTTGATAGGTCTTTCCTTCCTTCGGATCGGAGCCGAGCTTCAAGTGCTCACGCAATTGGTCATAACCGCCGATGAGTTCTCCATCGATCAAGATCTGCGGCGTCTCATCGACACCGTTTTCTTCTTTATATCGCTTATTCGCATCCATCGATTCGAGATGACGGTCATCAACTTCGTATCCATTGCGCTTCAATAAGTCCCAAGCCTTGATACCCCAAGGGCACAGGTGATCGGGTGTCACCATTCTGTAGATTATCGCCTTTTTCTTCATTGTTAAGTTCTCTTAAAGATTAATGTTTGTGTTCAGCTTCTTTAGTGAGCTCTGGCTCAACAAGCAGACCTTTCACTTCGCCACAGCGTAACATCATGTCCCCGAAGTAAGGGTTCAGGAGTGAATCCTCAGCTTGAAGCCAACTGGCTCCACGGTCGCCGTAAACCATCGGGCAATGCATCAGATAGAGATCCGTTTCAAATGAGTTCGGATTGGATTCCACGGCTTCGATCAGTGCGTTCGAAAGCGTCTCAAAATGAGGCCGTCTGATCGCATCCAGACTGTCTGCTGCAAGCATCGCATGTATCAAATCGGGAATATCCCCCTCATGACCGGTTGCCTGCATCACCGACTTTAGAGCAACTTTTGATGCATCCAAATCATCCGCAGCAAGGGCGGCTTGCAGCTTCAAATAACCGGGCACCAAAGACACAAACAATTTCTCGGAATTCGTATCTGTAGCCGCTTCGATCTCAGCGCCTTTCAAACTATCCACCTTCGATTTAACCTCACCACATTTCAGCATCATCGCTCCATAGTAAGGATTCTGAAGGGGCTCGGTCGCTTGAATCCAATCGGCTCCACGGTCATCATAGACCATCGGACAGTGCATCACGAGAAGCCCTTCGGGAAAGCTCGATGGCGTATCCATGACTGCTGCGATCAGCGAATTCGAAAGTGTTTCAAAATGCGGACGCCGGATCGCATCCAGACTATCCGCTGCGAGCATCGCATGTATCAAGTCGGGTAGATCGCCTTGATGGCCGGTTACCTGCATCATCGCTTTAAGCGCCGACTTGGATGCGCCAAGATCGTCGGCGGCCAAGCTCGCTTGTAATTTCAAATAGTCATCCAATAAAGAGAGTGCCATTTCCACTGACAGCGCAGGTGGAGCCGGAGCCATAGCCATCTCGCTGTGGTCATGTCCGACAGTCTCAGAGCCAGCGTCTGGATTCATCATACTGGGCTTTGCCTTAATTTGAAGTGCACTATCAATCTTGAAGGCTCCATTAGTGACGACCCGTTCGCCCACTTCGAGGCCTGAAGTAACAACGTAACTATCGCCAGCCCTCACACCCAACTCGATTTCCCGCCCTTCATAAGTCGGGCGATCCGCATCAGGTTTTTCGACGTAGACAACGGCCCGCTGCCCCGTCCGTAAGACGGCTGTAGACGGAACCAAAATCGAGGCACCGCTACTATCGCTTGAACCACTAACTGTCGCCTCGACAAACATTCCAGGTTTCAGGCGAGCTTCCGAGTTGGGAACATTGACACGAACGGGAACGGTTCGAGTAGCCGCATTGATCTCTGGTTCGATAAAAGCGACCTCTCCCTCAAAGGCTTCACCGGGAAACGCTTTTAAAGAAAGCGCCGCTGATTGGCCTACCTTCAGCCATCCCAGATCTGACTCGTAGGCATCCAGTTCAGCCCAGATATTACTCAGATCAACGATACGGAAGAGGACTTCACCTGCTTTAAGGTAATCACCTTCACTTACATTTTTGGCCACAACGACCCCGCCCACCGGTGCTTTGATCGTAAAGTGATCCTGCGCTTCGCCGTTATCAAGAATCGCATCAATTTGCTCGGGCAACAGATCCCAGAGACGGAGCTTCTTGCGAGCAGCCACGGTGTAGATGCTTTCGGGGTCGGCTCGGTAAGCATTGAGCAATTCGCGTTGTGCGGTGCGAAGTTCGGGGCTGTAGACCTTGGCTAATGGATCGCCAGCACGAACTTTCGCACCCGTAAAGTTGACGAACAGTTCATCGATACGTGCAGGAAATCGTGCAGTGAGTGATTTTTCCAAAGTCTCGTCATAGCCGAGCTTTCCGACGAGGCGGATGTTTATCTCGGGAGACTCTTCTTTAACCAGAGTCGTTTGAATATCAGCCAATGCGCGCGAGCTCTCGCTCATGCTTAAAACACGTTCACCTTCGTCACCGTCGCTATCATTTGCGAGGGGAATCAGGTCCATGCCGCAGATCGGGCAATCGCCTGATTCCGGCTGTTGAATCTGAGGGTGCATGGAACAAGTCCATACTTCTGGCTCGCTAAGTTCGGCGTCCCCAGTCCCATGGTTGTGGCCAACGGCATCTTGCGATGCTTTAGAAGGCAGGAGGAATCGACCTGCAAGCAGACCGAGAATTAACAGCCCGAGAGCCATAAGTATTTGTTTCGTTTTCATTCGATTTAAATTTTCCGTTCTAGATTATTCGCCGATCAGGGCGTTGATTTTGGCGACCGCTTGACGCGCGTTTGCGGCGGCTCGCCAGTAGTTCAGTTTCAGTTCGAGCAAGGAGCGCTCGCTATCGATCATTTCCAGAGCACTGAGCTGGTCGCTCTCGTAGGCGGCTCTCGAATTATCCAAAGCTTGGTCCGCCAGCGGGATCAGCGTCTCCTCGTAGCGTTGCATACGCCTCGCGCTATCCTGAAAGGACGCCAGCGTTGCACTCAGCTCGGCCTTTAGTGCCAACTCTCTATTGAGGTAGGAGCTGTCTACAGAACGCCTGTTTGCCTTGGTCGCACGTATGTTGGCACGATCCTTCCCCGCCCAAATCGGGAGACTGACGGCCAAAGAGACATTCCATGGATCCTTGCCTGCATCTCGCGCCGCGATACCGCTGCCATCGACTTGAATGTAGTTCAGCCCCACCGTGAAATCAGGACGACGTGCCAATCGGCTCAACTCCGCTTGCTGGCTAGCTCGAATGCTACTTTGACGTAGAGCCAGCAGCTCAGGGTTATTTTCAACTAGTTTCCGATGGAACGAGCTTGCGTTGTCTACTGACGGCCCAACCCCTTCTAGTTCACCAGCTAAAGAGAGCTGAGCTTCTGGCATCGCAAGCAAGGCAGCTAATCGATGGCGTTGTTCGATTCGCTCCTGTTCGAGTTTATCCAGATCATCTCGCTTTCGCTCATACTCCAGCTCCAGACGAAGCATGGAATTAACCGAAGCCCCGCCGCTGACTTGCTCCTCTACGATAGAACGCATGTCCTGTATGAGCCCTAAGTTCTGCTCTGTCGTTATGACCGAGTTCTTCAAATAAAGTAGCTCGACATAAGTAATGGTTACCTCCCTTTGAAGCTGGGCCAAAGCGTGCTCATAGGCAAAGCCACTCATGTTGGCATCACTCAAGGCGATATCTTTACGCGTAGAGAGCTTACTCAGCCAGGGCACCGTCTGGCTAAACGAATAGATGGCCTCTTGCGAACCTGTTCGTGTCTCCACGGACTCACCGAAATAGGAAACTTGTAGTTTCGGATTCGGCAAGGCATTCGAAGCGCCAACGCGCTCCGTTGCACTCAGGCGACTTTCACGAAAAGCCTCTAAGCTAGGATTTTTCGACTCCGCCCGTGCAAGCGCTTGGTCGAGACTCAGACTCTCCGCATATGCGATTGAAATGGATAGCCCCAATAGAAGGCTTAGTTGAGTGCCACGATAGGCACCCTTAAAAAAGTGTTTTGTATACATAGATCATGATTGATTCGGTAATTGCTCAAAAGCCTGTCATCCCGAATAGGACGTGGCATGGATGCGCCGCACAAAAGCGGCACGTTAACAACACGGATCAATCAGATCCTATAGACACAATACACCTGTGATAACGAAACAGGTGGGGACCCAAGCACTGACTCTAGCACCTTGGGATGAATTAATTCGACAACTGGTTCATAGACCAGCAAGTCGCGAACAACAAAAAGCACTGGAAGTAGCGAAAGCGTGGAGTTGTGAGTGCCCGCCTCCTTATTAGATGTAATTTCGAAGTCATCTAAAGCTTTGTGCGGACAATTCTCTGGATCATGCTGATCTTGCGAACTCTGCTGATCGCCAGTGCTCTCACAGCAACTCGGAATCGCTGCCACTCCAGAATCATCCGCAAACAAACCCGCCGCCGTGCAACAGCAGAACGGATTAAAGATGGCGAGCGCCATCAGCAGATGAATGAAGTTAGAAAACATTTCTCAGTGGATTACTTAATAGGTAAGAATGATACAAACATTTATTATTCCCAAAACAATATGATTAACTCACCCGAACAAATACCAACTGGAGTAACACGCGGTTGGTATATGAATCTGTTAAGCTGTAATGATCGACTAGTGTGGTAAATATACCCCCTAGACAGCTCACTCAAAGAAACATCGGTGAAAAATTAAATGCAAAGCCTTGACTTAAATGATCTATCGGCGAACTAGTTAAATCAGTGAAACGCAAAATAACAGCAGTTGCTCTCTTGAGCTTGTTTGCTTGGAACGTCCTCTTTGGTGGCGTCGGAGGACTGTTGCTGTGTCTTAACAAAAGCTCGGACCTCTCTCCCGAGTTGAGCTCCGCCAAATGCTCTGACTGTCCGCCTGTGTGTGTTAGCGGACTAGCTGAGGAGCGTCGTTTCTCAGACGAAGACTCCTGTGTGGACCTTGAACTTAAAGCAGTCGAACTACCGCAAGTGTGCATCGACAAAGGAGAATCCATTCCGACTTTGACTGCACTTCAATCTGCGGGATCCGATGTCTCCGCACCGAATTTTACGTTAAAAGAAATTGCTCACATTGTTCAGGCTCAGGCACCGCCGGAGTTGATGGACACGTGTGTGCTCGTCGCGCAGACCGTAAATCTGCGTCTCTGATATTCTGATAAAGTTAGTTGGTTAGGCCCTCTCGTTGAGGGCACCTCCACTGCGCAAACCACCTTCTGTGGATTCGCAGTATTTAACTTCTATCAGGATTTTTTATGCACCTATTTTCAAAACGTAAACAAAGCATGCCCACTCGCGCATGTATCTACTATAAACCATTTACTATTGCCTTTGCGATCTGCTCCTTCGCTGCGGGCACACTCTCAGCCGCGCAGGCGAATACAATTGATCCGCCACACGTCGGCGAACCTCAGGGCGAATTGACTCTTCGGAAAGCTTACTCTTACGCGCTGGTCAACAGCCCTAGACTAGCGGGATACGCAATCGACATCCGGATTGCTGAAGCTGAGACACTTCAGTCAGGACTCCTTCCAAATCCTGAACTGGAGGTCGAAGCGGAGGAGTTCGGTGGCTCCGACGAGACGTCAGGTTTCGACAATGCGGAATCAACCGTGCTACTGAGCCAGTTGCTTGAATTGGGGGGGAAGCGCAAACATCGAGTAAAGACTGCAAAGTTGAGCGAAGACGTGAGTCGATTCGCTTACGAACAAGCCCGTATGCTTCTGCTTACGGAAGTCTCTAAGGCATTTATCTCAGTATTAGCGGCTCAGGAGCAATTGGAGTTACTTCAGAAAAACGCTAAGCTGGCATCGGAAGCGCTCGATGGAGCGAAAACGCGGGTAGAAAGCGGTGAAGCTTCTCCACTCGAACAGCTCAAGGCCCAGTCTGTCTTGGCATCTGAAGAAATCAGTGCACGGCAAGCCGAACGGAAGTTGGATGCAGCAAGGCGTCAACTCGCCGAACTCTACGGCAGCGACGATCCTAAGTTCTCCCACGTGTCCGGAAAGTTACGACAATCAATACAGCTGCCGACGCAGCTATCTTTGAAGCAAACCTTAGAGCGTCATCCCGAGATGCTTCGCTGGGCGGCACTCCTCGAACAACACCGCCAGGTTGTTGCTCTTGAAGAGTCAAAGGCGATTCCAGATCTGACCGTGGGTGTCGGACTCAAACACTTCAACGGGGACGATAACCTATCCGGCGTCGTTCAATTCAGTGTGCCGCTTCCGCTCTTCGACCGGAACCAAGGTAATATTCGAAAGGCGCGAGAAGAACTCGGCAAAGCACATGAAAACTCACGAGCAATCCGTATCAACGCCTTAGTCGCGTTGACGAGCACCCATCGAAAGCTGGAGTTCCTGCGTGATGAAGTGGAGAACATCGAACGGAACCTTTTAAGCTCATCTCAAAGCGTGCAGGAAAAGACCTGGCGTGCGTATCAGGAAGGCAAAGCCAGTTATCTGGAAGTCATCGACGCACAACGGATGTTTGCCGAAGCACGCATCCGACACACAGAGACGCTGGTCGAATACAACAAAGCCTTCTTCGAACTGGAAGCCTTAGCTGGACGTCCGCTTTCAGAGATCAATTCGAATGAGAACAACGAATACGAAAAATTTTAAATAAAACAGAGATCATACATCATGAAAAAACTCATCAATATATTTGGATGCACCGCGCTACTCGCGATTGCACTTGTCTACGCCTCAAACTCACTACTCGCCGACACGGATTCGAAAAAAACCGCCAGTCCTGAGAACGCCGAAGATTGTTCAAGCTGCGAAACAGACGTGGCTCCGAAAGCTACAGCACTTTGCGAAGCTCATGGAGTATCTGCTGACCTCTGTTATATCTGTGATCCATCAAAAAGGGAAGCAGGACGACTGTGGTGCAATGGACACGACCGCTACGAAGATCGTTGCTGGATCTGCCAGCCACAATTGGAAGACAAGGATCGGCTTTGGTGTGAAGAGCACAGCCTCTATGAGGACGAGTGCTTTTATTGTCATCCAGAAATAGCCGAGAAACAAAATGCTTCAGAAGCAGCTTCTTCGACATCTCCACAAGCAAGTCCTTCACTCTCTTCCGAAGTCTGCGAAGCCCACGATGTATCTGTTGACCTCTGCTATATCTGCGACCCATCAAAAAGGGAAGCAGGACGGCTCTGGTGCAATGGACACGACCGCTACGAAGATCGTTGCTGGATTTGCCAACCACAGTTGGAAGATAAGGATCGGCTTTGGTGCGAAGAGCACAGCCTCTACGAGGACGAATGTTTCTACTGCGACCCGGCTCGGGCGGATCATGGCACGCAGCAAGGTTCTAAAGGACAGTCCGATGCCCCAGTGCTCTGGTGTAAGGAGCATGATGTTGCCGAATTGGAATGTGGCATTTGTCAGCCTCAACTCGCCGGCCAGCTAGCACCGGGCAAAAGTGTGAAAGTTCGCTTTGCTTCTGCCGAGTCCTCATCTAAAGCAGGTATTGTTACCACACATCCGACAGAGGGTCTTGCGCAGCCAACAGTCTCGGCTTTCTTCGAAGTGAGCTACAACCGCAACAAGTTGGCACTCGTGACACCTCTCGCCGATGGGATCGTTCGCACCGTCCATGCGGACGTGGGGCAGTCCGTCAAAAAAGGAGATGTGCTTGTCGAGATCAGTTCCGACGAAGTAGCAGAGGCTAAGGCAGAGTTTCTCACCCGACAAGTAGACGAACGTATCGCAGAGTTGGCGTATCAGCGCGAAAAGAAGTTGAAAGAGGAAAAGATTTCAGCTGCCCGTGATTTTCTTGAGGCTGAAGCAGCTCATGAAGTAGCCCAGTTGAAGAGTAAAATGGCTCGTCAAAAACTCCTCAATCTGGGGTTCTCCGATGGAGAAATTGCACAAATCGCCGAAGAGCAAGACAGCAGCTCCACCATCAAATTACGTGCGCCATTCGCGGGGACGCTAGTTGCACGTGAAGCTGTTACCGGGGAAGCTGTATCCGAAGGAAAAGCACTGTTCAAAGTGACCGATTTATCGACCCTCTGGCTGGATTTATCAGTAAGCCCTGAGTATGCCGATTCTGTTCAAGTCGGGCAGATATTAACGGCACGTCTAGACGGCGGTGCCAAAGACATCAAATATACAGGGGTCATCACTTGGGTGGACTCAGCAATCGACCCGCGCAACCGAATGCTAAAAGCTCGTGCTGAAATACAAAACCCGGATGGAGTCATACGGCAAGGCATGTTCGGGCATGCTGAACTAGTCCTAACAGGCGCGGGAAACGCTGTTTTACTGCCGCGAGATGCAATCCAGCATCATGAAGGCAGGCCCTATGTTTTTGTTAAAGAAGCGCCTGACCTTTACGCATTGCGCCACGTGAGTCTCGGACAATCCGGGAACGATACGGTTGCCGTGACTGAAGGCCTTGGAGCGAACGAACTCGTCGTGACTGAAGGTGCCTTCATTGCCATGTCGGAATTTCTTAAATCACGTTTGGGCGCAGGTTGCGTCGACGATTAAACCTTTTGCTGCTCATTTAAAATGGAATCACTTTCTAAACTCTCTCTGCAAAACCGTTTACTGGTTCTGCTGCTCTCAGCTATCTTCATCGGTCTTGGCTCATGGAAACTGTTCCAGCTGCCTGTCGATGCCTTTCCGGACACGACGCCTGTCCAAGTGCAGATCAACACGGTCGCACCTGCATTGAATCCAGAGGAGATCGAACAACAGATCACCTTACCCGTCGAGCTAGCGATGGGCGGATTGCCAGGACTGGAAAGCGTTCGCTCGGTTTCAAAGTTCGGATTTTCACAAGTCGTCGCGACATTCTCGGATGCCACGGAGATTTCAGAAGCAAGGCAGTATATATCCGAACGGCTGTCCACAGTTGAACTACCGGAAGAAATCGAACGCCCCCAACTCGGGCCGATCTCGACCGGACTGGGTGAGATCTTTCACTATACACTCAGCTCCACCGCCCCTGATCGTTCTCTAGAGGAGTTGCGAACCTTGCATGACTGGGTGATTAAGCCTGAGTTGCGAAAAGTCTCCGGAGTCGCCGAGGTCAACTCCTGGGGCGGCTACGAGCGCCAGTATCATGTGATCGTCTCGCCGCAAAACTTGGTAAAGTTCGGGCTCACTCTCGACGAGGTGTCTGAAGCATTGCAGGCGAATAACAGCAACGCAGGCGGCGGCATTCTCACCCGAGGTGGTCAGTCGCTGCTGATTCACGGCCTTGGTCGCGTGGAGTCGATTGAAGAGATCGAGAATATCGTCATCGCTTCCTATGGCGGCAGTCCGCTACGTGTCAGAGATGTAGCGGACGAGGTAAAGATCGGCTACGAAATTCGTAGAGGTGCTGTCTCCGCACAAGGCCAAGGTGAAGTCGTGCTCGGTCTGGCATTTATGTTGATGGGTGAAAACGGCAAGGTTGTGACCGAAGAACTCAAGATACGTTTAGACAGCCTCCGACGCTCGCTGCCTGAAGATGTGGTCGTTAATATCGTCTATGATCGCACAGAGCTCACCAGTCAGGTAATCGGCACAGTTCAACACAATCTCGCTGCGGGAGCCATTCTTGTTGTGGCGATTCTCTTTGCTCTGTTGGGAAACTTTAGGGCGGGCCTTTTGGTCGCTTCAGTGATCCCGATATCCATGCTCTTCTCTGCGTTCGGCATGAGTTACTTTGGCATCGCCGCCAGCTTGTTGAGCCTCGGCGCGGTCGATTTCGGTATGATTGTGGATGGCTCTGTCGTCATGACCGAATCGAACATGCGTAAGCTGGGGCAGCGACGCATCGAACTCGGACGCCCCCTCACAAAGGCAGAACGCTTGGAGATCGTCATCAGTTCAGCCAAGGAAGTGGCACGCCCCGTGATCTTCGGAATGGGTATCACTATCGTAGTATTTTTTCCGATACTGACGCTCGAAGGAACTGAAGGTAAGATGTTCCGCCCGATGGCTCTCACCTTCATCTTCGCATTGGCTGGGGCGCTGATTTATGCGCTAACTGTCACTCCGATCCTCAATTACTATTTCATCAAGCCCAGTGCTAAAGAAGAAGGGGGCGGTATTGCGGGAGCATTAACTAAGGCATATACTGCGAGTTTGCGGTTTGCGATGCGTGCCCGCACATATGTTTTGGCGACGGTAGCCATCGTGTTCGCGCTGACGCTATGGGTCGGCGCGAAAATGGGCGGCGAATTTGTGCCCCGTCTTAGCGAGGGTGCCATCACCATCAATACGATTCGCCTCGCCGGGGTTTCGATTCCTGAGTCGGTCAAATACAATACACGTATTGAACAACTCTTATTGGAAAACTACCCCGATGAGATTCGTCACATCTGGAGCCGTATCGGCTCGGCGGAAGTAGCCACCGATCCGATGGGAACAGAACTGACAGATATTTTCGTCTCCTTGCATCCTCGGGAACAGTGGACCAAAGCCAAAAGTCAATCTGAGCTAGTGGCGGCTATGCAAGCGTCTGTTGCCGAGCTACCAGGCTTAAACATGGCCTTTACCCAACCGATTGAGATGCGACTCAATGAGATGGAATCCGGCATCCGTTCCGACGTAGGTATCAAGATCTACGGCGACGATTTTGACGAACTTGTGCGACTGAGTGACCAGGTGCAGCGTATTCTGCTTGATGTCGAAGGGCATGGGGACATCTCCGTCGATCAGTTGACCGGACAGCCGACGCTGAAGATCGACATCAACCAGGACGTGATCGCACAGCATGGTATCTCCACGCATCATGTGATGAGTATTGTAGAGTCCATCGGTGGCACCCGAGCTGGACAAGTGTTTGAGGGACAACGCAACTTTCCCCTCGTGCTGCGCCTGCCGGATGCATTGCGAACTGACATGGAAGCATTGCGTAATACAATCATCCCTACAGCCGAAGGGCAGCAATTACCACTACACAGACTCGCCGACATTCGGATTGAAGATGGCTCTGCCACGATCAACCGCGAATGGGGACGACGCTTGATTCGTGTGCAGGTCAATGTAGATGACCGTGACGTTTCCTCATTCGTCGCCGAGGCGAAAGAGAAGATTAACGAATCATTGGAACTGCCCGAGGGCTATGTGCTCGATTGGGGTGGCCAGTTTGAGAACCTCGAACGCGCTCAGACACGCCTCGCCATCGTAGTGCCCGTGACGCTTGCGGCTGTCTTCTTCCTGCTCTACTTCAGCTTGAAAGATATGCGTGACGTATTGCTCATCTACAGCGGCATCCCACTCGCCCTCATTGGGGGCATCCTTACTCTCTGGTTTAGAGGCATCCCTTTTAGTGTGAGTGCAGCCGTCGGCTTTATTGCCTTGAGCGGTATCGCCGTCCTGAATGGTCAAATTCTGATTTCAGCGATCCGGTCTTATCGCGAACGCACGGCAGATATGCGTGAGGCAGTCACACAAGCTGCCTGCCAACGCCTGCGTCCCGTATTAGCAACGGCTTTGACCTCCGCTGCAGGATTCTTGCCCATGGCCGTGTCTACTGGAGTCGGTTCGGAGATTCAGCGACCTTTGGCCTCTGTCGTTGTCGGCGGCATTCTGACTTCGACTTTATTGACGCTGTTGGTTCTTCCACTGCTCTACGAGTTGTTTGGCGGTCGCAACGATGGCCAAGGTGACGAAACTCAAATGTAATGTCTTTGTTTAAATCCAGCTACCACGTCGAAAAATTGGACTGTCCCTCGGAGGAGCAAATGATTCGGCTCAAGATGGAAGGACTTGAGGCCGTCCTATGCATATCAGTAAACATCCAAGAACGTATGGTCAGTGTCGTCCATCGTGGCGATGTGGAGCCAATCTCGAAGGCGCTTTCAGAATTGGGATTGGGATCACGATTAGAGACCTCCGAGGAGGTAGAAACAGATACGACCGAAAATCGAGATACTCAAAAACGCATTCTGTGGTGGGTGCTCGGCATCAATGCTGCTTTCTTCGTTATCGAAATGGGCTTTGGCTTGTTTTCGAACTCGATGGGCCTGATCGCAGACTCGCTCGACATGCTAGCCGACGCCATCGTCTACGCATTGAGTTTAATGGCTGTAGGCACTGCAGTAGCGACCAAGAAGAAGGTCGCGAAAATTAGTGGACTTCTCCAAATGCTATTAGCACTCGTCGGCTTTTCGGAGGTGATCCGCCGGTTTTTCTATTCAGAGACAATGCCGGACTTCAAGACGATGATCATCGTGGCTGCTGTAGCTCTAGTAGCCAATGTGGTCTGCCTCTGGTTGATTCAAAAAGCCCGGTCGGAGGAGGCCCATATGCAGGCGTCCGCGATTTTTACCTCGAACGACATCATCGTCAACGGAGGCGTAATCACGGCAGGTCTGCTCGTATACTGGCTGGGGAGCCCATGGCCTGACCTCCTAGTGGGTGGAATCGTGTTCGGATTCGTAATGCGCGGAGCACTCCGTATTTTGAAGCTGTCGCAATAGAAAAAGGACAACTCGAAGGCGTCGAGATAATGCTCGGCGAAGACGCAGATTGCTTCGAGAGAATACAGTGAGTTGCAGCACACTGCGGAGCATTCCACGAAGGGGCCCCAATCTTCAAATGTTTCTCGGGACTGATTGGCTCTGCTTTACGCTATCTACGAATCCACATAAAGTCTTTCATGTTCAGCAGATCCATTTCCAGTCGATGACGTCGCTTCGCGTCTTCTGCGGATGTGGCTTCGACACGAAGAGACTGAACCTCTACTATCAAGCGATCAATGACTGTTGTTAGCTCAAGGGCTTCCGCTTTGATCCTATCGAGCTTTTCGTTAAGTTTTTTCATGGCTATTATGTATTTCAGTTTTCAGGTGTAGCGGTGAATCGAGTCACGATCTGAACTGCGGTTTGAGCGTCACTGAGTTCCAGTGGATGCAGGGTGGAAGTTGTTCCATACCGCAGAGCATGCAGGCACAGACTGACCCTCCAAGTTTGTTCGGCCCGGCGTCGCATTATTTCGCCATGTAGACTTTCGTCGGTCATGGCAGCGTTTCGACATTCACGTTCGATGCTCTCGATGAACTGTTTAGCTGAGTCAGAGACTTCGACTGTTGTCGGACTTGATTCGAAGCGATATGCTTCAATGATGTCTTTTATACGTTCAGCGTAATCGTTGCGGATCCGGCTAGTTGTCCGTCCATCGATCCTGACCAAGTCTGACTTTGAGTGGTTGATTCGCGCATGCAGAAATCTGGGCAGTAGACCGGAACGATTCTTCACCGACTTATCTATGAAATCCCTGTAAGCATCGCGCTGCGTAAGAAGCAGTGTCGTCAAACAAGGTTTTCGCAGGCGAACGGCATTACGGGAAACGCGATTCGTCAGTGCTAAGTCGCCGCTAAACCCCTTTAGGAAAAATGACTCCTCCTTTGTGTCTGGAGTGCCCAGACGCTTTAGGAAATAACGAGCATCCGCAGAGACGGAGGCGATAGCCTCATTCGACCGAAACATCATTTGAGCCAGTGCCTCAGATGTTGAATCATCGGCCAAAAGGCTTGGTGCGTGCCGGAATGTTTCGCATGCCATACGAGCGCGTTCGGCTTCTTGAAGCTTTTCGAAAAAACTCGTCGCAAGTCCTGAGTGAAGTTTTCGAATTTCAGTTCGCATACCTGAAATCCTAGCTTTAAGCAATTCCTCACCGGCTCTGGCTTTAACCAATGGCTCGTTTTCCCACCAACGGTGCAACGCATCTTCGAAAGCAAGCAGAGGGCCAAGTAGGTCTCTGAAAACCTCACTTTTTCCGATTCCAGAACTGACACCGAGGAGAACAAAAAGATTAGCGCGTGTTGTACGGTTAGTTCCCGACTGAATTTCTAGACCGGAGCCTAAGCTGGCTGCTACAGCGGCCAGTCCGACCATCAGTGGAATCTCCGCTGGCACCTCTCTTTCACTGGAACAGAGACGTATTCGATCCAGCAGAATGGGAGGCAACGAATCCATCCACATGTCCTGCTGAACAACCTTAATTTGTGTGCGTTTAGTCATCGTGATTCCATCTTAGTTGAGTCTCAACCCCGTCCAAATCATCGGCGATCAGCTCACATAGTTCGTGACGCTTTTTTCGCGGAATTCTGTTAAGGCGTGCTGCTTGGTTTTCTAATATAATGTCCATCGCGCTGCGAACCAAACGGGCATTGGAGCCATGTGTTAGACGCTGCTCATAGAGCTTTTGCCACATCAGTTCACTGCGAAGAAAGAACCCATCTGATCCGTCAAATCCTGAACTTCGGATCATCTGCTTCTCAATAGAGTACAGTTCTTCAGCGTCGAAATTGTCGAAGAAAATAGTACGGCTAAATCGTGATCTCAGACCGGGATTTGATGCGATGAATTCACGCATTTGTTTTGGGTATCCCGCGACGATCACTACGACACGGTCGCGCCGATCTTCCATTAGTTTGACAATCATATCGATAGCTTCTTTGCCGTAGAGATCTTGGTCGTCGTGGGTGAGCGAATACGCTTCGTCGAGGAAGAGAACGCCGCCATCGGCATGGTCGAAAACCTTTTTAACTTTCAAAGGTGTCTGCCCCAAGTAACCGCCCACAAGGTCGGACTTGGACACCTCGATCGTGTGTCCACTCTCCAGTAGCCCCAATGAATGAAGTAGCTTGCCCAGTAGCCTCGCGAACGAAGTTTTTCCAGTGCCAGGTGCCCCGGTGAAGACACAGTGAAAGGTAATTTCGGACAGCGGAAGCTTGAGACGTCGGCGTTCCGACTCGATACATGCGAAGTCAGATAGTCGCCGAATTGATTGCTTCGCCGACTGCAAGCCGATCAAGCCGTTCATCCGATAAAGCGTCTGCTCATAAGCTTCTTTATCGACCTTACCGACATGACCACTACGGGCGGGAGCATAAGAGTGGTTGCTTTCAAATGTAGGATCTTCTTCGTCGAATATCGGCGGCTCAATGTTACGTCCTCCGGAATTAGGTCTCGATGGGGTGCCTTCATCGATGGCACCTTTTAGAAGAGTCTCAATTGGAGCCAACATTCGACGTTTAAATGGTTCAGAAAGGGAAGTCATCTGGCACCTCCTTTCGGTTGAGATTTCCCAGCCACGTATAAATTAGATCTACATGATTTGGATCGATATAACTATTTTCGTACCCTCGAATCTCGACAGGGTACCAGTCTTCCATCTTCCGATTCAACAGTATCGTTGCCCGTTCAGGGTAAATCATTTTATAGGCATAATGGGTCCCTTTCATGATCGCCTGGGCATACGTAATGAGGCAGTTCTTCATACAAGTTCCTTCGTCGCAAATATCCCTCACAGTTCGGAGTGCTTCGATTCTGATCTGACTGCTTACAATCCCGCCGACAGGCGGATCAGGGAGTACTGTTGCTTTATATTCTTCGCCCAGGAGTAGTTCTAGTTCGTAGCTATCACGAGCTTGCAGCAGCTTGTGCACGCTAATTTTACTACCACGATACGGCCAGACCGGTAGTTTTCCGAGTTTACGCCTGCAATCGGCAATATCTGAGCAGAGTGCGGCGACTGAATTATAATCATCGGGCAACTCGCCGGCGTCTTCTAGTTGAAGCAAATTCACGTCCAAAAAAGTATCAGGCAAAAGCAATGTCTCTAGGGTTGAGCATGTAATGCGACTGAGGTGCGTCATTAGACGCCTTTTCTTTGAATGATTCACTGCCGAACGAAGTTGCTCAAGCTGTGTTGGGTAGCAGTCTTCTACAGTAAGTTTTTGTAGTATGCGGAACGCTTCCCTCGTCGGCGGCAGACCAACGACTTTCATTCTTTCTTTGCGTCCTTTATACAATGCTCGAATTCGGTCAAGATCTCGGTCCGCTTGTATTTCACTTGAGTGCATGGCAAGCAAACCAATGAGCGCTGGACAATTCTGTCCCCATTGTAGGAAATACTCCGCATGCAGTTGAGAGAGTTCGAGGAGGCCACTCCACAGACACACTGGAAAGCGCCGAATAAGTTCGAGCACCTTTGTAGGGATTTTCCCTCTCCACATAATCGCAAGCGGGTCAGACGAGACCAGCAGATTGGGCAATAAGTGGTTCTTTCCACAGCCAACTTCTCCAATGATGCAGAAGTCAGGCCAAGGGCGAAAGGTAACGTCATCGATGCGAATAGAGGCGTCTGATAGGTATTGATAATTGTCTAGTTTATTCATAGTTATTTAGTTTTAATTTTGACGAATTTTTTAGTTCCGAATTTTCTTTCAGCCATTTTCGAAGTTGAATCCATGTACTGGGTAGGACTGCACGTAGATTCTCGGAAATCATTGCTTCTTCGATGCCCCAGCGCCCTGAACGATACTCAAGCATCACGGTTGCTCTTTCAGGTATCAGGAGCCGGTAAGCGTAAGATTTCCCATAAGCGATAGGGCCAGCGTAATCCTCGGTGCAGTTCGCCATCTCTCTTGACTCGCGCTTGAGCGCAGTTAGATTGGTCAGCGCTTCAATGTGATAATTCTCATCCGTAACCCCATAGACTGGCGGTTTTGGAAAGGTCTCTGGGAAGTGATTGGTCTTCTTGAAAAAATTATTATATGCACGCAAAAGCTGTTCCCATGTGAGAATCATATTCCTATAAGGCCACGGTTCCCAGCCATGCAGTTCTCGGCGGTTTGACAGATCACAGACGACGTCCACAAGTGTATACTCTTCATAGTTTGGAGCTTCTGCAGCGAGCTGGTGAATGCCTGGATCAAGTATTGCGGGGTAACATGACAGTAGCCACGCGTTCTCGATTTTTATACTATCTCTGTGCTGAAGAAGCCGTCGCTTATCAGGGACTTGCCAGTGATCTCGAATTGCTCGGATCAAATAGTGTGTCGCGTCTGCAATTGGGATCTTCGACAAAGCTCGAATGAAGCTTTTTGACGCATTAAAGCGCATATGTTGCAGAAGGTTCTGGGAATCCAAATTCTCCCATACGATCATTCGCTCATCAATCGACGGAGCTTCTTCAATAGAGTGATAGATCCAGTATGTGGCGTATAGAAGGGTAAGAGCTGGGCTTTTTCTTACCGTGTTTAGGTAAAAATCTGGGACAACTTGCGCCATCTCGATTAGCTCGGCATGGCACTCGGAGAATTGCTGTAATGTCCGTAGTATATTGCTAGGGATCGCCGCGCGCCAAGCAGCGCAGCTTAAGTCAGCAGCGGTTAATACATGATAGAGGTGGACACTGCGCCAAAGGCCTCCGAGCTGAATCGTTTGATTTGGTTTAAAGTTGGGCCATGGTGAGTAGCTCTCCGTTTCGCAGGTGAGCAGGTAGTCGCGTGTGTATTGTATTTCCATAAATTTTAGTTGTCGGGTATGGAAAGCAAAGAACCCCGCCGATTGGCGGGGTTCAGGAGGGACTGTCTAGTGCGGAATTCCTTATACGAATTCGATGAGTCGCTTTCGAGACGTTAGTGGACCGGGCTCTAGACGACGGTGAAGATCAAGAAGTGCCTGTGCCATTTGAAACCAATCGCTGGAATCACAAGATATTGGATTTTCAAATTGAATGTCCAAAAATGCACCTTGCATCTGAACGTAAGTCCATCCGAAGACCTTTCTTGTCCATGAAGAGTCCGCTTCGACCCAATTCGCTGCCTTAATCGAGTCAATAATAGCAGGCGTCCACCAGACCGGAAGATCTAGTAGCCCGATAGGTATCTCGACGGAATATCTCGAATAGCACCTTTCAATCTTCTCACATGCATTTTTTGAATTCTCAATTTTCTCAGAGTATTCTAAAAAATGAATCAGTTCAGGTTCAGGACTGTGGAACGGCAAACCCAATGCCGATTGATACTCAATGCTATAGTCATAAAACGGAATTCGCCCAATTGATGCATCCAGAGAAACTCTAGCCAATGCCCTTTCATGGACTGCTTGGAAGTCAACTTTCCTGCTCATGTTCCACCTCCAGCGTTGGCGCATAGTCAGGAACTAGGCATAGTGGCTGACTATGAACTGCCCCGCCGATTAGAGCAAAAGCTTCACCTAGTGGCAAACGAGCGAGTGCACCAACTGGAACGGCAGGGACGAATGTTTCTCGCTCATGCTCCAGTGCTTCAGCTTGTCTGCGTGAGGTATGCTCTTTAGCCGGCTTTGTGCGATCTTGAAGAACCTTACGTCTCTCCCCCAGATACGTTGATGCAAAAGCGTCTAACTCAAAATCTCGCCCCCTAAAGAAAAATACATTGGAAAAATTCCCCATAGCGGCGCGTCTTGAAACTGCTCCAATCTTTAAATCCAGCGCTGACAGCCCTTGGGTGGCGGCAATGACAAAACCACGCCTGGAGCGTATCATACCGAGTGCGCTAACATCAGAGTGACGGTTATTCACCCCTCCAGTCGCACAAAGTGGCCAATCATCCATTACCAAGCCAGCTATACGCTGCTCATTTCGATCTCGATGCCGTCGATTCAAAATCGAATCGTAAAATTGACCTTTGATAATGGTCGACACAAGTGCACCAACTGTTGGCTCTCGGATTGCATCGACACTAATGGCAAAGACTTTTCCAAAGTTTGTGGCGTCTTGAACACTACACGCCTTACCGCCTGAAAAGAATTTTCGAGCAGTCTTACTAGATAGTGAATTAAGCAGTGGCGCAGCCATTGATTGAAAGACACTTCGCGTTCGCACATCGAGTGTTTTCCACATTCGATGCCCTGCGAGGGTTTCCTCAATGACAGCAGCATTTTTAGTTTCCTTGTCCTCCTGTAGTGAATACAGCGCCTCCTTAAACTCATCGTTAAGAACATCGAAATACAACAAGTAGCGAATTAGGAATTTCACCATATCAGAGTAGCTCTGTATTTCGGCAGTCAAAAAATACAGTCGTAGAGCAAGCAAAAGCATCGATTCAAAAGTGACCTCCCAGTATCGATTGATTTCCGATTCGGGAATTAGTGCCGCCAACAGGCCAGAAATAACCTCAGCTCCTTGTATGCCGTTCTGCTTTACCGGATCCAACAAATCCACGCAGTAATCACTATCACAATCAATGACGCATAGATCTTTTAAGCGCCCAGCCTCAAGACAGGCTTTCTTAAGATATGCGATCATTTCACCATCGGCTTTCGTATCGATAATGCATAGACCCACTTTCGTTTCTGAAGAACTTGCCGTCTTTTCAAGCAGCTGCTTCAGCATCGGATAAATCACACGAGTGGTTTTTCCAGTGCCACTACCGCCTGTCACCAGTGTGTGCCCCATTAGATCAGCGATAGTCATCGAAACAGAGGAACCTGCTGGTTCATAACAGGGTAGATTTATAATGCTATCATCTAGGTGATTTATGTCTGAACTATTCATTGCTTGCTCCTTTCGAAAGTATGACTGCAAGCATGCAGACAAGTGCGAAAGGAAAGCAGACGAGGAAATCTAGAATTAGAAATTTATAAGTCCTTGTCTTTCGATTATATTGGCACCAACTGGGGCCATAGCGCCTGTCCCAAATTAAGCCAATTGTCACCCAAAGCAGCAACCAGGATGGATACATTGGCACGATGGAATAAATCGAAGTCACGACAAAAAGTGACCAGTATTCGACAGCTTCGCTACTCATTTTGCACCTCCAATACTAGGAACAAATAGATCGAGGATTTCCTGAGATCTCGTATTATTCTCCTCGTCGGTCATTCCGGCTCGATCCATCAAGAAGTTCATTCGAATGAAGTCATTTTGAATATGCTCTAGCAATTGTTCGATGTCGAAAGCAGCAGAGCACATGGCATCGTTCTCGCGCTTGAAAGATTCAACTCGATCCAGTAGGCATAGATACAGAATGGCTATGCTAGCCTCCAAATTGTGTATGAAGTATAGCCACCAAGGCCATCTTCGGTGAAGCTCAGAAAAGAAAGCCCTGACCTCTGAGATAACGTAAATTTCGTCGGGATGCAGGTCGTAACCGCTGACGAATATGGCAAGCGAATTATATCGCCTACGAAGTGAGTCGCCACGTAGCTGAGGCCACTCTCCAAAAAGGCTTTCGAACCGACTAAAGTCCATGCCAGTGATTTCCTCCTTGGTGATAGTGTGAATGTATATTTCAGTCATTTTAGAAGTTTTTAAGTTTAGCGCGAAGCGTCCTTTCGCCTTGGTTTGCGGCTCTTAACACGCTCGGGACAGGTATGGCCTTCTTTTAGTAACTGAGTGCACGTTTTGGCATGATGACCTACCTGCTCGTAGTCTTCATGATACCTCTGGCACCAGAAAACTGTCGGGCCCCCACAGTTCTTCTTGCCACGATCAAGGCCGAGGATCTCACGGATGACTCGCTGCCAATTTCGATTTATTAGGTGAGCCAAAGGCTTATATTTATGACGATCTCCGTCATAGTGGTGGCCATCAAGATGGTCTCCATCAACATCACAACGGCCACAAGCGTGGCAGCCCATTGTTTCTTTTAGCAGCTTTAGACGCGGAGCATTTTGTTTGCGGTTGCGAGCGATCTGGCGCGCCATCTGGGCACTTCGATTATTTTTATAGCGTTTCTTTTGATTCATTTTGAGAACTTTTAATGCGCTTAATTACGCAATTTTTAGTTCTCAAAACCCTTCGTCTTGGAGCTGATTTCATTTGAAGATGGTGCGATTGTCGTAATTGTTTAGGTATGAGTGGAAGGTCTTCAGGTAAGACTCGCTTCATTGCGATGAGGCATGCGTTAGATTTCAACCTGTCGAATGTTCGGCAGATGAGCCTTGAAATCGAAGCGATAATGAGGCGGTGGGCTAAGGACATTGTGGCCAAGTCGAAGCAGGCGGATGGCTTCGACAATGACGAAGGCAAAGCTATCACATGGACGCATTAATCGAGGACTATGAAAATTATGCGAATGAGTGCCCTTTTCTGTATAGGGAAAGCCTGTTGCTGTCTTTATGCTCATTCTTTGAGCACCACATGATCGATTTCTCGGATCGTATCGTCGGGGCCTGTGGCATCGACTTTCAGGTGCGTGATTTGAAGGATCGCTGGGCTGTCGGGTTGCCGCACGCTGTTACAAAGATGTGGGATAGAAGCTTCCGTGTTTTCAAGTTCGAATCTTGATATGCTCATCGAGCTATATCGATATAGGAATCGAATCGCCCACGCGTCGGGAGGCATAATGAAGACACACGCAAGCGTATCGAGAAATTTGAAGATTTCTTCATCCGTCTTGACCATACAGAGTATCCCAATGCGCAAACATTGATTCTGGTTAAGGCGACTGCAGTGGATCGAACCTGCGATCTAATGGAAAGCACTTTTCGGGTCATTGGAGATGCTTGTGTCGAGCATTTGAGACTTCGCAGGCGCTAGTCCAAGTTGCTCCTTCCAATGTTCGAAAATTATCCACTGAGACGCCGTATCGAGTTTACAGTATTCGCGAAGCAGTCCGGCCAGGGCCTTTTTAGACTCAGCGCATTTTGCGCCTTCGCCATGAATCATTTCGCGGTAAACTTGCATCGCGCCACACCCCTCGCGAACAGACACTTCTTTGCCGTTCAACACGATTGATAGAAGTGTTTCGTAAGGGTTCAAGATTCGGCCATCGACCCTTTCAAAATACTCCCTAAAAGCCGTGTGATTGTGTAGCGTCTTGTTATTTGTCCAGACGGCAGGTAGCACTTTTTTAATCGACGTTTTGCCGCCCATGAGTGGAGCCCAATAGTAGCGATGCACCCATTCATGTTGATCCAAGATACGTCCCGAATTCAGCAAATCGAAGATCCAGCTGCGCTCGATTCTCGATTCATTTCCGAATCGAGAGAGGAACTCCAGTGACTCTTTGAGGATCCGGTTTTCGTAATCGGTGTAGACCAGAACGCTGCCTGTTGCGTCCAGTTCTTTCATGAGTGCACGGACGAATGGCCAGGTCGAAATTCGGTCGATTGTATTGAGCCATTCACGGTGCTCGTATTGGCCGTTTTCGTGCAAAACATGTGCCGAAAACTGAAATGGGAGCGTCTCGTAGGGTCGAATGCCTTTGTGTTTCGGAACCGCCGCCATCGTGGTTTCGAAGTCCAAAAAACAAATCGGCCATTGCAGGTTATTGATTTCTTCGGCCAGCTCCGATGCGATCCATTCCTGTCCCTGAAGTTGGTTTCGGAGTTGGATGGCTTGCCTGTTCGAATGCTCTCCGTGGAGCTCGGATACCGAGATGGAATAGAGCGAAGTCGTGCCGTCTTGGATTTTCTGATCGGCCAAAAGCTTCTGCTTATTGTCCTGCTGCTTGAGCGCGTACAACTGATTCAAATCGAAAATGTGAGGGTCTGGTTCGGCCAGTGCTCCCCAGCATTCGTGAAAGCCGTCGCTTTTGTTCCGACCGTTGCCGAGCCTGAATTCGCAATTCCGGCATTGGTAGCGAAGCGGCGAAACCGGACGCTCTTCCGATTCCCAAACTTGCCTCATTTTATCCATCGTTTGAGCGACACTTGCGCTCACATGGGTGACAGCTTTGGATGCGTTGAAGAACTTAAGAACCGACTGTTCGCGTCGCTCCTGGATCGCGATCTGGTCGGTTGTTGAAGGTTCATCTTGACTCGAAATCTCATCCTTAGTGGCTGGGGATTGTTGTTCGGGCAAAAGTAGCCACGGGATGATTTCCAAGTTGGGGAACGCACGCTTGGCAACCTGGCACTGAAATGCGAGGTCGTGGACGTAATCTTTCCATGCGGCACGAATGTCCCCATAACAATTGAACAGCATCTTACTCGCCCGATGGTCGGCCAGATTGCCCAGTTTGGATTTCACCTCGACCAGATATAGCTGGTCGCCTTTGCGGATTAGGACGTCTGGACGGGCCAGAAATTGCCCGGCTATCAGGCAGCCCTCGAAGAGAACGGCGTTCTCACACTGGAGGAGATCCCGTGTCTGTGCGCAGGCCAGTTCAGGCTGCTTGTACCCGACATGTTGCCCCTCCGCGAAGAGGCGGTGGGCGGCGCGGCCAACGGCCTGACCTTCCTCTGAGAGGAAGGCGAGGAATTCGTCATCGCCGTTCTTTGAGGTGTAGCCTTGCCAGCCGAAATATGCACTGGTTGGGCATTTTATAAAACGAAGGAAGCAGGATTTTTTTAGATACTTTTTCATGACTGCTTTTTAAGTTTTGCAGTCATGACTCCGCTCGAAGTTTAAATCGTTTATGTCCTCCAGTTCGTTCGCTTGATGACCTCTTTAACGATTTCCAAGTGCTTCTCAAACTCGCTCAAGCACCCCTGAAGCGCCTTCCCTTTACAACTATCTAGAAATTTATGCGCGAGTGTCGGGCTATAGTAATCTAAATTTCTTGCCCATTGACGTAACTGATCGGCATCAGAAATCTCTAAATTTCCAGCCACTCTGGCTGCCTCCGCTTCATCCTTTGCCCGCATTAAGAGCGGTTCTAGCGGTTTCGAATCGGTTTCTTCTGTCTTTTCCTCGTTCTTAGATGCTTCATGGCGAAGCCATGTTTGATAGGCAGAATGAAGGCCTGCCCGAGTGCACTTTATGCCAACTTCGGCCAGAGCCGACGCAACTTCTTGCCACGACTTTCCCTGCTGACGTAGAGCGTCGACAAAATCTTTGTTACGTGTATAGACTGAATTTTTCTTGGGCATATGGCGAAGCCGACATCCGTAATCATTGACCGCAATGGCCAAGCGTCAAGTAAAGCGTCAAGCATAAGCGAAGCTTAGGGGAGACGCCTGTAATAACAATGGAGATGTATGCCGCGAAGCGGCACCGGTGCATGAACGTATCTGTCTGAGGGTGCAGTCGATCAAGGATATTGAAAATTTTCAATATAGGAAAAAGTCATGCACCGCTGCAAGTAGCCTTGCGATACACTGATCATTCACGCTAGAAAGCTTATATGCGTATCATAGACAACTCCGCCCTAGAGGTAATGGCTTCTCCAGTAAAGTGCGTTTTTCCTAAGGTTCATCTTGCGCTAGTAAATATCGCACCAGAACGAGAAGCTCAACTTGATGAACTATATCCCGAGTTTACTTTGGAGTATTTGGATAGCCACAATTGGATACTAGGTGTTACTGATGACAAACGTATCCAAATCAGTAGCTTCGTATTGGAGTTTCTCTGGGCCACCGCTTATGCACACTTTGTATTTTATACCAAAATATTCCAGGGTAAGCAATTCTCGGCAAGAACGGAAGTTTCCTTGCGGGATGACCCAGATGTAGTCGCAGCGATGAATCTTCTACAATGGGCGATCCAGAAATTAATGAATAAGGATAAGTCAGCATGGCCTGATGATCTTCCTAAGCCTCAAATGATCGTTGGTGATACTTCAGATTGTGGAGTTGCTGATGAGTTCACGCTCGGGGCGGTTGCATGCCTTCTCCATCATGAACTGGCTCACATCGGATTAAAACACAGCGGTGGAAGCACCATAGAAATCGAGAAAGACGCTGATCAAGAATCCTGGGAGTGGATCATCAACAATCGCAGGGACTTTGAGTCCAGCGATTTGCAGAAACGCTTTCTGCTTTTGGTTCATGCATATTCTGTAGGAATCATCAGGGATGTTCACCTTGGAAAGACCACCATGAGCACTCATCCTAGAAGCATCGACCGACTATTCAAATTGATGACACATTTTGGAGTACCTGAGAACCACATATCTCAAGCCTATGCTTTTGCTACGATCTATCTTCACTTGGAAAACTCTTCCAATCCGTTGCCTATTCAGGGAGAGGCTTACGATTCGTTCTTCAGTTCATTTGATGAAGTAATCGAACATATCTCGAAGTTCCCTCTACTAAGTAAAATCTCTGATTGATTAAAGACGATGCTTCGCATCTGCACCATCAAGTCCTCCGAGGCCGCCAAGACATATTACACCGACCCGCAGGCGGTGGACTACTACACCGCCGGGCTTGAAAAGCCCGGCGTTTGGGGCGGGCACGGAGCGGATCAGCTTGGACTCAAAGGCGCAGTCAACAAAGAAGACTTTCATCAACTTTGCGACAATCAGAATCCGCGCACGGGCAAACAGTGGACCTCTCGCAATAAGAAGAACCGTCGTGTCGGTTACGATTTCAACTTTCACGCCCCGAAGTCCGTATCCTTACTCCATGCCTTAACGGGCGATGAGGCCATCTGCGTCGCTTTCGAACGTTCTGTCTATGAAACCATGCGCCAAATCGAAAAAGACATGTCCACACGCGTCCGTAAGCACGGCCAGGATGTTGACCGCACCACAGGAAATCTCGTTTGGTCGCAATTCACCCACCTTGCAACTCGTCCAGTAGCTGAGGATGGCGTTGAAGGACAGGCAAAGGTGCTCCCTGACCCGCATCTACATGTGCATGCGGTGGCATTTAACGGCACCTGGGATCCTGTCGAAAACCGATGGAAGGCAGGTCAGTTCGGTGAGATCAAATTCGACGCACGTTACTTTGAGGCCTGCTTCTACAGCCGTCTTGTTCAGAGGCTACAGAACTTGGGCTATGATATAGAGCGAACCGAAAAAGGTGGTTGGGAGATCGCGGGTGTGAGCAAACAGGTTCGAGATCTCTTTTCCAATCGAACCAAGGAAATCGAAAAAGCCAAGCGAGGACATGACTTAACCACCAAGCAGGAGGCGGAGTTGGGGAAACGTACTCGTCGTAAAAAAAGCGACGCTGAACAGATGACTTCTTTAGAACTCAAAAGCGAATGGTTGGATCGTATCGGTCAAAATGAGCGATTACACCTACACGAGATCTTTCTGCGCGCTCGTAACCGCCGGGTGACGGCTTCGCCGCGACATTCAAAGGAAGCCGTCGAGAATGCAACTGACTTTGCATTGAAGCACGTCTTCGAGAGAAAGTCGGTAGAGTCAGAACGCGGCGTGATCGCCGAAGCGATTAAATCAGGATTAGGTGAGGCTCGGCACGACGCCATCGAAAGCGCGGTCTACTCCCGAAAAATGATACGTTATGATGATACGGGGCGCACTTGGTGCACAACTGATGAAGTGCTCGACGAAGAGCGCTTATTTATCGATTATTCTAAAAATGGACGATTCGCCCACAAGGCCTTCAATGCCGATCCGAAGGGGGCGGACACGGCGCACCTTTCTGATCAGCAGATCATCGCCATGCGTCAAATTCTCAGTTCCAGAAATCGGGTGACGGCGTTACGTGGTCGTGCAGGCACGGGCAAAACGACCATGATGACTGCCACGATCAAAGCGCTCCACGCTGCCGGACACAGAGTTAAAACGTTCGCCCCGACGAGTGATGCCGCGAAGAACACTCTGCGGAAGGAAGGATTCAAGGACGCTGACACCGTTCAACGCCTTTTGGTCGATCCCAAAATGCAACAAAATCTTCACGGATCGATCCTCTGGATAGACGAAGCGGGGCTTCTATCTGCCAAGCAGATGGCCAGACTCGCGGAGCTGTCACAAGCTCACGACTGCCGTCTCATACTGTCTGGTGACACCTCCCAGCACAACTCCGTCGAGCGAGGCGATGCCCTCCGCATCTTAGAGCGATATGGTGGCCTCAAGCCAGCAGAACTTGACTGTATCTATCGCCAACAGGATCCGATCTACCGTGAAGCAGTCCGGCTAATTTCGGATGGACAAGTTGATCGAGCCTTTGATCAACTGGAGGGCGTCAATGCAATCAAGGAGATACGCTGGCATGAACGTTACCAACGCTTAGCGTTAGACTATATCTTGAGCATCAAGGAATTGAACGACAAAAATCAGCCGCGTACGACGCTCTGCGTCTCTCCAACACACGAAGAAGCAGCATATGTGACGACAGCGATCCGCGGTCTACTAAAAGCTCACGGAGAGTTGAAGGGTGACGTGAGTGAGCGCCAGGTTCTGCGATCAGTAAACTGGACAGTTGCGCAGCGTGGCGAGGAATCTCGTTACAAGGTATTCGCGAAGGAACTGGATGACTATTACATCCAGCTCAATCAGAAGGCTGGAAACCTTCCGAAAGATTTTAGGGCTAAAATCTATACCGGACATGACGGAGAACTCTGGCTTCGGGACGACAAAGGCGATACGCATACCTTAAACTTGAAACAGCACGCCGATAAATTCGATGTTTTCAAACTGGATATGGTAGAGCTTATGCTCGGTGATCGCGTACGCATCACGCGAAATTCTAAATCGGTTGAAGGCAATCCGCTCCATAACGGAACCCTCCACACCGTCGAAAGCATCGACGCCGCGGGGCGCGTGAGTTTCGGCGAGGGTATGACACTGCCAAACGATGCTGTCCATTTCGCTCATGGATACTGCACGACGTCACATGCCTCGCAGGGGAAGACAGTCGATAACGTTTTTATCGCGCAGTCGTCGGGCAGTTTTGTTGCGTCTTCTTTGCAACAGTTTTATGTGTCGGCTAGTCGCGGACGTCGTCGTATCCGCATTTACACAGACGATAAGGACGCACTCCGCAACGCCGTAAAACACGCCCGTATTCGCAAATCGGCCAGCGACTATTGGCACAATCCGAAATTAGCTTTGGCAAGTCGAAAGCCTTCGCTGCTCAGGCGTGTCGTCGCGACGGTCAAAGCTTGGCCTGGCAAAGTGTTGCCAATATCGGTGAAACCGACGACAGTCGAAACACCATCGATCGCAAGCAGTCTGTCCCAGTCACCTGAAGCCTGACTGTTACCTACTAAATTCAAATCCGACACTTTATGGAAACTTCCGAATCAAACGAGCCTACAGCTCAGGACGAAAAAGCCCCACAACGCGAACACCACGAAACTGGAAATCCCCCCATGCTAGTGCTCAAACTAGAAAGTGATAAAGTCCGGGCATTCGCCTATGCCTTCCTCTTGCATTGCGAGTTTTCTAGCCACAATGGGGAAGATCTCATCAAACTAGACTACGGATTCTGCCAGATTGAAATGGCGGGGCGTAAGCTGGGTGGATACTTTAAGTGGATTTGCCTGCATGAATTGAAGTACTTACCGGTTTCCGAGCCCGCTGAGATCGAGAAACACGGCCAAGGTGCACGAACGATCCGCGTTATCGATGAGGTGGAAGCGTAAAAAAATGCGCAGGGAATCATTCCCTGCGCACTCTTGTTCGTGTCCAACAATCGCTACGAATTAACTTGGCGGTATACCTCTTCCAATAGTGTACGAAGTTGAATGAGCTTTTTATGCAGCTCTAAATGCTCCGTCGAATTTCCAGTGTCTTCGACAAGTGCAGCGGCGACTGATCGTGCCTCGTTCAGTTCCTTCCTTGCCTGTCTAGGGAGCACCTCTTTAGTTTTCAATACTGCCTGATTACTCTCCGAGTCATTGCCAGCGTTCTCGCCGAGGCTCAATCCATCAATTGGTTCGCCGATTTTGACATCACTCTTTGGTTCGTTGTCTTCTTCTGTATGGCGAGACTTCTGCTTAGGAGTTGCTTTTAGCAGGCCACGCGCGGTCATCTCTTTTTTCAGGAGTTTCCCTGTCACCTTTGCTTCAGCTGCCAAAACTGTGCGAAAGATGTCGCAGGCCAATTCACCGTCAGCTTTAAAGCGTGCCTCGTCGTCGCGCACACCCCGCAGAAGAATCGTCGCATGATACACGTTGACCTTCACTTCAGCTTTCCCGAATTCCTCCAAAAGCATCCGGAGCACTGTGCTAATTGCGATCTGGTGAGATACCTGATCTGCACTGTAGCCCATGTGTTTGTAGAACTCTGCGAAAGATTTGAACTTAGGCCTCTTTGAGTAGCGCCAGAGGCCGAAACGACGGACTCGGCTGAACCAGAGACCCAATTGGGCGTAATTCTCGACTGCTGCTTTGATCCTAGCCTTCGATTCCTTTAGCATCCGGGCAGGATCGCTAGGAGGTTTCTCGCAGAATTTGGGCGGCAGATCCAACCACTGGCTGGAATCGGCTTTCTTATTTTCATCACTCATGTTGTGTTACTTAGTTTGGTTTTCTCTTTCACCGGCTTAGAAGACCACCGGTTGTCTGGACGGAATGTGCCCTGACATTAGAAAGCCTAACGAAGGAATTTTTTTCTGTTTGGTGATCCTTGGTATGCTGAATACCAAATTTTCAAAAAAAATCCTCCCGAGTAACTCTCAGCCTGCATATAACTCACTGAAATCATTGAAAATTTTCAATGCCTCGAAGCCATTTCCGAAATGTGGGTAGGGCACCTCCAGGGGATGTCACGCATACCTCAGGCCATAAAATCCACTGCATCAACTAGTCCCTTTAGACTAGTCTTTCGGTATGCACCCTAATGATGAAAATTAGCTATGCTTTAATGTGTGCTAATCACACGATTAGCCCAGCAGTTGAAGATGAGTCGAAACGCCTAGAACGTCGATTAGTCTAACCTATTAAAAATGCTTCCTGCTTAGAAGTTCGCGAACAGTTTCTTGTTCGATGACTTTTTTATACTTATGGATGATATGCATCAGCTCTTTGCCTTCACTCCAATTGGGTATGTATCTGCGTGTTCGGTCGAGCTGCTTGTAGTAGAGCTCTTCACTTCCGTGAGATCGAATCATGCTGCCTAGCATATTCAGTTCAGGCATAAGGAAACGGGCACTAGGTATGTGATGCACTGTGTTTGTTTCGAAGATTTGCATTCCGCAAAGGTCGAAATCACCGAAATGCCATACTCGGGCGATACCGGTATTTTTAATGACTCTCCCGATGCGCTCCAATCCGTCATCCCTCGATAAGACTATGGCTGACGATGGGCTTTGGCACAACTGTTCAAACATCGGATATGTGAGCATATCAAAATCTTCAATATTCTCACATATTATAGCGCAATTAATGTTAGTGAGGGTATCCACATCTCCACAGTCCACGTTAAGGCACGCATATTGTAGTGTGGGAATTTCCAGTGTCCCCTTACTTAGTGAGACGCAAGGATTACCAGTTGGCGCACACGCACGCATGGATGTCGACTGCCGCTTGCGTCCAGCAGATAGCGACTTTGTCGTACCCCCAACTAATGCAATGGCTCCCTTGCTGATCTCGGTATCGAATGCATCAAGTGCGCCTTCCAAGTCTCGGATGTCAAAGAGTGTCCTGAGTGCCGCACGGAGATAATAGGGCTTGCAGGTTAGCGTATTTCCTGCGCCAACGCGTTTGCTCTCAATTGCGTTGCCTGACATCAACTGGTCTAGGGGAAGAGTGCTGGGCACTGATGACTGAGGTATCCCTGAAGGCGTGTCAATCAGACGCTTGTAGAACTTCAAATGCGCTTTGCTAACCTTATTCATCTAATTCTGACTGTCACCTCATAAACGGGTGTGACTCTTGCGCGTTGAGTCTTCTCATTTCTGTCTATGATGAAAGTTCGTTCGAAATCGCCAGGTTTGCTGTGGGTGTTGGGTTGAGCTGTCGCTAAGTAAATGCCCAGCTTTCGACAGTAGTTCAGTAGCTCGGTGACGTACCCGGCATAAATCTTGCCAATTTCGTCGATTGTGCAGTGCAAGTGTAACTCATCGGCATTCTTATAAACGGCCTTCTTGAAATGTGAAAGGATGCCAGAATAGATGATGAATTTGGCTAGTGCACCAGTTCCCTCTGAACCAACTCCTTGAACCAAGGGTTTCCAGCCATGAGGGATACCGTTTTCGGTGATGCGTATTACAAAATCAACCAAGTCGCCGAGTCGGATGCGCTCAATGTTGTGGTCGTTAACCTCATTGCTGATGGCTTCCACCTGATCCATCAGACTCACTATTTCCGACTGACTTGGTTTCTGAGCAAATAGATCACTCTGAACAGTATCCAAGTCAATTCTAGTTGGATCCAACTTTTCGAGACAAACTTTCAGGGTGTCGCGCAGAGCTCCCGTTCGAGTTTTCGACGATTGAAGATCAAATTCGATGCTGTTGATCGAGGCGACAAAGATACCGTCACTAGCAATTGATTTTTGGATGGCAGTAAGTATGCGCGACAATCGGGTTTTGCTGTCCTCAAGCTGCTGGTATTCGCGGGAGAGGTTTCTCATTGTGAGACGAAATGCTTCCAGTACTTGCTTCCGTTCCTTATCGAGCGAATCCGTACTCAACATCACAGACAGCTTGTAATCGATGAATTCTCGAATGCTCTCATCGGCTTCAAAGCTACTTGGAAAACTGAAGCGATTACCATGACCAAATCGGCTAACAAGGTAGTCTACATTGCTCTTTATTCCGCAATCATGGATTTGACTAGTTCGAGTATCCGGCTTCCCGCCCCACAGGTCACGCATGCGGTTGTTGGTTTGCTGGTATTGGGTCAGAAGCTTTTGAATGTCACCGGGAGCGTAATTGAAAACGCTTGTTTCAGTTGTAACAGCAACATTTTCACCAGCGGAAAAATCCCACCCTTTAAACGCTTGAATATCTTCGTGGGACTTTTCATACCGTTCTCGGTGGCCTTTCAGCTTATCGTTAATCTCGATTTCCTGTCTCTGCCAATTTTTCGCTTCAGATTCTAACTGAGCTTCAAGTGCTTTCTTTTCGGATTCGTTTTTCTGAAGACTCGCAATCGTTTGTGGTAGTTTTTCTACTGTAGAAAGGCTGTGCTTTCGATAGGCAATTAATTCTTGAGAGTCACTCTGAGCGGCATCTAATTTGCTTATGGCGTCATCGACCAATTCTTTAAGCCGATCAATCTCATCTGGTTTATTAGATCCTGCCTTAAGTTCATCGGTTTTTTCCCGATTCAGGTCGACAAGTGCTTCTTTGAGGCGTTTGTCAGTGCAACTGATATCACTGTCACGTTTGTCTGCCGAAGCTCTTTGTTTCCTGCGTGTTGATTCAATCTGAAGGTTATACTGTTCTTGCAGTGCTTTTTCTTGGGCTGCACAACTGGTGTTGAATTCCTTGCGCTCTTGCTCGGCCTTTATGAGAGCTTGGTTGGCACTTCGATATTCGGTTTCTAGACTCTTGAGTTTCGATTCGAACTCTTGCTTTTGGGACCTCAATTCGTAGTCGAGGGTTTCCTGGCAAATTTCTATCTCAGAGAGAATACGACGAGACTCACTGCGCACATGGTTGGCATATTCCTGATGGTCTCTGAGTTCCTGCTGATAGAATGCTTCTAACTCATCCAAGTCCTCGTGCTTCTTGCCGTTCTCAATGGAAATTTTTTCCAATAGAGCATCGCGCTCTAATTTGAGTTTCGAAAACTCTTGTTTAGCCGATTCCAGATTTAATTCAGCCGGTTTTGGCAGAGATTCGGTGTCAATGTGTAGCCCTAACAGTGCGGTTCTTGGGCTTGTTTCAGCTGATTTGAGTATGCTGTCCGAGCGCTGGAGTAACACCGTCTCGTTGACGACCGAACGAAACACGTCTGGATGAATAGCTTCGATATCAATAGTTTCAAGAAGGGATCCATTATAGCGCTCAATGATTGGTTGCAATTTCTCTATGGCAGCCTGCTGGTTTTCGACCTCTCGCTCCCACTGTAGTATTCTGGTGTCATACTTTTTCCCTATCTGTAGCAATGTGGAGTCCCTCTGACTGCCTATTGCCTTGTGCTTCTCTAACAAACTCTTGCTCTCAGTCTCATTTGTGGCGCTTGTATTTCTCAGTTTAGTCAGCTGGATTTGCTGTTCCTTGATCACCTCTCCTCTGAAATCATCCAGCCGGAGGCTAGATTTAACTTGTTTCAAGCGTACTTCATCACGGTGGAGTTCAGTTACGTCTTCGTTTAATTTGCTCCGTTTTGAATCAAATGATTCGCGCAGTTCGGTGAGCTTTACACTGGATTCATGTTGAAAAAATCCGATTTGCTCGGTGCATGATACCGCCACCAATTGATAAGTCTCTCTCGCTTTGTTTCGTAGTTTATCATAACTGGCACGTACCTTCTCTTCCAAGACCTGATATTTTTCTTGAATGTCTTCGTAGTGCTTGGATCGTGCCTTGAGCTTCGCCTCATACACTTCAAACTTCTGTTTCAGGTTTGGTATGTCCCTCTCGCTCTGCTCCCAAGCCTTCAGTTTAGCCTCCGGGTATTTCTGTTGAATTTCCCGAATCGCATTAATGGTTTCGTTTAGCGAACCTTCCAAGCGGGTGCATTCTTCGATTTTACCATTAATCACTTCTAAAGCATTTTGATAAAGGCCCTTCGCTCTAGATAAATCAGCTTCTAGGGTTCGAATTGAAACGGATTCCATATTCAAGCAATGTTCGGCCCTAGGTAGACACTGATGGACTCGATTGATGATATTACTCAAATCTGCCCTATGGTCTTTGTATTCAGCGTAATCGTTGCAGATACACCGAATCCGTTCGAGTTGAGCTTCTAAGACCATCAACTCGTTCCGGTCCCTGTTGAACTGCTTCATTTCCTTGCCGGTCTGACGCAAGTCGATGGATGCTTCCTCCTCTCCGAGCGAAGCAATCAATGCATCTTTCAAAGTTTCAGTCTTTGAGTTTTCGGCACGGAAAATGGCAGAAAGTATCTTCGGGATCGTGCGGATGTGTTTCTCTGCATTAGCCTTTGGAAAGGCATAGACGAAACGCTTGAAGCGCTCATGATAGTCAACGCCGTAAATTACACTCCGGTATGCTTCGTAGGTACTCACCGATTCAGATTTGATCCCAGCTACCTGTAGGTTACCAATCAGTTCACGCTCGTTACAGATGTGACCATTTGCGTTCTCGAAAAGCGTTTTATCAAAGGGTGCATCGATGAAGATGAAGCGGGGAGCACCCGAGCGTCGGTTGACGGCGATGTGGTAAAGGTCCCGCACACCATCGGTAAATTGTCCCCGGCAAATTTCATATACAATGAAGGATCGCTCACCATTAAAATAGAATTCATTGAAACTGTGCTTGGAACTCTCAATCGCGTGGTCACGCCGTTCTCCTGAGGGATTGTAAAAATACAGTGGGACACGTAGATTCGTGGTTTTTCCATTACCGTTGTGCCCAATGAATTGACAGTGTCCGTCCACATTGCACTTGGAATAGCGGAATGCTGCGACGTTGATCAGATGGTATCCGACAATTCCTTTCATATTAGTCCTTGAAGTTGAGCATTAGGATAATGCTGCGCAGATAATTGATAGAGGATAGCACAACGAAAGAGCGGTCGTATGTCGAACTGTTCAGGATGAATCCGATCTTCTCAAATTTTCTAATGATCGACTCCATCTGATCACTTATGCTGTAACTCGTGGACGGCTTTTGGGTTAGGCGAGTCAGACGTTCGGCCAGATCGCCGTTTTGCGTGAATCGGGACTCCAAATCCGAGGCTTTGAAAACCTTTCCTGCTTCAAAGCCATCGAGGGCGTCAGAGAGCAAGCCGTAGACTTGAATTAGATTCAAGTTGCGATCCATTTTGTCCTGAGTGGCACTAGTGGTTTCTTCCCCTGACATGTAAAAATAGCCATCGCCTGCGTGAACTTCAAAACCTAGGGGATTGAGGTAGTCATTGAAGTTATCCAGATTTCGGCTTAAAGTCCAAAACTGGTCGGTTTCAGTTTGAGATCCATTGTCAGATAGAAACAGGCGCTCTCCGCGCACCAATGCATGAAAGATCTCTTTGAGTTTTGGTGGAATACTTGCTGTTTCGTTCATGTTCGGGAAATAATTGGAAGATCGACTTCGGAGCGGGGTGAAGCTCCATCAATACGCTCGGCATGAAGTTGCAAATATCTGAGCTGCACATATTCCTTCTGCCTCTCGCCTAGTTCCTGCAAGACATAGAGTCCGTCTGATTCTTTGGAAGTCGCAATCATGCAGAAACTCTCCAAGATACGCTCAAACAGATGTTCGTCCTTCGGAAAATTATTCGGAGCTTCCAGAAGGAAGGACAATAAATCACGCCCATCGTGATGATTCTGAAAGGTCTGAATCATGTCTGGTATGTCCGGTAGATATATCTCGGTGCCGATATCTTCGTCGTCTTCCATCGTTGGATGCTCGTCTTCACGATTTTCCGCCATACCCATTCGTTCGGCTCGTAGAAAAAGACGACTTTGAAGGACGGCATCGCCATTTAGATCAGCGGGCAAAGTGGTGCGTATCGGTTCGGCGCGCTGCAGATGAGCCAACGCTCCCGATTCGAGAATCTCGACCAGATTGGAGCGACTCTGAAATTCCTGGCGATCAATCAACTCACATATCTGGGACAGCTTGCTTAAGTGATCCCGGTCTTCCTTTGCCCTGTGGATGTAACTTGAAATATCGTAGGCCAAAGTCGCGGCGGCCTTACCTGCTATATGAATCTGCCGCCCCAGTTGCTTGCGTGTAATCAAGAGGCTCTCATTACTCGACGCCCGCATTGTTGCCTGATCCTGAAACATCCGCTGGCACTTCTCTAAGTCCTCGACGAAAGTTTTCGATTTCTGTTGGTAGATGTCGAGTTGTTCGAGCTTGAGTTGCAATGAGGTTTCAAAGCGGAATTCGTTGTCCAGTAAGCGGCGGAGATCCCGCTGCGTATTCCGCAAGTCAGCGATCAGTTGCTTAGACAAGCGCTTTATTCGGAGTGCAAGCGTGGCACGGTCTCGGCCAGTTGAGCAGGTCTCGTAAAGATTATAGAAACGTTGGATGTCGACGTTGATTTCACCAATGCGCCCAGTCATGACAAAATCTGATACGCCTAAGGTGCGCTCCAAAAACTCCACAAGGTCCCGGTTCAATGCGATGGTTCCGTCCTCAATCTCAATCAAATCTAGCGCGCGCATAAATTCGACTGCTTCAGCTGAGACCTGTGGGTTCTCGCGCAGCCTTGAAAGGCGATAGTCTTCATTCCGAGCATCGAACAGCACCGATATTACGCTACGATAGCGGTGGTCAAAAAGGCTTAGAGCTCGACTGTAAGAGGAGTTTTCCATTCTTCAGTGCTTAGTCTACAGTTGGCCCTTTTGGCGGCAAGTGATTTTGATATATTCGGAGTTATTAGGTTTAGCTTGGTAGGGATAAGTAATGATTTGTAGATTAACGGTATGGCTCGCTGTAGCACATCCAGATTAGTCAAAACGATGGTCCGCAAAATAGAGCGCGTATCCAAACGAGAGGTTATCAATCTTGGTCAGGTAGTAACTCCAGCATCGGTATATTGTATGGCACCCCCGATTGACTGATTCAGCGAGCAAGAGAGTTCATTTGCGGAATCCGCTACGACCGACATTTCTTTCTAAGCTTGGATGGCGTTTTCCCGCCGAAGTTTCGGTTGGATATTTAATCTACCGGTTGCTGTTCTCGTAACGGGGAAACTAAGTAATCCCTCATCCGGAATGCAGCAGATGAGCCATTGTCTACCATGGCATTTAGGATAAAAATTACGTCTTCCTGAAGTGAGGCATCTCGACGGATCATGGCTCCTTTGCCGTATACAAGTGGCGTAAGCAATTTGACCAAATTGTATTGGCAATCTTCAGGTTGAATTGCCTCGTGGGGATTATCCTTGCGCAATGAATCGGCTAGCCAGTGAAGCGCATTCGGAAGCATGAAATTCCCAACTCCGGAAAGTAATCGGATGAACAAGCCACATGCGTTCGATCTACTTCCTACCAGACACACGAGACTTTTTATCTGCTTTTCTCGACCATGAAGCGGCGTCCATTCCAAGGCATCTTGTTTCCATGAGACGTCTAAAAACAAAGCCGAAAGTAGCACTTCAGATACATACAGCTGCTGGTGATTGTCGGCATTTACCTTACTTGAAAGTTGCTCAAACAAGCTCTGCCAAATCGCCCAAAATGAGTCGCCCTCCCTGAGTCGATCCTCGCTGGAAATCATATCCTTAAAGAAATCGGCAATTTCAGAAGTGATATCCTCGAATGCTTCAAGGCAGGGAAGAAAAATTTCCAAAGCAATCTTAGCGCTACTGCCCACAATAAAACCAGCGGCAATTCTGCGTATAACCTGCTCTTCTTCATAATTGATCTTATTCTCGCGTCCTCGGCGGCTACCTTCACCAGCCTGCCACAAAGTGACCAATGAAGCCACAGCGGACTTGACTAGAGCGTTGAAGGTTTCGTCTCGTGGCGCACTTGAAGCGATCATGAGGGCATGTGAAAAAGTGGTTGCACATACATTTTCCAACGAGAGCGTCACATCATCGAAGTCAATTTTTTCATCATAAATCAAGCGACGAAGCTCGACAACGTCGTTAAAAATGAACGCTTCAAAATCCCCGCGTTCTTGATAGTTCAGCTCTCGCCATACTTCCAGTTTTGTGGAACGAAGCTGGGCAAAATGTAACACTCCAAACAAACAAGATTCGGCAAACTTCCGATCTGCTCCCCATAAAAAATCCCGGATCGATTTTGCAGCACGCACTCTAACCTCTTTCGAAAAATGTGTGATAGCAGTTGCCACTGCGCGTTTAACTCGGGAAATATCCAACTCTGTTGAAGTATCGACAAGGCATGGAAGAACCTGTGCAGCTGCCACGTGGCCAGACATGCCCAAGCTCGCAACGCTTGAAAATATACCACCTCCCCGGGGTTCCTCCTCAAGAAGGCAACAGAGTATATCCAAGCATTTTGATACATCGTCTGTTGGCATGCCTTCAAGATGGTCTCGAAGGCAAACCGCTGCGACATACGCGGAGCCTCCGGCATACGGATCGCTAATTAGCTCTACATCGTCCTTAATTGAGCTAGGCTGGGTTTCCAATGCCAGTGCTAACATTTCCCTCCAACGGTTCGTGTCATATTTCTCCGACTGTGGGTTCTCCAATAATGCCATGCCCCACATGAGCAGCTCGGCTTCAGCCGCCTTTTTCTCAATTTCCGGCAGCTTTTTTGCCCGCATTGCTTTCAGCGCCGGTCCAGGATCTCCTGCGGCAAACATTGTTTCACCATTTTCCAACTGTTTAATGGGAACAAAATTCCTAATATCCATTCGATGGAGCCGCAATTGCCACGTCTCAAGACTATCGGTTAGAGACTCATCATTTCCTTTAGCTCGATCCAATAAGCCGGATACCTCAGTTTTATAATTATCAATTGTTTTCCAGACTTCCTCTTTCAGCTCTCCACCTTGCAATGTGACTGCCAGCGACTCAAGGTTTAGCGTACGATGTGCCAGCTTTCTGCTCTCTTTTCGTTCATTATAATGGATCTTTTGAATTGGCCTAAGCAAATGGTCACCAATGTCGCCAGTCTGGTCATGCATGTAGCGCCTCTGATCCATTTGGAAGAATTCGGGATTCTGAAGAATCACTGCACCAGTTCGTCCGACTCGATGTGGATAAGCCATTGCAACACTTGCAATCACCGCAGTCGTTGCTATGCTATTGCTGCGTAGAATCAGGCTTTGAGACAGTTCCTCAAGGCTTTCTCCGAGCTTTGCTTTCGCCAATAAGAAGTGTTCAAGGGCGGCCAATGCACTTTCAAGGAGATTTGGCCCCGGCATACCTCCCCGGTATAATAACCACAGTCTTGGATGGCAGAATTGCTCGACCTCATTGCCGGAATCAAAGACCAGCGTAATCATTCCAGTGTCATCTTCTTCGTCACGATCTAACCAGCTTTTTGTGTAGAACAGTGTGCAGTGGTTGACGAGATCTAGAATGAGATCTATTCCTTCGTCGGGTTTGCCTGATGAAAGCAATGCTCCGAACGGACCTTGGAGTCTGCTGGGGGGGTAAAAACGCATGAGTTCGTTTTCAAGACCGAAGGCTATGTCTATGTCACTGCTCCGCCGAATTCTAAGCTCTGGACTCGGTTTGCGATCTAATTCCCAAATTTTTCGACAGAAGGAGGCTATCTCGGAGGTGAAAGAGTGGCAGGCTACAGTGCCGCCGGGAAAACCGAATAACTCAGCTTTTATCGCTTCAATGGCAGGCGAACGACCGTCATCGGCAGAAATATTGGTAAGGAAATTTCGAAATGCTTCGGTATCAGCATACGGGATCGTGAAAATCACTTTAGCTAAACGCTCCAAGAGCTTCCGGTTGCCTCGCTCAACTGAGTGAATGTCCCACATACGAAGCGCCAGTCGAAAAGCCTCCTGGTATCCTAGAGGCTTGGGGTTTCTGAAACCGATTCCCGATTTGTAGTCTTCAAGGAAACCAATCAGCAACAAACGAAGGCTAGGGGCAACTCGATCCATATTATGATGTATGAAGCCGACCAGCGCACCCCAGCTGGGGCCGTCTGGGACAAGATATAGGTCGCCAAGCGACTTCGCTAGAACTTCCTCGTTCAGAATTAGATACGGGTTTGGTTTCTTGCACGCCGTGCGAAGCAGATGCAGCATTCTTCGAAGGAGTCTGCAATCTTCGCGCAATATATAATCAGAATAATCGTCAAGAAAACAAAGAGACTCCTCTGAAGACAGTATCGAAACGATAACTTCGTCCTTCCAATACTGCTCGACCCCATCATTTGATATGATACTGGAAAGGTGCTCACGAATGCGCTCAATATTGCCTTCAAGCAATGTTTCATTAAGCCAGTTCCGGTATGCACGGCGAATGGGCAACTCATATCCCAAATACTTAAAGAAAGTTACTACGTCCTTGCCGTGTCTTTCGAATTCTTGACCCACCCACATGATAAGGGCCCAATCCTCCCAGACGTCATGGGATGGAGCGAAGTGGCCGGAGACTTCACTTTCAATCAATAGATCGTCAGCAATAAGTTGTTGCACTGCAGCCTCTCCATTTTCAGGGCTGGCGACAAAGGATTTCATTGTCCGAGCTCTATTGATCGCGATCTCGCGAAAAACCCGTTCACGGGAGAGGTGTATTCCTCCCCTGCGAAAACTCTCTTTAGCAACAACCTGCTTCCAGAGTATTTCACGAAGGCTGCTGCGATTTATTCGAGTGTCTTCGGTGACTGCCCAGTTGATAGAACATGCAGCATCCAGATACCATGGATTCCGAAGCAGTTCTAGTGCATCTTGATCCAAGGCGGAATTCTTGAGTATAGGAAAGTGCTCTAAAACTTCATCCCGCTCTACGTCAGCAAGTAACGGGATGCTAAAAGTCTGGATGTTTCCGGCTTTCCGGAGGAATGTTTCTACAACAAGTACTGCAGCATGTGATCTTGTGGTGATCACGACATGCCAAGTCGGATCGGCTACTACCTCCTCTAGGAGCATGTAGAATGCGTCGTTCTCGGGCGATTCCAATAAATGCTCGGCACTCTCGATGATGAGAAATTTCCTTGGGTGCAGTGCAAATGCGGCGGAAACCCTAGATAACGGCTCGTTAATCCGCATTTTCCCGAGTGCTTCGTCTATGTGGGTGCACGCAAACTCTCTCGCCTGAAATACAAAACAAGGGCAATATGAATTAGACTGATCCAATGCCATGAAGGTTGCGGCTGATTTTCCGGTTCCCGCAGGCCCGGATACCACAGTCACCGGATGCTTCTCCAGTGCGTCTGCTAAGTTTCGGATCAAATCCCTTCGTTCGACCTGAATTTGCTCCTCTTTGCCAATATGCTTCTGCACTCGTGCTAAGTGCCTCTTAGAATGCTCGATTAAGCGAGAAATGACACCGGACTCATAATGATGCGCTAGTGTGGCACAAAAATCATGCCATTCGACTGGTAGCGATTCCCATGTTATATTTCCAGCTCTGGGATTCTTATCGGCAACCCACTTAAAAACTCGGTTCCAGAGAGATTCCCCCGTTTCACTGGTTTCCCGTTTCAATCCCAGTGAGAGCATCGTTTTGAAGCAGGCTTCATTTTGGCTTGCGATTTGGTCAAAATCAAAACGAACCCAATGGAAGCTATGAAGGTAGCGCCAGACAACCTCATCACTCAAGTTCGAGTCCCCCGAAACCTCCTTTAGAGCAGAAAAGAATAGATCATAATACGCTTTTGCCTCTTTCGAAATGACTCCATCAGCACGAAGCCGTATGTCAAAGTCCGCTGGATTAAGTGACGCGCGAACACTCTCCAGAAGATGAACGACATGAAGACTCTTGGTAGAACCCGTTGCGGTAGCTAGAACGATTGCATCCTGATCGGTTGTAAAAGTTTTCGGATCCGAGAAGTCCGACCAAGTTTCGCGAATAACCTTCTGAAAAACAGAATCTTTTTCCGTGAATGCAATTTTGTGCTTAATTGTCCACAATTGCCTCCTCCTGCCGCCTGTTAGATCTTCAGCAACGACTAGAACATCATCAGTGGCATAGCCTTTCAGTTCGGACTGAAACTGTAATTCGCAGATTGTAGCACGATCAAAGAAGGGCAAATGTGCACGCACCAGCAAAGAAGCCAGCAAGCCGCTTTGAACCTTCATTTCGAACACCGAGCCCAAACCTCCGGTCGACATGGGGCTTGAAAGCAATTTATCGGGAGATGGCTCTGGTTCTTTATTCTGTGACGGCATACTTCAGCCAACCCTAGGGGAAGAAAACACCTACATAAAGTGGAAAACATGTGCTTACTCTCTTTCGTGTAAATGAAGGGAATAATCCCATTTGAACCAATTGACCCATTTCGCGCAGGCAAATTTCTCAGCTCTTAGACTGGGAAATGACTCAATTCAGCCCATGTGCTGTCTGAATTGGCTCAATTGTTTCGTTTGTGAGAGTGGAAGCCATTCGCGAAGGAGCCGCTCTGGGTAGTGTTTTCGGGCCTGTTTTGGGCTGAGCTTCAGAATGGCTTCCTGAATCTCCGGGTGCAGTTTGGCGAAGCGCAGGATTTGCCGGACTCGAATGGCTGATAGTCCCACAGCTTCTGCCACGTCAGACGGCTGTATATGCGGGTTGGCGGTCATCTGAGCCTTCCATATCAGCGCGGTTTCGAGGACGTGTTTTCTCCGAAGGACTTTGAACCTAATTGCTCTTCTGGACCTGCGAATAAGGGCATCACCCAGCTTGAAAGGATTGACAACCATTGCGCCATCAGACCAATCTTGGTGCACAACTCCGACGATGAGGAATTGAGTCATCCGAGTTCGTATCCGAGTCCCTCTCTCTCCGCCATTTAAGGCGAAGCCGTAAAATTGCGGTAAGAAGGATGAGATGAGAACCATCGGGTTCGACGGAGCGCAGCGAAGATGGGACGCCACAGGCGGTCTCGAAGAGATTTTGCGCAGCAACACCAATCCCTCCTTCTCCGCCATTTAAGGCGAAGCCGTAAAATTGCGGTAAGAAGGATGAGATGAGAACCATCGGGTTCGACGGAGCGAAGCGGAGATGGGACGCCACAGGCGGTCTCGAAGAGAGGTTGCGCAGCAAAACCAATCCCTCCTTTTCCGCCATTTGACGCAGTCAAAGTAAACACTCGTGTCGCGGGTCAGGGATGAAAGCCTCTATTCGGCAGCAGAGAATTTAACTAACGTTAATTTAATTAAATAAATTAACTATTGTTGACATCGATATTTTTTGTCAGCAAAGTCTCTATTCGATGTCCGCATCCGCACTACTAAAAGTTGAGGTAGCTCCACCAGAAACCTGGGTCGAGCGTTATAGTGATTATTTATATGGCTATGCGATGTCTCGGTTGCATGACCCAGAACTGGCCGCCGACTGCGTGCAAGAAACTTTCATGGCCGGAATCAAAGCCCTCGATCGATTTGACGGCAGCCGCGATATCAAGTTCTGGTTGCGTGGGATCATGAGTCATAAAATCGTCGATGAGATCCGGAAATTGGTCAAAGAAAAGAAGGTCGACATCGATACCGACGACGAAACCCTACTCGAAAGTTTCTGGTATCAATATAGTGTTTCTGCCACGTCTAACGCCTCCTCATGGCAATTCAACCCGCGTAAAAACTGCGATAACCATGAATTTTGGGAGATTTTTGACGAGTGTATTCAGCAAGTAAAGAACCCAGCACACGACGTCTTTATTCTACGCGTGTTAGAAGATAAAAGTGCAGACGAAGTTTGCCGCATCATGAATATTACTCCGAATTACTTATGGGTACTGTTACATCGGGCGCGCTTACAACTAAAAGTGTCATTCGAAGCTAAGTGGACAGGCAAAGACGCCAAGTAGCTCCCACGTTGCCCTTTCACGAAATCTGTGCTTGCACGCCGAGCGCGCTGCCTGAGGGACTCCGCTCATCCGCAGGAAATAACGTGTCGACCCAGGCGCCAAGACCGAGTTCCGTACCATCTCTGGGTTCGTCCTTCGCCGCCAGCAATCGGCCACACTTAACCCACAAACCAATCAAGCCTGTGACCAAAATAAAACGGCGCCGCGACACATACATAACAGCTAACCTGCCAAATCTCCGACTCCTGACGAGCCTTCATCCACATACGCTTTGAACTTCCCCGTTCTGAGTTGCGAATGATCTAACTCATGTTTTGATTCTTTGCTCAGTACTGTTATCTCATTATGCTAGCTCGGCTGAATCTACGCCATTTTTTATCAAAATTAACCTCTCCGCATTGATCCAGTGTTTTCTTTTGGTCATGTCGCCTTCGGCTCAGAACAACTTTTTATAAAAATGCCCACCTACGTTTATCAAGAAATCCTCCCCGACGGCAGCGACGGCGAAGCCTTTGAATACATCCAAAGCATGTCCGAAGAGGCGATCAAGCTACACCCGAAGACCGGCAACCCGGTGCGCAAAGTCTTCCACGCGCCCAATGTCTCAAGTAAATACACCGAAGGTAGCACCAAGAATAAATTGAGCGACGAGAACGTCGAGAAGCACGGCTTCACCCGTTACGAGAAGGACAAAGTCACTGGCCGCTACAACAAGACCGCCGGCAAAGACAAACGCGCGCCCGACGTAGTCGACGCCAACCAACTCAAAAAAATGCAGCAAAAAGGCATCTTGTAGACGGCAGCAGAAAATAACCCCTGCAATGCTCCAAATTAAAACATCCAGCGCATCAGACCTGGATTCAATTGAATTGAGTCGAGCTTTGCTTCGCAACGGAGTTCACCGTCTAACTTGAGCGTATAGGCGAATGGTAATTCACCTTCTCCTTGCTGACGGTAATCCGACAACTGCAGCGACAACTGTTGCCGTTCCCCGTCATGCTCGAAATAAATAAAACGGACGCGCTCTAAGCCTGTCTCCGTATCCAACAAATGGATGATCGAGTCCTGAGCGGATATTCGACTCTGAATCGTCCAGTAGATTTGGCCCTCAAAGGTCTGATCCTCTTCCCGCGTATAAGCTAGCACATCTGGCAACTGATTCGAAGCCAAGGCCAACACCGCGCCCTCTAAAAGGATCGCCTTCTGATAAATCAGTTCGGTTAGCACCTGCTGCTTTTTGGTCCCCTCGCCATCTTCGATTTTAAGTTTAGCGGTGTTACCATCGTAACTGTAAACCATCTCTAAGGCATCGTCCTCGAGCGTCTTACTCACCAACCGAGGCAACTTCGCAAGTAACTTCAGCCTAAATTCAAGACCATCCTCGTTGTAGTTCCCCTGCAGAATAACATCCTGCACCTTAGATAACCCAGAAGCAGTCCGATATTTCTCCAAAATAAATCCCAACGACAACAACTCCCCGTCGGGCGTGCCTGGCACTGATGTGGCTACCGGCAAATCCTCCGAAGCATTCATTGCCTCGCTCTGGTTCGCCAGTGTTTCAGGGGGCAACACCGAGTGCACAGCCATCTCCTGTGTATATTGCCAAAAGGCATACAATAACAGCACCGAAAACAGCAGCGTCAGCCCTGCCAGATTGATCAGCGCCAAATACCAAGATTTCCGACGCACCCGTAATCCTAAAGGTAGAATCACGTGGGAGGGCTTCTTGCGTTCAGAACCGCGACGGCCAGTAGGTCTCTTTCGAGACACCTTGCCTGAAGATGCATCATCTCCCTTGCGAGATTCCGCACTTTGCCTGCTAGTAGCCGTTTTTAGTTTTCTAGACATCTACGAACGATTGCAGACAGCTCAACTGCGGCACTGCGAATGACAGCAAGTTGCGTGCGATGCTAAATAGAGCAAGCTTTAGCTTTGTACGCGACATCGCTCAACCGTCGAAGCAAATGCCTACAAGGCCTCAGAGCCCTCTTCGTCAGTACGGATGCGCACAGCGCTTTCGACTGGGATAACAAAGACCTTACCATCGCCGATCTTGCCAGTTTTAGCAGCGTTGACGATCGCCTGAACTGCAGCGTCGACGATATCGTCTTCGACGACGGTTTCGAGCATCGTCTTGGGCAGGAAATCGACAGTATATTCACTGCCACGGTAGATTTCGGTGTGGCCCTTTTGACGACCGAAGCCTTTGACCTCAGTGACGGTCATACCATCGATGCCAACTGCGGCAAGGGCTTCTTTCACCTCATCGAGTTTAAAGGGTTTAACAATAGCTTTAATCAGTTTCATAAGAATGTATTCTGTTTGAGTTTAATGATGTGAACCTTGAAATATTCGTTACTCGAAGTGGTAAGCAGTCTCACCATGTTCAGCGAGATCAAGGCCAGTGTGCTCGACCTCACGATCGACGCGCAGACCAGTGGTCTTCTTACAGACAAACACGATGATTGTCGTCGCAACTGCAGACCATGCAATGACAACAGCCAGAGCGAATAGCTGTATGCCAAGTTGGCCGACCATGTCATCAACACCTGTGCCGCCAAAGGCTGCCGTGCCGAACACAGCCACCATGATCGTGCCCATGATGCCACCGACACCGTGTACCGCGAACACGTCGAGTGTGTCGTCAATCTTGAGTTTACTTTTAACAAATCCACAAGCGAAGTAGCAGATGGAGCCGGCCATCAGGCCGATCAACACCGCACCCAGCGGGCCCACATTACCAGACGCTGGAGTAATCGAGGCCAAACCAGCAACCATACCAGTCACGATACCGACGAGACCAGGCTTACCAGTCTTTTTCCATTCGATCACCATCCAAGTCAAACTCGCAACCGCTGCGGAAATATGTGTAACCAACATCGTCATACCTGCGGACTCATTGGCCGCAAGCTGACTACCGGCATTGAAGCCAAACCAACCGACCCAAAGCATTGACGCACCAATCATTACCATACCTGGGCTATGTGGGATATGTAGCTTTTTCGGGAAATCTGCACGTGGACCAACGAAGTAAGCCAGAAGTAGCGCGGAGATACCCGCAGTCGCATGCACCACGATGCCTCCGGCGAGATCGATCACACCACGTCCTTGCAGCCAACCACCGCCCCACACCCAGTGAGTCACCGGCGCATAGACGAGCACAAGCCACAGCGCAGTAAACAGTAGAATTGCACTAAACTTCATACGCTCCACAAACGCACCGACGATCAAACCTGGCGTGATGATCGCAAACGTCATCTGGAACATAATGAACACGGACTCTGGAATATCACCACTCAAGTCTGCAGTCGTAATCCCTTTCAATCCGAACTGTTGAAAATCACCCAACCACGCGCCACCGCCAGAGAAAGCCATCGTATAAAGGCACAGCACCCACATCACTGAGGCCAAACAGGCGATTGCGAAGCAGTGCATTAGCACCGACAACACGTTTTGCGCACGGACCAGACCGCCGTAAAACAGGGCCAAGCCGGGCAGCGTCATAAACAGCACCAGCACCGTGGCAGTTAGCATCCACGCAGTGTTGCCACTATCAGCGGTCGCGGTGACCTCAGCCACTTGCTCGGCGACTGCGGTTAGTCCAGCCTCTTCGGCGAATAAAAAGCCTGGTGCCATCGAAAGCAGCAGGAATAAAATTAAACGGTGGGTATTTTTCATCTCTATTTGTAATCAGTATTAGATAGTTCGCAAATAAGTAATGTTAGTCCGCCACAAGGAACAAGTTTTTTTTACTCGTCCGCATGCGGGTAATTGCGAACGCTCCCCGATCTCACGATCGAGGCCACCAACAGATCAAAAAAAACCGGCCACCCTCGAAGGGATGACCGGTGAAATATCAAGAACTGAATCAGTTCAGACTAGAGCGCTTCGGGGCCCGACTCGTCGGTGCGGATACGGATCGCGCTTTCGACTGGGATGATGAAGACCTTGCCGTCTCCGATCTTACCAGTCTTAGCAGCTTTGACGATCGCTTCCGATGTCTTGTCTGCATCTGCATCGTCAACAACGATTTCGACCATGACCTTCGGCAGGAAATCGACGGTGTATTCACTGCCACGATAGATTTCGGTATGGCCTTTCTGGCGACCGAACCCCTTTACTTCAGTTACCGTCATACCTTCGATGCCGATATCTGCGAGTGCTTCTTTGACCTCTTCGAGTTTGAAGGGCTTGATGATTGCTTTGACCAATTTCATAATAATATAATGTAGGTTATTTAAGTTACTTGGCTAGGCTTAATTAGCGAGTGCGTGCTGCACCAAAGTCAGGATAGGCTTCTTGACCGTGCTCACCGATATCGAGACCTTCAGCCTCTTCCTCAGGAGAAACACGCACACCCATGACCACCTTCAGGATACTGAAGACAACGTAGGAGAAGATAAAAGCGAAGGCACCGATCGAAAGCGTGCCGATCAGCTGGATACCGAATCCGGCAGCGTCACTGAAGAGCGCGACTGCAAGTGTGCCGAAAATACCACAGACACCGTGCACGGAGATCGCACCGACTGGATCATCAATCTTGACCTTATCGAAGAAGATGATCGAGAACACGACGAGGACACCAGCGATGAGGCCAGTAAGAATCGCATACGCAGGCATAATGGAGTCAGCACCGGCAGTGATGCCGACCAGACCCGCAAGGATACCATTGAGTGCCATCGAGAGGTCAGGTTTCTTGAGGAAGAACCAAGAAGTGAACATTGCGCCTAGGCCACCAGCCGCAGCAGCGAGTGCTGTGGTTACGAAGACCAGAGAGACGAGGAATGGGTCTGCATTGAGAACCGAACCACCATTAAAACCGAACCACCCAAGGAAGAGGAGGAAGACACCAATTGTAGCGAGTGGCATACTGTGGCCAAGGATCGGACGAATTTGACCATTAATGTACTTACCAGCACGAGGTCCAAGAACCATCACACAAGCCAAGGCAGCGAAACCACCGAAAGCGTGCACCAGTGAAGAACCAGCGAAATCGTAGAAGCCGCGCTCTGCGAGCCAGCCGCCACCCCACTGCCATGAACCAGTGATCGGATATGCGAACATCACCAGCAATGTTGCGAAGATCATGAAAGAAGAGAGCTTTACGCGCTCAGCAACCGCTCCAGAGACGATGGTTGCGGCAGTCGCAGCGAACATCGCTTGGAAGATAAAGTCTGTATACCAAGTGTAATCAGCATACTCAGCAGTCATCATTGCGACGGACGCTTCAACATCGAACCATGAACCCATGGCGAAGAAGCCACCAATCGACCAAGCGTCGCCAGGATACATCGCGTTGAAGCCCCAGAGCGCGTAAGTCAAAACACCCATGCAGATGATGAATACATTCTTGAACAGAATGTTGACCGTATTCTTAGCTTGGCCGAGGCCAGACTCAACAGTTGCGAAGCCGAGGTGCATAATAAACACCAGAGCAGCTGCAATCAGCAGCCAAAGGTTACTGATCGTAAAAAAGGCAGCACCGGGTGTTTCCATAAATGCGGCATAGCCGTCTTCAAAGGAAACTGCAT
>Ga0209196_1000083_pt1 | contig 70518 bp, 87 predicted proteins | sample COGITO_mtgs_1105_5_FD_184801 | JGI IMG/M metagenome (GOLD analysis project Ga0209196, IMG submission 184801) | Pelagic marine microbial communities from North Sea - COGITO_mtgs_110509 (SPAdes) (version 2) | ecosystem: Environmental > Aquatic > Marine > Epipelagic ... | reverse complement strand
TATCAATCAAAAATCCATTGATCTCTGTTGTCTGCATTTAATTTAATTTAAAATGGTAAATCATCTGCCGGTTGAGCTACCGGTTGAGCTTGTTGTGGTTGATCTGTTCTAGGAGCTGCTGCAACGTTATCACCGTTAGTCCAAACAACTTTAACATTACCTAAGTAAGTTTTAGCTACTTTAGCTTCACGCTCTTCTTTCGATTGTTCAACAACAACAGGACCTTGATTACCAAATTGATCTACTTCGTCGTTCAAGGTTATTGTAATTGGTAAGTATTTACCTTTTTTACCTACATAGATTTTATCCTTAGGTATTTCATTAAGGTTAATACTAGCTTTTATTATACTCGCCATATTAATATTGATTTACTTGGTTAAACATTCTTGTTATTTGTTCTTTTGTAGCACCTGAATTTCTTCGTAAGTTATCTACTGCTTTAGTATGATTTTGATTAGTATAAAAATTATCTATACTTGTGTTAATTCCTGATACTGTACATACTCTTGTTTGAGTTTTTCTGGTTCTTGCCATAATTAAAGGGTTTTGTTAATAAAATATTGAGTTGGGTCAAAGCCTTCAGACTTATAAAATAATTCATAAGCCTGTACTGCTCTTTCGACTTTGTCCTTACCTCGTTCATAAAATTGTGGTGAGCAGTCAAAAATACCTATTTGACCTGTGTTTTTATCTATAACGATAAACACCATTTCGTAGCCAAATAGTTTACTATAAATATAAGCTTGAGAGTCGTAATTGTACTTAGAGGCTGAATATTTAAATTTATTAAGATCTGCTGTTGTCTTTAAATCAACAACTAGTTTTTCTGAATGGTTTATAATATCTGCTTTTCCTTTCCACTTGTGACCTTCAAGCTCTGTAATTCCAGGCACTTCGTATTCGCATTGTCCTTCTCTTATTAAATCATAACATATCTTGTTAGCTAACATCTTATCTGTTAGTTTTTCTATGTTATCAACTTCATGTTGTAAAAGACACAACTCTCCGCCTGACATCTCTTTATACACTTTAGTATTTCTAGTTGTAGCTTCTATAATCTTAAACTTTTTAAGTTTGTCAGGTTCTAGAATAGCAGTGTGAAAATATCCACCTACTAAAAACGCTGGTCTAGCTTCAGAAGCTTTACCTAGTGCTAAAGGGTTTGTAAGTAAAGTACTGATATCAGAATTACTAAGATACTTTTTACCAAAGTCACCGTAGTAATGTTCATCATCACGTAGCTTTTCAATTACTTTTTCTTTATTCATATTATAGTGTGTTTAGTGCTCCTTCAACTTCTTGGGAAAGCGCATACTTAGCTTTTATAGCCTCTATTTTACCACCCGCCGTTATATATTGAACCGCTTTTTCATAAGCTGGATCTTTTTTAGAGGTTAAAGTTGGTTTCTGTGGCTTAAACTTCTTTTTACCATGATCATTAGTTGCATCACTATCAGCGGTATCATCAATTAGAAATAAATTCCCGAGAGCATATTTTTTTGCATACGAAGATGCTGATCCGAATTGTTGAGGTACGTTCATACCTTTTTGATTCAAGTCTACACCTACAATAGCGGTAGCACTTATAGAGTTTTCTCCATCACTAACGTTTGCAGTAGACTGCATCATGGGTAATGGATCAACGCTTATAATCTCTTCATTGATTGTTACTGATACTCCTAACTCTAAGAGAAAGGGTTTAGTTGCTTCTAGGATGTCTTCGGCTGATCTGAAGTTATATTTGCCGAATGAATTAAATCTACTTTTTTTCGATTTAAATTTAGTCTGGATTGTAGCCAGCTTTTCGTTTATAGTCATTGGTTTATTTGGTTTTTCTTATTAATATAATTACACATAATTTTTATGTTTTACATACGTAAACTAAAGATAGTCAATCACTTGTGAGTGATCTACACTGTCAATTAATTTTTGTACTGCTTGTTTTTTTATTTCAGAAACTCTCACATAATCACTTACTCCTTTTATATTTAACAATACTGCTATTTGCTTAGCCGAGTGTTTATCACAATCAAGCCCGTAAGATAATCTAAGAACTTCGTATTCTTGTTCGTTTAAATGTTTTTTAAGTAATCCTTGTAAATATATATTTAGTAAATTTATATTGTAAGGTTCTGAGTTGTCTGGTAACTGTTGCACCATTGACTCACCTTCTTCATTTAGTGGTTGAGCGTCTATAGATAAAAATTTAGACATAAAAAACATCTCAACCATTTTTTTGTTTTGAGGATTATTTCTTATTTCATTCATCTTGTGCTCAGGTATTCTCATATTACCGCTGTGCATATCTATTCTGCGTCTAATAGATCCTTTTATTCTTTTGCTAAAAAAGCTTTTTAAGGTTTTTTCTTGATCTTCAGATTTAGATAACATTTCCCAATCTAGTTTATCTACAGCTCTAGTTAATGCTTCATTGCCTATTTGCAGTAAATCTAATATAGATAATACTCCTGAAGCTTGTTGAGTTGTTGAGAATTTTCTGGCTAAGTTTTCTACTAATGGCATAAACTTAACTATAAGTTCATCTCTAGTGTACTCGTCCCAAAACAATCCTTCAGGCATAGAAGCTTTTATATCTTCTTTATACCTAATATAGTTTTGTACATTATATTTCTTCATTTAGTATTTTTATTTCTTGTTTTAACTCGTCATTTATATGACGGTATATTGTTCTTTTAGACACATCTAGCAACCCAGCTATTCTACCTACACATATGTGTTTACCTAATTCATTTAAATCAAGCATGCATTGATATATAGCTTCGGGGTCAATTCTAGAAGATCTACCTATTAATTTACCTACTATACTTAATTTTTCACTTGTAGTTAACATGCAAAAGTCTTTAAATATTACTTTACGTAATTTATTAATAGGAGGCTCACCACCTATAGTAAACACGTCATCAATCATCTCATTTAATTTTCTATTACTAATAAAGAATGTAACAAATCCGTTTTCTTTATTTGCTATAAATTTAAATATAGAACGCATATCATCTTCAAGTGACACAATGTCACCTTCAATACCGTCTTGATTTAAATAATATAACACAAGAAAGTGCCATTTTAATGATTTGTATGTAGTTATTTTAGCTTTAGTATTAAATAAGCTATAATGCTCATACGTGCCTTTTTTAAAGAACATATATTTACTAGTTTCAATATCAGGCATGTCATTTATAGGAAATTGCCTATAAACAATACGTCTATCATTTAACCATTTTATATTTCTTTCTTTTGACATTAGCCTATTACTTTTTAATACTTAAAGGCTGTTGTCACAGTCCTAAGTATTTTAATCTTCTGTTATATTTTAAAAAAAGTTTACTTTTTATTTTTGCTAGTTTTATATCACCATTTAATAAATGGGTTACTATATTACCATGTGTACTAGCTATTGCTAGTTCTAGATACTTTTTGTGCGCCTTTTTTCTTCGGCTTTCTGTAAGATTTAATTTTATCGTTAATTCCATTATAATTGGTTTTAATTAAGTGGTCTGCTAATTTTTTGCTCATTTTTTCCTTTTATTGATTGTTTTTCTTGTTCATAATAATTCCAGTAAGCTGATATACTATCGCCTTCTACCTTGTATTCATCAGGCATACATTGTGGAGGTTCGTTAAAACTGCCATTTGGTATACCTGGAGGATAACAACCTAGAGGTTTTTCACATTTAGTTATAGTTAAATGTGTTTTACCGTATCTAGCTGTGTATTCTATACCTAAAGCTATCATATGATTATATAGCCATCTATAGTTATTTTTGTTTTGTCTGCACCATATAGTTGACGGATGATTGTAATGTGCTTTTTTGTATGGCACATTATCTCCATTATCGTAATGATGATGCGCGGTACAAAGCATCTGGGCTGATTCTAAGATCATTTTAACCACATGCTTATTGTATTGTACCTCTGCAGCTTTATAAGGGCATTTATCTAAATAAAATATATTCATTTATATCTTTTATTATTTAATCTATTGTAATGTTTGTCTAATAATAGGTTTGCTACCTCTTCTGATATTAAGTTATCGTTGTATAATTGCCATATTAATTTACTCATAATTACGTATACATTTAAATAGTGGGTGTCTATAGCTATTTGCTTTAGTTCGCTGGAAATAAGTAAAGGTAGCACGCTTGCCAATATAAAAATCAACGTTCTTAAGCATATTAGCTAAATCCTTGTAGGAATAACCTTTACCTGGTGGACAACCAAACTGTATACCTTCGTCATCTATCATTATGAATTTGCCAAGTGTGCCTGTCCTTTTACCTTTACCCGCTACATAACCAACAATAGTTGCTTCTGTATCACTAAAGTCTTTAAATTTCATTAAGTCGTAAGACCTACCGTGTTTGTATAGACCATCTAGCCTTATAATACTACCTTCGTAACCTTGATCTAAGAAATCAACGTGAAGATCTCGAGCGTAATTATAACTATCAACAAGCTTCGCGGGTACATACTTGATTTGAGCATCATATATAGTTGATGTTACAAGCTGTTGCATACGAGTTTTATAGCTGTCATACATGACACCGTCAAAGTAATCGTACACGTGGAATTGCACAAGATGTTGAGCATCTAATCTATCATCTGCGGTAGGTTTTTGCTTACGAACTAATGATATAATTTTTTCGAAATCATTTTTAAGCTTGTGATTATACAACTCACCGTCGAGTATTACATCTGGATTTTGCTTAAAAAATGATATAAGTGCTAACTCAATATGAGCTAGATTTTTAAATTGTTTGCCGGTACGAGAAAACGCTCCGTCTTTTGTAAACAGACAACGAACTCCATCCAACTTAGGTTGTATGTATACCGGTTGAGCCCAATCAACTCGATTGTCATCGAACTTGTGGGCTAACATTGGTTTTTGCATTATTTAAATTTATTTAATTTTTTTTCTATTTTAATTATTTTCGTCTTTAATTCTTCACATCTATTATAATCTTCTACTTTTAGATTAAAGTCTAATTGTGTCATTAAAGCAGCGAGCTCAGCTAGTAATTCTTGCTCTTCATCTTCTTCGGTTATTATTTCTTGACCTTGAAGTATGCCTTCTAGTACTAGATGAGATATTCTTTCTGCTAATTTTTCAATTTCTTCGTTTGTCATATATATATTATCCAAATCAATTCGTATTAAGTCTGTAAAAGTTCCAGTCAGTGTAATCCATTTCATTGTTATATTTTTCTATAACTTTTTCTATTGGTAAAACAAAAACATTTTCACTTTTATAATTATCATAACAGCTAATCCATACATCAGGTTTACCTGTCCATAATATATATGTATAGTGATGATCTATACAATCTACACTAGGGTATAAATATTGACTGTTATAATGAAAATCTTTTACTAAATGAGAGGCTATACGAGATGCATCGCCAAAATTAGTAAATCCTTGATCTTGTTGCATATGCTTCACCCAGTTAGCTAACTGTACACCCTGCCATTCAGGGTAACCATCATGATGTAAATACATATTTACATAGCTTTTGTCAGATAACAAAGTTGGCTTACAAGCAAAACCAAGGTGATTGTGTTGAGCATCTGCTCTGTTCACAACCATAGTTAAGTTTCTTGTGCTCATTATTTGTTGTTTTGTGCTTTATAGTCTATAATAAAGCCGGTTAATACTATTAAATTCATACCTACACTAGCAAGAAGCTCGTATAAAGCGTGAAAAGAGTGAATAGATAAATGTACATGCCCCACTACCCAAAACGGAATAGCAAGATTTTGACTTACCCATATTATTGTATATTTTATAAATTTCATTGGTGCGCAGGGAGGATTCGAACCTCCGACCTCTAGCTTATGAGGCTAGCGAGCTGACCATCTGCTCTACCGCGCAATTTTAATCTAGTAATGCCATATATGCACTACTATTATTATTTCTAAACCACCTTAGTGCTTTATCAAAATCCCTTATTATTTCATCATTGGCTCTATTTGAGCCAGTTGCAAATACCATATTACAACCCATTATAAAGTCATAAATTGACAGTTCTAACCCTGTTAGATCGAAACTTTCTCCTGAAAAAGGATTTGTTACTGTGTCGCCTTTCGTATATATTTGTCCTGTAAACCATTTAGGTGCTTGTTTTTTAGTTGTTTTGTTCATATTCATAACCTTCTTCTATCAGTTCGTGTTCTACTTCTTGTTTAATATCGTTGACATAAGCGTCATAAACCTGCATTACAGCGTCTTCTACATAGTAAGCCTCTAGGTCATCTACGTATATTAACTCATTATAGTCAGTCATAGCTTCTACTAGTTTCTCTGAAAGTTCATTATCGTAATAGTGAACATCTTCATTTATACATATATTTCTGCCATCACCAGATGTTGTAACCCATACTTCATAGCCATCAGCTGTAGTTTCAGCGTATATACTGTAGTCGGGTGTGCCATTCCAGTTATCTGTTAGTTCAAAATCATAGTGTTTTTGTATAACTACTAAAGCTTCGTCATTTTCAATATCAAATTTAACACCATGCGCTTCTAATCTTTGATCGATTAGATCTTCTGTTATTAGTTTTTTACCCATTATTTATAATTTTATCACCATACATAAAGCTGAAAGAGGACATATCGTAGCTATTTATACTTGAATAAGTCATTAGATCTTTCATTTCATCGATAGTAAGTTCATTCCACATTAACTTTGACATTAACGTGTATTTTAATCTTTTAGCGGTGCTGTACTTTCTAGCACTAGCTTGTAATTCTTTTTTAACGTCGGGCAATAACTTGTCGTAGACGGATTTAATTTTACTCATATTTTTTCCAGTTTTTAAGATAATAATTTAACATGTATACCATTCTTGTTAATGGATTGTGTATTAAGGCTCTAGCTTTACCTTCACCTTTGTGTATTTCAATCAATCCATCACTATTAAGAGATACCCATTGTTGTTTTTGTGTGTACTGAGGATTTATTTGATATGCTGAGTGACAACCATTTTGTCTTCTAACATAACCTGATTTAAACGTAGCTAATCTTAATCTCTCACTTTTTTTCCAACCTGGTCTGCTAGGACAAGGAAATTCAAACTCTCTAGTGCCATTTTTAGCTTGCCTTTGAGTAGTTATTTCTTTAATGTTGTACTCGATTAATAACCTACGTGCGTAGGAATCCTCGAGCATTTGGCGTTCTTGTTGCCAAGTGTACTTACTTTGGTTCATATTTATTTAATTTTAGTGGAAGTGGGCGGAATCGAACCGCCGTTTAAGTTAGTGTGACTTTCGTCTCCTATTTCTTAGCTTACCTTATCACTCCCTTTTCGAGGCACCAGTCGCGGACCGGTACTAACTAGTATTATGCTTTATCCGCGCTTTTGACCAGTATGCCGCCGCCTCGATTGCTAGCTATTCGCTTATGTGTGTGTAATACACTTCCGTACGTACCAGTGATCAAATCTTCGACACCACATACACACCTAATTAAGCTACTCGTCTAGCTACTTTCTACGCCAAGCTCTGTGCACTGATGCACTTACTTCTTGGCTAACAACTTGTATTGTATTACCTGTTTTATGATTTATTATGGGTACATAACTATAATCTTCTACTGTGCTACAAGGAACACAAGTTTTATAACCATAACCTAACCTAATTGGGTGCACTTTTGTGCCACATTTACAATACATATTTATTTATTTTATTATTACATTTATATTATCGTTAGACAATTGTATTTTGTTTGTAAAGATATTCTATAGCTTTATCCATAACCATACTATGTAGCTTGTTATAGTCATCACCACTGACGGGTTGATCAGCTATCTGCCAATCAACACTATCATACATTATTTCTCTACAGTGATCAGCAACACCTTGTGCTATCTGATCTATTTCTGACATTTTACTCATATTATATCTTATTATATATTGTTACTTCAACCCAACCTTTTTCTGAATGATTGGCTTCACATTTAATACCGTCTTTAGTTAGTTGATCTTCTAGTTTTATCGCTGCATCCCATAAATCTGGTTCAGGTATTTGGTCATGGTCATCATCATACATAACCTCACCTCTACATTGGTAGAATATATCATTGTAGTCATTTTCTACGTATTCAAAGTCCCATCCGTTTACTCTAACGTCTTGTTTTTCTTTTAAAAATATGTTCATTTATTCTTGATTTATTAATTCTTCTACTTCACAGAACAACATATCATCTATATCTGCTCTACTATAATACTCTTTGTTTAGCTCATAAGCTAAATCCCATGGATTTTTAATTTTACTCATAATTTTTGTTCGTTTATTTTAATTAATACTTGTCTTACATCTTCTCTATGATCATACTTATCTAAGTAGTCATATAATACTTCTTTTATTATGTTCCATTGCCAAATCTGTATTTTTACAGTTTCTTGACCAATACCTAATTTAGCCATAGCTTCATCTGCTTTTAACGAAGCTTGTTTTTCTTCTTGCATTTCATGCCATTTCCTTACTGAATCACTCATGATTTTTTAATTATTATTAGTTGTCTTACATCAAATTTCTTATGTGTGTCATTCCACATCTTGGAATGGACGAACTTACGCTGTTGAGAATAAGATTTCTTGCCTAATATGTGAATACGATTGTACTCAGCATCGGTAAGTCCGCCACATCTTCCGTGATGAGCAACAGAACGCCTATGCTCGCTTGCTGCTTTTCTGTTAGCCTGTTTTACATAGAGGCATAATTCTTGCATAGTTTTTGGATTAGACATAAGACCAGATTGAAGGTTTGTGCTCGATATAAGTAAGACCTTTATGGTTAAACCAGTTAAAGATGCCTTCTTGATCTTTGTCTTCATTGTAGATAAACGCGAATCTTGTTGGTAGATCGCCTACAGTGTAACCTTTATAAGTTACATTGTTAATTTTTATAGTAGTTTTGTCTACTTGTTTTAATTTTTGCATAGTATATAAAATTATTAGTTACATTTATATTATCATAATAGTTTTGTATTATGTTTGTAATTAGTCACCCGTGTAGTTGTCATAAACAGACTTACTTGCATAATATTCCGCACAACCTGCATCAAATAGTTGTTGTAATTTAATATGGTGATCTACATTATCAAGATAATCATCTATTTTATCATGCATTTCTTGCTCTGTTTGAGCTCCGAAGCTAATAACATTTACATGTTTTAGTAATTCCATGTCGTTACAAGTATAACCTTGTGCGAATTTACCATTCCACGTAGTCCACTCTTTGTAGTAGTATTCTGTATTTCTGTATTTTAGCATAGTATTATTTATTATTTGATTTGTAGAACTCTATTCTGTCAAGAACATCTTGTCTAGTTAGCTCACCGTCCATTTGTTTACCGACGTAGTGAGTCATGTCGATTTCTTTGCCGTTAGGGCATGTTAGTATAAATTGCATAGTATTATTATTTAGTAGACATAGTGAGAATCGAACTCACATTAACCATTATATCTTTTAGTAGAAGTCATAGTAGATATCAGTTACGTGAGCTCGCTCATCATAAGTTAGTTCATTCCAATGCTTTTTGTATAATCTGAAAGAGATTTTTAGTAGATATGTATTTCTATGTGCCATATTATTATATTTAATTAGTTAGTATTTTATTATATTATCTGTTTGTTTTCGTATTTGTTTTGTATTGGCTTTTCATAGTTATCATCTGTAAGTGTTCCAAATAGTAGTTCATCGAAGTATTCTTCACGATCTATAAATCTTTGTTGTATTTTAGAATAATATCTCATTAGTAACAGATTTGACAGTTGATAGAATCCATTGCTGAATAATCTACTTGACCTGTTATCATCATAAAGATGAAGAAGATAATTCCGCTAAACGCTAATGGCATTAATAAACCGAAAGCTATTACTTCCGCCACTACTTCTACTAGTGGTTTAGATTTTACATATTTAGTTACTGCAGGAATAAATCCTCTGAATTTTAGTTTAGACATATTTAGTTATTTTTATATTAGTTGTCACAGTGTGAATCGAACACACTTATATACCATAGTGACATTGCACTCAGACCTATGACCGAGGAGTGCGACTCCGCATACTTGTTCGCATTTTTATACTTATAGAAACAAGTGGAACTTAAAGTTGTTAGTAGTTATACTACTTCTTTATCGCGAAGTATAACTGGAACGCTAGTTGAAGAAGTATACGACTTGTACTTTTCGAAGCAGTTCATAGTTGATAATTTATCTTTCATTATTTCATACGCTTTATCGTGATTGTAAGTGAATGTTTTTCCATTTTTGAAAGTTACATTAATTGTTTGATTTTTGCCGATTAGTGATTGTCTGATGACAAATCTTTTAGAATTTAATTGCATAGTTAAGAATTTTAAGTTATTATTATTATTATTATTATTTATTAGTTACATTTATATTATCTAGTTTGTTATGTATTTTGTTTGTATAAATGTGTAAGTTTGTTTAGTTGTTAAATATGTCATACTGTCATACCACTAAGTGTCATGGTGTCATACTAATATTAATTATAGTTATGCCATAATGTCATGACTATCTGTCATATTACTTAGTGACAAGTTGTCATATGACTTGAATATTAGAATATCTGAGTGATATCGCGAGAGTGACAAGATGTTAATGAACTTACATAGATATTATCTAATAGTTTCCGTAGTAGTTCTGTAAAAAAAGTCTAATGCTTTTACATAAATATAAAGGAAAGGCGAAACGTATAGGCGAAAACGTATAAAACAAGGGGAACCCGGTGAAAACAAAACCATTTTTGCTAGAAGAAAAGTAGTGGGAAAAGAGTGGGCAACGCTATACCCCTATATTTGTAACTACTGTGACACTAGCCTTATAATATACTTAAGTAAGAGGCTGTTGTCACACAATATGTAAAAACACTTTAAAATCTGTAAGTATATAACTATAAATAATACTCAAAAAAAATATGTCAATACTACAAAGTTATCCTAAAGGTACGCCAAAGGCAGATGATCTACTACTAGGTACAAGTACTCCACTGGAGAATACAAACGATTTGCCTATAACTCAAAACTTCTCTGTATCAGACGTTGCTTCTTTTGCTAACTCATATAGTCTAGGTTACACGGTATACACAGCACTACTTACTCAAGCAGGTGCAACGGCACCAGTTGCCACTATACTGCAAAACACTACAGGTGGAACGTTTACCTGGACAAGACAAAGTGCGGGTAACTATACAATAACTGCATCGTCAGCCTTATTCACTGCAAACAAGACAATGGTGTTTGTAAATGCAGGGCATGGTGAACAAAATTTTTTACCTTTGTACTGGGAAAGAACAAGTACAACTACTATAACATTAAATGCAACTTCTGATGGTGAATTAGAAGAAGGATCTTTTGAAATAAGAATATACTCATAATAAATGGCTAGAATAAGTTCATATCCTAGAGACTTAGATGTCACTGACAAGGATGCTTGGATAGGAACCGAGTCATCCAACAGGTTAACTAGAAATTTCACAGCAGAAGCTGTAGCTAAATACTTAAACATTAAGGGTAAGATATCTATATCTGCCCAAATGGTATTTAAATTTGTTTTAACAGCTATACCAGCTAACGGTGAATTCTCAGGACCAGCTGATGGTTCTAACATGGGTGATATAACTACACTAGAAGTATCAGGGTTAGATGCAAGTGGACAGAACACTGTTCAGTTTATGGAATACTTAGTGAATAACGATATACTTATAAGTAAACAAAACGACATAAGTACATTTGGTCATTTCACAATAGATTCATACACTTCAAATGGTGGCGTTTATACATTAACGTTGACACTTGTAGGTGGCGGAAGTAACGGTGTAATAAGTGAAAATGCATTTTATGACTTCGCTGTATTTACATTATCATCAGGGCTAGCTGATAAGACATTTGAATTTACTCAAGGCGTACCAGCTGTAACCTGGAACATACAACATAATTTAGGAAAATTTCCTTCAGTATCCGTGGTCAATAATAACAATATAGTTATAAACGGAGAAATAACTTATATAGACAACAATAACTTAACATGTAACTTCTCAGCTGCATTTGCGGGTAAGGCATACTTAAACTAACAACATGGCAATAAATTTTTTAAACTCGGTTGATCTTAATCAAAATCAACTAATCAAAGCGGCTATTGAGTCGCAACCAAACGACGCTGCAGCTGGAACAGGTGTAGATGGTCAACTTTACTATGATACAACTTTAGATAAAGTTAAAGTATGGACCGGTTCTGCATGGGAATCTATTTCAGGTGACTTGACAGAGTTAAACCCTGGAACATATATAAATATAGATAATCCAACTGGACCTATACCTACTATTAACCACGACTTAACAACTAGAACAGATACGGCACTTCCAGCTGGAGGCGAAAGCCCTGGGTATGGTGGAAATTTTGATGTTGTAGACTCTATAACAACGAATACTACGGGTCACATAACTGCTATTAATGTAAACAACATTACATTACCAGCTGATACTAACGAAACATATACATTACCAACCACAGCAGGTGTAGTTGCACCTGGTGCACCAACTACAGGTATAATATCTTTAACAGCTGGTGGTACTGGTTCTGGCGTAAAATCTACAGTTACTTTTACAGGTACTTCAGGTAGAATAGATGTATCAGGTTCTGCGGTAGCACAAAATGGAGCGATCACTATTAATTTAACAGATGATGTTACAATAGTAGATGATTTAACAGTTGGAGGTGAATTAACAGTGTCTGGAACTGGTCAGTCCAGTTTTGGTGGTCAAGTAACAATACCTCAAACACCTGTTGCAGATACGGATGCTGCCTCAAAGAAATTCGTATTAGATCAAGTTGCTGGATTAGGAAGTTTTCAAGGTGGGTATGATGCATCAACTGATCCTGGATCTCCTGCATTAACAGGCGCTAGTAACATTGCTTTTGGACAAGGAGATTTTTATGCAGTTACAACAGCAGGTACTATAACATTCAGTGACTCTCCAACAGGCGACGCAACATTAGAAGTTGGTGATTTTATATTTTCAAATACAGATATCACCGCAAACTCAGATCCAGCGTCGACAGATTTCACACTTATTTTAGCTGATCAAAATATAGCAGGCTCTGGAGCAACAGATGGCGCTACTCCAAAAGGTGTTGCTGGTTTTGATTCAGCAAACTTTGATGTATCAAATACTGGTTGGGTACAATTAAACTCCCAAAGGAATCCTTATGGATACAAACAATCATTAAATAATACAGCACCATCTTCAAGAGCAGAAGCTGGAGGTTTAACTACATTTACTATAGATGTTACTCAATCTGCTGTGGGAGTTACTCCTGCTTGGAAAATATTTGGAACAGGTGCTTTAGCAGAAAACGTTAAAGTAGAAGTTACAAGCGGTTCTGCGCCCTATCAAACAGTATACGCAGATGTGGCTAGAAGTGGATCAGCAACTCTTACAATAGCATTTACAGGATCTATAGCAAATGACGCTTACCAAGTACTTCTTTCGCACATATAGATTAACTAATCCAATATAATATATGCCATTAAATTTTTTAAATAACGGATATTTCGCCGGAACGGTAGGTATTGGAACGGTTAGTGCTGATTACAAACTTGATATAGGAGGAACAGTAGCTAGCACTGACAACACTGCTAGATTAATGCAAAACAATGGTGGTACTGCTATTAGAATTGGTTCTGGTGGTGGATCAAGTGATGTGGTATTGCTAAGAATAGATGGTAACAGCGTAACTGGTGGACATGATGGCGCTACTGATTCATCAAATTACGGTTTTTCTTTTAAATATTTTGGCTCAGGCGGCGGAAATAATAATAGATTTGGTATTTTATCAGATAATCAAGTAGCGGCTACGCAAGTCGAAGCTATAACTATTTTGCAAGACGGTTTTATTGGAATCGGAAACACTGCCCCAGGCTACAAACTAGATGTAACAGGATCAGTGCAGTCTTACATATCAGCAACAAGGTACATAAGGCTACAAGGCGCATCGGCAGATTTTGAAGTTGTTTCAGATAATAACACAAAACCCGTTTCAAGAATAACAGGTACAGGAACTGCAGACCTTTTTCAAATATTTGATAATACCACAGAGGTATTTACAGTACTAGACGGCGGCAACGTCGGGATCGGGGACACTGGGCCAAATGTTAAACTACAAGTTTCCACAAGTTCGCCAACGAATAATGTAGCTGTCTCAATTGGTGATGGATGGGTTGGCAATAGTAGTTATCATAAAGAAGGAGGCTTATTACTTATTAGTGGAACAAGTCAAGACGCAACACAAACTGGAGCAGGTATTGCTTTTCAAACCAGAAACACACAAAACACTAATTACTGGAAATCCAGTATGATAATGGATAGAGATGGCGCTATAAGATTTACTCTTGGCGGCGCTGGTACGGTAGCAGGTTCTGAAGATTTTACAATACTTTCCGGCGGCAACGTCGGGATTGGGGTTACTAGTCCTGCTGCTAAATTACATATAGCTGATACAAATAAAGCTATAAATACAGAAGGTAATTTATTTGTTGCCACTACTGATGCTTATGCAATCGATAAAGGAGGGCAGATAAGTTTAGGAGGCGTATGGCATAGCACACCATTAACTATAGAGTTTGCTGCAATTGCTGGACGTAAACAAACAGCAGTAAATGGAAACGCGGGTGGTTATTTACAATTATCTACTAGTAATTCTTCTGGTGGAAACTTAACAGAAAAAATGCGTATTACTTCCGCTGGAGGAATATCATTTGGAACTACAGGAACTGCTTACGGAACTTCAGGTCAAATACTAAAATCAAACGGAAACGCATCACCGACTTGGATCGATGGCTCAGCTATACCAGGTGTGCCAGCAGGATCTGGTACTACAAACTACTTAGCTCGTTGGACACCAGATGGCGACACATTAGGTAATAGTATTGTTTTTGATAATGGTACAAATGTTGGTATTGGTACTTCTTCTGTTGGAACTTACAAATTAAACGTAGACGGAGCTATAAGAATTGGAGTAAGTGGAACTATTCAACCATTATTATCAAGAGACTCTTCAACAGGTGGGTTAATTGTTAGCTCAGTAGGAAATAGCGGAGATTTTATATTTCAAGGAACTGGCGGTAGCGAAAAGTTTAGAATTAAAGACACAGGCAACGTCGGGATCGGAACGGATAGTCCACTTGGTAAACTACAAGTAAACGAATACACAGTTGCGTCACAAGGAAATCAAAATGTTCACGGTGAATTAAGTGTTTTTACAAATAGTGGAGATGAGTCTTTATTTTTAGGTATAAAAAACGCTGCATATCCAAACAGAGGCTGGGCATTTAATCCTGTTACTTCTGGAGTAAATTCTGATTTACAAATCAAAGAACACGGAGCTTCAGGTGTAAGAATGGTAATTGAATCTGGAGGTAATGTTGGTATTGGAGTAACTGATCCTACTGAAAAATTACATTTACAATCAACAACATCTGGATGTTTTGTACGTTTTGCAGACCAAACAGCATCAGGGGTATATGTTGGGTCAAGAAATGATGAGCTAGAAATTTACGCTGGTAATGCAGAGCGAATGGGAATAGACGCTACTGGTGTAGTGCGGTTTAACGCTTATGGAACTGGCATATTACAAACTGATACCAATGGAGTTATTTCAGTAAATTTATCGCCGCTTGTTGATGGTATAACTTTCAACAACGGTGCTTCTATTACTAATCAAATAAACACAGATGTAGACACAGGAACTGAAACAGTGGCTAATGTAGCTATAGCAACATACACCGCAGCTTTCTTTGACTTTGTTATTAAGAAAACAACTAACGTAAGATCAGGTACAGTTTACGCTTGCCACGATGGCACAAACGTGGAGTTTACAGAAACATCGACACAAGACTTAGGTGACACATCAGATGTTACACTAAGTGTAGATATATCAGGAACAGACATGAGGTTGAGAGCTACAACAACCTCGGATGACTGGAGTGTTAAATCATTAATAAGAGCAATATAATGGGATTTTATAGAGGACCAAATATAGTAACGGATGAATTAAAATTTGCAGTAGATGCAGGAAGTGAAAGAAGTTATTCTGGTAGTGGAACCGCTTGGAATGACTTAATAAGTAATAATAACGGGGTTTTAACTAACAGCCCTGCTTTTAGTGCAGCAAACGGTGGATCTTTTGATTTTGATGGTGTAGATGATTATGTTAGTGTACCAAGCTCTACAGACTTAGATTTAACTAACGTAGGTACTATATCTGTTTGGATCAAACCACATACTGTAACCCAAGGTAGTTATGCTAATATGGTAGCAAGAAGTACAGGGGGCGGCACCAATCAACAAGCATATAATTTTACTTGGAGGCAAGCGAGCAGCGCTATTCAGCTTGAAATTTGTAATGGTAGCGGAACTTATAATCGTGCAAATATGACACTCCCTACAACAGCAAACGTATGGTATAATTTAACAGGCACGTGGAATGGATCAAATTTAACAATATACAGTAATGGGGTTTCTCAAGTTACCGCAACTCAAACTACAAACGCTCAAGTTTTAAATACAGCTTTAACAATTGGAGGTTATACTTATAAAGGCGCTGGTGGAGCTCAGGAATATTTTAACGGTAATATATCTAACGTTAAAATATATAAAAAAGGCTTTACCGCTGCAGAAGTATTACAAAACTATAACGCACAAAAATCAAGATTTGGATTATGATAACATACATTACAATAAATATGTCTGAAATAGCATTGGTTGATTTCAATCAAGTGTTAGAAACATCAGAACAAACACTTAGGCTATCAGTTGATGGTTTACAAACAGTATTAAAATGGGAAGGTGCAGAGCCTGCATTTGTATCAACATTAAGTTCATACGAAGGACCTTATACCCACGAAGAAATTTTAGTAATAATGGCAACTCCAGAATGGACTGACCCAAACCCACCAGAATAATATGGGAGCTTTTGGAGGACCAGATATAATAACAGACGGATTAATATTTGCAATAGACGCAGGAAGTACACGAAGTTATGTAAACCCTGTCACTACTGTTAATAATTTAGCTGGTTCAAACACAGCAACTTTATATAATGGAGTAGCTTTTAGTACTGCTAATGGTGGTATATGGGATTTTGATGGAGGAGATGATTATGGTGTTTTACCTAACTCTGCAATACCCACTGGAAATCAAATAACAATGTCCTTTTGGGTTGAAGTAGATTCTGTTCAGAATTCTTCAATAATAGCAGGTTCATCAAATAATTCTACTCAAAATCTTAATGTACATTTACCTTGGGGTAATAGCATTGTTTATTTTGACGCGGGCAGTGGTGCATCATCAACTTCAAGGGTTCAATACACTCCAACAGCGGCTGAATTAACAGGTTGGCATAATTGGGTTTTTACAAAAAACGCTTCTACCGGACTTCAGAAAATTTATTTAGATGGCACTGAGAAATCATCAGGCTCTGGAAGAACGGCAACTATACCTGCATTGACTGTAGTAAATTTAGGTAGATTTTATACTGCTTTATATTATAATAACGGTAAAATGGCAAATGCATTGATTTACGATACAGCTTTAAGTGCTGCAGAAGTATTACAAAACTATAACGCACAAAAAAACAGATTTATATAATGTACGTAGGACCAGATATAGTAACAGACGGATTAGTATACGCATTAGACGCTGCTAATTCTAAATCATACTCAGGCAGTGGCACTTCAGCTACTGATCTGACTGGTGACTCAACAAGCACTACACTTATAAATGGTGTTGGATATTCTTCTAATGATTTAGGATATTTTGATTTTGATGGTATAGATGATAAAATATCTGTACAATACGCAGCGCAACCAGCCACTTCTGGAATCACAGTTATAGCTTGGGTATACCCGGATGAAGATGCTACCACGGGTGGTAGAACAAGAGGTTCAGCTTGGGGTGGACCTGGAGCAATGTATTTAGGATTGTGGCCAAATTCAAGTGCTGGTTCTTCAGCTATTCACGCTGGTGTACAAACTGCTTCTGGTCGTCCAACTATTCAAACAGGAACTATATACACTAATCAATGGAGTATGTTAGCAATGTCCTATGATGGATCTAATACAAAAACTTATGTAAACGGAGAGCTTATAGGCACAGTATCTCAAACTGGTAACATTACATCTGGCACAATTTATTACGTAGGTACTTACGCAAACTTAGGAGATAGCAACCATAATTTTCCTGGGCGTATTTCCTATGCTACAATGTATAACAGAGGTTTAAACACAACTGAAATACAACAAAATTACAACGCTATAAAAAGCAGATATAATTTATAGAATAATAACTTTTTGGATAATGAAAAAAAGATAATAATAATATGGCGAACGAATTTAAAATAAAAAAAGGCTTAATTGTCACAGGCGCATCAGGTGGAACTGTTGTAGATATACAAGGTTCACAAGGGCAACTGTTTTCAGTAACCGACGATTTAAGCGGATCTATATTCGCTGTGTCAGATATATCTGGTGTACCTATATTCGATGTCAACTCAAGTGGACTTTCTACTTTTGACGGCTTAGTATCTGGTATTACACCAGTAAATGCAGCTAACTTTGTAACTAAAGCATATGTTGATGGATCAGGTGGTGGTACAGGGCCTTTTTTACCACTAGCTGGTGGAACGTTAACTGGAACTTTAATATCAACTGAAAATCAAGGATCTGCAAGCATATATATTAATTCATCAAGACCATCATTAGGATTTACAGATACTAATTCTTTTCCAGATCCAAATGATATTTATTTAATTAGAGGTACGTCTGGTGCAAAATTAGTGTTTCAATTTTATGATGATAGTTCTTCAACAGCAACAGAAACATTTAGCATTGATCCTCAAGGAAACTCTGTATTTCAGAATACTCTTGTTGCAAAAGGGAATATAACATCACAAACAACAGGAGGTGCTGGCTTAAACCTTAGAAGAGACGATACATCAATATCTGGAACAAATACTTTAGGTTACATTTTGTTTCAAGGCGATGATCCAACAGATGGCACTTTTAATAATGGCGCAGCTATTTTTGGAAAAGCAGATGGTAGTTGGAGTTCTGGTGCTTACCCTGGGCAATTACTATTACAAACAAGAAACACAACTGGAGGTTTAGTAACTGCACTAACATTAGCTAAAGATCAAAATGCAACTTTCTCTACTCAAGCGTTTGCAACAACAGCTACATCCTCTGGAGACGCATCATCAACTCTAACAACAAAAGGTTATGTAGACGGTTTAATAACTGGAGCTACAATATATAGAGGAACTTGGCAGGCAGGTATATCCGCTACATCAACAGGAACAACTTCTTCCAGTACGACATTAACAGTTTCTGCAGCTATACTTGATGCTGCTGGTAATACACCTGTTTTAGTAGGAGCTGTAGTTACAGGAGCTGGAATAACAGGTACTGTAAAAGTAGCATCTGTTACTTCATCTACAGTTTACGAATTAGACACAGCAATAAGTGCAACAGCAACCGCGTACATATTTTCCCCAATATATGGAGCTCCTGATTTAAGTGGTGTAACACAAACATCTGGATACTACTATATCTGTAGTGAAGCAGGTAGTGCAACACCTAATGGCGCAGGCACAGAACCTAATACTTGGGATGTTGGTGACTGGGTTATATGGAATGACGATGTTGGTGCTTCTGGTGAATGGCAAAAAGTAGATAACTCATCTGTATTATCAGGTGTAGGTACAGGGCAAACTGTAGCTTTATGGGAAGGACCAAGCTCTGTTACAGATTCAGAAACTTTAGGTAATAGTATACTTACACAGCAATCAGACGACGAAATTAGTATTTTATCTACAAGCGCCACAACAGGTCAATTAGGTAAGCTTACTATATATGGTTATGATGATGGAGATACTAATGTTAAAAATTTGCAATTAAACGTAGATAATGGCGGAGATTCTAATATTATAGCGTCAGGACCTTATTTATGGCTAGACTCAGCTAGTTATATTGCATCTAAAAAAGTACATATATTTCAACAAGATATATTTATGTACAATAATAACCATATTAGATTTTTAGATGGACCAGGTGATAGTTGGAATGATGTACTTGGTGTTACTAGTGCAGATATTGTACAAATAGGTGCAATAGCTAGTTTTAATACAAATCTTGGTGAAGTCGCTATATATTCTAACAATACTGAAGCTATAAGAATAGACGTAGATCAAAACGTCGGGATCGGGACGGCTAGTCCTGATTCTCCATTAGAAGTTCAATTTACAGAGGCAACAGGTACTGCTAAACAAATGTTGCATATAGATTATAATTCCACCAACAACTATGGTAGTGGATATTTAAAAATATCAGCAGGTGGAAGCTCTCAAGCTTTAACGTTTATAGAACAGGTTACAAGTGGAGGTAATGGGTTATTTGGAACTTATATAGATACAAATATTATAAATAAAGGTTTGTCTGCTTCTGCTCACGGAAATATAAATTTCGTAACAGGATCAAGTACTTCTGCAAGTAGTATAGTTATGACTATTGGTGGAGGTTCTCAAAAAGGCAACGTTGGAATCGGGACGACTTTACCTGGGTATAAACTAGATGTAGCTGAAAAAATTAGAATGGTTGGTGGTTTAAAAATAACACCAACTACTTCAAATTTATATGCTGAAGATGGTACTTTATCTTATTACTCAGCTAGTAATGGAGTTTATTTAAATGGTGCTGGCGCAAATGGTTGGTTAAGGTTGAATGCATCTGGAGTTCAGAATGATCAAAATTCAATTAACATATATGGTAGTGCTGGAAATTATATGAATTTTAGAACTGCTAATTCTACAAGGATGATTATTAATTCCGTTGGCAACGTTGGAATTAATACAACTTCTCCTGTTGTAAGATTGCACGTTCAAGGTAATAATATCGCAACAAGAACAACCACAACGGCTCAGTCTGTTTTAAGATTAGTTAGGGATGTTACTGATGCTGCTTTTCCAAGCACTAAAGATAGTGCTGTAGATTTTATGCTTTCAAGGCAGCAATCGGTTAATAATAATCTACCTTATACAAGATTAGATTTTAGATTAGCAGGAACAACTGATAGCTCAACACCTTCATTAGATGTTATGAGTTTGTTGTACAACGGAAACGTAGGGATTGGGACAACTAATCCTCAGACTAATCTTGTTATATCTAACGCAGCTGGAGGAACTGGAGGTGTTAATCTTGAAATACAACCTATATCAACTAGTGTTGTTCAAAGTTACATTAACAGAAGCGTAAGCCCTGCTGTTTATATAAAAAATGAACAAAGAGCTTTGACCCATGAATGGGATATAAATCTTACAACCAAATTAACTTTAAATTCTACTGGTCTAATAGCTGCTGATAATATAGATGCTTCAAGCTATTCAGGGCCTGGGCAAGGTTTAGATAATTTATTGCCTTTAGGGGTTTATTCTACAACGCCAGGCACGGCGGGTGTTTTAATAAAAACAAATATAGCATCAAATAATTATGGTTTTATATTTGGAACTATTAATTTAGAACAGTTTAATTTTACAAGTGTACAAAGAATTCAACTTTCTGCTACAGTAGCAAGCAATGGAACTGTAGTAACCAAAGCCGCAACTTCTGATATTGCAATAACTATGAAACTGTTTCATGTAGGTGGATACTGGCATATACACTTGCCAACCGCGAGCACTTATGTTACAGCATCTGCTTATATATATACAGGAGCAGGTTATCAGGGCCAAGCAAAAGGATTTAACGAAGTTAACACTATAACGGTGAATCCTGTTCCTTCGGGAGCAACAAGTTCTGTTGATATTGTTGCAGATGTTTATGTAACAACTGGTTCTGCTGGCGGATCGGGTCCATTTTTACCACTTTCAGCTGGGTCAAGTTATCCTTTGACTGGTACCTTGTATTTGGGTAACGTAGGGAGTGACCAAAAAATACAATTTCAAAGAACTGGGGGAAATGTTTATTCGATAGAGCATGACTCTGCGCAATTATACTTTTACAACAGAACGACTACAGAATCTCCTTTAGTAATACAAAACGATGGAGATGTTCTAATGAATGCAGGCAACGTCGGGATCGGAACGACTGGGCCTTCTAAAAAATTAGAAGTTAATGGTAGCTTTAAATTAGGAACAAACGCTTATATTGAATATGGAGGTGTTTATCCTTATACTATAACGACTGCAAATACAGCAGCTGTAGGTAATTTAGTTTTTTCCGCAGGTTTAGGAAGTGCTGCATATGAATCAAGAATAGATTTACAAGGGACTAACACAGCAGGCGTTGCTGGTATAACATTATCTACTGCATCAACTGCCAGAATGGTTGTAACTGCAGATGGAGATGTCGGTATCGGAACATCAACACCTAACGCTAAACTTGATATACAAGGAACACAAGGTCAGTTATTCTCAGTTACAGATGATTTATCTGGTGAGATATTTGCAGTGGCAGATATATCTGGTGTACCTATAATGACAGTTAATTCAAGTGGTGTATCTTACTTTGACGGAAACGTCGGTATTGGAACGACTAACCCTGCTTCAACTTTAGAAATAGCAAAAAACGACCAAACAAATGGAGCAACATTAAGTATTACTAATAGTTTTAATGGTAGTGATTGGAGTGCAGGAGACATTATAGGGGCAATTAATTTTAGAATGGATGACACTTCTAATGCTGAAAAGATTAGGGGTCAAATAAAGGTTTTTGAAGATTCTGCAACCAGCTCTGCATACCCTCCATTTAATGCAATGTCTTTTTCTACAGCAAATGGTAGTTCTTTGATAGAAAGAATGCGTATAAACAGTTCTGGAAACGTTGGTATAGGAACAGGTAGTGCTGTTTATGGAGATTTACATTTACAAGGTAGTCAGCAGGATATAGTATTAACAAATAATGCTGCTGATGGAGCTGCTAATTCAACTATATCAAGGATTATAGGTCAAGCAAGAGGTTACTCCAATAATGGCTCCGCTATGCAGTCTATTGATTTTGTAACAAATGCAACAACTTGGTATAAAGGGGATATAGTTTTTAAAACCAACAACACAGACGGGACTGATACAAGCGTTGCTGCTACTGAAAGAATGCGTATTGCATCAAATGGTAATGTTGGTGTTGGATTTACAAGTCCTGATTTATCTCCTTTGTCAAGTATGAAACTATCCGTTAATGGTAATGGTTATTTTGCAGGCAACGTCGGGATCGGAGTTACTGGACCTCAATCAAAACTACATATAGAAACAGGTAGTGGAGGTACTTACATTCCAAACGCAAGTCACGATGATGTGACTATTGAAGGTAGTGGAAATATTGGGTTACAATTATTTAGCCCTAATACTACTTACCAGTATATCGCTTTCGGCGATCCTGATAGTGTTAACGCAGGCTATATAAGGTATCACCACGGAACCAACAAAATGGTGCTTAGAACAAATGGGGGTGATCGGTTGCATATAGACTCTTCTGGTAACGTTGGTATTGGTCCTAGCACAACTAGTCCAGCGCATAAGCTAGAAGTTAGAGATGGAACTATTAGTGGGGAAATAGCTAAATTTTCTGCAATCGGTGCCACAGTTGTTATTGAATCATCTACAGCAGGTAATGCCAAGCTGTTTTTAAAACCAAATACTACTGGTTCAAAAAGAGGTGAATTTAGGGTTACAGACGCTAATGATTATGGTTTTTTATGGACAGCTGACACTAGCGCTAATGGAACTGCTTATATGGAATTAGAAGCAAGTTCTACTGGGGGTGGAGATTTAACAGTAAAAGGAGATGTAATAGCTTACGGCTCGCCTTCTGATAAAAAATATAAAGAAAACATTAAGCCAATTGAAAGCGCTTTAGATAAAGCAATGAAACTTCAAGGTGTTACATTTGATTGGAAAGACAGTGAGAGTATATTAGAAATAAAAAAAGATATAGGTTTTATAGCTCAAGATGTTCAAGAAGTGTTACCAGAACTAGTTAGAGAAAATAAAAAAGGAAATTTATCTTTAAGGTATCAAGGTATAACACCTATATTATTAGAAGCTATAAAAGAATTAAAAGCAGAAATAGAGGAACTTAAAAAACAAATTAAGTAATGGCTATACCAACTTCAGGAGCATTATCTATGGAATCCATAGCGCAAGAGGCTTTATATGGCACTTGGGGGTCAGGAACGATAACTGGTCCAATTTCTATGTACGATATGATAAATGGCGGAAACACTAAGGGGTCTGGTAATTCATATCCTACGGTAAACGATGGGTGTACACCAAATCCTGTTGATAGGAGCTATTATCAAATTACTTTAACGTTAGCCCAATCAGGCAATACACAACAAGTAACCGTTTTTACAACAAGAAACCCTATTACTGGTTTAGTAACAAATGATGTTTTATATGATTATGTAAATGGATCATATGCAGCTTGGACGGGTGCTTCACAAACTTATTCATATTGGATATTTGGTCAAGGAACATTTTTTGGTTGTACATCAAGTGAGTGTCCTAACATTTCAGTTAGTTCGTCTGGGGTAGTAACTACTAACGGGTGTCTTTGCCCATAAATATAAATTATGCCTATAGCTTATCCATATAGATTTTCCGATTGGTACGGTTACGATAAAGACTGTACGCCAGTTGGTCCTGCTTTTTACATGACTAACACCGGTGTGGCTACAACTGCAACACCAGCGTATTCATGTAACTATATATTTGATGGGAGTTTTTATGCTTCAATTTATTATCACGATGGAAGCGGTTCTACGCCTGTAGTAGGAGATACTGTTTATACAGATTCAGCTGGTAATAACGAATATAATCCTTCAAGTAATTTATGGAAGGGTAATGCAACCGGTCATACCACAGGAGGTACAGGTTTGTATAGGTTTGATAGTGGAAGTGGACAAGTAAAACAATTATATACGTGTGGCCTAAGTTCATTTAGCAGTTCTGTTGACAATAACCCATCCAGTGTTTGTAGCGCAACTATGAATCAAACTTATTATCATAATGGAACTGGAACAATACCTATAGCTGGTAATACTACTTATTCTTCAAACAGTGGAACATATCCTTATTTATCATCTGGAAATTATAAAGTATCGTCAACTCAATATATTACAGTTGGGTCGAATGGGTTAGTTTCAAGCTTAAATACCTGTGTAACATTAACATCTTTTAGCTCGGGGTCAGGGCAAACTGATGTAAAGTTCGTATGCACACAATCTGTAAATACAACAAAATACCATGATGGGTCAGGGTCTAATCCTCAAGTTAATGATAATGTTTACGATAACTCTACGGGGACTACAGCAACTTCAAATGGATTTTATACAGTTGGAAGTGGTAGCAATATATTAGGCTACTACAGAGTGGTAAGCGGAGTGTGCACATCGGTTGGAATATGTTCACCGTAAAATAAATAAATAAATCTTTAAAATTAAAAAATGGCAATTACTTACAAATGGGATATCCCGCAAATGAATGCTCACATCCAAGCGGATGGGCAAGACAACGTAATCTACACAGTACATTACAGATACACAGGCTCTGAAGAATCTGGAGGTGAAACTTATTCATCAACTAGCATTGGAACACAAAGTTATACATATGTAGCAGGTGAGCCTTTTGTACCTTACGAAGATACTGAAGCTTTTGAAGCTGTAGTTATTGGATGGTTAGAAGGATCATTAGACGTGCCAGCAATACAAGCTAGCATAGCCGCAAGTATAGAATCTCAAATTACACCTGTAAACGAAGACTTATACTTCACATGGCAAAATCCAACTCCACCGGTACCACCAGTAGAAGAGGAAGAAGAAGAATAGGTAAATATTACTAAAAACAAGTGATAATACAAATATACCCTGCTCGGGAAGAGCATTAACCAATGTCTAACTAAAACCAAAACCAATGACATTTTATTACCAGACTAGTTCGTGGAATAGTCAACCACAAGTTACAGATGAAACCAAGAAAGTATGGGAGCATATAATTCAGAAAAAAAACTGGAGGATTGTTCAACTACCAAATGGATTTTTTCAAACTGAATACCTTGATCCTAAAGAAGAAGATTCTTGGATCGACGTAACGAGACGTGAAACAATGGAAGGTGCAGAGTCAGCAATTGACGCTTCAATTAACCATTATGAGAAAAAACTTTCTTATATTCGCGGACCACAAGTCGTTAAAACCTTTAAATAAAATAAATCAAATTAAATTAAATTAAATTATGTCTGACAAAATAGTCAAAAACTTAAGCTTTGGTGACAAAGCTAAGTTTGAAGTATTTAAAGGAATAGAACAACTCACAAGTGCTGTTGGCTCCACATTAGGGGCCAGCGGTAAATGTGTGATAATGGAGGACAGTAACGGTGATCCTATAATAACAAAAGATGGTGTTACAGTTGCTAATTCTATTATATTAAAAAATCCTATTCACAATATGGGTGCTACACTTTTAAAAGAAGCAGCACGTAAAACAGTAAAAGAAGCTGGAGATGGAACCACCACAGCAACAATATTAGCACACGCTATATTAGCTGAGGTTTATAACTCTAAGCAAAAAGATACTAGTATAAGAGTAACTAAACAAAACATCTTAGAAGCTGTTAATGACGTTATAAGTTATATAGATAAAAACAGTATTGAAGTGTCAGGTGACATGATAGATAATGTAGCAACTATATCAACTAATAACGATAAAGAGTTAGGTAAGTTAATAGCTGATGCTTTTAGAGAGGTTGGCACAACGGGTGTTGTAACAATGGAAGCCTCTGAATCAGGTAACACGGAAGTTGAAATACTAGAAGGCGTTGAATATAATAGAGGTTATTCTCACGCAAACTTTACAACTAATAAAGAAAAGAAAACCGCTGAATTAGAAAATCCAGTTGTTTTAATAATGGAATCAAAAGTAGATTCAATAAGGCAAATACAATCAGTTTTAGAACATGTTATAAAAAATAATAAATCATTATTATTAATAGCTGAAATAGAACCACCAGTGTTATCAGCTCTTATGATGAATAAAATGAAGGGTAATATAAAGCTTAATGTTATTGAGCCTCCTTCTTATGGTTTAAATAGAAAAACAATACTAGATGATTTAGCTTTGCTAACAAATTCTACGATTGTAAATGAAGACCTAGGAGACGACTTAAGCGTTATAGACTTAGATTACTTAGGTCAATGCGTTAAAGCTTCTTCTGACAATGAAAGAACGATTATAACAGTAGATGATCTAAGTGACGAAGTGCTAGACATTATAAAAAGCATTAAAAAAGAATTAAAGCAGAAAAATAAACCACATACAATTATAAATCTAGAAAGAAGATTGGCTAGATTGTCAGCTAAAGTAGCTATAGTTAAAGTTGGTGCTAATTCTGATATTGAATTAAAAGAAAAAACAGATAGAGTCGAAGACGCTATTTGCGCTACTAAAGCCGCAATAAAAGAAGGTATAGTACCAGGTGGAGGAATCGCCTTATTAAACGCTTCAAATAATTTAAAATCTAAATCAATAGGCCAGCAGTGTTTATACAATGCTATAAAAGCTCCTTTTAATATGATACTAAGTAATGCAGGTTTGTCTTTAACTAAAAAACAAGATGATTATTTAGTTTCTAATGAAGGTTATGGTTTAGATGTGGTTACAGGAAATATGGTAAATATGGTAAAAGAAGGTATTATAGACCCTTCTCTTGTTACTAAAAGTGCCCTTATAAATGCGGCTTCTGTAGCTACAACTATTATGTCAACCGATTGTGTAATCAATAACGTAAGAGTAGATGAAAGCGCTAGGTAGAAATTTAATAATAGAAAAAATAAAAGAAGGAACTACCTCAACAAAAGGTGGTTTACTTTTAGCTGAATCACATAAAGATGACATTAGGTATTTAAAAGCCAATGTAATTAGTATAGGTGATGAAGTTGAGGGATTGAATACTGGTGATGTTATATTTTACGACAGACATTCAGGTCACAAAGTAGAATTAAAAGATAAGTCGTACCACGTAATAAAATTACAAGACGTGGTCGTTGTTTTATGAAAAAGCTATCAGCAAGTGATTTAAAAGATATAAACTTGCTTAAACATTACCGGATAATCCGCAAATGGGCTTCCAAAAACAACGACTTAAATGAAGCTGATTTAGAGTTGTTAATATACTTAGACTGTGTTGACTTATTTACAATTAAAGATTTCAAAAAAGGTGTTTATTCTTATAGCTGGGATAACAGAAGGTGGAGTAGATTAATAAAAGATAATTGGATAGTTGTTTGGAGAAAAAGAAATAGAACTAATCAAACTTATAATATATATAAGGTTTCTGTTAAAGGCAAACAATTAATTAGTAGGATGTATAGAATAATGCTACAAGAAGAAGAAATACCAACTAGCACTAGAAGAAATAAAATAATGAAAAGAAAAACATATATGGATAAAGTATTGACTACATCTATAAATGATATAAACAAGGAAATAAATAAAAACTAAATTATGCACGATTTAAAATACGATCCATCAATGGAAAAATTAAAGCCAGGAAAACACGTAGGTATAGTAGGTGAATCTCACATATGGGATGGACCTCTAGATCAGTCAGGTAGAGCTCATGGTATGGGTTCAAGTTCTGGTATAACTGGAATGCAAATATTAAAAGCGCCTATTTCTTACAAAGGAACAAGCCCTGTGATACTTGCACAAGAAGAATCATAAAAAATAAAAAAAATGAGTACATACAACGCATCATTAACCGTTATACCCAGTGACGATTATAATTTACCTCAACCTGGGTTATTAAAAACTGGATCAGCGGCTGCGGGTTCTAATACTACAACTTTAATTGATTCATCTGCTGAGTTTACAAATGCTAAAACAAACGCATTGGGGTATAACATAAGCAGTGGTGATATTATATATAACAAGACGCAGAGCAAATGCTATCAAGTTAAAAACGTAGTAAGTGACACAACTATAACTATAGCTACAGCAGGCGTTGCAATAGCAACCAATGATGTGTATGAAATATACAAAGGCAATGTAGCTGGTAGCGAGGGTTATTCTTTGTACTTTGGAACTACAGGTGATGTTAAAATTACAGATGTTTCAGGAAATACAACAACTATAAATAATATTCCAGCTGGTAAAATACTTGATCTACAAGTGGTAAAAGTTTTTGCTTCTTCACCAACACCTCCTATTGACATAGTATTATTAGATAAATTAGATTAAAAAAAATTATGGCATATAAACAAAACTTTGGCCCTTCAAGAAAATCTGGTAAAGCTGTATCCATGTGCGGTGTTTCAAGAATAACCAACGAATCATATGGCGCTGAGATTGGTGGAGCTGCAGATAACGCATATTCAAATTACCAAGGAAAGGCAACAGAAGCTAATGCTTATGTGCAATCTGACATACCTACAGGTGGTATGACTATTGATGGTTCTACTGGAAAATCAAGTGGCGGTAAGAAGACTAGCATAAAAAAAGATAGTGACGGCGGTGTTACTAAGTTGGGTAGATTAAACAATAAAGTACAAAAAGTAAAAGATGGTGGAGGTAATAAAGCTAAAGAAGCTAGATTAAAAGGTAGAATAAATAGAACTGAAAAAAGACAGTCTGAAAGAGCTGTACGAGTAGAGAAAAGAAACGAAAGAAAAATGGATCGTACTGTAAAAAGAGAAAAAACTAAAAACAAAATTCATAATTTCTTTAGTTCAGATAAATACGATATTAAAGAAACCAAACCAAAAAGCTCTGGTTATAAAGGTTGGGGAATGTTTTAAAAAATAAATTATGGCATACAAACAAAAAGGACATTACGGTAAATATAGCGGAAACGCTAAACACTCTAAACATCACATGGTTAATTCGTGGGAAGAAGAAGATGTGAAAAGAGGAAAACAGCAAATGAAAGAAGGTCACAAAGGCCACGCTGAAGCTTTATTTGATGATGCTCATGGTAGTTACAATTACGATGGTCATAACTCAACAGGTAGTGAATCACCTGCAAATTTTCTTGGTGGAGTTTTTGGAGCTGCCGGAAAACTAGTTGGAAGAAAAGGTAGTAGAAGTAGACTGAGACAACACAGTGAAGTAATGGATGCTTTAGGTAGGATAGAAGGTGAACTTGGTGGTGGTGAAAGCCAATCTCTTGATCCACAACAACCGGTTCAAAATGAATTACCAACCCCACCGTCTCAAACAATGGCAGAAGGTATTGCTTCTTTAGGTACAGCTTTTTCAGACAATCCATCTATTGATCAAGATAAAATTGACGTAGATTTATAATAAACAGAGTAAACTGACAAATCAAAACAAACATTTAACATTTAACATTTAACATTTAACAAAAAAAAGATTATGGCAAATTACATTAAAATTAAAGCTACAGACGTAGACGTAACTAACGTAACTTCTGATTTATTATTAGGAGAGATTGTATCAGTAGCACAAGGTTTAGCTAATGGTACTGGAGACGCAAACAAATTCACAGTTTACAACAGTATCGGAAAAAGCTTTCTATTTACTACAACTGGAAAAGCTAAACAATGGGCTGAAGCTGTTCAAAAAGCAATTACAGCTAATCCAGGTGGTATCATGTCAATTGTACAAAACAGTACAGGCGTTAAGATAACTGCATTAGTTATAGCATAACTATGAAATCTAAGGGATTAGGCGACGATGTTGCTAAGTTTACAGAAAAAACAGGTATTAAGTCCGTTGTAGATAAAGTATCTAGCGGACTTAACCTTCCCTGTGGTTGTAAACAAAGACAAACAACGTTAAACAAAATGTTCCCTTATAAAGATTAATATGGCTTTTAAAATGAAATCACCGTTTGCTTTATCTACTACTCCAGTATATGAAAGAGAATTACCGGAGGGTATATTAGGTAAAGGTAATAAGAATGGAACTATATTAATTTCAGAAGACATTATTAAAGATCCTGAACAAACTAAAAGTATAATTGATCATGAAGAAGTTCATATAGATCAAATAAAAAGAGGTGATTTAGATTACGATAGTAAAAATGTCTATTGGAAAGGAAAAAAATACTCTCGATCTAAAATGAAAGAGGGCAATCCTAATTTACCTTGGGAAAAAGAAGCTTACAGTAAAACTGATAATTATAACAAATATTAAAAAATACAATGGGATATAAACAAAATTTTGGTCCAAGTAGAAAAGGGGCTAAGCACGGAAAAGACATGATTTCAAGAATCATGAGTAACACAGATACAGTGAGTCCATTAGATAACTCTGTTCAACATTTAAAAGGAATGAAAGGAGCTAAAGATGGTACTAAAGATTCAGGTATGTATAGAAAATCTTACATGAAAGGAGACTCTTACGCTGTACCAGCTGACAAACTAAAAGGTATACAAAAATCAGAAGGAATGTCAAGAGAAGGTTCTAAACCAGATTATATAGATATTGATGGTGATGGAGATAAAAAAGAATCAATGAAGTCTGCATCTGATGGAATGTCAAGACAAAAATATGGTGGTAACAAAGGAGACTTAAGAAGATCTGCTAAAAAAGATTATTAAAATAAAATGCCAAAAAAGAAGTTTTCCGAAACAAAAGTAGGTAAGTTTTTAGGTAGTGTTGCACCAGGAATATTAGGTGTAGCAAGTGACTTATTGCCAGACGCTGGCTTATTAAACGTTGTTAAAGGTTTAATAATAAAAGACGAAACTATCAAACCTGAAGACAAAGAAACTGCTTTAAAACTATTAGAACAAGATCAAGTAGAGATGCAAGAAGTATCTAAACGTTGGGCAAGTGACATGAAATCTGATTCATGGCTTTCTAAAAACACACGCCCAATGTCATTGATATTCTTAACGGTATCTATGGTAATACTTATACTGCTAGATAGTTTTAAAATAGAGTTTCATGTAGCTGAGGGATGGGTTTCATTATTGCAAACTCTTTTAGTTACAGTGTACGTTGCATACTTTGGTTCACGTGGAGCGGAAAAATTCAAAAGTATAGGTAATAATAATAATAAGTAAAATTAATAACAATTAAATTAAATCAAATGAGTAAAAAAGTAAAAAAGATTACAGAAGAAGAATTAAAGAACATAAAAGAAGTTAGTTCTAAATACAATGGGATTCTAACAGAAATGGGTTTTCACCAACTAAGACAGTGCAGTTTATCTAAATTAGCTGAGGAAGAAATTGAAAAGCTAGATAAAGTTAAAAAAGATTTAGAAGAGAAATACGGTCCAGTTAACATTAACTTAGAAGACGGTACTTATTCTGAAATAGAATCACAGGAAGATAAAAGTGAGTAATATTATTAGAAAAATCAGTATTGGTTCTGACTATAAAAATGATGCAATGCATTATTCTTTAGGTCAACAAGTATATGGTGGTCATGTTATATCACATATACTAGAAAATACTGAAGACAATTCTTATAATATTCATATAAAGAAAGATGATGAAATATTGCCATGGAAGAAATTTAATTCTAACATGGCAATATCCATCGAGTACGATTTACAGTATTAATGAACTCACTATACGACTTTATAGTTAGACCTCTTGGAAAAGAATATTCTAACGATATAAATATAGGCGGTGTTAAATTAATTTTAAACACCAAGATAGAAAGTTTTAAATTTGTAAATAACTTAGCTGTAGTTGTTTCAATTCCTCTAGCTTATAAAACACGTGTTAATGTTGGCGATATAATAGTTATACATCATAATGTGTTTAGAACTTTTTACGATATAAAAGGTAAAAAGAAAAAAAGTAGGTCTTGGTTTAAAGAAGATTTGTATTTCTGTTCTTTAGATCAAGTTTATTTATATAAGAATAAAAACGACGACGATTTTAAATCTATAAACAATAGATGTTTTATAAAACCATTAAAATCAAAACGTAAGTTTAGCGTAGACAAAGAGCAAAAGCTTATTGGTATATTAAAAATAGGTAATAGTTCGTTAGAAGCCGCCGGTGTGAGCGAGGGAGACCTTGTTGGTTACACCCCGTATGGAGAGTATGATTTTATTATTAACGATGAAAGATTGTACTGTATGAAATCAAATGATATTGTAATTAAATATGGAGATAAAGAAAACCAAACTGAATATAATCCAAGCTGGGCAAATAGCGGTTGATGAATTAATAAAGGTAGCTAAAGAACCTATTGTAGACTCTGGTGATGATATATCAGCAGATCGTTTAAAAAACGCAGCGGCAACAAAAAAACTAGCTATATTTGATGCTTTTGAAATATTAACAAGAATTCAAGAGGAGAAAGATATATTAAATGAAAAACCTAAAGAAGTGAAAGAAGAAAAAGCTTTTAAAGGTTTTGCTGAAGGAAGGTCTAAAAATGTATAAGCAAAGTTTATATAAAATATTAGATAATTATATTAACGCTAAAATTCTTAAAAGAAATAATAAGTACAAGAAGTGGGAGTATGGTTATAATGAAAAGCATGATATTGTTATAATATCCAAAGATGGTACTATAGGTGATGTATATGAAATAGATAACTTAAAAATAGCATTACCATCTACTCCAGAAAAAGTTATTAATTTAGGTAATAAAAAATGGAGCAAGGTTGATCCACCTGTAGAATTTAAGAGTATAAAAACAATATTCGACTGGGAGGATTACCCTATAGAATTTAAAGAAAAATGGTATGATTACATCAATGATGAGTTTAATAAAAGAGAAAAAGGTTTTTGGTTCATTAATAAGGACATTCCTACTTATATTACTGGTACTCATTACATGTACTTGCAGTGGTCCAAGATTGATGTTGGGAAACCAGACTTTAGGGAATCAAACAGATTATTCTTTATATTCTGGGAAGCTTGCAAGGCCGATATTAGATCCTATGGGATGTGCTACCTTAAAAACCGTAGATCTGGATTTTCTTTCATGTCATCAGCTGAAATTGTTAATCTTGCAACAATATCCTCGGATTCACGGTTCGGTGTATTGTCCAAATCTGGACAAGATGCTAAGAAGATGTTCACTGACAAGGTGGTACCAATCTCTGTTAATTATCCGTTCTTCTTCAAACCCATCCAGGACGGAATGGACCGTCCAAAGACCGAGCTTGCCTACAGGGTCCCGGCCTCGAAATTTACCAGGAGACGACTCGATTCCAAGGATAGATCCAAGCAAGAAGCCCTTGAAGGTTTGGACACGACCATCGACTGGAAGAACACGGGTGATAACGCCTACGATGGGGAGAAACTTAAACTCCTCGTCCATGATGAATCGGGGAAGTGGGAAAGGCCGAACAACATTCTCGACAACTGGAGGGTTACAAAAACCACCCTTAGATTAGGTAGTAGAGTAATTGGTAAGTGTATGATGGGATCAACATCAAACGCTTTAGATAAAGGAGGAGATAATTTTAAAAAATTATACTACGATTCAGATGTTACAAAAAGAAACGCCAATGGACAGACTCGCTCAGGACTATATTCTTTGTTCATTCCTATGGAATGGAACTACGAAGGATACATTGATTCTTATGGAATACCTGTCTTCGACACACCACAGAAAGCAGTTACAGATCCGCATGGCACGAAGATAAAGCAAGGTGTAATAGAGTATTGGCAGAATGAAGTTGAGGGATTAAAAGGTGATCAAGACGGTTTAAATGAATTTTATCGCCAGTTTCCAAGAACAGAGGAGCACGCTTTTAGAGATGAAGCAAAACAATCTTTATTTAATCTAACTAAAATATATGAGCAAATAGATTGGAACGGAGACTTGAGACATAGTAATTTAATAACTCAAGGTAATTTTCAATGGGAAAATGGAATAAGAGATACTAAAGTTATTTTTGTCCCTCATAATAAGGGTAGATTTTATGTATCTTGGATACCATCACCGCATTTGCAAAATAAAATTATAATAAAAAGAGGTTTAAAATATCCAGCTAATGAACATATGGGGGCTTTTGGTTGTGATAGTTATGATATATCAGGAACAGTAGACGGTAGAGGATCTAATGGAGCTTTACATGGTTTAACCAAGTTTAGTATGGAAGATGCTCCAGCTAACCACTTTTTTTTAGAATATATAGCTAGACCTCAAACTGCAGAAATATTTTTTGAAGATGTATTAATGGCTTGCATATTTTATGGTATGCCTATACTTGCGGAGAATAACAAACCTAGATTATTATACCATTTTAAGAGAAGAGGATACAGGGGTTTTGCAATGAACAGACCAGATAAACTTAAATTATCAGTAACAGAAAGAGAGATAGGTGGAATACCAAACTCTAGTGAGGATATAAAACAAGCACACGCTGCTGCAATTGAATCATATATTGAAGATTTTATTGGCATAAAAAACAATGGTGAACACGGGGAAATGTATTTTCAAAGAACACTAGAGGATTGGGCCAAGTTTAATATTAATAATAGAACAACACATGATGCTTCTATAAGCTCTGGTTTAGCAATAATGGCTTGTAATAAAAACAAGTATAGACCTGTAGCACGTCTAGAGAAAAAAGTTTTTGATCTAGGAATAAAAAAATACAGTAATAACGGTCTTATGTCAAAAATAATTGAATAAATGAAAATATACACTAACTCAAATAGCGCGTTTCCAAGTCAGGTAGTACCAGACGCAGAAAAAGCTACGTTTGAATACGGTTCGCAAGTAGCTTCTGCTATTGAGACAGAATGGTTTGGTGCGGGTAGAACTAACGGTAATAGATACTTAACTAGTTTCAATAACTTTCATCATCTTCGTTTATATGCTCGTGGAGAACAGTCCGTTCAAAAATACAAGGATGAATTATCTATTAATGGAGATTTAAGTTATTTAAATCTTGACTGGAAGCCAGTGCCAATACTTGCTAAGTTCGTAGATATAGTTGTAAACGGTATTTCTAGTAAAGAGTATGATATAAAAGCTTATTCACAAGATCCTGAGTCAGTAAAGAAAAGAACACAGTATGCAACTAATGTTGCTAAAGATATGTTTGCAGCCGAGCAAATTCAAAAAGCTCAACAAGATTTAGGTATAAACATGTCTTCATCTAATGTGCCAAAGGATCAATTACCTGAAACTAAAGAAGACTTAGAGCTGCACATGCAGCTGTCATATAAACAGTCTGTAGAAATAGCAGAAGAAGAAGCTATCTCAACAACATTAGCAAACAATAAATGGGAGTTAACTAAAAGAAGATTAAATGAAGATTTAGTTGTATGTGGTATAGCTGCCGCTAAAACTAATTTTAATAAAGCCAACGGGATAACATTAGACTATGTAGATCCAGCTTATTTAATATACTCTTACACAGAAGATCCAAATTTTGAAGATATATATTATGTTGGTGAGGTTAAGTCTATAACAATACCTGAACTTAAAAAACAATTTCCGGATATTTCAGAAGATGAATTACAAAGAATTCAAGAAATGCCTGGTAACAAACAGTATATAACTGGGTGGGGTAATTATGATAACAACACTGTTCAAGTTTTATACTTTGAATATAAGACTTATACTAATCAAGTTTTTAAACTTAAAAGAACTGACCAAGGATTAGAAAAGATAATTCAAAAAACAGACGAGTTTAATCCACCAGAAAACGATACATTTGAAAAGGTGTCTAGGTCTATTGAGGTTCTTTATTCTGGAGCTAAAGTTTTAGGCACAAATACAATGTTAAAATGGGAGCTAGCTGAGAACATGACTAGACCATCAGCTGATACTACTAAAGTGGAAATGAACTACACTATCTGTGCACCTAAAATGTATAAAGGTAGAATAGAATCATTAGTTGGTAGATGTACAGGTTTTGCTGACATGATACAGATTACACATTTAAAAATGCAACAAGTTTTAGCACGTATGGTGCCAGATGGTGTATTTTTAGATATGGATGGTTTAGCTGAAGTAGACTTAGGTAACGGGACAAACTATAACCCAGCTGAAGCATTAAATATGTATTTCCAAACTGGTAGTATAGTTGGTAGATCACTTACTCAAGATGGAGATCCCAACAGAGGTAAAGTACCTATACAAGAACTACAGACGTCAGCCTCTGGAGCTAAACTACAATCCCTAATACAAACGTATCAGTATTACTTACAAATGATAAGAGATGTCACGGGATTAAATGAGGCTCGTGACGGTAGTATGCCTGATAAAGACGCGTTAGTTGGTTTAGCTAAAATGGCAGCTAACCAATCTAACATAGCTACAAAACATATAAACAACGCTAGTTTATATATAGCTTTACGTATATGTGAAAACATATCACTAAAAATAACTGATGTATTAAACTTTCCTTTAACTGCTAATAGCTTAATTGAAAGTATATCTCTTTATAATGTAGAAACATTAAGAGAAGTACAGTATCTAAACTTACATGACTTTGGTATATTTTTAGAACTAGAGCCAGACACAGAAGAAAAAGCTCAATTAGAACAAAACATACAGATCGCATTACAATCTGGTGGCATTGATTTAGAAGATGCTATTGATGTTAGACAAATAAAAAATCTAAAGTTAGCTAATCAACTCTTAAAACAAAAAAGAAAAAAGAAATACAAAAGAGATCAAGCAGCGGCTCAAGCAAATATACAAATGCAGGCTCAAGCAAATGCTAAAACAAATGAGCAAGCTGCGTTAGCTGAGGTTCAAAAACAACAAGCATTGACTGAGCAACACGTTAATTTAGAAAATGCAAAATCTCAGTTTGAAATACAAAGGATGCAAGTAGAGCTAGAAGGTAAAAAGCATTTGATGGCTCAGCAATTCGAATACGATAGGCAATTAGCTGAGATTGAAGCTCAAACTAAAACTTTAAAAGAACAAGAAATAGAAGATCGTAAAGATAAAAGAATAAAGATGGAAGGTTCTCAACAAAGTCAATTAATAGATCAAAGACAAAATGATCTACTTCCTATCGACTTTCAACAATCACAAGTTGGTGAAGGATTTTAAATTTTAACAATTAATTATATTATATCATGTCAGAAACAAAAACAAATGAACCTGTTAAACAGGAAGGTGAGTTTAAATTAAAAAAGAAAACACCTAAAAAATTAGGGATTACCAATAATGATCCCGTTAAAGTAGATTTAACTAAACCAGAAGCAACAGGGGAAGTAGTTCCTGATGTTGTTAAGGTTGATATACCTAAAGACGATGCCATTCAAATCGGAGAAACAGAGAAAGTGGATGTGGGCGAACAAGCCGGAGATAGCACTAAAGTGGACAAACAAGTACAAGAGTCCACTGAAGATGCTCAAGAGTCTTCACCAATCCAAGAAATAATAGAAGAAGATAAAGATAAAGTAAAAGAGATTAAAAAAGAGATTGTTGAAGCTAAACAAGAGCAACAAATTCTTAATAAACCTTTACCTGAAAACATCGAAAAATTAATTGACTTCATGGAATCTACTGGTGGTACAGTAGAAGATTATGTAGCATTAAATAAAGATTACTCATCTCTTGATAGTGCACAGCTATTAAGTGAGTATTATAAAAAAACAAAACCACATTTAGATCAAGAAGAAATAAATTTTCTAATGGAAGATGCTTTTAACTTTGACGAAGATGTGGACGAAGCAAGAGAGATTCGTAAGAAAAAACTTGCATATAAAGAAGAAGTTGCAAAAGCTAAAAGCTATTTAGAAAGTTCAAAAAGTAAATATTACGAGGAAATCAAGTTGAAACCAAGTGCCACTGGAGAACAAAAAGAAGCTTTAAACTTTTACAACAACTATAAGCAACAACAAGAGCTTGCAACTAAATTACATGGTGATTTTAGAGACAATACTAAAAAATTATTTTCTTCAGACTTCAAAGGTTTTGATTTTAACGTAGGAGATAAAAAATTTAGATATGGAGTAAAAGACCCTGTTAAGGTTGGTGAAACTCAATCTGATGTACAAAACTTTGTTAGTAGATTTTCTAATGATGAAGGTCAAATTGTAGATCAAAAAGGGTATCATAAAGCAATGTATGCTGCGATGAACGCTGATAAACTAGCTCATCATTTTTATGAACAAGGGAAAGCTGATGGCATTAAAAATGTTATTAGTAGCTCTAAAAATCCTTCAAAAGACGGACCGAGGCAAGTTGCTGATGGAAATGTTTTTATAAACGGGTTAAAAGTAAAATCAATTAGTGGTTTAGATTCATCAAAATTAAAAATCAAAACAAAAAAATTTAACTAATTAAAATTACAAATTATGGCTTTAACTCCTCAATTTGGTTCGATAGTACCATCGCAAGCTCAACAAACTCTTGCGAGTAATTATCTACAATTTGACAATGGCACGAACGATTTCGCACAACAATACTTACCTGAGCTTTATGAGCAAGAGGTAGAAAGATATGGTAACAGAACGTTATCAGGATTTTTACGTATGGTTGGAGCAGAAATGCCGATGACATCTGATCAAGTTATTTGGTCTGAACAAAACAGACTACACATTTCATACGATAACTGTACAGTTGCTGGTGCTGCCGGTGCTGCTGCAACTATCACAATCCCTGTTACAGCTGCTAACGCTGCTGTACCAGTACTAAACGTTATTTCTCCACTATCAACTATTGTTGTAATGGATGACTTTGGAAACGAAGTAAAATGTTTAGTTACTTCTTCTGACACACGCGCTGCCGGTGGTGGTGGTAACCCAGGAAGATTAATAGTTGAACCTTACCAAGGTGCTAACCTTGCTGCTAGCGGTATTGCTAACGGTAATCCAGTTAAGATCTTTGTATATGGTTCTGACTTTCAAAAAGGAAGTAGTACGTTAAATGCTCCTCAAGGCGCTAACGTTGGAGCTTCAGCTGCTAACCCTATGGTTACTGTTGATCCTGCATTTACTACTTTTTCTAACTCTCCAATAATCTTAAGAAGCCAATACACAATCAATGGTTCTGACACTGCTCAGATCGGTTGGGTAGAAGTTTCTACTGAAGATGGAACTGGAGGTTATTTATGGTATCTAAAAGCTGAGTCTGAAACAAGACTAAGATTTGAAGATTACTTAGAAATGGCAATGGTTGAAGGTGAACTTAACGCAGGCGCTGCTGGTGTACCAGCTGCTAATCCTGGAACTGAAGGTTTATTTGCTGCTATTCAAAATGGCGGTAACGTTGAAGTAGGTTTCACTGCTGCTGCTGGTTTAGATTCATTTGATGACATTCTTAAAAACCTTGACACTCAAGGAGCTATTGAAGAAAACATGTTATTCTTAAACAGAGCCACTGCTCTTGATTTTGATGATATGTTAGCTGGTATCTCTGGAGGTTTTGCAGGTGGTGTAGCTTTCGGTTTATTCGAAAACTCTGAAGAAATGGCATTAAACTTAGGATTCTCTGGATTTAGAAGAGGTTCTTATGATTTCTATAAAACAGATTGGAAATACTTAAACGACGCTTCAACGCGTGGTGCAATGACTGGTCCTGCTTCTATCGAAGGAGTATTAGTTCCTGCAGGTACTTCTACTGTTTATGACCAAATCTTAGGTACAAACATTAGACGTCCTTTCTTACATGTAAGATATAGAGCTTCTCAAGCTGATGACAGAAGAATGAAATCATGGTTAACTGGTTCAGTTGGTGGTGCATTCACATCTTCATTAGATGCAATGGAGGTAAACTTCTTATCTGAAAGATGTTTAGTAACTCAAGCTAGAAACAACTTTGTATTATTCAAAGGGATCTAATTGATTCAACAAATGTAATTCTTACCCTCGTTGTATTAACGGGGGTAATTATTACCCTTATTAAAATTATTTAATTATATTATATTATGAAAAAAACTAAAGAATTACCTAGTCATGAAAAAGGCTGGGAAATAAAGGATAGACATTATTATTTAACGGGTAACAAAAGTCCGTTGACATTAACTATACCTAGTAAGCATACAAAAAAACACGCTTTATTATTTTACGACGAGCAAAAAGGAATGCAAAGAGAGCTGCGTTACGCAACGAACCAATCCTCTGTTTTCGTAGATGAACAATTAGGTGAAGCCACTATGGGTCACATAACTTTTAAAGATGGTGTTTTAACTGTTAAAAAAAATCAACAGAACTTACAAAAAATGTTATCACTATATCACCCTTTATTAAATGGTATATATAGAGAACACGATAAAGTTGAAGTTGCAATAGATGAGTTAGCTAATATTGAGTTAGAAATAGATGCTTTAAACTCAGCTAAACAAATGGATATAGAACATCAAGAAGCTATATTAAGAGTAGAACTTGGTAGTCAAGTAAGTAAAATGAACTCAAAAGAAATTAAAAGAGATTTACTTCTATTTGCTAAACAAAACCCAAGCACTTTCTTAGCTTTAGCTAACGATGAAAATGTTCAACTTAGAAATTTTGCTATTAAAGCAACTGAAGTAAACATAATTAAATTATCTGCAGATCAAAGAACTTTCACATGGGGTTCCAACGGTAAAAAATTAATGACCGTTCCTTTTGACGAAAATCCATATTCAGCTTTTGCTGCATATTTAAAGACTGATGAAGGTGTAGAGATATATAAATCTATAGATAAAAAAATAAATTAACAAGTGATTATAATAATAGGTGATCACTTGTGTGGTCACCTAATATTAATACAATAATAACTTATGGCAATTAACGTAAATACAGTATACACAACTGTCTTGTCTATTTTAAATAAAGAACAAAGAGGATACATAACGCCTGATGAGTTTAATAAATTAGCTACACAAGTACAGTTAGAAATATTCGAAAACTATTTTGAGGATTATAATCAACTATTAAGAATACCACAGACTGACACAGAATACGTTAATAGACAAAGAAATTATAATACAGCAATATCTATATTTAAACAATTTGGTACAACAACAAGTGTTCCTGTAGGATTAGTAAGATCACTAAGTATAACTAATGCTGGATCTGGCTATTCAGGAGCAACAAATAGAGCTACCACAGATGTGGGTGCTGGTAGTGGTTTAACTGTTGATATTGAAACTGTAGTTCCAGGATTTTCAGTTATAAATGCGGGTCAAAACTATACTAACGGTATAAACTTAGCGACAACAACAGGTGGTGGTGGAACTGGCTTAACAGTGAATATAAACAGTGTTGGGGTTTCAGGTAATATTACTGGTATAACAATAAACCAACCCGGTACAGGTTATGCTAATGGCAACGAAATATTAACTATAGTACAAGCTGGGCAAACAGGTACTCAATGTACTATAAAATTAAGCTCACCTAGTATTGGTGCTATACAAAACATAACAGCAAATAATGGTGGTAGTGGTTATAGCGTGGGAGATGTTATCGGTGTTACTGGTCCGGGAACATTAGCTACAGCTACAGTGACTTCTGTTAATACATCATTATACTTTCTTCCCCCGTCAAATACACATAGGATCGGTACTGTTATATTTAAAGATAAAGAAATACAAAGAGTTGATAGAAACGAACTTCTTTATTTAAACCTATCCCCAATAACAAAACCTTCCGAAACTTTCCCTATTTATACATATGAGCAGTCCACTATTGGAACTAGCGGTGATGACACAGGTCAACAACATATATACGTTTATCCTGAATCTATAACAACAGCTAGTGACGTGACCGTAAGTTATATAAGAAAACCTAATAATGTTGTGTGGGGCTTTACCACTGGAACTTTAGGTCAATACATTTATAATAAATCTTTGTCAACTCAATTTGAATTATCTAATATAGAACAAACAGAGGTTATATTAAGAATATTAGCTTATGCAGGTGTTGTTATTAGAGATCCTCAAGTAGTACAAATAGCATCTCAAGCAATTCAAGCAGAAGAAACAAACTCTAAATCATAATAAATCATGGCAGGTAGCGTAATCAAACCTCAACCGCAAGACGGACTTATACAGGAAACTGGTCAACAATACTTTCAAGGTACTCAACCTTTTAAAGGTACTAACACTGCTGGTCAAGTATTAAAAACCACATTTAACACTGATTTAATTTTTTATGATTCTACGCCTGGTACAGAAAACTATGCGTTAAATAATTTTAAGATATACACTAGTTCGAGTGCAATTCCAGGAAGTTGGACAGAAAAAACAACTAATTATACTGTTAATGGTAATGATATAACATTTACTACAGCAAGTTCTGACTACATAGTAGTACAATTAAAAATACTAGATGGTGGTAAGTATGGCAATACAGTTGATCAAAAAGCTTTTGGTCAAACAGTTGAAGATAACTATGGAGGTTATCAATATGTAAAATTGCAGGATATTGTAAATAATTTTATAGTAGCCTTTGTTGGTGAGGGAAAACTTATATTAGATGTAAAAAGAACTGATATTATTTTTCACGCAAAAAGAGCTATACAAGAATTTAGCTATGATACTTTAAAGAGTATCAAATCTTCTGAATTATCAATACCAAATAGTTTAACTTTAGTTTTACCACAGGATTATGTTAATTACGTTAAGCTTTCGTGGGTTGATCAACTAGGTGTTTTAAGACCTATATACCCAACAAATAACTTAACTACAAGTCCTTACAATACTCAAATACAAGACTCATCAGGTATACCTACACAAGATAATTATGGTAATGATGTTGAAGGAACTTCTCAAACACAAGAAAGGTGGCATAATAGTAATATTGGTTTAATCAACGGTGATTTAAATTCAAACAATTTTACTAATGAAATGTGGGCTTATAATTGGGATTATGGTGGTGATTTCTTTGGCGGTAGCTGGGGACAAATGTTTGGTTTAGAACCACAGACTAGTCAAGTAAATGGTTGGTTTAACATGAATGAAAGAGAAGGTAAGGTTTCTTTTTCGAGTAACTTAAAAGATAAGTTAATTATATTTGAATATATATCAGATGGTTTAGCTACTGATATGGACACTAGAGTACCTAAGCTAGCTGAAGATGCTATGTATTCATATATAACACATGCTGTAATAGCTAGCAGAATTGGTCAACCAGAATATATAGTACAAAGATTAAAAAGAGAAAAAAGTGCAAAGCTTAGAAATGCAAAAATAAGATTATCTAATATTAAACTTGATGAGATAGTTCAAGTAATGAGAGGTAAGTCTAAATGGTTAAAACATTAAATTAAATGGCTGAAGTTAAAAATGCTTTTATAGCTTCTAAAATGAACAAAGATCTTGATGCAAGACTTGTTCCGTCAGGAGAATACAGAAATGCAATAAACGCTCAGATTAGTAGATCTGAAGGAGCAGATGTGGGTGCTTTAGAAAACGTTTTAGGTAATCAGCTTAAAGTAGATTTTTCTTTATTAGTTTCTTTGCCATCAGGTACTTTAAAAACAATAGGTACTTATGTAGATGAGATTAATAATTTTATATATGTTTTTTTAACTAACCACACAGGTAGCACTTATAGCACTACGGCTAAAAATTATATATTTAGATACGATGTTTTAAGTGGTACATCTGTTAAACTTGTAGAAGGTGCTTTTTTAAATTTTTCTACACAAAATAAAATATACGGTATAAATGTCTTAGAAGATTTTTTATTTTTTACTGACAATAGAAATCAACCTAGAAAAATTAATACAGTAATAGCGGCTGGATATGGAAATCCTTATGACAGTGAAGATACAATAAGTGTAGCTAAAATTAACCCATATCAACCAATACAGCTTTATCAAAAAATAACATCTAGCATAGCTAGTGAGTTTACGGCACCATCAACAGATCAAGCTATAAATAGCTATCAAACTACTATGCAAAATGTTAGTGATGAAAAACTACCCGATGGCACTAGTAACAATCCTTATTATGATTCTAATTTTGTTGGTGATACAGAGTTATTAGATGACAAGTTTATTAGATTTTCTTATAGGTTTAAATTTAAAGACGGAGAATACTCTTTATTAGCTCCTTTTACTCAAGTAGCTTTTATACCTAAACAAGATGGTTATTTTTTATATGATGCTTCGGATAACATAAACGATATGAACGATGCTTTACAAAGTACAGTTGTTCAGTTTATGGAAAATAAAGTAGATAAAATACAGTTAATAATTCCTATGCCATTAAACGAAGTTGGTGCTTCTTTAACAACCGGTACTATTAGTAGTTCTTTAGATATTGATGAAATAGATATTATATATAAAGAATCTGGAAATTTATCTATACAACTAGTAGATACTATAACATCAGATCAACTAACGGGAACATCTACTTTTTATAATTATTCTTACAATTCTACTAAACCTTGGAAAACTCTTCCGCCATCAGAATTAACTAGAGTGTACGACAAAGTACCTGTTAAAGCTTTAGCTCAAGAAGTTACAAGTAATAGAATTGTTTACGGTAATTATCAAAACAAACACACTTCTCCAGAGTCATTAGATTATAATTTAGCAGCAACATTTAAAAGTGCCTTCGCTGTGAATACAGGTGCTAATGAAGTAACTAATACCACTAGCATCGTAGAATATCCTAACAGTACTTTAAAGCAAAATAGAAATTATCAAGTTGGTTTTGTTTTATCAGATAGATACGGAAGATCTTCTTCTGTCATATTATCTAATGCTGATGACAATGTACAATCAGGTGGAATTAATTATGGTGGATCGACTTTATATTTACCGTATAGAGATGCTTCACTTCAAACCGAAACTTTTCCAGGCGATTCTTTAAAGGTTATATTAAATTCTTCTATAGGTCCAGCGGATCCTAACCCATCAACTAATTGGCCTGGTATATATAACGGAGACAAAACAAGTTCTGATTATAATCCTTTAGGTTGGTATTCTTACAAGATAGTTGTAAAACAAACAGAACAAGATTACTACAATGTATATCTTCCCGGTGTTATAGCTGGACAACCTAAAACATCTGAAGACAATGGTGATGAAAATGAAAACACTTTATCTCATACCGTCTTGCTAAATGATAATATAAATAAAGTACCTAGAGATTTAACAGAAGTCGGACCGCAACAAAAACAATTTAGAAGTTCAGTTCGTTTATTCCCAAGAGTAATAAACACAAACAAAGTTCCAACAAACAATACCGCTAATACTCAGTACACTATAGGTGAAGGTAACAAGCAATTTCAAACATCGCAAAAGGGTTTAACTGTTTCCACGATATCAAATCTTAGAGATTTATTTGATTACGATCCAATTAATCCACCCGTGCCAGATCAATTTCCTCAATTTTATTTATATGATTCTAATCCATTAATTGCTAGATTAAGTACAGAAAATAAATTAGGTGAATTAGCGGACTTTACGACTCCTTCCGGTAATAAGTCCTACGAGGCTGGTAGTACTATTTTTGGTACACCATTTTTTCCTTTAAGTACTAACTGTAATGATGGTGTTGTTGATGACACAACCTCTTATTTTGCATCATCAAACACACCAGCGTTTGTAACAGGTACACAGGGTCTACCAACAACATATGTATCCACTAATCTTTTTGAGGCAAATTGGGTTGGTGGTCCAACAGGAATAAATATTTCTGGATGGAAACTAGATTGTACAGCCACTGGAGCTTCAACTAACCCTGCTGGTACTAATAAAAAGAATTGGTTATTGTTTGATGATGATACTCAAATACCTGTTGGAAAGCAAGTTAAAATAACTGGTAGACGTGGTGGTATAAACCCTGGAATACAGCAACTATCTGTAATGGAAACAGATGCTGTAGATTCTTTAATTGATATATACTATGAAACAACATCAGCTGGATTAATAACAGATATAAACAACGTAACCGCTACAGACACTGGTGCGGCAACTGCTTTATCTGGATTTGTACCCGTAGGTTTTAATGAAGGAATTGCTCTTAATGCTAGTGTTTTTAATGCTAGTAGTGGTGTTAAAGCTTTAAACGCGGCAAATCAAGTTATACCTACTGCAGATACTACTCCATCTGGATCTAACACTGTTGTATTTGCTATGACAAGCGTTATGAATAACGAATCAACACCAGCTAATGTAACAAGTTATTTTTCAAACTGGACTGGTAACCAAGCAACTGGTTTTACTGTAACTATAAATCAAGATTTCTTAAACAATGTTTGGTATGGTAGCAATGTAGGTCAAAGAACTTTTATATTTAACTTTACTGTTTCTGTAAACGGCTTTAATAACTCTACGTCATTTTCAAGAACTATAGACTTAGAAAATATAAATCCTATATTATGTCCTAATGGAAACGCTATAGACGTAAATTTAAGTGTATCAGCTAGCCAGATAACAAACATTGTAGCTAAAAACGGAGCAAGTCCTTGTGTGGCTAACGGTAATTTAAACTCAGGTAGAGATATCACATGGAGTATTATTTCAGCCGTAGGAGCCAACGGTAATAGTTATGTAAATAGATTTTCAATAGCTAGCACAGCTACAAATCTACAATCTACCGCTACGCTTAGTAGAAGTATGGGTGGTAATTTTATTACTCAAAATTATACTGTAACAGTTAGAGCCAGTGATCCAGGTGGCTCAACAGATCAAGTAGTTAATATAACTATGGGTAACACGCCTCAATACGTTAAAGACCATGTTTTAACATTAGTATTAGCAGGTGAAAGTCAAGGTGATGATTTCGAATGTACCATAATAAGTATAAATGATAGTACCACAGCAAATAATGGGTGGTATATTTTTGATTACGAATGGGATACTTTAAATAACTCTAATCCAATATTACTAGATAGAACTAATGCTTGTACTGGTAATTGCTCTCAGTTTAGTGGTGAGTGGTTTTTTAGTTCAACAAGTCAATCTGATGCTTTAGACTTATGGGAGGCGTCTAAACCAAGCGGATCTTACGCTGGCTCAACTACTACCACCATAAACATAGGATCAAACTATCAGTTTGCTATTGTGTAATGAAATTGTATAGTAAAAAAGAAATAGATATCTATATAAAAAAATTGTTACAATTAAAATGGGCTAATTATGATGTATATTTAGTAGGTGGTGCAATTTATAAACAAGAAACAAAAGATATAGATATATGTATTGTTGGGTCTAGTGATTCAAATAAAGTTTCTAAATTAATAGAACAAAGTAGAAAGTTAGGTCCATTTGATATTTATTATTGTAATGAAGATCAAATAGGTAATCAAAAACCACGTGCTGCTAAATCTTATGATAGAGGTCATATCAAAGCAAAACAAAGAAAAGGTGAATGGATTGATGGATTATTCTGGCAATATTTAGACTTTTCGTATAAAAAATTTAATCCAAAACCACTATTAATATATAAAGGTAGCGGAAGTTAATAAAAAAATAAGTAACTATATTAATATGGCGGCTATAATAGAAGTAAAATATTTCAACTCTTTTCTATTGAAAAAGACTATTGGTAGTTCAAATAAATTACCTTTATGGAATGGCTCTAGAGGTATTCCTAAAGTTGGTAATATGCAGGGTGGTTATAGTCAAGTTGGAACAGCTTATAGTTCTACAGATAACTGGCTTGTAGAGGAATCTAGAATAAGAGGAGGTTATAATAATACTATCGTTGATTTAGGGCCTAGAGCTTTTTTAGTAGAAGAAGAATTAAACGGCGTGCAGAGAATTAACTCGTTGATATATTCTGGAATATTTAATTCTAGAACAGGTATAAATCAGACAAATGTTTTTCCAGTAGGTGAAGACATTAGCAAAAGTTTAGATCCTTCACAAGGTAGCATACAAAAGTTATTTGCTGAAAATACGAACTTAACTATATTTCAAGAAAATAAAGTTAGCTATTCTTTAATAGATAAAGATGCTATATATACAGCTGAAGGTGGTGGTGTTCAAGTAAGTCAATTAAATTTAGTGTTAGGTCAGATAGTACCTTACTTAGGTAATTTTGGTATAGGTAAAAATCCAGAATCATTTGCAACTTATGGATTTAGAAAATATTTTGTTGATCCAGATAGAGGTGCAGTATTAAGACTGTCTAGAGATGGTATAACTGAAATATCTAATTACGGTATGTATGACTTCTTTAGAGATGAATTATCTAATGTAAACACTAATACTAGTTCTGGAAATATGCCAGGTGGTTGGGATATACACAACAAACAATATGTGGTGTCTTTACAAAATACAGCTGACAGCAAGTTCAGCACATTATCTTTCGATGAGTCAGTAAGGGGTTGGACTAGTTTTTTTACTTACAAACCAGAGTTTATGGTTAGTTTAAGAAATGATTTTTACAGTTTTAATAACGGTATACTATATCAACACTATAGTGATTCTGTAAACAGAGGAAATTTTTATGGAGTAAATAATAATACATCTATAACATTTATATTTAACCCTAATGTTAGTATGTCTAAAAACTTTAAAACTATAAACTATGAAGGTAGTAATGGTTGGAGAATAGACTCTATAGAATCTGATCAAACTGGACCTGATAATTATAACGGTGTTTATAGTAATGTTACAGATCTTACAGCTTCTATACCTAGTTATTTGGGGGGAGAATACATATTAAACCCAGTTACTAATGAGGTTGTTTACCCAGCACAGTATGGTACTGTATTTGGAAATGATAATCCTCCATATAATAGAAGCTACGCTGGGTTTGTTAGAAAAGAAAACAAGTATGTTGCAAACCTAATTAATGCAACACCATCTACTCAAGGTGAAGTTATATTTGGTAACCAAATGAGTGGTATAAAAGGGTACTTCACAACAGTAACAATATCAACAGACGATGCAACAGCAGTAGGAGAAATTAAAGAATTATTTGCTGTCTCTTCTGAATATGTGCAGTCGGCTTATTAAATTAAATTAAATGGATTTTAAAACAAGAACATTACTAGAGGAAGACTATAGTATGTTAGAAAACTGGTGGAAAGCTTGGGGCTGGCCAGCAGTAAGTAAAGATATACTACCAGACAATGGAACCGGTGGAGTGATGGTTGAATACAAAAATAAACCTATTGTAGCTGGATTTATATACTGGAGCAATTCTGGTTTATGTTGGTTTGATTGGGTCGTATCAGATCCTGAGGGCAACAAAAGAGCTAGACCTTTAGCTGTGAAACTTTTGATTGAAACAGTAGAGCAAATGGTAAAAGATGCAGGTAAAAAATGTATTATGTCAATAAGCAGAAGTAACAGTCTGTTAAAGATACATAAAAAATTAGATTGGGTTGTTGATGAAACACCTTCTCACGAAATGATAAAAAGAATAATTTAAAACAATAAAAATATGGCAGTAGTATCAGCAGTAGCGGTAGGCGTAGGTATGGCAGCGACAGCAGTCGGTGGAGCCGTAGCTGCTAACCAAGCTAAGCAAGCGGCAAAAGGCTATAAGAATGAAAAAGAAAGAGCTAGGGCAGAAATTGAACAAATAAAATCAGAGAGAACTCCTATAGTAAATCCATACGCTGGAGTTACTGATCTTAGTGGTATGGTAAGTAATCCATTCGCTAATTTAGGCGTTGCAACTCAAGCTGCTGAATTCCAAGCAGAACAAGCTGATATGTCTTTAGCTAGTAGTTTAGATTTATTAGCGGCAACAGGTGCTGGTGCAGGTGGTGCAACCGCTTTAGCTCAAGCTGCATTACAAAGTAAAAAAGGTATATCTGCTAGTATAGAACAACAGGAAGCTGCTAACGAAAAACTTAGAGCACAAGGTCAAAGCGAGGCTGATAAGCTAAAGATGAGTGAACAAATGAGATTACAACAAGCAGATGCCGCTGGAATACAGTATGAGTTTCAAGCTAGAGAAGCCAGAACAAATGCTGATTTAGGTTTTGCCGCTGGTAATATGCAGCAAGCTGCACAAAATCAAGCAAACGCCAAAGCTGCTCAAGGTCAAGCTTGGGGTAATGCTTTAAGTGGAATAGGTGGTGGACTAATGGCTATTGGTGGAGCTGCAAAATAGGTGTAAAAAATAAAAAAATATGAGCGCATACGATAACCCAAGAATAATAAACGATCAATCTGCTATGGCTTGGGCTAACGCCTCTGCTAAGGTTACACAAACTATGCTTCAAGGCATACAAAATGTAGTAAAGTTTAGAAACGAGCAAAAAGCTATTGCTGCCGCAAAGCAAGAAAAGTTCAATTCAGTGTGGACAGCAGCTTCACTTACTCAAAATAAAAACTTAACCGACGCTGTAACTACGGCTAAAGCTAATCCTAATGCTGACAAAACATTAATAGAGCAATTCCAAAGAATACAAGAAACGTTGATGCAAGGTGGTGAGGGTGTTATGGGTTCTATAGAAGCTCAAACTTTATTAATGACTAAATCTAATTTAAGTAGAGAAGAAAGAAACGAGTTACAAAATATAGTTAACAGGTCAAACACAAACATGGCTTCAATAGTTAATGATGGTGGTAAAATAATGACTGATGTAGAGTTAATAAAGTCTTACGCTGGAAGCAGTGGTCCACAAAGAACTATGTTTTGGGAAGGTGGTAGCAATGGTGTTACAGGTCAAATAGCATCTCAACTAGCTGGTATGAGTTTAAGTAACATAGCTATAGACGGCGTTAAATCAACTAAAAAAGCAACACATACTTCTGAAGGTAATTTTGTAACAATAGAAAGTACATTAAAGAAAAGTAATGACTTAGTAAAAAATTTAGATCTTAATAAAGACTTTATAAAAGATAACGGAGACGGTACAGTAACATTTAAGTGGCAAAAGAATATGTCACAGTGGGACGGCAATCTTCTTAACAAAACAGAAGATGGAACTGATTATGATAAAATAGCTAAAGAACAAGGTATAGATGAAAATGGAGAACTAGCTAAGTCTTTTAGAACTCCATTAAACGCTATAACTTCAGTTGGTAAAGATGGTTATCAAAACGTTATAAGCAGAGAGTTTGTAGATACACAGGCGCTGGATAACAAGTTTGAATCTACATTGAAAGGTAGAGCTGCAAGCATTTTAGGCATGGATAACCCTGAAGCAATACAAGCGTACTTAGAACAAAGACTAGGTATGGGTGAAGTTAATATAAAGAAGTTTTTAGAAAAAACACAAGCTGATAAAGTTAAAACTCTTACTGAATTAGAGATGGTTGCTATGCGAGAGCATTACGACTTAGTGCCTGAGGTAGATGGTATTGATGCTTTTGATAAAGAAGAGTTAAAAGATAAAATAAACCCTAAAACAGGTGTTAAATATACAGAGCAAGAATTAGCTAACATGGCTACTATGGGTGATCAACCTGGATTTAAGTTAGTTGTTAGAAAATTAAGTCAAGAAGATGTTGATCAAATTAATGAAGCTGGTATAAACGGTTACTCAGAAGGTATGGAGGGTTATTTTTACGAAACACTTTCTACAAAATCTACACCAAAAAGTAACACTGGTACAACAACTCAATATGATAATGTTTTTAATAAATTATTTAAAGATATTAAAATGGATAATGCCGAATTAGAAAGTATTTTTGCGGATCCTAAACCAACACCAGCTACATACGGTCAATCGGGATTAAAAATTTATTATGGGTATGATAAAGACAAAGAATATGTTCGTAAATATGCAAAAAATGCTGCAGGAATATATGAGTTTACGGGTAATGAAATACCTCAATCAGTACTAAAAACAATATATAGATAATATGGAAGAAGTTTATATCATAGATGGTAATGAATATACTCTAGCTGAAATACAAGACTTTGCTTCAGCGGCGGGTTTAGAACTAGAAGATTATTTATCTAAAAATAACATAAGTAAAAAAGAAATTAAGAACGCTGAACAAGATTTTCAAAAGGGTGTTGTAGACAATGTGGATGCAACTGTAACACCCAAAGCTCCGGAAGCATCCGAGACTCCAAGTACTATGGAACAAGTTTTGGACGTTGGTTCTTTGGGCTCGTCATTAGCAAATCCCATACTAGGAATATCTAATTTATTTAGATTAGCTAAAAAATATGATAAAGGAGAAGAGGGTGATTTTAGTGTAACTGAAGAACTAAAAGATATACCCCAAAGGGTTTGGGCCTCAACATTATCAGTGGGTGAGACTTTATCTAATGTACCTGGTTGGTTAAATAGACTACAATTCAATATTGCTAAATCTTTTGCTGACGAGGAGTTTCAAGAAAAGTTTGACGAAATGAGCGCACAAGAACAAGATGATCTTGTACAAAACATTTCCTCTGCTACAGCCGCTGCAACTCCTGGTGTTGGAGGTTTTATACCAGCTTTAGGTAAACCAGGAAGAGAAAAAGCAGCTGAACTTAAAGCATCTGCTGAAAAATGGAGAGAAGATTTAGAAGAATATGATAAAACTATATTCCAAGCTTTTGCTCAAGGACAAGTAATAGAAGGTGTTACAAGAACTTTTGCTGGCGCTATGGAAACAATACCATCAATAGCTCAAGCTATGATACCTTATGTGGGTATAGGTAGTATAGTAGCTGGTCAAGCCGCTCAAGCTGATGCTGAAAATATAGAAAAAGGTGAAAAATTAAATACAAAAAATTTAATATATTCAACAATTATAGGTGCTTCTGAAGGTTTATTAGAAATTACTACTAAAAAAATAGGTGGTAAAATGTTTAAGGATCTTGCTGGTAAAAGCAAAGAATATGTTAAGCAAACGCTTAAAGGTGTTACTCTAAAATTAAGTAAAGAAGCTGGATCAGAGGGTTTATCAGAGTCTGCTACGTTAACCATTAATAAAGCTGCTGATATGCTTATTATGGGTGATGAAAAAGCTTTTGAAAACTATTGGTTAGAACTGGCTGATACTTTTATAATAGGTGCTGCAACTGGTGGCGGTATGAGTGGTACAGGTACTGCTGGTATTATAATCAGGGATGCTCAAGCAAATAATTCTATGCGTAGAAGTATTGAAGATAGTCAATACAACTCAATATTTGAGGCTTTTGATGGAACTGAAATTACAGATGATAAAATTAAATTAGCTGAAAATAAATTTGCTAATAGAAAATTAGAATTAGAATTAAAGCAAAAAGTATCATCAGGTGACTTAACAATAGAACAAGCTAACGATATAAAAATAAATTTTAGATCAACTCAAGGAGCAGTTAATATAGCTAAAAACCTAAAAATACAAGGTCCTTTATTAAAAGAAACAGTACAGTTATTGGAAGAAAGCTCTTTACTTAGAGCTGAAATAAAAAAAGCAGGTGACAACAAAGCTTTAGTAGATACACAAAAGAAAAAATTAGTAGAAATAGAAAATAGATTAGGGCAAATAAGTGCTGAAAATCAATTAGCTATATCTACAGAAACAATAACTGATTTATCTAAAGGAGTTGAAGGTTTAACTGTTTTCACGGTTGAAAATGCTAAAGAAGCTGAAACATTATCTAAGGACCCTAAGTTTGACAACGTTGACAAGAAAGCGTTTGGACAACAAGGTTTTATATTGCAAAATAAAGAAACTGGTGAACAAACTATAGTTATAAATAAAGAGCAATCAGCTAAAGATCTTGCTGTTGATGTAGCAAATCATGAATTTCTACATGCTTTATTATTTAAAACATTAAAAAATAGTAAAGGTACTGCTATAAATTTAGGTAAGGAATTAAAAACAGAGTTGTTTAAAATTGAAGGTATAGAAAATACTGAGTTTGCAGCTAGGTTAGAACAATATAAAGCAGATCCTGAGTCAGTAAAAATGGAGGAAGTTTTGACTTTATTTTCTGGAGCTATACAAACAGGTGATATAAAATTTAACCAAGGATTTTTTACTAAAGTTGGTGATATAATAAGAAGATTTTTACAAAACGCTGGATTAAAAAACATTAAGTTTAACGAAGCTAAAGATGTTTATAACTTTATAAAAGATTATAATACAAGTCTAGAAAAAGGTAAATTAACAAAAGCTCAGGAAAAATTATTTACTGAACGAGCTCAAGGTGATTTAGTTAAAAGAGAATATAAAACAAAAGATGATTCAACTGTTAAAGAGTCTAAATCTTTTTATGATAGCTTAACACCTGAAGAGTTGGTTCAAATTAAAAAATCTCCATCAAGCCAACCATCTGAGATTTCAAAAGCAGATAAAGCTTTGTTAAATCAATTTGATTTATTAGCTTTAAATGCTTTAAATTATGATACACGTAAAGGTGATTTTAAAAGAGAAGATGTTTTATCTGCTGCTAGAGAATTTTTACCAGGTATAGTAGAAAGGTTTGATCCTAATACAGCTAAGTTTTCTACATTTGTAGACAACAATATGAGACCTAAACAACAGCAGATATACGAAGAGGTAAAAGGATTATCTCGTGAGGCTGATAGACTTGATTCTCCTGAGGCTAAAGAAATTGTAGCTGAAGAAACCGTTGTAGAAGAAAAACCAGTTGTTAAAGAGACTAGAATTAATCCATTAAACTTTGACAAAGTAAACAAAGCGGAGGTTGAAGCTGTGGTTGATATAAAAACAGAAGAGATACCTGGTTTGTCTTTTAAGGAGGTTTCTGATAGATATGCAGGTAAAGCTGCGTCAAAAATATTTAACGTACCAGAAGCTAAAATAACTGATCCGAAGAAAAACTTAACATATGCTAAGAAAATAGTAAATGGTATACCAGAACAATCAGAAGCTGGTAACATACAAGAGTTTTTTAGATCAGGGCAAAACGCTAGGAATTTTATAAGAATACTACCACCTGAAAATGTTAGTAGCTCTTCAGCAACTATAGACGAACAAGGTGAGAATATAGATGTGTCTAGAGACGTATTAGGTAGAGCTTTAGGTTTAAATAATAAACTACTTAATTATTTTTATAATAAAACAAACAGAAGATCTAAAGGTAAATCATCTCAACCCACAGTGTGGGAGCTTAAAGAAGAATTTAAAAATCCTACATCAGAAATAGTAGACAAGTTTAAAACAGAGTTAGGTATAACACCAAGAGGTGAATTAAATCTATACGATAGAAACATAGGTCAATTATTGAAAGGTGCCGCTAAGTTACAAGGTCAAAATACAGCTAATGTTATTGCTCGTGATAAAGTAAAACAATCAACTGTAAAAACCGCTAAGCCAACTAAACAAATACTAGCTGACGTTGCTTCAAGTAAGTCTAGAGTTATGGCTGCAAAAGCTAAACCAAAATCTCCCAAACAATTGTCTAATGATATTAAAAAATCAACTAAACAAATTAGAGCTTTTGATAAGGTATCTGTAACAAAAGCAAGAGATGGAGGTAAAAAGGGTAGGGCATATAATAGAGACGCTAAGCTACCAGAAACTGTTAGAAGTTTTAAAGGTGAAACAATTATACAAGGTTTTAATAGAACTTTAAATAATTTTTCTGAAAGATTTCCGGGATACAACTCATACTTTAAAAATGCTTTGGTATTTGGTGAAACAAGATCTCCATATGGTAAAGTTGATAGGTTTAAACAAGGTGTTGTAAATAAAGGAAAACAAAAAGATATTCGTAGAACACCTATTACTAAAGATAGAAAAATAACTAATGCTTATGCCAAATCTATTTTTGAAACTGGCTACGTAGCGAAAGAAAAAGCTAAATTAAATGTGTTGAAGGATTTTTATTTAGCTGCAGAAGCTTATTTAAAAGATAATCCTAAAGATATTTGGGTGTTTGATGAAATTACTTCTGCTGCAACTAATTCTCAAAATGCTCCTAACAGAGCTTTAGCACCAGCCCTTATAGTTCAAGTTGATTCTAATATGAAGCCTTTACAGGGTGTTAAAGGAATTGAAGAGCATACTGAGCCTCAAAACAACATAGGAACAATGTTAACACAGGCCGCAAAAGATGGTAATGTGAAACAAATCTGGCCTATAGTAGAAGCATCTTACATGCAGGGTTGGATAGATTTAGATAATAACGATTTATTAGATGTGGACTTTAAAACATCTATGCCTGAAGCATATTACAAAGGTGTTGAGCTTTATTTAGATGGTAAGTTAAAATTAGACCAAGGTTTACTATCTACAATAAGGTTAAGTGAGGCTGGTATAGATTTATCTAGTATGATGTATATACCTACTAAGCAAACCTTAGCTGAGTATTTTTTTGAAACAAACGAAGTTCCTGTAGAATTACAAAAAACTTTAATGAACGATTTATTCTCTGGTAATAAAACATTGAGAGAAATAAAAGATGAAGCATTATTTAATAGAGATGTTACTAATAGAGAAAATGAAACATTTAAACCAGACGCTAAGAAAGTTGTAGTAAAAAATAACAAAGCAGATAAAGCTATGGCTAATGCTAGAAGTAGTATTAAGTATTCTAAAAACAAAAAGAAAGCTAGAGTATTTGATTTCGACGACACGCTAGCTCAGTCAAACAGCAAGGTTATAGTAAACATGCCCGATGGTACTAGCAGAAAAATATCTGCTACAGAGTTTGCAACAGAGGCTCAAGCTTTATTAGACCAAGGTGCTGAGTTTGATTTTGTACAATTTAATAAAGTTATTGATGGTAAAAAAGGACCACTGTTTGAAGTCGCTAAAACAATACAAGATAAAAGAGGATCTGAAGACTTGTTCATATTAACGGCAAGACCTCAAGCTGCAGCTTTAAATATTAAAGAGTTTTTAGAAGGACTAGGTCTTAGTATACCTTTAAAAAATATAACAGGCTTAGCAGATGGAAGGCCAGAAGCAAAAGCAGATTGGTTTGTAGATAAATACGCTGAAGGTTATAATGATTTTTATTTCGCAGATGATGCTCTTAAAAATGTAAAAGCTGTTAAAAAAATATTTGATGTGCTTGATGTTAAATCTAGAGTACAACAAGCTAGAATTAAATTTGCTAAATCACTAGATAGTGAGTTTAATAAGATGATAGAAAGAAATAAAGGTGTTAAGGCTCAAGCAACTTTTTCTGATATAAATGCCAGAAGAAAAGGTCGTAAACAAAAAAAATACGCGTTTTTTATTCCACCATCTGCTGATGACTTTAGAGGTTTAACAATGTATACGTTCGCTGGTAAAGGTAAACAAGGTGAAGCTGATCAAGCATTTTTTGACAAAGCTCTTATAAAACCTTACATGAAAGGTATTAATGCTATGGAAATAGCTAAACAAAGAATAAGAAAAGACTATAGTGCTTTACTACAGTCACATCCTATTATTAAGAAACAATTAAAGAAAAAGTTTCAAGGAACTAAATACACTTTAGATGAAGCTACTAGAATATATTTGTGGAGTAAAGAAGGTTTTGAAATACCTGGTTTATCTAAAACAGATCAAAAAGATATTGTAAAGAAATTTGGTAAAGATGTAGATCTTGTAGCATTTTCAGAAGGAGTAAAACTTATAACTAGATTAGATCAATTTGTGGAGCCAACAGCTGCTTGGGACGGAACAACTATTATAGGTGATTTAAGTAGAGTTGGTAGAGATATAAACAGAGCTGAGTTTTTAAAAGAATTTACAGATAATGTAGATGAAATATTTAGTGATAAAAACTTAAATAAAATTGAAGCTCTTTACGGTTTTAGAGTTAGAGAATCTTTAATTAATATTATAGATAGAATGAAAACCGGTAGTAATAGATCAAGTGGTCAAGGCCGTATTGTTGCTAGGTGGAATAACTGGGTTAATAACTCTACTGGTGCTATAATGTTCTTTAACAGACGATCTGCTTTACTACAGTTAATGTCCTCTGTTAACTTTGTTAATTGGTCAGACAATAATCCTTTAAAAGCTGGAATAGCTTTTGCTAACCAACCACAATATTGGGGTGATGTTGCTAAACTTTTTAATTCAGATAAATTAAAACAGAGAAGATCAGGTTTACAAAGTGATATACAAGAAGCTGAGATAGCTCAAGCGGCTAAGAACAACGGTATGGAGGGTGTTATTTCTTATATATTAAAAATAGGGTTTACACCTACACAGGTAGCAGATAGTATAGCTATAGCAACAGGTGGGGCTACGTTTTATAGAAATAGAATAAACACGTATAAAAAAGCTGGATATGAATTAGCTGAAGCAGAACAAAAAGCTTTTGATGATTTTAGTGCTATATCAGATGAAACACAGCAATCAGCAGATCCAATGCTTATATCAGGTCAACAGTCTAGTGTGTTAGGTAGATTAGTATTAGCTTTTCAAAATACACCTATGCAATATACTAGGCTTATGAAAAAAGCAGGTCAAGACTTGATAAACGGTAGAGGAGATAAAAGAACTAATATAAGTAAAATAGTTTATTATGGGTTTGTTCAAAACTTAATATTCTCTACTTTACAAAACGCTTTATTTGCTTTGATACCAGGATTTGAAGATGAAGAAGAGGATTATGCTACGGATAAAGATAGAGATAAAGCTATAGAGAAAAAATCTAAAAAATTAGATACTAAATTAGCTAGAGCTGGAAACAGTATGATTGATACAATTCTACGTGGATCTGGTTTAGCAGGAGCCGTTGTTTCCACAATAAAAAATGTATTAATGGAATACAAAAAACAACAAGGTGAATCAGAGTTTAATAGAGAAAATGCTCAAGTTTTAATTGCGGCTTTAAATATATCTCCACCAATTGGTAGTAAAATTAGAAAAATAAACAATTTTTTAACAACTCAAAAGTATGAAAAAGATGTATTAGCTGAAAGAGGTTTTGACGTAATGATTGATGGAAAATTTCAATTAAGCCCAGCGTATGACATGCTTGGTGAATTAAGTTCTGCGACTTTAAATCTACCTTTAGACAGATTGTTTGATGAAGTAAACGCATTAACTGAAGCTTTAGACACACGTAATACTAATTACCAACGTATAGCTTTAGGTTTAGGTTGGAGACAGTGGGATGTAAACGCTAGATCAGAAGAACACGACTTAATAAAACTAGAAGGTAAAGCTAAAAGAAAAGAAGCTGGTAAAGAAAAAGCTAAAATAACTAGGCAAAAAAAGAAAATAGAAAAAGCTGATTATTATAAATACAGGCAAGAAGCTTTTAAAACCATACCTATAAAAGTTGAAGATAGTTTAAGAAAAATAGAAAGAAGTACAGGCGTTATGACACCTAAGTTTAAACTAGAAAAATTAGTGGAAAAACACGGAATATGAAAATAAGTAAACATATATCATATAATGAAGCTGTATATTCTAACACAGCTAAGCGTAGACAGATAGATAACAAACCTAACACGGAACAAGTAGACGCGATGAAAACAATTGCTTTAAATATATTTGAACCATTAAGAAATTTTGTAGGTGGTCCAATAAAAATTTCAAGCATGTTTAGATCAGAGAAATTAAACAAAGCCATAGGAGGTTCGTCAACCTCACAACACGTGAAAGGTCAAGCAATGGATCTTGATGATACATACGGTTATAAGACTAACGCAGAGATGTATAATTGGATAAAAAACAATTTAAATTTTGATCAACTGATATGGGAGTTTGGTACTGATTCAAACCCAGATTGGATACACGTATCTTATGTTAACGATAAGGATAACAGAAATAGATGTTTAAAAGCTTACAAAGAAAACAACAAAACAAAATACAAAATTATTTAAAACACCAACACCTTATAAAAAATAAATATGGCTAACAAGATTTCAGAAAACACTGAGTTAACTTTAGATTTAAAGACATTAATAATTATAGTAAGCTTTGTCATAACAGTGGCGGGCATGTGGTTTGCTATACAAGCGGATATTCAGTTAGCTAAAGAGCTACCCGAACCACCTGTAACTAGAACCGAGTATGATTTAAAAGATCAATTGATTAGGGAAACTATAATGAACACACAATCTAAGGTAGAAGAAAATAGTGATAAACTAGATAAAATAGATGAAAAATTATACGAAATAATAGAAAAAAAGTAAATCATGAAAAATATCCTAACTTTAATAACAATACTTATAACAACTGTATGTTTCTCTCAAGAGTACACGTTGTTAGAAATAAACTCAGAGTGGAATTGGAGAAATTCAGCCAAAATAGATAAAGTTAAGGGTGTAAAACACCAGGTGGCGTACTTAGAAAAACAGTCTGATGATTTTAAAAAGAAAGTAAAATCTGTTCCTTTAGTTATATTATATAGAGACAATAGTGCTATAATGCAGTGGACCGCTGATATAAGTTTTAAACTTATAATAACAGAAGAACAGATTAAAGCTGCAATAGAAAGATCTAATAAAATAGTAAGAAAAAAAACAAAAAATTAAAAATTTAAGTAATGTTAAAAAAAGGTGGATTTAAAAAAATAATATCAGAAACACAAGGTAAAAAACAAGAAGAAGAAGGATTGTCTAGAAAAAAATCAAAAAAGAAAAATCCTTGTTGGAAAGGTTACGAGGCAATAGGCATGAAAAAGAAAGGTGGAAAAACTGTACCTAACTGTGTTCCAAAGAAAAAGAAAAAATAATGTATACACAAAAAAACTCTCCATTTTCTAGGGTTAGAAAAACAACTAAAGGTAAGGGTCGTAACTTTCGTACTACAAAGGAAGGTGCGGGTATGACATCTGCTGGTGTTAAGAAATATAGAAAAGAAAACCCTGGAAGTAAATTAAAAACAGCTGTAACAGGTAAAGTTAAACCAGGCAGTAAAGCCGCTAAAAGAAGAAAATCATTTTGTGCTAGATCTAAAGGTTGGACCGGTGAAAGAGGTAAGGCCGCTAGACGTAGATGGAAATGTTAAAATTATGAAGAAAATAATAGACAAACTACAGTCATCGTGGAATAAGTTATTATATAAACTTATGTTTAAGAACTATATGGAAAAGTCTAAGGCTTCCAAGAAAAGAAAGGGACGAAAATAAAACTGGGCGTACCATACCCAAAAGTTCCTGTAACCAAGAAAGGGCCCTCATTACGAGAGCCCTTTTTTGATATGTATAGATTATTGAATTTTTTATACCTATTAGTTATTGTATGTATAAAAAAGTCATAACTTTTAGCCTTTAGCCATCACACGCTAAACAATCTTCACTCATTGCTTGTTGTGCTATATCTCCACGAAGCACTGATTCAGTTCTAGTATAGTACAAGGTTTTAACACCTTTTTTCCATGCATCAAAATGAACCTTATTAATCCACTTAGGTGTTGCTGAACTAGGAAAAGCTAGATTTAAACTAACTGATTGATCTATATACTGCTGTCTCAATCCTGCCTGTCTTATTAATTCTAATTGATTTATTTCTTTAAAAGTTTTAAACACTTCTTTCGTAGAGTCTTCTAAACCTTCTATGTCCTGAACAGAACCACCGTCTGCTAAAATTTTGTCCCATGTTTCTTTATTATTTATTTTAAGCTTTTTTAATTTTTTTTCTAATGTCGGGTTTTTCCTAATGAAAGTCCCCTTCGCACTCTGCTCTGTAAAAACATTCGCAGCCCACGGCTCAATACCAGGCGAAACATTTCCACTAAGCTTACTGTTGCTAACAGTAGGAGCAATAGCACGTAAATGAGTATTGCGCATACCAGTTCCAGCACACCACAAAGGTTCTCCATAAATTTCCGCCAAATCTCTAGAAGCCCTTTCGCTTTCAATTTTAATCTGACTAAAAATCTTCCTAGTTTCAAACTGAGATAATAACCCTTCGAAAGGTAATCCTTTCTCTTGTAAATAAGTATGCCATCCCAATACTCCCAAGCCCAACGCTCTTCCTTTTTGAGCTGAGCGTACTGAATTCTCGAAGCCTCGTAATCCTTTAGCTCTTTGTATAAACTCTTCCATGACTCCATCAAGGAAATATATACTGTCGTAAATAAGGTTTGTATTTTTCCATTCATCATATTTAGCTAAATTTAAAGATGATAAACAACATACAAAACTATGGTTTTCATCTGTGTGTAATGTTATTTCTGAACATATGTTAGTCATATGTACCTTTAATCCATTTTCTTTATATGCTGCTGGATTTGCTTTGTTAACATTTCCCTTAAACATAATATACGGCTCTCCAGTTGCTTTTCGCTTTCTAAGTAATTTACCCCATCTAGCTCTAGCTTCTTTATCTCCTTGTTCAAGCTTACGCATAAATTTATCACCAACAATTGCGCACTGATGTAAGTTAAGCGACTGTCTGTTAACATCTCCTTTAGGTTCCCTGATTTCAAGCCACTCCTCGAAGTCATCATGTTCAATGTTGATATTAACTGAGGCAGCTCCACGACGGACACTCCCTTGATTAGTCGCAAGAATTGTTGAGTCATATATCTTGCAGAAAGGTACGACTCCATCTGATGTTCCATTACCTGTTATTTTAGTGCCGGCGGGTCTAATCATATTAACTCCGATACCAACTCCACCGCCATGCTTAGCGAGTAGCATCATCTCTAAATTCTTTTGTCCTATATCCTGTATACTGTCAGCTACATCAATACCAAAACAACTAATAGGTAAGCCACGATCAGTCCCGGTATTAGACAATACAGGGCTAGCAAGGCAAAGCCAGCCATTCCAAATATAATCAAAAAACGTTTCGGCCATTTCTGGTTTATATAACCTACGAGCAACTGTTTTAGCGACTCGTATGTATGCTTCTCTAGGTGTTTCTCCGTCAAATAAATATCCCCCGGATATAGTCTTCTTGTATACGTCCGTATTACCCCACGCAGGGTAATCTTCTCCTTTTTTCCATTCATTGTTCCACATATTATCCTATAAAATGTTTTGTCCAGGCTATTAGCCCATTAAAATTTAAAGCAACTAAATTCCATTGCTTTCTTGATGCTGTCTGAATCATTACACATATAAAACCTAGTATATAAAGTTTAGGTTCTAATGTCCATTGTGCTGCTATTAAAAAACCAGCACCCATATACCCTGCTCTAGTCGCTAGTCGCTTCCAAGGGCTCAGCCTTTTCTGTCTTACTAGACTTCTCAATAACGTCGGCTTTAAGTTTTTTAATCGCTTCATCATAATCTGGCATATTTTTAATTGTTTCTAAAGTTCCTATAGCTAGATCTTTTATTTGAGCTAGCTCATTAATCATATGTTGAGACACTCTTGTAAGTGCCTCAACTTTGTTTTTCATTTCTATTAATTTATTTTCTTTCATATATATTTATAAAACATTACAATAACTATTCTTTGGTTTTTATATTCATTAGGATATTTACTATGAAAATATTCACAAGGATAAGACAATAGTCTGTTATCCTTATAACCAATAACACTGCTTAGTTTCCATTTAGTTTTGTCATTTGAATCTTCTTTAAGTATTCTGTTAAACTCATCACTACTAGATTTAATATACGTGTGACCATAATTTTCATGTTCCCAAAAAGCTGTACCATGTAACTTATCTTCATTTGCTTTAACATATAAAACTATAGCTCTATCGGGCTGATCACCATTTATAATAGTATCATTATGTATACGCCAATCATTATCTTGACCTAACCTAGCTTCTCTAGCAAAAGATAATATATTTTTTATTTTTCTACCTTCTATCTTTTCTAGTTTATCTACTATAAAATTATTAAATTCACTAGGTAGATCTTTAGTCCAAAAAGATTTATCTGGATATTTTATCTCTTCAAATTCATCAACATAGTTTAGCAAAGCTTTATATAGATTTTTTGGTAAAAAATTATCTTGTATATAAATCATCTACCAAATATCTTCATAATCCTCATTTTCCCCAGCCTTTGAATAATCTGTCGGCCTAATAGCGAAGAAATCAGTATGAGTGACGCCCCCGGTAAGATGATAAAACCAATCCAAATTAGACGCTGCTTTGTTGTCATACGCAAAATAGCTACCCAGGTCGACATAACCAAGTTCAACGAGTTTTTCATTTGTTCTCTTTTTTATAAAGTGTTTAAGATCATTAGATGATATACCTTCTATGTCACCCATTTCAAACATTTTATCTATATACTTTTCTTCTAGACCAACCATAGTTTCTGCAGCCTTTATAACATCTTCTCTACATAAACTTAGTAATTGATTATCTTCTTCACACATGTGTTTAAACAATTGACAACCCATTTTACTGTGTAAACTTTCATCACGTACAGACCATTTCATTTGTTGACCAATGCCTTTAAGTAAGTTACGCAGCTGAAATGAATACAGTACAGCAAAAGCAGAGTATAAACTAACTCCTTCAGCAAACGCACTAAACACAGCTAAAGACTTACCAATCTCAATTGTATTATCTCCAACATATGCTACTAAATTGTCAAATCTTTCTGCTGTAGCAGGTTCATGTAAAAACGCCTCGTAATCTTCTAGCTTTAATGTTTCATTTAAATAACTATAAGCTACAGCATGAACCGTCTCTTGTGATCCAAACATCATTGCCATTTGCTGGATCTCGTGTTTCGGAAACCATCCAACAACTTTCTGAGTCCAATAATCGGACACGGCGCATTCTGTTTGAGCGAACCCAAGTAGAATGTTTCCGACGAGGTTTTTTTCTTTTTCATTAAGTTTTTCATTCCAATCTTTTATATCACTTTGCATCGATATCTCGGTATGTAACCAAAATGCCTGTGCTTGCTTTAACCAACCCTCAGTATAATACTCAGGATATTCAAACGGTTTGTACGCTACGCGCTCATCAAATAATCCCATTATCTATATATTTCTAAAGCTATATCAACAAGTGGTAAATATAATACGTATGTTGTTTGTTCTAGTTCTTCATAAGTTCTAATACCTATTAGTATTCCAGGGTAAAACCCTAGTGATAAGCTCCAATCTTTAATCTCATTTGCCATATACTTTTATTCCATATTTATTTTGTATCTCTACAAGCTCTTTGTAGATTATTTTATTTCTATTTTCAAAACTCCACTTCCACCATGTATCGATTTTTCTTTCAGCATACTTTTGTCTAGCTATTCTTTTAGCTTCGAAAGGATTAACCTTACTGTCTCGTCGCATTCTTTATGATTTTGTGGTTTATATAATGTAAGTGGTCCTAATCTTCTTTCGGTTATAAGCTTTTTAAATAACTTCCATCTTAATGGAAATGATTCGTTAGCTCTACCTTTAGTTTCGATTATAAAACCCTTACCTACAAAGTCAGGTGTATATTTTATATTCAGTATCTTTTTATTACCTCTGTTTTTGTATTCTCCTTTACCATTACTACATCTTTCATATGCCTCAAAAGGAAAATCAAATGCTTCTGACAATTCAAAAGTCTGACCTTCGTATAAAGCTGTTATCTTAGCTTTACGTAATGCCATATACATATAACGTTCTAAACCAGACGCGAAGTTGATCCCATCATATGAGATCTTCTTCGACTGAACTGGTCCCTTTTTTCTTTTATAAGATTTCTTCTTCATTTACTTCTATATGATAATGCTCTCCATCGTTACCGTTTTGACCTATAATATTTATACGGTTCAACATAGCTTCTTCTATCTCATCTCTCAAACAATGTTTAGCTGATTCAAGATACAGTATTGCATCCATTAGTTCTTCTTGTACATCAATAATAAATCTATTGAGATCCTTCTTTTGACCTTCTATTTCTTGCATCATTGTAGCTCCATATTTCTTTTGACCTATTAAGCTACGTTCGTCCATCTTCCTTAGTACGTTTTGTACTATCTTGTCTTTAGTTTTAATCTGCATCTTTTACGAATGTTCCGTTAATCATTTTACCTGTTCTACCTGCTATAACTTTATAAGCTTCATCAATACAATATTCTATATCATATCCTTCTAGGTGAGCTAAATTAGTTAATACAACAACTATATCACCTATAGCATCTATTATTTCTGGTTTATCATTTTTAAGTAATGCTTTAGCAAGCTCACCAGCTTCTTCTTGTAATTTAACATATTGTGTATGTGAATTACCTTCGTTATATAAGCCTCTTGTAGCTGCCCAGTTACGTATTAAATCAAATCTTTCACAGTCTTTATTGTTTTTTAAACAACTTTCTACATTGTCTTTTGGATTAAAGAAAGCTTCATAAAAAGCTTTGTTGTAGATATAACATCTATCTTTATTGTACATTGATGTCTTAACATTTGCCATTATCCATCTTGTATTCTCTTTTGTTATTTTAAACTGGCCGAATTCTGTATTCCAAGTTAAACCTAGATTATCCATTAGTCTTCCTTTTAATTTACTAGTCGGACAGGGAAATGTTGAGGTTTGTTCTGTTGCGTTTATTTTCATTTTATTAAATAAGTTTTTATATAATTTTCTATCGACCTTATAGCCGTAAGACTTTTGAAGTTCTATTTCACGGTCTGATATATAATCTATATCTTCTGACTGTTCAAGAACTTCATACTCATTCTCCTTATAGCCTTGTATAAGGGAAACTCTACTACTAAGATCACGTGTAACACCGATCTTTTTACCTGGTATGTGGTATAAATAATACATAATTTATCTTAAAGTTTATTATTATATAAATGCATATTATGTGCGTGATGATAATACCATCCGACGTCTATAGACAGTCTGTCTGCAATCATTTTTTGTAACGATGAAAATTGATACTGATCATTACAGAAACCGTACCAGATGTCATTAGAACGCATATAAACAGACATACATAATTTATTATTAATTATTGTAAATTGTATTGCATATGTGCATGGGGTATCTTTACTGTATTTATTATACTCTTTGCAGTCGTATATACTTATAGCGGCGTGTCTAGTATCAGGATTATCTTTTAACTTAGCTATAACATAATCAATTTGATTATTACGCTGCCATTGATAACCATAATTACTATTTACATTACCATTACTATCAGCCATACGTTCCCATATAGGTGGTATCTTACCATATAATTGACCTAACTTAATTATATTAGGATCACCGGATAAATACCATTGCCATTCAGCTTCAGCATACTCAAGACTCCACTTACGTTCTCTGTTTTTAATATGATTATCAAGTGGATCTTCTATAGTAAAACCAACGTTAAATAAAGCTTTAGTATCACCAAAGTCTATACCTTCAACTCGTAATTCATGTAGTATACAGTTGAATGCTTCGTTTGCATGTAAAAATTTAGTTCGCATATTTTTTATAATAATATTTATAGTATTCAAATATTTTCTCCCATAATTCTTTTTCATTAAAAAATTTAGGGGATCTGTTTACTTTTCCATTTATCTCTATATCTATATACCATGATACAAAGTTTTCTTTACAATAAGGTGATATATATATTCCATTATTTATACACCACCTGTATGCCTCGAAATCTTTTTTATCATAAGAGTATATTTCTTTTTGTTTCTTTTTTCTCATTATTCCCAAGGCATAGGATCATTATCACTTATTGTTTCGTGCGGTATAAAACAACCTGATTTTGGCTCCCATTTAAAATGTGCTTCAGCTCCGTTTTCACCAAGATTTTGAAATTTAACTTTTAGCACCTTGGCTTTAACAGTTTTTTGTTCATAATTTCTATGAACCAATATACCATGATAACTAGCATCATACCATTCGCCACCACCCTTTATATTATACATGGTTGGTTCTTCCATTTTACCATCTTTATCTTTGTACATTTTAGTTGGGTGTGCAACAACAAACACTAATACATCATACTTCTTAGCAAAAACTTCAATTTTAGTTAGATATTCCATTGTGTAGCGATTAACGTCTTCTGTTTTAGAATCAACATCTCTAACTTTATTAAAAGGGTCAATGACTAAACATTTAATACCTTTACGTTTCACTAACTCTGCACCTTTACGTAATACAGATTCTAATGTATAACGCTCCATATCAATATGAAAATAATTACTATTACAATGGTCTGCTATTTGATTCCATCTATCACCACCAATATCATCTCTAGTAGGCATTCCTTCCCACGTTTTACGCATTAACTTGTGAGCATGTAAATACGTTGGCGCATTCTCTGGCGAAGCAAAAGCCGTCTTCCAACCGTAGTTACGATTATACCCGACAACCATTTGGTCAACGAAGTCTGATTTACCTGAACTAGGGATACCAGTGACAGTAATAAATTGACCGGTGTAAGTAGAAAATATGTCATCAAAATTCTCAAGGCCAACTTGATATCCTTTCTTAAAGCCATTACGAACAAAGTCAGTAACTTCATCTTCAATATCTCTGAATGTCGTAACATTTTCAAGTGGTACGGGTCTCGCTCCGGTAATACGCTGAACCAGCTTTTGTTTTCCATATTTTAATAAGTATTCATTCGCATCTTTACAGTCATCAAAAGACGCTAAGTAACAAACTTCAGCTCCAAGTCTACGGACTAATTCTGATTGTAATGCTTGCCCTGCTTCGTCTGAATCAACTGCTAGTATTATTTTTTCTTTGTCTTCAAAATAGTCTATACAATTATCAAGATAATCTAGATTATTAGAATTTAATGTAGCACCGTTAGGTACAGATATACTATTAGGTATACCAGCCTCGTGTAATGCTAACACATCCATCTCTCCTTCTGTTATAATACAGTATTCATAACCTACAATACTATTAATATTATAAAATACTTTTTCAGCTCCTTTGTATAATTTAAAATTCTTACGACCATCTCTGTATTTAACATTTATAAGTTGATCGCCCATAAAGTAATTAAACTTTATAGTATTCTCGGTCCTACCGGTTTGCGGCATATACTCAGCACCCTCATCGACATTTAAGTCGACAAGAGTTTGAGCTGATATACCTCTTGTTTCAAACCATTTAATTACTTTATCACTTAAAAACTCTGGTTTTTCAGGATCAGCTTTAACAACTGGTCTTACATATTCTTTTTCACTAGCACCTTTACGTTGATAAGTGTGTAACTGAAATGAGGTGTTACAATTGTGACAAGTACCGAGACCCCGTTCCCAATCATAAGACGCACATTTCGCTTTTTGATTCTTGGGTTTTCTATCGTGAGAACAAAGAGGGCATATACCCTGCTTTTTTCCCTCTTCAAGCTTATGTTGATTGAATTCATCAATCAAAAATCCATTGATCTCTGTTGTCTGCATTTAATTTAATTTAAAATGGTAAATCATCTGCCGGTTGAGCTACCGGTTGAGCTTGTTGTGGTTGATCTGTTCTAGGAGCAGCGGCTACGTTATCACCGTTGGTCCAAACGACTTTAACATTACCTAAGTAAGTTTTAGCTACTTTAGCTTCACGTTCTTCTTTCGATTGTTCGACAACAACAGGACCTTGATTACCGAATTGATCTACTTCGTCGTTTAAGGTTATTGTTATTGGTAAGTATTTACCTTTTTTACCTACATATATTTTATCTTTAGGTATTTCATTAAGGTTAATACTAGCTTTTATTATACTAGCCATATTAATATTGATTTACTTGGTTAAACATTCTTGTTATTTGCTCTTTTGTAGCACCTGAATTTCTTCGTAAGTTATCTACTGCTTTAGTATGGTTTTGATTAGTATAAAAATTATCTATACTTGTGTTAATTCCTGATACTGTACATACTCTTGTTTGGGTTTTTCTGGTTCTTGCCATAATTAAAGGGTTTTGTTAATAAAATATTGAGTTGGGTCAAAGCCTTCAGACTTATAAAATAATTCATAAGCCTGTACTGCTCTTTCGACTTTGTCCTTACCTCGTT
>Ga0209196_1000079_pt1 | contig 71823 bp, 66 predicted proteins | sample COGITO_mtgs_1105_5_FD_184801 | JGI IMG/M metagenome (GOLD analysis project Ga0209196, IMG submission 184801) | Pelagic marine microbial communities from North Sea - COGITO_mtgs_110509 (SPAdes) (version 2) | ecosystem: Environmental > Aquatic > Marine > Epipelagic ... | reverse complement strand
GAAACTGATGTGCGTGAGAATGTTATTTATGCAGGTGAAGGAAAAAACCACAAAGGATTGTATCGAAGTGTTTTATTTGTTTCTAATGAAGAAGAGCACTGGATTCGTGAAGATCTCAAGCTAAAAAATCAAGAATCTTTAGATGTTGAGGCTAGAATTCGATATCGTCAACCCTTAGAGAAAGCTATTTTACATAAAGTAGAAAACGGAATATTTGTAGAATTTCAAAATCCTCAATCTGCGATTCAAGAAGGTCAATTTGTGGCCTGGTATAAAAATGAAGAATTATTAGGGTCTGGTGTAATTTCTTAACTAATAAACTGCTATGAAAAAAATAATAATGTTAATCATATTAATGATTACAGCTAATTCTTTTGCACAAGATTCTATTGTAAATTATTTAGATTACAAAGGAAATATAGTAAAAAAAAACAATGCTTACTCTGTAGAAACCATAGTTAAGAAAGATAGTGTTTGGCAACACACAAGGTATTATAATGGAGGAAAGTTGAATGAAAAGAGATTTTTCAAATCAAAAAAAAGAATAGAACCAATTGGTATAAGTTATTCTTTTTCTTTAAAAGGAGATTTGATAGAGGTTAAGTCTTTTGATAGTAATTCTGAACTCACTGGTAAATACAAATCTTGGTTTTATAACAAAAAAACTAATGTTGAAGGTATGTATAGTAAAGGAGCTAAAGTTGGAATTTGGAAATATTACCATTTTAATGGAGTACTTGCCACTAAACAATATTACAATAAAGGAAAACTGATGAAAAATGTTTTCTATGACGAAACAGGTCAAAAAATTGATGCAGATTTAATAGCATATAAAGCTGCTTCTTTTAATGGAGGAGGAATAGAAAAATTTTGGGAAAGAATAAAAGACATCCATAATAGAATTAGATTTCAAATTAATGGTATAATTCTCCTTAATTTTGATGTTGATATTGATGGGGATATTACAAATGTTCATATTCCAACTAATATTCCAAAAAATTTAAGTGATCGATTAAAATCTTATTTTGAAAATATAAAGGGTTGGTCACCTGCAATTAAAATGAATAGGAGAGTACCTTTTAATATTACCTACAGGTTAAATTTTAGAGTTAGATTTACTGAATAAAATATAAGATGGGAGATTTAATTAAAAATCTTTTTAACATTCAATACCCAATTGTTCAAGGCGGTATGGTGTGGGTAAGTGGTTGGAAACTAGCCTCTACTGTTTCTAATGCTGGAGGTTTGGGTTTAATAGGCGCAGGATCTATGTATCCAGATGTGCTCAGAGAACATATTCAAAAATGTAAAAAAGCCACTGATAAACCCTTTGGTGTAAATGTTCCCATGTTATATCCTCAGGTAGATGAATTGATGGATATTATTGTTGAAGAAGATGTAAAAATAGTATTCACATCAGCAGGTAACCCAAAAACGTGGACTTCGTTTCTAAAAGAAAAAGGAATTACTGTTATTCACGTTGTCAGTTCAGTGAAATTTGCCTTAAAAGCGGAAGCTGCAGGGGTAGATGCGATTGTTTGTGAAGGTTTTGAAGCTGGTGGCCATAATGGACGTGAAGAGACAACTACATTTACTTTGATTCCAATGGTGAAAGAAAGTGTTACTATTCCTGTAATTGCTGCAGGTGGTATTGGAAACGGTCGTGGAATGTTGGCAGCAATGGTGTTAGGAGCAGATGGAGTTCAAATAGGTAGTAGATTTGCAGCTTCCAAAGAATCTTCTGCTCATGTAAACTTTAAACAGAAAATTATTGATGTCAAAGATGGTGATACTCATCTTACTCTAAAAGAATTAGCACCAGTGCGTTTGATAAAAAATAAATTTTATCAGGAAATTCAGGAGTTGTATAAAAATAATCCAACGAAACAAGAACTAATAGGTTTGTTGGGAAGAGCTAGGGCCAAAAAAGGAATTTTTGAAGGTGATTTAGACAATGGTGAATTAGAAATTGGTCAAATAGCTGGGATTATAAACGAAATTAGCTCAGCAAAAGATATTTTAGAAGAAATTATTTCTGATTTTGAATCAGCTAAAAGCCTTCTTAAGTGATTTATTTTAATTCATAAAATTAAGTTAATTTATTAATTACCGTGTAATCAGCCGTTTAAGAGCTGCAAAAGAATTATTAAAAAATAGAATTTTATAAATATTTTAATGTAAGTTTGCACTTTATAAACAAAGTTGTCTATAAAATATATAGATAACACAACAAATTAATATTATGAGTAAAGGTACCGTAAAATTTTTCAACGAATCTAAAGGATTTGGATTTATCGTAGAAGAAGGAAACAACAGTGAACATTTTGTACATGTATCAGGTTTGATCGATGAAATTCGTGAAAATGATGAAGTAGAGTTTGAATTACAAGAAGGAAGAAAAGGATTAAACGCAGTAAACGTAAGAGTAATCTAATATATACTACAAGTTAATTTTTCAAACAAAAGCCTATCTATAGATAGGCTTTTTTTATTCCCTTAAAGGAATCTTTATGGTGTATAATCTTCTACTTTTATTATTTAATTTGTTTTCTCTTAGCCACGCATTATGTAATTTCAACTCTTTATAATTTGTTTGAAAACCTTTTGCGAAAGAGGCTATATTGGAAATTACAGTATCAACTTTAACTGTTTTTGTTTTTGGTAGATAGTATAAGTCTTCTTTATCAAATTCAAATCCGTATTTCTTCGGATAGGATAATACTTCTTTTAATGCAACAATTCTAAATACATATCTAGCAGTTTCATTATTCAATAATAAATCATAATAATCGTTTACTTGTTGTTTTTTTAAATTTCTTGCTATTCGAGCATTTCCTGCATTGTAAGCAGCTGCAGCAAGTGTCCAAGTGCCAAAACGTTTTTTAGATTTTTTTAAATATTCTGCGGCAACTTTTGTTGCTTTTTCTAAATTGTATCGTTCATCTACATTTTGATTTACTTCCAAACCATATTCTCTAGCAGATGTTTTTAAAAAATGCCAAAATCCAGCTGCACCTGCTGGGGATGAATTATTTTCTAATCCACTTTCTGCGACAGCTAAGTATTTAAAATCATCTGGAATTCCATACTCTTTCAACATAGGTTCTATAAGTGGGAAATATTTATGCGCTCTTTTAATTAATAACAATCCATTAGATTGCCAATAGGTATTTACTAGTAATTCTCTATCCATTCGTTCCTTAATGTCATAGAGTTCAGTGGGTACTTTTTCACCAGCAAAAGTTAAATCATTTGGTATTTTTAAAGCTTTGATGGTGTAGGTATCTGAAGTGTTTTTTTCTGAAACAACATCAGATACATTAAGGGCCTTAAAAAAAGAAATAGAGAGAAGTGTTAGGGTTATAACTGATAAAAAACGAATTATTTTTGGCATTGTATTCTTATTAGAGAATTAAATTTTAAATTTAATAAAATACAATCGAAATTAGTTGAAAATGCTAGTAATTATTTCTGAGATTTCTTTAGCTTTCAATAAAATCATGACGTGTGTTCCATCATTAATTTTAATGAAATTCTTAATATGTTTTGAAGGGAAAATATGATCATTATCTCCGTGTATGTGAACTGTATTTTTTGACGCTTTCTCTTGTTGCCAATGCAATAAGCTGTAAAGCGCCCACTTTAGATATTTAGCGTCATTTACTGACAAATAATTAGTGTATAAATTAGCTCTTTTCCTAAGAAAATCGCCTAAAAAATATTTTTTATACTTCTCAAAGTTTTCAATGATTTTAGTAGGAAAAAACTTGTATCCTTTTGTTTTTTTTAGGAGTTTTAATCGATTCGGTAGTTCATGATGGCTTTTTATGCTTGATACTAAAATTACTTTTTCAACAGCAATAATTTTTGCTATTTCTTGTACTAAAACTCCTCCAAAAGAGACTCCTAATAAAATAGGATTTTGGTGTTTAATCTCTCCTGTCATTCTTTTAGCGTAATCTTCGATTGACTCTTCTTCTGATACAGGTATTTTCCACTCTAAAAGATGCATCTCAAATCTATCCTTTGGAAGTGAAATATATTCAAATATCTTTGAGTTAGCTCCCAAGCCAGGCATAAAGTAGATGTGTTTCTTTTCCATTAACTAAACGTTATATTGCAGAGGAAGAGACTAGTTTATCAATAAAATTAAATCGGACTATACCATCTTCATCAATTTTAGTTAACGAGATTTGTTGTAGTGTGTTCACTAAGTCGGGATTCCATGGTGTTTTTACTTTTACATAATTTTCAGTAAAACCATGAATATAACCCTCTTTATTTTCACTTTCAAATAAAACTGTTGAAGAACTTCCTAACTGACTTTTATAAAAAGCTCTACGTTTTTTTACAGATAAGCCCCGTAGCATTTTGCTACGTTTTGCCCTAACTTTTTTAGGAACCACTCCATCCATTAAAACAGCTTCTGTATTTGGTCTTTCAGAATAGGTAAAAACGTGTAAATATGAAATATCTAGGTTATTTAAGTAGTTGTAAGTCTCTAAAAAATGCTCATCAGTTTCACCAGGAAAACCAACAATAACGTCCACACCAATACATGCGTTTGGCATTATTTGTTTAATTCTATGGACTCTATTGGTATACGTATCTCTCAAATAACGACGTTTCATTAATTTTAATAAATCGTCGCTTCCACTTTGTAATGGAATATGAAAATGAGGAACAAAAGTTTTGGAATCTGCTACAAAATCAATGGTTTCATCTTTTAATAAATTTGGCTCAATTGATGAAATTCTTAAACGTTGTATGCCCTCTACCTTGTCCAATTCCTTTACCAACTCTAAAAAAGTATGTTCGTGTTTTTTATTTCCAAATTCACCTTTTCCGTAATCGCCTATATTTACTCCAGTTAAAACAATTTCTTTAATACCTTTTTTAGAAATTTCTCTTGCATTAGTCAACACATTTTCTACGGTATCACTTCTAGAAATCCCTCTAGCTAAAGGAATTGTACAGTACGTACATTTATAATCACAACCATCTTGTACTTTTAAAAAAGCTCGAGTTCTATCACCAATAGAGTAGGACCCCACATAAAAATCGGCATCAGAAATTTCACAAGAATGAACTTCACCATGTTGGTTTTTGGTCAGGTCATTGATGTAACTTGTGACATTAAATTTTTCAGTAGCTCCTAAAACTAAGTCAACTCCATCAACAGCAGCTAACTCCTCAGGTTTTAACTGTGCATAACAACCAACAGCAATAAGAAATGCATCTTCATTTTTCTTTAAGGCGTTTTTAACGATTGATTTAAATCGTTTATCTGCATTATCTGTAACTGAACACGTATTGATTACATATACATCTGCCTTTTCGTTGAAATCTACACGGTTAAAGCCTTCGTTTACAAAACTACGAGCTATTGTAGAGGTTTCTGAAAAGTTTAGCTTACATCCTAAGGTATAAAATGCTACTTTTTTATCTGCATTCATTCTTGTACATTTAAAGGCACACAAAGTTACAATAATTCTGAAAAGATACATGAGTAGTCAAATCATTTTTGAAACAGAACTATTGCTTGTTAGGAGACTAGAAATGAGTGATATAAAACCATATCATGAAATGCAAAGTAATCCAAAAGTAATGCAATTTGTTACTGGAGAAGTTCAAACAGAACAAGAACATTTAATTGAATTAGAGCGGTTAATTGGCTTTTATGATAAAGAGGATAATGATTTTTGGATTTATGCCATAGAAAGAAAATCAGATCGTAAATTTATTGGAACTGTATGTTTTTGTAAAGATGATCAAGGAGATGATGAAATTGGATATCGATTTTTAGAAAAATATTGGGGTTTAGGGTATGGTTATGATTTATGCAAAGCCTCTGTAGTGTATTGTAAATCTATTGATATGTCAAAATTGATTGGATATGTAATCAACCTTAATGTAGCTTCTGCTAAGATTTTGAAAAAATGTAATTTTGAATATATTAGTGATGGAATAGATACACTTACTAAATTACCTGAAACAAAATACCAATTATTATTATGATTATAGCTGATTTAAAAACACCTTATTATGCAGTTATTTTTACAACATTGTTAACAGAAAACTTGACCGATTATGAAAAAACTGCTGAAAGAATGGAAAAATTGGCCAAGCTTCAAGAGGGATATCTAGGAATTGAATCAGCTAGAAATAACATTGGAATTACAGTTTCTTATTGGAAAGATTTAGCGTCCATTACTAAATGGAAAAACAATATAGAACATACAGAAGCTAGAGTTAAAGGAAGAAATAAATGGTATAAACAATACCAATTAAGAATTTGTAAAGTAGAAAGAGATTATGGTTTTGAGAGGTAATTGGTTTTATTTATTGTTTGTTTTTATTATAGTTTCGTGTCAAAATGAAGAATTTAATTTTGATAATTCTCAGGTTTTTAGATACAATGAACATTCGAATATTACCTCTTTAGATCCCGCTTTTGCAAAAGATCAACGTAATATATGGGCAGTTAACCAATTGTATAATGGATTGGTCCAATTAGATGATAGTTTACATGTAAAACCCAGTATTGCAAAGAATTGGGACATTTCAGAAGATGGGAAAGTGTATACTTTTTTACTTAGAGATGACGTTTATTTTCATAAACATGATGTATTTGGTAATGATTCCACCCGATTGGTTACTGCTTTTGATTTTGACTATAGTTTTCATAGACTTTTAGATAAAAATGTTGCATCCCCTGGTGCTTGGGTGCTACAAAACGTAAAAAACTTTTCTGCAATTAGCGATACGGTTTTTCAAATAGAATTAAAACAAGCCTTTCCTCCATTTTTAGGGTTGTTGGCAATGAAATATTGTTCTGTTGTTTCTCGGGAAGCAATTGAATATTTTGGTGACGAATACCGTTCAAATCCTATTGGTACAGGACCTTTTCAATTTAAATTATGGGTAGAAAACACCAAACTTGTATTCCGAAAAAATCAAAATTATTTTGAAAAAGATAGTAAGGGTAATCAACTTCCATATTTAGAGGCAGTAGCGATTACATTTTTACCAGATAAGCAAAGTGAATTTTTGCAATTTATTCAAGGTAACTTGGACTTTATAAAAAGCCTTGATGCCTCTTATAAGGATGATATTATCACCTTAGATGGAATGCTACAATCTAAATACAAAGAAACTATTCATATGGAAACGGGTTCTTATTTAAATACAGAATATTTAGGTATATATTTAGATCATCAGGATAAAACCACTAATAATTTACTACTCAGAAAAGCAATTAATTATGGTTTTGATAGAAAAAAAATGGTAAAATATTTACGGAATGGAATAGGAACGCCCGCAGTTAATGGTTTTATTCCATCCGGTTTACCTTCCTTTAATAACCTTAAAGGGTATACCTATAAACCTGAAATTGCACGTGAGTTAATTCAGACATACAAAGATCAAACAGGTATTGCTAACCCATCAATTACCATTACAACAAATAGTAATTACTTAGATCTATGTGAATTTATTCAGCGAGAACTTCAAAATACTGGGATTCAGGTTAGGGTAGATGTAATACCTCCTTCTTCCTTGCGTCAGGGTAAGGCTACAGGGAAATTCTCTATTTTTCGTGCTAGTTGGATTGCCGATTATCCTGATGCTGAAAATTATTTATCATTATTTTACAGCAAAAATTTCACCCCTAATGGACCTAACTATACACATTTTAAAAATATTGAATTTGACGCACTCTATGAAAAATCAATTTCTATAGTTAATTCCTCTGAACGATTTAAGCTATACCAAAAAATGGATAGTATTTTAATTGACCAAGCACCTATTGTTCCATTATATTATGATCAGGTAATCCGTTTCTCTCAAAAAAATGTTCAAGGTTTAGGGATCAACCCATTAGATATGTTAGATCTTAGAACTGTATTCAAAGAGGAATAATACTTTTCTAATGTGATGAGATATAATTTTACTACTTTAAATTTAATCTTGCTAAAATTGGATAATGATCCGAATAAGGAACGTTAAATGTTTTAAAATTATTAATATCAAAGTTAGCATCTGTTAATATAAAATCTATTCTTAAAGGGTACCAATAATTAAAAGTTTTGCCTAAACCTTTACCTGCTTCTTTAAAAGCATCTTGTTTTTCATTTGAGAGCTCTCTGTAAACCCATGAAAATGCTGTATTATTGAAATCTCCACAAAGTATTTTTTTTCCATCCCATTTTTTTTCATGTTGTAAGAATAGTTCAACTTGTTTTGCTTGTTTCTGAAAAGAAGCTTCCATTTGTTCTAGAAGTTTATCAGAATTTATTATTCCAAAATTTTCCTGACTTGTATTCATTTTTAAAGATTCTAAATGAATATTATAAACTCTTATTGTGTCTTTATCTTTTAATATATCGGTGTAAATAATATTATTTGCACTTTCCTTTAAATCGAGAGAGCCTGAATTTATTATGTTAAATTTAGAAAAAATAGCTAATCCAAATTTATTAAAATTTGATTTTGTTTTTATAAATTGATAGGGATACTTAAGTTGAAGATTTTCTGCATCATAGTACTCTTGAATTGACAATACATCTGGTTCTTTTTCAGCAATAAATGAAGATATTTTTTTTACAATTGTGCTGTCTGTACTCCAATTGTAATGATTGAATAAGCGAACATTATAGCTCATTACTTTTAAATCATCATTTAGAAAAATTTTCTTCTCTGAAAATTTATAGATATTGCTAATGTATCCAATACCTAAGATTATTGAAATCAAAGAGATGGTGAAGTATTTTTTTAATTTAATAATCCAATAAATTATAAAAAAAATATTTAAGGCTAAAAGTACTGGTACAGCTAAACTAATAATGGTAAAAATTGGAACTTTTTCTGGAGAGATGTAGGGTAGGAGATAAGATAATAGTAATAAAATTGCCAAAATAGAATTCACTAATACTATTATTTTATTTAAAAAATTATATTTTACCATCAATTATTTTACCGTCTTTTTAGAACTCAACTAGTTGCTTTGTTTGAATAAAAATTCTTTTTCTTCTTTTGTGAGTGTTTCATATCCAGTTTTACTAATCTTATCTAGTATTGAATCTATTTTAGCTTGTTTATTATCAGTTGATTTATTTGTATTCTTTCTTTTAGTTGACTTGTAAACAGTTTGAAGTGGATTTTTTCTTTTAGAAAAAAGCTCATAAAACCAACTGGAAAAATTAATCTGTTTATTACTGGCTTTAGATACATATATATAACCAAACAATGCACCACCTAGATGCGCTATATGACCTCCACCATTTCCACCCGCCAGTGAAATTAAATCAAATACAATAAAAACTCCAGCCAATTGCCAAACTTTAACATATCCAATAAACCTCAATTGTAGTTGATAATTTGGAATATAAGTTGCTATTCCAATGACAATGGCTGTTATTCCTGCTGAAGCTCCTACCATGGTGTGAACTTTTCCTTCAAATAAAGGGAAATAACTATAGCTCAGTAAATAAGCAATACCACCAAATAAGGTTCCTAAAATATAAAAATTTAACGCTTGTTTTTCAGAGAAATACTCTAAGAAAAGTCTTCCAAAAAAATGCAACACTAAACAATTAAACAATATGTGTAAAAAACCATGATGTAAAAAACCATAACTAACTAATGACCATGGCTTTATTAGCATTTCCTCAAAGGATGATGACAGGGAAAACCACTCATAGATAAAGTTTGTTTTGTTTCCATATAAACCACTAAAAGAACTCAAAATTAACGTGATGATGAAAACAGCTATATTAACATAAATTAATTGTTGAATAATTGACGCTGCTATAAATTTTGATTTTAAATCGTTAATTAAACTCATTTATTTGTAATATTTGAATTGATTATTTTTCCAGTAATAAGCTAATATAAAACCAATAATAGCTCCACCTATATGTGCAAAATGAGCTACATTTCCTATTGAATATCTGGTCATTCCAAAAAATAAATCTCCAACCAAAATTAATGGAATGAAGTATTTTGCTGCGATTGGAACAGGAAAAAATATTAGTGCCAATTTTGCATCTTTAAAATACATACCAAAAGCAACTAAAACGCCATATACAGCTCCTGAAGCACCTACTGCTGGTGTATGATATAAGCTATAAAACTTACTTAATTCTTCTTGAGATAAAGTAATAATATCAGCATAATTGGTATACACCCCTGTATCTAATATTTTTGAAATATTATTTGAATTCAGTCCATTCTGAATCAATACATCAAAGTAACTATTAAATTGATAATAATTAACAAGTGAGTAAATTAATCCAGCTCCAATTCCTGCTGAGAAGTAAAAAAATAAAAACTTATTACGTCCCCACATTTTTTCTAAAGGTGTACCAAATGCCCATAGACCATACATATTGAACAGAATATGAGCAAAACTTCCATGCATAAACATATGAGTAACATATTGCCAAAAACCAAAATTTTCATTCTTTGGGAAATGTAAAGCAAGAATATTGGTAAGATCTAGACTTATGAGTTGCGGCCCAATAAATAAAATAACATTAATAATTATTAGATGTTTTATTCCTTCTGTAAGTTTAATTCCATTCATAAGTTAGCGGGCAAATAGATGATCAATTTCTTGTAAGGTTAAAGTCTTAAATATTGCCTTACCAGACGGGCTAATACTTGGCTCTTTACACGAAAACAAACTATTCACAAGATTTTCTTGTTCTTTTTGTGATAAAACGTGACCTGTTTTAATAGCTATAGATTTTGCAAACGTAGATGCCATAACCTCTAGGGGCTTAAAATTTATATCTGGAACATCTACATTAATATTTTCTAAAAGTTCCTCTAAAATTTTTGAAATCTTACTTTCAGAGATAGACATGGGAGTCCCTTTAATTGTAATTGACTCTTTTGTAAATTCATCAAAACAAAAACCTACATTTTCTAATTCTGATTTTAAAGTGTAAATCATTTCTATTTCAGTTGATGAAAATGAAATGGTGATAGGAAATAATAATTGCTGACTATGAACCTCTTCTTGTGATGAACTGTTTAAAAATTCTTCGTAAAGAACTCGTTGATGGGCTAGCGACTGATGAATTAAAACAACACCAGATTTAATGGAGCTTAATAAATATTTTCTTTGAATTTGAATTGTTTTGTTTGATGGGTAAGTTTGCTCTTCATTAAATAGTTTTTCTTGCAGCTCAACCTCATCTGTGGTGATATACAAACTTTCCCAATTTGAACTTTCTTTTACATGTTGATATGAAGATTTATTTTGATTAGTGTCTTCATTACTAAAAGGGTTAAAAGAGGGGTCTATAGTAATTTTTGGACTAGAAGGTTTCGATTCTTGTTTTGTAAAATTATAGGGTGTATCTAAAGTAGCGTCTCTATTAAAATCTAGAATGGGAGCAACATTGTATTGTCCTAAACTGTGTTTCACTGTTGCTCTTAAAATAGCATAAACCGCCTTTTCATCATCAAATTTCACCTCAGTTTTTGTTGGATGAATGTTGATGTCAATACTTTTAGATGGGACAGTCAAATACAAAAAATAAGATGGATGTGAGCCATGCTCTAACAGACCTTCAAAAGCAGCTACTATGGCATGATTTAAATAAGGGCTTTTTACATAACGATTATTTACAAAAAAAAATTGTTCTCCTCTTTTCTTCTTTGAAAAGATAGGTTTTGTAATGAACCCCTCAATTGATATCATTTCTGTATCTTCAGAAACGGGTACTAGTTTTTCATTCATTTTAGCTCCAAAAATAGCTACAATTCTTTTTCTTAAATTACTAGCTTTCAAAAGATATACTTCGTTATCGTTGTGATAAAGACTAAAAGCTATTTCCGGGTGAGTTAAAGATACACGTTGAAATTCATCAATAATGTGTCTGGTTTCAATAGTGTCTGATTTTAAAAAATTTCTTCTAGCAGGTATATTATAAAACAAATTTTTTACTGCAATATTAGTTCCAACTGGTGTTGCAGTCATTTCTTGATACGTAACTTTACTGCCTTCAATTTTTATGTGCGTACCGATTTCTTGAGAATTTTGCTTTGTTTTCATTTCTACATGGGAAATGGCAGCTATTGATGCCATAGCTTCACCTCTAAACCCTTTGGTGTGTAATTTAAACAAGTCCTCTGCAACTCTTATTTTAGAAGTTGCATGCCGCTCAAATGATAGCTTAGCATCCATTGTGCTCATGCCTTTTCCATTATCAATAACTTGTATTAAAGTTTTTCCTGCATCTCTAATAATAAGCTGTATTGACGAAGACGAAGCATCGATAGAATTTTCTAATAATTCTTTAACAACAGAGGCTGGTCTTTGAACTACTTCTCCGGCAGCAATTTGATTGGCAACGTGATCAGGTAAAAGTTGAATAATGTCTGACATTATTTTTGGTTAAAGATAGATAGATCAAAATCTATAATGAATAAAAAAATAAGTACTAAAACAGCGATTATATATAAAACAACTTTATTTGAATTTGAATGGGAATTATCTAATTGATAATTTTCATCATCAATTGTTACAATATTTTGATCTCCTTTTAAGTCATTAATGGCATTATTAATTTTACCTTTTAAACTCGTGTTGCTTCCAGTTGAACTTCTAAATTCATCAAATTTGTGTTTTATAGCATACGGATTACCCTCACCTTTGTAATATCTGGGTTGATAATCAAATTTTTTGTTTTTTCTTTTTATAATAGACATACAGTACTTTGTAAGTTTTTATTAAACTACAAATACTAGGTTTTTAGCATGTAGCTTGTCAAAGTTACTTAATAATAAAATAATGGTCAAGATAGTTGTGAAGTTCCTTTGTTAAATCTAACTTAAAGAAGCCATTTTAATAGCTGCTATTGCAGATTCTATTCCTTTATTTCCGAACTTACCTCCAGATCGATCAATAGATTGTTGTTTCGTATTGTCAGTTAAAACGCAAAAAATAATTGGAGTGTCGTGTTTTAGATTTAAGTCTACAATCCCTTGCGTAACTCCATTACAAACAAAATCAAAATGTTTTGTTTCTCCCTGAATCACGTTTCCTATAGCTATGATGGCATCTAATTGTAATGTTTTTATCATTCTTTTACACCCATAAACTAATTCAAAGCTACCCGGAACATTCCAAGAAATAATATTTTCTTGCTTGGCACCACAATCTAAAAGGGTTTTGATGGCACCTTTTTTTAGGTTTTCAGTAATGTCTGAATTCCATTCTGAAACAACAATCCCAAACCGAAGATGATTCGCATTTGGGATTGTTGTTTTATCGTAGTGTGATAAATTTGTTGTAGCCATTGAAATTATTGAGCGTATTTTGCGCTGTAAATATATTTATCGATGTCTTTACCAATGTCTGAAGTAGGGTAATCATCTTTTATCTGAGAGAACATTTTCTCAGCTTTTGCAAATTGACCTAAATCCATTGCCGTTCTTCCTGCTTTAAATAAAAATAAAGGTGTGGTAAATTCATTATCTTTAAAGTAAGCTGCTTTTTCGTAATACTCTAGGGCATCTTCTGTCTGATCAATATCAGCAAATGCGTCTCCAATAGCTCCAATTGCAGTTGGACCAAGAATTTCATCGTTAGAGGAAAATTTACTTAAATATTCAATTGCCTTCTGATATTCTTTTAACTTCAAGTAAGAAATACCTGCGTAATAGTTAGCAATATTTGCTGCTTTTGTTCCACTGTATTGAGAAGAAATATCTAAAAAACCATATTTATTGTCAGCTCCGTCTAAACCAAGTTGAAGTAAAGAATCTATTTCAGAGCCTGCTGCTAAATCCGCTTCGTTAAAATGTTTTCTAGGGAAAGAAAGTTCATTTGAGGCTGCTTCTTCTTTGGGTTCAATTATAAATTTATTGTATCCTAAAAAACCAAGGATAAGAACTATTACAACAACTAAACTATAAAATAAAGACTTGCTGTTTCTTTCAATCCATTGCTCAGATTTTGAAGCAGTATCGTCTAGCGTATTAAAAACTTCTGCAGTTGTACTCTGCATATCTAAAGCTTCTTGCTCTTTCTTGTCTTTAGGTTTGTACCCTTTTTTCTTATATGTTGCCATATTTTTTATAAAAATTTGTTCGGCAAAAATAGTTTTTTTAATTGGATTTAAAAACCAATATATCGTAATTTTTCAATAATTTGCAGAAGCGTATTGACTTTAAAATTTAATTATGTATCTACGAAAATTATCTTTAGTTAATTTTAAAAACTTTGATTCTAAAACTTTTGATTTTGAAAAAAAAATTAATTGTTTTGTTGGTCAAAATGGTATTGGTAAAACTAACATTTTAGATGCAATTTATTATTTGTCTTTCACAAAAAGTTATTTTAATCCTGTTGCTGTTCAAAATATTAAGCATACTAAGAGTTTTTTTATGGTTGAAGGTGATTACACTATAGACGATAGAAAAGAAAAAATTATCTGTAGTTTAAAAAAAGGACAAAAGAAACTTCTGAAGCGAAATGGAAAGGCTTATGATAAATTTTCTGAACATGTAGGTCAAATCCCACTAGTAATTATTTCTCCTTATGACAGGGATTTAGTTACCGATGGAAGTGATGCTCGAAGAAAGTTTATTGATGGCGTTATCTCTCAACAAGATAAAACTTATTTAAAAGACCTTATAGCTTATAATAAAGTACTATCTCAAAGAAATGCCTTATTAAAGTATTTTGCTGCAAATAGAACCTTCGATGCAGTTAATTTAGAAGTTTACAATGAACAGTTAATTGCTTACGGGGCCAATATTTTTGATAAAAGAAAAAGTTTTTTAGAAAGCTTTATTCCCATTTTTAATTCTAAATATCAAATCATTTCAAATGATAAAGAACAAGTAGACTTAATATACAAAAGTCAATTACTTATTTCTTCTTATAGAGATTTATTAAATAAAAATTTAGAAAAAGATAAAATCTTACAGTATACTACTGTTGGTATACATAAAGATGACTTAAGTTTTGAAATTGGTAATTACCCTGTTAAAAAATTTGGTTCTCAAGGACAACAGAAATCGTATTTAATAGCATTGAAATTTGCTCAATTTGAATTTATAAAAAAGCAATCTAATTTGACTCCCATACTACTTTTAGATGATATTTTTGATAAACTTGATGAGCATCGAGTTTCTCAAATTATTGAATTGGTAAATAATGATGAGTTTGGTCAGATATTTATTACAGATACGCATTCAGAACGAATCAAAAAAATACTTGAACAAAGTAATAAATCATACCAAATTTATAATATGTAGTTTTACAGAAGGAAGATTTACGTTCACAATAATTTATCTAAAACTGAAGTTCTATGTCTAAAAGAGAAAATGATTCTTTAGCACTTAAACAACTTATGAAATCTTTCATAAAAGAAAATAATTTATCTAAGGGAATGCAAAAGATAAAAGTTGAAGAAGCTTGGCATAAACTAATGGGACAAGGAGTAACTTCGTATACGCATTCAGTAGAATTACAAAAAAACACACTAATAATTAGGTTAACGTCATCTGTTTTAAGAGAAGAGTTAAGCTATGGTAAAGAAAAAATCATCAAAATGATTAATGAGGAAATTGGAGATAAAGTGATTTCTAAGTTGATGTTGGTCTAATTGTATTAAACTGTGATTAAAAAAAAACCGAGCATTTAGCTCGGTTTTTTTATTTTTTATTTTTAAAATTTTTCCCTTCCAGAAAAATGAAAATTACCCTCTATCTCAGCATTTTCATTACTATCAGAACCATGAACAGCATTCTCTCCCATAGAGGTTGCATATAATTTTCTTATAGTTCCCTCTGCAGCATCTGCTGGGTTTGTTGCACCAATTAAAGTTCTAAAATCTTCAACAGCATTTTCTTTTTCTAAAATAGCTGCTACGATAGGACCTCTTGTCATGAATGCAACTAACTCACCAAAAAAAGGACGTTCATTGTGAACGGCATAGAATGTTTCTGCATCGCTTTTTGTCATTTGTGTTTTTTTCATTGCCACTATTCTAAAACCTGCCGAATTAATTTTATCTAAGATTGCACCAGTATGTCCATTTTCGACACCGTCTGGTTTAATCATTGTGAATGTTCTGTTTGTTGCCATTTTGTTTTGTATAATGTTTTATAAATCGCGGCAAAAGTACATAATTTTTTAATAAAATTGTATCTTCGCAACTTATGATTTTGAAACAATTTGAAGAACTTAAATCATTTTTAGAAACACCTAGAAATGTTGTTATAGTTGGGCACAGAAACCCCGATGGAGATGCTATGGGAGCTTCATTAGGCTTGTGTCATTATTTAAAAAAGAAGGGACATACCCCAACGGTCATAGTACCTAATGAATATCCTGATTTTTTACATTGGCTCCCTGGTTCAGACAATACATATAGGTTTGATAGGCAAAATTCTCAGTCTCAAAGAGCCATAAACACCTCCGAAATTATATTTCTATTAGATTTTAATGCACTACATAGAGTTGGTCACGATATGCAAAATACATTAGAAAGTTATCAAAAAGACTTTGTGTTAATTGATCATCACCAACAACCTGATGAATTTACTTATATGTATTCTGATGTAGAAATGTGTTCTACTTGTCAAATGGTATATCATTTTATTGAAAAAATGGAGGACTTAAACTTGATTGATTCAGAAATATCTACCTGTTTGTACACGGGTATCATGACAGACACGGGTTCATTTAGGTTTAGATCAACTACGAGTCTAACGCACAGAGTTATAGCCGATTTGATAGATAAGGGAGCAGAAAATGATAGAATTCATAGCAAAGTTTATGATTCAAGTTCTTTTGGACGGTTGCAATTACTTGGACAAGCACTAAGAAATCTCAAAGTTCAATCTGTATATAAAACAGCATACATAACGCTTACACAAGAGGAAAAAATAGCTAATAATTTTAAGAAAGGAGATACCGAAGGTATTGTTAATTATGCGTTATCAATTAAAGGAATAGTAATGGCGGCAATTTTTATAGAAGACAAAGAACAGGGAATCATAAAAATATCTTTTAGATCTAAAGGAACATTTTCAGTAAATAAATTTGCAAGAGAAAATTTTAATGGAGGCGGTCATGATAATGCTGCGGGAGGAAAGTCAGATCTTTCAATGGAAGAAACCATTAATAAATTCAATAAATTATTACCAAAAAATAAAGATGGTTTACTTAAGTCATATGAAGTTTAGGTTTGTTTATTTGATCATTTTTTTTGGAGTTATTTCTTGTTCAAAACAAGAGGTAAGAAAACCTATTTCTGCCTCTAGCGGACATATCATGGAATCTACAACAGCGTTATTAAAAAAAATTAATACTGTAGAAGAAATAAAAATTATAAATTATATTAAAAAAGATAGTTTACATGATTATATTCGTTCTTCATATGGGTTTTGGTACCATTATATCGTAAAAAATCAAACCGATACAATTACTCCATCTAAAGAGGATGTTGTTTCATTAACCTATGATATTTTAGATTTAAGTGATCAAGTTTTATATTCAAAAGAATTTATAGGTGTCAAAGAATATATTGTAGACAAAGAAGATTTTATTCCGGGATTACAATATGGAATAAAATTAATGAAAGAAGGTGAAAGTATTAAGTTTATTATACCTTCTTTTAATGCCTACGGAGTTCTTGGAGACGAAAATAAAATAGGTATGAATACCTCGATAATAAGTAGAGTTACATTAATAAACATAAATAAATAAAAATGAGTAGTATTAGAAACACTTTAGCAGTTTTAGTTATTGGAACATTATTTTCATGTGAAAACCAAGTTAAAGAAGTGAAATCTTTAGAAACGGAGTTAGATTCAGTTAGTTATGCTGTGGGTTTAAGCATGTCCAGTCAATTAAAAAATGGTTTTGAAGACGTGAATAAAGAAATTTTAATTCAAGCGATAAGAAATGGATTAGATTCTACCAATTTATTATTAGATTCAAAAGATATTCAAAAAACGATACAAACGTATTTTCAAAAAAAACAAGAAGAAAATAAGAAAAAAGAACTCGCTAAATTTGAAGTTTATAAAAAAGAAGGTCTAGCTTTTTTAGAGGCTAACAAAACAAAAGAAGGGGTTAAAACTACTGAAAGCGGATTACAATATGTTGTATTAAAAGAAGGTAAGGGAAGAAAGCCTAAAACTACCGACAGAGTTAAAGTACATTATCACGGAACAACAGTTGATGGAACAGTTTTTGACAGTTCTGTTGACAGAGGTACCCCATCAGAATTTGGTGTAACCCAAGTTATAAAAGGCTGGACTGAGGGCTTACAGTTAATGACGGTTGGCTCAAAATACAAATTCTTTATTCCACAAGAATTAGCGTATGGTGCAAACCCTAGACCAGGAATAATTAAGCCATACATGGCTTTAATTTTTGAAGTTGAATTATTAGATATCAAATAAATAAAAAATGAAAAATAGAATTTTACAATTAATACTAGTGTTTTTTATAGTTTTTACGGCATGTAAAGACGAACACAGTGAATTAAATGACGGTATTTACGCTGAAATGGAAACCAACAAAGGAAAAATTATTATTCAATTATTCCCTGATAAAGTTCCTTTAACTGTCGCAAACTTTATCACGTTGGCAGAGGGTACGAACCCAAAAGTTACAGATTCATTAAAAGGGAAGAAGTTTTATGATGGGTTAACATTTCATCGCGTTATTAAAGATTTTATGATTCAAGGTGGAGATCCTATGGGGAATGGGCAAGGAGGTCCAGGATATAAATTCTATGATGAGTTCAATCCAGATTTGAAACATGATAGTAAAGGAGTATTATCTATGGCAAATTCTGGTTTTAACACTAATGGAAGTCAGTTTTTTATTACTTACAAACCAACACCATGGTTGGATGCTTATACTAATGAAAACCAATTAAAAGATTGTAGTAATCCAAGAGTAGGATGTCATTCTGTTTTTGGAAAAGTTGTTAGCGATTTGAATATTCTAGATTCAATTGCTAACTCTGATAGTATTAAAAAAATTACCATTGTAAAAAAAGGTGATGTTGCAAAAACATATGATGCTGTAAAAGTTTTTGAAGAAGGAATTGCAAAAAGTGTAGAAAAAGAAGAAGAACGTCTTGCAGAATTAGAGAGCGTTGAAAAAGCTAGATTAGAGAAATTTGCTTCGGATCAAAAAGTTTTTTACGAAAAAATGAATGTAAAAAAAGCAAAAAAACAAGAGTCAGGTCTACAAATCTTAACCCTAAGAAGAGGAAAAGGTAAAAGGTTTAGTTCTTCTGTCGAAACCACAATCAATTATACTATGTATTTAGCAGATGGTAAATTAATTCAATCGACCAAAGAAAGCACTCCTTTTAAATTCACATTAGACAAACGTCCCTTAATTCCTGGAGTTAAAGAAGCAATAATGAAAATGAGAGTAGGTGGTAAAGTTAGACTATTTATCCCTTATTATTTAGGATATGGTGAAGCTGGAAATGGTCCTTTTCCTAAAAAAGCGGATTTAATATTTGAATTAGAACTGTTAAAAGTAGGAAAATAATTTGCTAGAACGTCTATTACAAATTGACACAGAATTACTCATCATTCTTAATAACTTAGGAAGCGAACAATGGGATAGCTTTTGGTTTTTTTTAACCAATCAATTTAGTTGGTCTCCATTGTTTGCTTTTCTGTTGTTTTTAATTTTTAAAAAATTTGGTTGGAAAAGTGGTGTTTTACTACTTTTATTTTTAATAGTTTTGGTTACTTTTTCAGATCAGTTCACAAATTTTATCAAGAATACTTTTGAACGTTTGAGACCCTGTAATACTGAAGGTGTAATTCAACAAATTCGTAATTTTAATTACAAACCTAGTAGTTACAGTTTTTATTCTGGTCATGCAGCTTCTTCAATGACTTTTAGTTTTTTTGTAATCCTATTATTAAAGTCTTATTTTAGGCATATATGGTTTTTACTGATTTTTCCTTTGCTTTTTGGTTACAGCCGAATCTATTTAGGAGTGCACTATCCATTAGATATCGCTTCAGGATATATAGCAGGTTTATTTTTTGGATATGTATTTTACCTGTTTCAGAAAAAACTAAAATTGACATCAAGATTTCCTAAGAAATTTCCAATTTAGTTTCCTTATCTTATTTTTTATTATTGTAGTACAAGTATTTTGTACTGTGGTAATAGGATGTGATGAGACTATCCATTTTAGATGCAATATTTGGGTAGTTTTCCGTTACATCTTTTTGCTTGTCGTCAGATAATTTATATAAGCTTGTTGAATTATTGAAGTTTGTTTTTGTGAAATAAAAATCATTTTGAATTAAACCAAGACCAGGCTCACCATTAATTTTTAAATATAAAAAACCAAAAGAATCAGTTTTTAATGTGTCTAATGCATTAGACCCTAGAGTAAAATTAGTATAATCTGATTTAGCAATGGTCGCAAGTGTCGGAAATAAATCTGCTAGTTTTGTAGTATTATTTATTTTTTGTGGTTTTAAAAATTTTGGGGCGTGAATAAATAAAGGGACATGATGCACCTGTATTCCTAAGTCAAATTCTTTTTTAAATGCTTCAGTTTTATTCATTGAGGTATTATGGTCTCCAAAAAAAGCAAAAACAGTATTCTCATAATATCCAGACGCTTTTGCTCTCCTTAAAAACACATGCACATTAAAATCTAAATAACGTAAGGCATTTAGTTGCGCCAAAGAAATAAAACCAGATTCTTTTATGGTGTCTTCATCAATATCTTCCTCTGTAAAAGGGCGAAATGTTTCTTTATTTTCAGGAACAGAAAAAGGTCTATGATTTGTAGCTGTTTGAACATAGGCTACAAAGGGTTCATTTGAGGTGTGAAGTTCTCTAAAAACCTTGTCAGATTCTTTAAAAAGATCATAATCGTCTATTCCCCAAACATCTGCTCTATCCTCAATCTCGTAACTTCCTTCCTCATAAATTTTTAAGCCATTTATATTAGATTGAAATACACCTCTAATATTTGCCCAATTGGCACTTCCACCAAGAAAATATAATTTTTTATAACCCTCAAACTGATCAAATATAATTTTTTGATCTATTGCTCTTAAGTTTCTAGATGCAGTCTTTTGATTGTCAACATCTGCAAGCCCAGTAATGCTTGAAAAAACACTTGCAGCTGTTCCTGGCTTATGTACATAAAAATTCTCAAAATAAGTACTTTTATTAATAATTGAATCCATGTAAGGAGTTGCTTTTGCCAGATTTCCTTGACTTCCTAGACCAACGACCCCAACAGATTCTAACATTACAATAACAAGATTAGGTTTGTTTTCATGTATACTGTCAAAAGTAATTTTTCTTTCAAATGATAGTGAATCTTTTGGAATATTTAAATAGGATGCAATTACAGGAAAGTATGCCTTAGTAGTTTCAATATCTGCACCATCATTTCTGAAAGCAAAACTATCGAAAAAGTTTAAAACAGGATTTAATGAAAATTGATTTATGGTATTATTTTTTGAAAAAAAGGCTTCACTCCATCTTAAGGGATAATGAGTAATACTTCCATATACTCCGAAAGAAAGTAACAAAAAAGTACATAAAAAATAGATTGCTTTTACCTTTTTAGAGATATAAGGCACTGTAGTGTATACCATTTTATCAAATAACTTAAGACCTGTAAAACGTACCAATAGGAATAAAATAATTAATCCAACACTTCCTTTAAAAATTGGATATGTCTCTATTAATAATTGTGCAGATATCTTAAAGTTGGATAAAAAGCGAAGTGAAGTGGCATCTAATCGAGTGAATAAATAACTATAATATCCAATATCAGTTAAATAAAATAGTGTAAGCGTTACATAAATAATACTATGATAAATTATAGAAATTTTCCTAAAAATTCTTTTTTGAAAGAAAAAGTAGTTTGCTGAAAGGATTAGAATAGAAAGCGGAAAGTAACTAAGAATTGCTAACTTTAAATCAAAACGAATACCATAACTGAAGGCTGTAATGATATCTTTTTGTGAAGCTGAATCAAAATTAGCTACATAAAAAAAGAAAATAAGTCTAAAAATAAAGAGATATATAAATAAAAACCCAACATTAATAAATATATATTTAATGTAATTTGGAAGTTTTCTAATCATAAAAATTTTATTGACAAATGTAAAAAAATGGTTTAATTAATCAACAATTTTGAATTTGTTTAGTGTGCTTACTTTTACTAAATCCATATTCTCGCTAGTTTTAATACCAATACCTACAATAGGATATTCCTGAATGTCTCTTATTAAAGAACCCTCTAACTCAAGTGAGTAAGTTTGTTCACTTAGTGCTTTAATTGTTGTAGAATTTATCTTTACAGGAATGCTATATTTTTCATTTCCTTTTTTATTTTGAAAAGCAATTTGAACTTTTATATCTTCTGTATTAATATCAAAAGTATATGGGTTATTAATTATAATAGTATAAGGTTTAATCATTGACGTATTAAACTCAATGTTAGTTGAATTTTCAAAGTTAATTTCAAGATCAAATAAAGGTTTGTAATCTTTTAAGAAAGAGATGAAAATCGAGTCTTTTCCTGAGCTTTTCATTTTTATTTCGGAATACTCTTTTGATATTCTTGTGATGTAAGCAATTGAATCTGACGAAAAAATAGCATTACCAGTAATATAGCCGTATTGGTTTTTTCGACCCAAGTAATTCTTTTGATAATGTGATTTTTCTTTGGTATAAAACCAATAAATAGAAGCATTTTGAAAACTATTAACAAATAGTTTTTCAGAATTTTTAGTGAGTCTCTCAACCTCCAAAGTCCATTGCTTATTTCCGTGAAAGTCTAATTTAACTGGGCTAATTCCTTCATTTGCTATACTAATTCTTGCAAATAAAATAATGGCAATATTGGTTAATGCCAAATAGCAAAAAAGTTTTAGGTTTTTTTTATATTCAATTAAGTAATTAAATGTTATTAAAATTAAAGGTAGCATAATTGGGGCAATCCATTGTGCTTGAACATGGCCTCTAAATGATGATACTAAAAAGAAAAAGAAAAACCCTACAACAATAGAATTTAAGCCTCTATGAAAAATATCGTTATTTTTTATCCCTTTAAAAAATGCTTTATAAATAATTATGAATGTAAATCCTAAAATAGCAATTGCATTTACAATATGCATAAGGGTATATTCAAATTTATAAGTAGCTACAGAAGCTCTCTCATATAAATGATATCTAATTGAAGGAAAATCATTTATATATTGCCAATAAATATGAGGCATATATAAAATTAAAGCAGCAAAGCAAACCAACCAAATTTTATAATCTTTTACTAATTTCCAGTTGGATAAAAAGATGAAAAATAGGACTAAAACCCCTTGGTATTTACTGTACATCATCCCAGTGATAGCAATAGATAAAACAAAATAAATAAGTGTATTTTTTTTGGATAAATAAAGTTTGTACGACCAAAGGAATAAAGCAAAAAAGAACAATAAGGGGGTGTCTGGAGTTGTAATAAAACCATAAACATTCAACAAAGCAGTAGAGAGAAATAGCAATAAAAACAACCAAGAATATTTGTTTTTTGAGGGATGATCAATTGTAAACCAAACTAAATAGATCATCAAGCTAAAAGATATAGCAGAAAAAAATCGAACGCCAAGTTCATCTGTAAATAAAAAATTACTGATAGTTACCCAAACAGCAACAAAAGGAGGGTGGTCAAAAAATCCCCAATTCATATCCTGACTGTACACCCAATAATAGGCTTCATCGGGCAATAACTCAGTAAAACTACTTTGAATAATATTTAAAATACTTAATAGAAGTATAGTTACAGGTAAAAGAAATTTATGTTGTTTAAGTTTCTCCATGATATTTTTTCAATAATTTTTTAGCGGCATTAAAAGGGGTTGTTTTGCTAGTCTTTAAAAATTCAATTTCTTGTCGTAATTCTGAAGATATAATTTTATCATTAAAAAATGAATGATATAAGCTCTCTTCTATTGTTGTTTTTAGCCAAAAAGTATTCTGATTATCTCTTTTGGCATTGAAAAAACCTTGTTTTTTTGTTACATGGATATATTGATCTATCATCTTTGAAATAATATCGATACCAGTATTTTCTAGTGCACTAGCAGTAAGAACTTTTGGTTGCCAGCCATTTTCTTTAGGAGGGTATAAATGTAGAGCTCTGCTAAATTCTATTTTTGCAATGCGTGTATTTTTAATATTTTCCCCATCAGATTTATTTATAACTATAGCATCAGCCATTTCAATTATGCCTCTTTTTATCCCTTGCAATTCATCTCCAGCACCAGCAATCTTAAGGAGTAAAAAAAAGTCAACCATAGAATGAACCATAGTTTCACTTTGTCCAACACCCACCGTTTCAATAATAATGGTATCAAAGCCAGCAGCTTCACAAAGAATAATACTTTCTCTAGTTTTTTGAGCTACACCACCCAAAGAAGATCCAGATGGAGAAGGCCTAATAAATGCATTTTTATCATTGACCAATTCTTCCATTCTAGTTTTATCTCCTAAAATACTTCCTTTATTTATTGAACTACTTGGGTCTACTGCTAATACTGCTACTTTTCTATGATTATCTGTTAAATGCTTTCCTAACACCTCTATAAAGGTACTTTTCCCAACACCAGGAACCCCTGTGATTCCAATTCTTACTGAATTATTTGCGAAAGGAAGGCATTGCTCTAATATGGTATTTGCTTTTTTTTGATGTTTTTTATTGGTGCTTTCTATTAAAGTAATGGCTCTACTGAGATAGCTAATGTTTCCCGCTAAAATTTCAGTTACAAATTTTTTTATAGATGGACTCTTGCTTCTATTTGATTTAATGATGTTAGCTGAAGTTATACTCGTTGTTTTCAAATTAGAAAGCCCATCTTTTTGAAGTGATTTAGAAGATTTTTTTTTAGCCATAATAGATGACGTAATTTAAAAGTAAATTTATAAATAAAATTAATGCAAAAGGCATCAATTTTAAAATGCAATTTTTATTGTTACTTCTAACACCACTCAATTGAGTAAAAAAATAAATCATAACCTGATTTCTTGACTGCTTGAATTTCTATATTCTTTATAAAGTGCCTATCTTTAGCCCTTAAAAGGATAGTTTATATGAAACTCTACAAAGAGAATCAATTAAAAATATACAATTCGCTTTCTAAAACTAAAGAAGCTTTTAAACCTGTTCATGATGGGCATATAGGGATGTATGTCTGTGGTCCAACAGTTTACAGTAATGCACATCTCGGTAATTTAAGAACTTTTATGTTTTTTGATGTTGCTTTTCGTTATTTTCTACACTTAGGGTATAAAGTAAGATATGTAAGAAACATCACTGATGCTGGTCATTTGGAAAATGATGCAGACGAAGGTGAAGATAGAATTGCAAAAAAAGCACGTTTAGAAGAAATTGAACCCATGGAAGTTGTTCAGCGTTACACAGTTGATTTTCATGATGTATTAAAAAAATACAACTTTCTTCCACCAAGTATAGAGCCAACTGCTACAGGTCATATTGTTGAGCAGATAGAAATGATTAAAGATATTATAGATAAAGGTCTAGGATATGAAGTTAATGGTTCAGTATATTTTGATGTTATAGCTTACAATAAAAACAATCATTACGGAATTTTATCTGGTAGAAAAATAGAGGATGCCATTCACAACACTAGAGTGCTTGATGGCCAATCAGATAAAAAAAATCCACAAGATTTTGCTTTATGGAAAAAAGCAGATGAACGTCATATTATGCGATGGCCCTCACCTTGGTCTGAGGGTTTCCCTGGGTGGCATCTAGAATGTTCTGTGATGAGTTCTAAATATTTAGGTGATAAATTTGACATCCATGGAGGTGGGTTGGATTTAAAATTTCCACATCATGAGTGTGAAATTGCACAATCTAAAACCTGTTCTGGCCATGACCCAGTTAATTATTGGATGCACACAAACATGCTATTATTAAATGGGCAAAAGATGGCAAAATCTACTGGTAATTATATATTGCCAGATGAAATTTTAACAGGAGAAAATAAAATTTTAAGTAAAGCATTTTCGTCTAGTGTTGTTCGTTTTTTTAATATGCAAGCTAATTATAGAAGTATTTTAGATTTTTCTAGTGATGCTTTGGAGGCCTCAGAAAAAGGATATCTAAAACTGATGGAGGCGATGTCTAGTTTAGTAAGTTTATCTCCACAAAAATCCTCATCAGTAGACATTTCTCAATGGAAAAAAAAGTGTTATGCTGCTATGAATGATGATTTTAATACACCTGTATTAATATCACACCTTTTTGAAGGTGTAAAGTTCATCAATCAGATTAAAGAAGGGAATGCTTCAATTACTTCAAATGATCTTGTTGATTTTGTGACCACAATGAATGCTTTCGTTTTTGATGTCCTTGGTTTACTTAATGATGTAAAAGATCAAGCTTCAGGGAAAATTGATGGTGTTGTAACATTATTAATAAAGTTAAGAAAAGAAGCTAGAGAGAATAAGGATTGGGACTTATCTGATCAAATTAGAGACGAATTATTATCCATTGGAATTCAGCTAAAAGATGGGAGAGAAGGAACAACCTATTCAATAAGTTGATTTTAGTAATTATAAAATGAAAACTAAATAAAAGTTAATTTTTGAAACTAAGAAGTATACTTATTTATCCATTAGTGTTATTAGTTAGGTTTTATCAACTTGCTATTTCACCCTATACACCCTCTAGTTGTAGATATGAACCTAGTTGTTCACAATATACAATTGAAGCCCTTAAAAAGAGAGGGTTAATCGTTGGCCTTTGGTTATCTTTAAAGCGAATCTTCAGTTGTCATCCATGGGGTGGGAGCGGTTATGATCCTGTGCCAAATAAAAAAAATAAATAATGATTTCTAAACTAAAATAGTTAGAAATAAATAAATAAAATTAAATATGAATTTTTTATCAATTACTTGGGATCCTTCTTTAGGAATAGATTTAGGTTTTTTTATTATACGTTGGTATAGTTTAATGTTTGTTGCAGCATTTATTATAGGGCTTCGTTTAATGAAGAAAATTTATATAGATGAGAATATAAATTTAGAAAAACTAGATACACTTTTCATGTATACTTTTATAGCTATGCTTGTAGGAATGAGATTTGGTGAGGTCTTTTTTTACTCTTGGGATTATTATAAAAATAACCTTCTTGAAATTATTTTACCTCTTAAACGCGCAGCAGGAGAGACAGCTATATTTGGTTTAGTAGAAGGGTGGAAATTTACTGGATATACTGGTTTTGCTAGTCATGGTGCAGCTATAGCTATTATTTTATCGATGTATTGGTATAGTAGAAAACACCTAAATAAATCACTACTTTTTATTTTGGATAGAATGTCTATAGTTTGTGCTTTGGGTGCTGCTTTTGTTAGAATTGGAAATTTTTTCAATTCAGAAATTTATGGAAAACCTACAGGGTCTAATTTTGGTGTTATTTTTAAAAACTCTGATGCTGAAATGTTGCCTAGACACCCGACACAACTTTATGAGGCTTTATGTTACTTAATCTTATTTTTTGTTTTATGGAGGTTTTATTGGAAAACAGATAAAAAGCAAAAGACAGGGTTTTTATTTGGTGTCTTTATGATAGGTTTATGGTCTGCTCGATTTTTTATTGAATTTTTTAAAGAAGCACAAGTAGACGGTAGAGAAGATTGGATTCTTAGTTTAAATACGGGTCAAGTATTGAGTATCCCGTTAATATTAATTGGCCTATGGTTGATGTTACGAAAAACTAAAACTAGTTAATTAAAATCAGTTTTAAATTAGTATACAAAAAAACCACGATGTACATCGTGGTTTTTTTTATTGTCATTCAATTTTTATACTAACCTTTGATTTTGTTTTTGAACTTATCAAACTTAGAATCTTGCTTTGTTGGGAAACTGTTATTGGATGTATCTACATCTGCAGTCTCTAAGTCTGGATCTATGGTTATATTTATAATTTCTTTATCTGATTTTACCACTTTGGTAATTTCTTTATCATTATACCTCCAAATTTGAGCAGGATATACTTTTCTTTCTTTTGTTCCATCTTTGTAAGTATATTCGGCAATAATTGGCATAACTAATCCTCCAGGCTTGTCAAATGTAATTTCATAAAAGAAGTTTGAATTTGCTTTTTTAGCATTTTCTGAGGAAAAGGTTAACCCTTCAGACGTATCTTCAATAAAATTCACTTCTTTTTCAGCATCTTCTTTAATAAATTTTTTAACACCTTTTATTCCTATATCAGTAACATCGGTTGAATAAAACCAACCTCTCCAAAACCAATCTAAATCCATCGCTGACGCATCCTCCATAGATCTGAAGAAGTCTGCAGGCGTAGGGTGTTTAAACATCCACCTTTGCGAATAAGTTTTAAAAGCATGATCAAATAATTCTGGTCCCATAATGGTTTCACGAAGAATCCAAAGTGCAGTTGCTGGCTTACCGTATGCATTATTACCAAAGCTATATACATTATCACCTTTAGACATAATAGGTGCAATTCTAGATTGATCACCGTCCATGTAAGGTACGATGTTTTTTGGCAGTCCTCTTCTTAATGGGAAGTTTGGATCGTAATCTAATTCAGCTAACATTTCTACATATGAATTCAACCCTTCATCCATCCATGTCCATTGACGTTCATCAGAATTTACAATCATTGGAAAGAAATTATGACCTACCTCATGAATAGTAACTTTAATCATCAAGTACTTCATTCGATCTGAATACCCTCCGTCTGGTAAATCTGGTCTCCCTGGATTAAAAGCCATTTGTGGATATTCCATTCCCATTTGTCCATCAACAGAAACTGCTTTATGGTATGGGTAGTCAAAAGTATATTTTGAATAGGTTTTTAAAGTTTGGGCAGTAGCTAGAGTAGAGTGGTCGCCATATAATGGATTGGCTTCTTTAGAATATAAAGAATAAGCCATTACAGACCTTCCATTGATATCAACAGCCATTCCATCCCAAATAAATTTTCTTGAAGTAGCAAATGCATAGTCTCGAACATTTTCAGCATAATATCTCCAGGTTTTTGTTTTATTTGATCGGTTTTTTTCAGCAGATATAGCTTCTTCTTGAGTTTGAATTAACACAGGTTTGTCATAAGTTCTTTTTGCTTCTTCTAAACGTTTCTGTTGTTTTTTACTTAGTACTTCTTTTTCGTTTTTAAGAATTCCAGTAGCTTGCATGATATGATCTGATGGTACTGTAATATCTACCGTAAAGTCACCAAATTCTAATGCAAATTCACTTCGACCCCAAAATTGATCATTTTGCCATCCCTCTACATTATCATAAACACATAATCTAGGGTAAAACTGAGCAATAACATAATTGTTGTTTCCATCTTTTGAAAAATGTTCATACCCTGATCTACCTCTGTTTATTCTGTGATTATTTATGTTATACCACCAAGATATCTTAAATTCAAATTTTTCACCTGATGCTAGAGGTTTTTCTAAATTGATACGCATCATGGTTTGATTGATGGTATGTGATAAATCACTACCATCAATGTTTTTTACGCTCATGATATTAAATCCACCATCAAAAGGTTTACTAAACATGGCATTATACCAACGTTTGTTTAATTTTTCTGGAATCTTACTACTCGGAGTAATGTCTGGAGTTTTTGAATCCTTTGCTCTAACATTTTGATCTAATTGAACCCACAGGTATTTTAATGTATCATCAGAATTATTATGGTAAGTAATGGTTTCGTTACCCGTAATTTTTTGATTGTCATCGTCTAGAACAATACTCATTACATAATCTACTTTTTGTTGGCTGTAATTTATTCCAGGAGCACCGGAGGCTGTTCTCTGGCTGTTTGGTGTTGCTAGCACATCTTTAAGTTGTCTAAACTTATTTTGGTTAATATGTCCCTTTTGTGTTTTTGTTGTTCGTTCTTGTGCTTGTATCATTGGAGAAACAAACAGTATTGAAAGTAGTAAACATTTTAATTTATTCATTGTCAAAATATTTTAAAGTGAAAATTTATGAATGAGATATTATCCTTTTAATTTTTTTCTAAATTTATCAAACTTAGAATTATCTTTTTTAGGCCAACTATTATTTGAGGTGTCTATATCAGCGGTTTCAAGATCTGGATCAATAGTGATTTTTTTTATCTCTTTGGTGGTTTTAAAAACTTTAGAAACCTGATTGTCGTTATATCTCCAAATTTGTGCAGGATAATTATGACGTTCTTTCGTACCATCATTATATTCTAACTCAACAATTAAAGGCATTACTAAGCCACCTGGTTTTTCAAAAGTTACTTCATAAAAATAATTTGGAATTTCTTTTAGTAATGATTTTTCTTCATCTGACATTGAAGCTATATGATCTTTTATTAAGGGTATTTCTGATGCAATTAATCCCTCATTAACAGCACCTTTTTGTTCCTCTTTAAAATACACAAGTTTCCCCTCATAATCCGCAAGATCCATGCTATATCTTTTTGCCATTTTTTTGGCTTCATCTGTAGGTTGATCTGTTAAGTAGAACTTTTTAACTTCTTTTAAAGCAATATCATTGTAATCTGTTGTGTAAAACCAACCTCTCCAAAACCAATCTAAATCCATAGCTGACGCATCTTCCATGGTTCTAAAAAAATCAGCTGGACTTGGATGTTTAAACATCCACCTTTTAGCGTAGGTTCTAAAGGCATAGTCAAATAACTCTGGACCCATAATCGTTTGTCTTAGCATATAGAGTCCAGCGGCAGGTTTTGTGTATGCATTTGGGCCAAAATTTTTAACATAATCACCTTGAGACATTATTGGTGAAAGATTATTTTGATTAATACTCATGTAACCCACAATATCTTTAGGAAGATTTCCTGTAATAAAGTTTGGATCGTAATCTAATTCTGCTAAAATTTCAACAAATGAATTTATACCTTCATCCATCCATGTCCATTGACGTTCATCTGAATTGACTATCATTGGAAAAAAATTATGACCTACTTCGTGGGTAATAACTCCAATCATTCCTCTCTTAGTTCTTTCTGAATATGAACCATCTGGGTTTGGTCTCCCATAATTAAAACAAATCATTGGATATTCCATACCTTGTCTATCTGCATGAACAGAGATAGCTTTGCTGTATGGATAATCAAAAGTCATTTTGGAGTATTCCTCTAGGGTGTTTGCAACAACTCTGGTAGAGTGTTCTTCCCAAAGAGGGTTTCCTTCTTTTGGATACAATGAAACAGCCATTACAGTTTTACCATTTATGTTTACAGCCATCGCATCCCAAATATATTTTCTCGAAGAAGCAAATGCAAAATCACGAACATTTTTAGCATTAAAATGCCAAGTTTTAGTTTTATTAGATCTTTCTTTTTCCGCTATTTCTGCTTCATCTTGAGTAACAATAAAAACAGGGTCTGTGAATGAAGTTCTTGCTTTTTCAAAACGCTTAAGTTGTTCTTTTGTTAATACTTTCTTCTCATTTAATAATTCACCTGTTGCATCAACTATATGATCTGCGGGAACAGTTATTTTTACATCATAATCTCCAAATTCTAGTGCCCATTCACTTCTTCCCCAGAATTGCATGTTTTGCCAACCTTCAACATTATCATAAACAGCTAATCTTGGAAAAAATTGGGCAATGGTGTAATTTTTATTTCCATCATCAAATAATTCAAATCCAGATCTTCCCCCATCTGTAACCGAATTATTAATTAAATAATTCCATTTAATATTAAATTGAAAAGTTCCACCGGGAGTAAGGGGTTGTGGTAAGTTAATTCTCATCATGGTCCTATTTACAGTGTAAGAGAGCTGGTTGCCATTTACATTGTTAACTTCTTCAATTTTGAATCCAAAATCTGCAGGTTTTAAAATGTTATTTTTTGTAAAAGTTTTTGGCCCATTGTAAGGAGTGTTTCCTAATTTTTCTGAATTTGCTAGTGGAGTTTTAGAGTCAGGAGACCTCATGTTTTGATCTAATTGAACCCATAGATATTCTAGATAATCTTTAGAATTATTTTTGTAAGTAATTGATTCATTACCAAAAATTCTATTTGTTTTTTCATCTAAAACAATATCCATTTTATAATCAACCTTTTGTTGAGTATACTCATAGCCAGGGGCACCTGAGGCAGTTCTTCTATTATTAGGTGTAGGTAATACATCTTTAAGTTGCCTGAACTTATTTTGGTCTGTATGCCCTTTTATCTGTTTTTTGTCTGAATTTTGAGCTGAAATAGCAGAAATAATAAATAAAAAACTAAGAGTTATAGATACTATTTTTTTCATAAAATTAAATTTTTGTTGAAATTAATAAACTAGTGTAAATAAATTGAGGTTTTTGTCAAAAATTTAACAAAGCTTGATTTGTGGCTTTTGATAAAATTTTGCTTTGTCTTTTGGAACCATTCTTAAATTTTATAACATTTTGTTGTTGATCAAAATAAGCAAAGAGAATAGTGTTAGTTACTTTCAAGGATAATGGATTTTCTATGGCTGTTGATTCGATGTAAAAATAGACCAAGTCTCCCTCATATTCTTTTCCAATAAAGTTATATTCAATTAATTTGTTATTAACTAAAAAACTTAAATTTTTTCTCAAATATTTCTCAAAATAAACATCAACATCTTCTAGCTCTTGTTTTGTTGTAAGTCTCAGATCTACACCATACTCTTTATTTATGGCCAATTCAATATCATCCATGAATACATTGATAATTACCTCTAGACTTTTTTGATTATTGTTATACTCAATTTGTGTTAAACTTAGGTAGTATTTGTGAGTTGTAAAAGCTAGAGAAAACAGTAAAAATACACATGCAATTTTTCTTGTAGATAACATTAAGCAAGGGATTGAAATTATTCTTCTTTTTTATTTATGAGAAGTAGATAAGTAATACTCTCTTTTTTTAACATGTTAATCAATTCTATCTTTCTGTTTTGTTTAAATAGATTTTCTATACCCAATGGATTACAATATTCTAAAAAACTATAATATTTTTCTCTCGGAATTTTGAGATCATTTTCAAAAAAAGGTTCTCCAAATTCACTTAATAACATCTTAGGAAAATTTTCTCTAAATTTTAAATCTCTTCTTAATGACCAAAGCCTCTCTGAATATTTAAATGGTATTGATACTCCACCACCAGCTCCAGCAAACATAGCTATAGGATCAACATTATTCATGGGTGGTCTTACTCTTTGATCTATATAATCACCATCGTAAATAATATTCATATTTACACTTGATAAATCCATAGTGTTTTTTAATGCTTCAGCTCTTCTATCTTCGGGTGTTTTTTTTAAGTCTAGTGATAAAAAACCATCCAAATCATTTCTTTTAAGTACTACTTCATCCAATTCATACCTAGAATTGATCATAAAAACATCTAAAATTTCAGATCTATAGATGAAATTATTAATAACTCGATATATGGTTTTGTGTTGTACAGATGAGAATTGTAATGTGTCTCCTTCAGAAACAACAATTTTATAATCCCCAAAATCATTAGAAAAGGTTCCTTTATTGGTTTTTAAATTTATAATATTAGCGTTTTTCACGACACTACTAGAATCTTTAAGTTTTCCATAAAGCCAAAATTTATTTTTTTGTGCTAGTAGGGTGCTGCTAAAAATAATTAAAATAAAAAGAGATATCTCAGTCTTCAAGTTAGAAAGTATTGTTACACTATAAAAGTACAATTTATTTATTTTTTTTTGCTAAAACTACTTTTGTTTTAATTCAATTAAAAAATTAATGCTTTCATCTTCCAATAATTTAATGAGATCAAGTCTTTTATTTTCTTCATATAATTTCTCAACATTAAATTGCATACAGTACTCTAAGAAAGAAGTAATTTGACTATTTTTTATATTTAGTTCTTCAAAAAAACTAGTTCCAAAATCGGTTAATATTTTATTTTTCAAAAGCTCTTTTGATTCTTTTTTTGATAATTTATTTTTCTTCTTTTTTGGAATTAAGCTAAATAAACCATTAACAATACCCATCAAATTAGCTCCATTAAAAGACCTTGATGGATCTGTATTTCTCATACTTGTCTCAGCAAGTTTACTATGTTTTTTGGTGGGTTTTTTTAAAATTCCTTTTCGAGATTCTTTAGATATATTATCAATAATATTGCTTAAATTCCTGCCCTTGAGCGCTATGGTGTCTTGAGGAACTTTTTTTCGATCTATTCTTAAATCTCCAATTAAATCATGTTTTTTAACGGTTACTTCATTTAAAACGTAATTCTTATTCTTTAAAATTAGGTTTAATTTTTTACTGAAAAATATTCTGTCAGTTATAATTTTTTTGACAGATTTAAATTGTACAGAAGTGAATTCTAAGGTGTCACCTAAGGAAACAGTAATCCTATATTGTCCATAATCATTAGAATATGTTCCTTTTAAAGTATTTAGATTTATAACGTGAACATCTTTAATCAAGTTTAATGAATCTCTTACCATTCCACGCAGAAATACATTATTTTTCTGAGCGAATAGCTTAGAGGAACAGATTAATAATACTATTAAAATTAATTTCTTATTCACTTTAATTAAAAGTTATTATTTTACAAGATATATATTCGAATTCTAAATTTTCATATAGAATCCAATAATATTTTGTTAATTAACAAATGCATTATGTATTTTTGAAAATTTATGAAGAAACTTCTTGTCGCAAGCTCATCTACAATTCATGGTAGTGGTTTTTTAGAATATTTATCGCCAACATTAACTTCTTTTTTTGAGGGTGTCTCTTCGCTAGTTTTTATTCCTTATGCTAGGCCAAGTGGAATCTCTTATGATGAGTATACTTTAAAAGTTGCTCATTATTTTAATACAATTGGAATTGATGTTACTGGAATCCATGAGTTTGAATCTCCTATCGAAGCCATAGAAAAAGCTGAGGCTATTTTTACGGGTGGGGGTAATACTTTTGAATTAGTTAATCAATTGTATAAACAAAATCTTTTTTCAATTCTTTCTGAGGTTTTAAATACAGGAACTCCATATTTGGGAACTAGTGCTGGAAGTAATATTTGCGGAATTTCCATGATGAACACAAATGATATGCCTATCGTATATCCTCCAAGTTTTTTAACGCTAGGAATTATTCCATTTAATATTAATGCTCATTATATAGAACCAATAAAAGGTTCCAAACATATGGGAGAAACTAGGGAGACTAGGATTAAAGAATATCATTTTTTTAATCAAACACCTGTTCTAGGTTTACGTGAAGGCAGTTGGTTGGAAGTAGTAGATGAAAGTATTACCCTAAAAGGAAGTTTACCCGGTAAATGGTTTGAAAAGGATAAAAAACCTATGGAAATCCCGATTAATTCAATTTTAAAATAATTATCTTTAATAAGTAACGTAATCTATAATTTCAAGACCATATCCAATCATTCCAACGCGCTTAGTCTGCTGTGTGTTTGTCATTAGCTTAATTTTACTAATGTTAAGATCGTGTAAAATCTGCGCTCCAATTCCAAAATCTTTATTGTCCATGGCCATCATTGGTGCTTTCATGACACCGTTAGCTTGATTTTCTTTAAGAATGTGTAAGCGATTCAATAAGTTTTGAGACTGATTTTGCTGATTTATAAATAATATAGCGCCTTTGCCACATTCATTAATGGTTTGAAACATTTGATCGAGTTTCTTGTCCGCATTATTAGTTAGGGTGCCTAAAATATCATTATTTATTAGGGTTGAGTTAACTCTAGTTAAAACTACCTCATCAGTATTCCAAACCCCTTTGGTTAGCGCTATATGAATTTGATTGTTTGTTGTTTGCTGATAAGCTCTTAAACGAAAATCTCCAAACCTAGTTTTAACAGTATAGTCTTCTTTTTTTTCAATTAAAGAGTCGTGTTCCATTCTATAGGCAACTAAGTCTTCTATAGAGACAATTTTTATATCAAATTTTTTAGCAACATCTATTAATTGGGGTAAACGAGCCATAGTACCATCCTCGTTCATTATTTCAACAATTAATCCAGCAGGTTTTAGATTTGCTAAACGTGCAAAGTCTATAGCAGCTTCAGTATGGCCAGTTCTTCTTAATACTCCACCTTCTTTTGCTTTTAACGGAAATATATGCCCTGGTCTCGCTAAGTCAAAAGATTTTGTATCATTATCAATTAGTGCTTTTACAGTTGCTGATCTATCTGAAGCAGAAATTCCAGTGGTTACACCTTTTCCACGTAAATCAACAGATACAGTAAAAGCAGTTTCCATAGGATCCGTATTATTTGATACCATCATTCCTAACTCTAATTCTTTACATCGTAATTCAGTTAGGGGCGCACAAATTAAACCACGACCGTGAGTGGCCATAAAATTGATCATCTCTGGAGTTACCATTTCTGCAGCGGCTAAGAAATCACCTTCATTTTCTCTATTTTCATCGTCTACTACAATGATGATTTTTCCATTTTTTATGTCTTGAATAGCGTCTTTAATCGTATTCAATTCTATTTTTTCAGAGCTTATATTTGTTGTATTCATTTGTTCTTTATTCAGAAGGTTTAGCCTTTTTTATGAATTTTGTTAAAGGATGTAAAAATACATCAATATTAAATAATCCCATTCCTTTTGATGCTCTTCTTGTTAGAAAATAAGCAAAAGGAACCATAATTATACTTGAAACCCATGAACCTATAAAAGCTGAAAGAGAACTTTCTTCGGCAAGGTTTCTGCCAAATGTGTTTACAAAAAAATAGATAACATAAATTATTATAGCAAGGATCATAGGTAATCCAAAACCTCCTTTTCTTATTATTGAACCTAGTGGAGCACCAATGAAAAATAAAATTAAGCAAGAGAGGGAAATGGCTATTCTGTTGTGAAATTCTATATCATAAAGATTTAAGATTTTTCTTTTCCATTGAATAGATTTCTTATCTACTTTTACATTCTTATTTGAGTTTTTCACATTGTTTATAGCCGAATTCAAAACACTAACCTTTCCACTCAAATTAAAGTTATTTAAAACCTCGGGTTTAAACTCCATCAAACTCAGAGAATCCTCTTGTTTATAGAGTTCTTTTGCATTTATTTTAATATAAATACTTTTAGATTTAGAGGTTAAATACTCGTCATAGGATAATTTCATTGCTGGAATGGTGTCTTTTAATTGCCCTAAACTTAACATGTTAAAACTTTTCGTATATTTTTCGTCATCTAAATCGTCATCTGTAAACTTTGAAATATCAATATTAAATGTATATTCTTTAAAAGTTGCATTTGATGCTGGCATTTTTTTCATTGAATTAATATTCCTTCTTTTAGGAATATGTTCTTCATGATAATAGCCATCATATAATACAAGCGTCATGTATTTACTTCCCTCTTCACTAATAATCTTTCCTTTTTCAGCAGTTATTATTTTTTTATTACCCTTTTTTGATGATAAGTCATAGATTAAAACCTTTTTAAGTAAGTTTTTTTCTTCACCATATTTTTCATCAAATTTTATTTGGTAATTGGGTATTTCTGAATTAAAACTTCCTGAAATCAAAGCTAATGCAGGGGTTTTCTTTTTAATATTATTTGTTAAGTTTTTTTGTTTCAAAGTAGCATAAGGAAACACATAGTTTAGTGACAGAAAATTCAAGACACTAATTATTAATGTTAATATAATCAATGGTCTCATTAATCTCATTAAAGAAATACTTGCAGATTTAGCCGCTGCAAACTCATAGTTCTCAGACATGTTTCCTAGTGCCATAATAGAGGATAATAAGACCGCTATTGGCAATGCTTGGGAGGATACAACTAAAGCAGTATAATAAAGAAATTTAAATATAAAAAAAAGCCCAATTCCTTTTCCTGCGATACTTTCAAAAGCCATCCAAAGTGCTTGCATTACAAGTACAAATAAGATTATTAAAAAAGTTGCAAAAAATGGAACTAAAAATGATTTTAAAATATATCGATCTAAAATTTTCATCTAGTCTATTAAATAACCAAGTTTTTCATATGAGTTTTGATCAAACTGAAACAGTTCATTAGAGATGTTTTGATTGCTTTTAAATTGATTTATGGTTAAAATGGTTTTCGTTCCATTATCACCAAACTGTATTAATTTATAGATGTGGTTAGTTTTCAAATCTATACCCAAATTAACTTTTACAATTTCAGAATCTGTATTTATAGGGGTAAGATCAACAAATTGAATTTTTCGCCCTTTAATACTTTTAATTATCCCCATCTTGTACTTGTATCCTTCTTTATAAAAAGTAAGTAATTTTGATGGGTAAATTACGCCATCATCTTCATCTAAGTCTTGATCATTAATCATAATTTCTTTTTCATCATGGTTTATGACATATAATTTAAGGCCATCAAACATAAAGGTATTTCCTAAATAATTTAAATTATACTTTTCTCCTTGAAGTGTAATAGAACCTTCGGTGGGTAGTTCATCACCTTCATAAATTCCGGCTTCTTCATTTGTGAGTGAAGTACTGAAGTCTAGAGCCATATTATTGTATGATTTCATTGTTGTTGAAACAGCATCTAATAAAATTCTAGCTTCGTCTTTCTGTTGAGAAAAAGCTGCAGTATTTACTAAGAGTGTAATAACAAATAACCAAATTTTATTCATTTTATATGTTTTTTTCATTTTCTAATAATTGTTCTAGAGCAGCTAAATCTTGTATTAAAACTTGTCTAGCTTTACTTCCCTCGAAGTTTCCTACTATACCAGCTGCCTCGAGTTGATCAATTAGTCGTCCAGCTCTATTGTACCCAAGTTTTAATTTTCTTTGTAATAAAGATGCTGATCCTTGCTGAGCAATAACTATAATTTCAGCCGCATCTTTGAATAGCTTATCTCTATCAGAAATATCTATATCAAGACTTGTGCCACCTTCCTCACCCACATATTCAGGTAAAAGGTGTGCATCTGGATATGCTCTTTGTGAACCAATAAAATCGGTAATTTTTTCTACTTCTGGAGTATCAACAAAAGCACATTGAATTCTTTCTATTTCATTTCCTGCAGTGTAGAGTAAATCTCCACGACCAATTAATTGATCGGCTCCTCCAGCATCCAAAATAGTTCTTGAGTCTATTTTAGAGGTTACTCTAAATGCAATTCTAGCAGGAAAGTTTGCTTTTATAATACCAGTAATAACGTTAACTGAAGGTCTTTGTGTTGCAACAATTAGATGTATTCCAATTGCTCTTGCCAATTGGGCTAATCGAGCTATAGGTGTTTCTACTTCTTTTCCAGCTGTCATGATTAAATCTGCAAATTCATCGATAACCAAAACAATATAGGGAAGGAATTGATGTCCATCATTAGGATTTAATTTTCTAGCTTTAAATTTAGTATTGTATTCTTTTATATTTCTGACCATTGCAGATTTAAGCAAGTCATAACGATTGTCCATTTCTATACACAAAGAATTTAGAGTATTTACAACCTTTGTAGTATCTGTTATTATTGCTTCATCTGAATCTGGGAGTTTTGCCAAGTAGTGACGTTCAATTTTATTAAATAGCGTTAGTTCTACTTTTTTGGGATCAACTAATACAAATTTAACCTCTGCAGGATGTTTTCTGTAAAGCAATGAGGTAAGGACAGCATTTAAACCTACAGACTTTCCCTGTCCTGTGGCTCCTGCCATTAATAAGTGAGGCATTTTTGCTAAATCAACAACAAAAGTTTCGTTTGAAATAGTTTTACCCAGTGCAATGGGTAACTGCATATTTGATTCTTGAAATTTCTTAGAAGCTATAACAGAATACATGGAAACAATGGTAGACTTTTTATTAGGAACTTCAATACCAATAGTGCCTTTTCCAGGAATTGGAGCAATAATTCTTATTCCTAGGGCTGATAATGATAATGCAATATCATCCTCTAAATTTTTTATTTTTGAAATCCTAATACCGGCCTCAGGCACTATTTCGTATAAAGTAATTGTTGGCCCAACAGTAGCTTTAATTTGGGCTATTCCTATTTTATAATTTTTTAAAGTATCAACAATTTTATTTTTATTGAGTTCTAATTCCTCGGGGTCTATGGATATACTCTCGTTGTATTGTTTTAATAGATTTAGAGTAGGAAATTTAAAATTTCCTAATTCAAGTGTTGGGTCAAACTCTCCAAAATCCTTAACTAATTTTTTTGATAAATTTTCGGAAACATTTTCCTCCTCTGTAATTTCTTTAATATCAATTTCTACTAGATCCTCTTGTTTTGCTTCAATTTTAGAAATAGGTTCTTTAGTCTTTGAAGTTATTTCATCAGTTGAAGTCAATACTTCTGAATGATTTTCAATTGTTGGTTTTAAATTCTCAACAGACAATTCAAATTCAGATTTTTCTTCAATTATCGCCTCAGGTTCCTCTGGGGTAACTTCTTGATTATGAGTAGAATAATCTTCAGTATTTTCTTCTTTATTAGTTTTAAATTTATTTATGATCAACTCAGGCGTAATTTTAAATCTAATAATTAAATATGTTAGCAATAGAAATATTAAACTAATGCCTAAGCCTGTTCTTCCAATAAATAATTGAATATATTGATTCAATTCGTATCCTACTACACCGGCCAAAAGAGTATCTGATTTATTTAAGAAGCCTAATGAAATAGAAATCCACATCATGGATAAAAGCCCCCAATTATAGGAAACAATTAACTTGGATAATTTAGTTTTAAACAACCAAAATAGCCCTGATAAAAATAAAAGATAAGGAAGAATAAAAGCGCCTAAACCAACACCCTTATAAATAAAAAAATGACTCAAATTGGCTCCAACTTTCCCTAATAAATTTTTTCCTTGTACTGTTTTATTTGAAAATTCATTAATAATACTTTGGTCTTCTTGCCAACTAAAGAAAAAAGAAATAAATGCAACTAAAAGAAACAAAGAAAAGAATAACAGAAAAGAACCAATCACGGTTTGGATTTGCCTACTTTTAAAAATATTGATAATCGAATTTGACCCTTGAGATTTTATTTTTGTAGTATTTTTAGTCTTTTTGGCCATAAAGAATATTTAAAAAGTAAATATAAAGTATTTACTTAGAAAAGTAATGCTATTTTAGGAATGTATATAATTCCTGCAATAATTAAAGAAATTATTGCAGCAATCCCTGAAGAGCCTGCAGAAACGTCTTTAATGAATCCAATTTTTTTATGATAATCTGGATGAACAAAATCAGCTAATTTTTCTATTCCTGTATTTAACGATTCTGCAACTAAAACTAGACCAATGGCAAGGGTTTGAATAAGCCATTCAATGGTATTGATATTAAAATAAAACCCAGCTATTGAAATTAATAAAACAATAAATAACTGGGCTTTAATACTACTCTCTGTGGAAATTAGAAACCAAATGCCACGAAGTGAAAATTTTATACTTCTAATTCGTTCAACAATAAAGCTATCTTTTGGATTCTTCACAGGTATAATTTATATTGCTGCCAGAGCATTATCATAATTAGGCTCATTTCCAATTTCAGAAACTTGTTCAGAATAACTGATATTTCCATCAGAATTTATAACGATCACTGTTCTTGAATGTAAATTTTTGAAGGCACTATCTGTAATTTCTAATCCATAGTTTTTACCAAAATTTCCATCGGCAAAATCAGATAGCATTATTACGTTTTCTATTCCTTCTGCACCACAAAATCGTTGTTGTGCGAAAGGTAAATCTCTAGAAATACATAACACTTTTGTGTTTTCCATACTAGCTGCAGATGTATTAAAAGATCTTACCGAGGCAGCACATGTCCCTGTATCTACACTTGGAAATATATTTAATAATAATGTAAATCCATCAAAATCAGATAATGATTTCTTTGAAAGATCAGTTGCTGTTAATTGAAAGTCAGGTGCTTTAGTTCCATTTTTAGGAATATTTCCAATAGTTGATATAGGTGTTCCTCCTAGAGTTATTTTTGTCATTTTATATATTTTTTAATACTGTAAAAGTAATAGAATAAAGCTAGTAAATTTGTTTCAATATTGTTAATTATTAGACTAATTATTATAATACCTTCGTGACTTATTTTTACAGCCTATGAATTTAAGTATTTACACAAAAGAATTCAAGTATAATTGGACACTTGCTGCTCCAGTTATGCTCGGAATGTTAGGTCACACTTTTGTGAGTTTTGTAGATAATATTATGGTTGGCCAATTAGGAACAGCAGAATTGGCTGCGGTCTCATTAGGAAATAGTTTTATGTTCATTGCCATGTCTATTGGGATTGGTTTTTCTACTGCGATAACCCCTTTAATAGCAGAAGCAGATGCTGCTTCTAACTTTATAAAAGTGAAGTCAACTTTTAAACATGGCTTGTTTTTATGTTCTATTTTGGGGATTAGTATGTTTTTACTCTTACTTCTTTCAAAGTCACTTCTGCATAGTAATTTTTTAAATCAACCAAAGGAAGTTGTGAACCTAGCAATTCCTTATTTAGACCTGGTGGCTTTTTCTTTAATTCCTTTAATTATTTTCCAAGCATTTAAACAGTTTAGTGACGGGTTATCCATGACTAAATATCCTATGTATGCAACAATTATAGCTAACATTATTAATATAATTTTAAATTATATTTTAATTTTTGGGAAATTTGGTTTCCCTGCTTTTGGTATAGTTGGTGCAGCCTATGGTACCCTCATATCTAGATTTATTATGGTTTGTTATTTGTGGTGGTTATTGGCAAACAAAGAACGATCTAAGAAATTTGTAACCAAAATTAAATTTTTTGTGCTAGAAAAATTTATGCTCAAGAAAATAATTAGTTTAGGGGCTCCCAGTGCCATGCAAATGTTTTTCGAAATAGCTATTTTCACCGCTGCCATATGGCTTAGTGGTTTATTGGGCAAAAACCCTCAAGCGGCAAATCAAATTGCTTTAAATTTATCTTCTATGACGTTTATGATTGCGATGGGGCTTGGAGTTGCCGCTATGGTAAGAGTTGGGAATCAAAAAGGCTTATTGAAATTTATAGAATTAAGAAGAATAGCCATTTCTATTTTTCTCTTTGCTCTCATTTTTGCTGCTGGTTTTGCCCTATTGTTTTTAATCTTTAGATTTCAATTACCTAAAATATATGTTGATTTAACTGATCCAGAAAATATAATTGATACCATGGAAGTAGTAAATATTGCTTCACAATTATTATTAATAGCTGCAATTTTTCAAATTAGTGATAGTATTCAGGTAGTTGTTCTAGGAGCATTACGTGGACTTCAAGATGTAAATATACCAACCTTAATTACTTTTATTTCATACTGGATTATTGGATTTCCTATCAGTTTTTTCTTAGGTAAAGAGGATGTTTTTGGTAGCGTAGGAATCTGGGTAGGATTATTAGCGGGATTATCATCTGCATCTATTTTATTATATCTTCGCTTTAATTATTTAACTTTAAAATTGATAAAAACAAAAAACCATGGTCTTACCTAAATTTTTATTAGCTGATAACAGTAGTTTTCCTGAAGATATTTTTATTCTTCATACAGAATTTCCTCGTTTTTTAATCAATTTAAAAGATGATGAAATTGAATGGTTTGAAGATTTATCTGGAGAAAGAGAAGATGATATTGCAGATGAAGTTTCTAATCTTATTGAAGCAGCCTCTTTATTTTATGACAAACAAATTGAAGGTTATCAATAGTTTTTCTTTGGATTAAATATTTGCTGAAAACTCTAAAAAAACTTTTTTATGCTGTGCAAGATTTATCTTTGGTGATATGGATACACGTACAATATAATCTTTGTCTCCTTCTTTTGTAGTTCCTTGTGTAGATGTAGCAGGAACAGTCCAGTAGCTACCCTTCAGTTGGCCATAACTTACGCAAAACTTACTCTCATTAGGTATTTTTTTAATCATTAAATTTATTAATTTAAGATTTAATGCTCTTTTGTAATTTTCTTTTTCTTTGGTAGTACTTCCTTTTGTTGGAAGGTCTAATGAAAAAACTGACGGAGTAAAACCTTGATTAGCTAACTCTTTAGAAACAAAGTTAATTTTTGCACTAGGTAAGTTTTTAGTTATAAAGTCCACAAAATCTCGAGTATTTTGATATGCATCAAATATTCTTTGATTCATTGAGGGTAACTGTTTTGCTAAAATCTCATATTGAAGATCCGTGGCTTGATTATCACATATATTAAGATGCTTATCAATTTTAAGCATCAAAGAACTTGTTTTTTCATTTCCCACACAATATCCTGCTGTACATTGTCCACCACTTGGAAATTTAGAACCACTAACATAAGAAATGGCTTTAACCTTAGAAAATAGTTCAACACTATCTAAAAAGGGGGTATTGGGACAAAATGTTTGGTCTAAAACAAAAACAGGATTAATTGTATTGCTATTTAAAGTAGTTTTACGTTTTTTCTCTAAAACTGTTTTTAATTGTTTTAAATCTGGAACTTCAACTCTTGGATTAGTAGGAATTTCAGCTATGATAAATGGAACAGCATCCTGAATCGCAATTTCATTTAAAATAACATCTATGCTGTGCGTCATGTCGTTTTCTCTATCAACTGGTAAATCAATTACTTCAACATTTTTTATGCATGCCGCAACACGCCTTGCTTGGTCATTGGTTCCGCCATAACAATTAGGAGGAACTATAAATTTGATGGGTTTTCCTTGGTAGTTTTCTTGTGCGAAGTCTACTAAACCCATCATAATTGCATATTGCATAGAGAGACCACTAGAACCAATTAATGGCATAGTTTGCGCACCAGTAATAGTGATAATTTCATCTCTGACAATTTTTTTGTTGAGCTCTATTTCTGGTGATGAAATAGTAAAAGTTGAATTTTTAATTAAAGCTTGTAAAGCTGTGTGACAATTTGCAGGAGTCATGGCAATTGTCTCTCTTCTCCTTACATGTTGGATTTCAGAGATATAGTGTTCGTTTTGTTTTCCATTAACAATTAATACACTACCAAGCTTTTTATATATATTAATAAAAAAATCAATTTTTAATTTGAGAGTATTAACCTCTACTTTTTCTGATTGTGAGACCAATACAGTGGTCCCATCAAAATCTGAAATATCAGATAATTTTTCAACCTTTTTTAGTTCAAAACTATAACCATAGGTTTGTTTAATAGTTTCATAATCAAAGAAATCTAAACAATTGTCAGTATAGATGATTCGAGTATTTTTATGTGCTAATAAATTTTTTCTTAGTATAGAAAGAATTGGAATAGACTGAGATGAAAAACTTATGATGTTTTCTGGATTAATTTCGTGTAAACGAGCAATTGACCATTCTAAAACACACGATAATGGATGTCCTAAACGAATGTAATCATAAGCGGTTGGTAAATTATTTAAGGCAGAAGGGTCAGTGCTATCTTTTTTACTTAACAATTCAAACTGTTCTAGAAATTCAGTTTTGGCTAATTTTTCATCATAAATATCTAATCGATGTGTAGTGGTAGATAACCAACTTTTAGGCATTTTTTCTAATACATTTTTTAGATAGTTTATCATGCTATTATTTTTTTGATTTAAAAAGTTTTTATCCTTTTCTTTTTTCTACTAGTTCTAGTTTTTCCAAAGAAGCTTCAGTTGTAAAATTTCCGTAATTAATAAAAGCCTTTTTCTTTTCAATCTTTTCTATGGTTCCTATAGAATTTCCATCTATGAGCCTAACGCTATCGTTAATTTTAAATACATATTCAGCCTTTATTTTTGCCAATTTCTTAGCTTCTTTATTTTTAACTTTTCTTATTTCAACTACCTTTTTCATCACTTCATTTTCTACTTTTTTAATCACTTCTTGTAGTTGTTTTTCAACAATTTTAGCTTTTTGTTTTTGTGACTTCGTTTTTGGCTTTATAGGGTTTTTCTTAGCGTATTTTACTTTTTCATCGGCAACCCATTTATTAAAATTTAGAGTTAATTCTTTTTTGTTATTTGTCTGTAAATATTTATTGAATAATTCATTGGTTTTTCTTCCTAATGATAACATTTTTTGATTCTTGTCATATAATTCTTGAAAACCAGCTAATTTTGCTTGAATTTTTTGTTCTTTATCTTGCAAACTTTCAATATGTTTTTGCCCTTTAGTTTTTTGCTTTTCTAGATTTTCAGAATTTTTATGAAGACGATTTCTTTCTTTTTGAAGTTTTGAGATGGTCTTATCTAAACGAATTTTCTCGGTTTCAACTCGTTTTTTAGCTTTATTAATTAGACTAAATGGTATTCCATTTTTTTGTGCAACTTCAAATGTAAAAGAACTTCCGGCTTGACCCAAATACAATTTATATAATGGTTCAAGGGTTTGTTCATTAAATTGCATATTAGCGTTAGTTACAAAGTCTAATTCATTTGCTAAAACCTTTAAATTTGAATAGTGAGTTGTAATGATTCCAAAAGCTTTTTTGTGATAAAACTCTTCTAAAAATATTTCTGCAAGAGCTCCTCCCAATTCAGGATCGCTACCTGTACCAAATTCGTCTATTAAGAACAACGTGTTTTCATTGCATTTACGTAAAAAATAACGCATGTTTTTTAATCTATAACTATAAGTGCTTAGTTGATTTTCAATAGATTGGTTATCACCAATATCTGTTAAAACAGTATCAAATATTGTTGTTTCACTTTGTTCATTTACAGGGATTAGAATACCACTTTGCAACATTACCTGCAATAAACCAATAGTCTTTAAAGTAATACTTTTACCACCGGCATTTGGTCCAGAGATGACTATAATTTGTTGTTTTTCATTTAGCTCAATAGTTTGTGGAATAACTTCTAATTTCTCTTCTTTATGAGTTACTAAAAGGATAGGATGGAAGGCATCTTTAAAATAGACTCTTTTATTTTCTCCAATTTTTGGTAATAACCCATTTATAGAATACGCATATTTAGTTTTTGAACTAATCACATCTAAATGTGTTAAATAGTCTAGCTGTGATTCTAATAATGCTGTATAAGGTCTTATTCTAGAACTTAAAGTTTTAAGGATTCTAATAACTTCTTGCTTTTCCTCATATTCTAGATTTTGTAGTTCTCTCTGATATGCGAGTGTGGCTTGTGGTGCAATATATACAATGTTACCAGATTTTGAAGAACCAAGTAAACTTCCTGATACTTTTTTTCGATACATGGCTAATACAGCTAGTACACGGTGGTTATCTATAATAGATTCTTTAATGTCATCCAAATAACCTGAAGCCTTTGCTTTGCTTAACGCTGAAGAAAAACTTTGTCCAATTTTACCATTTAAGCCACTCATACTTCTTCGTATTTTTCTTAATTCAGGAGAGGCATTATCTACAACTTCTCCATATGGAGAAATTACTTTTTTTATATCGTCAATAATTTGTTGAATAAAATCAACATTTTCACTTAAAATATAAAGTTGTGGAAAGTAGTTGTGAAATTTTTTAAAATATTTTTTTAATTCCTTAATAGTCTCAGATGTGGTAGCGATTTTTAAAAAACTTTCTGTTTCTATATAACTATCCTCAATAGTTAATCGTTTTATCTGTTCATAAATATTATCAAAACCGTGATTGGGTATTCTATTGTCGCTCTCAAATGATGATAGGTATTCATTTGTGAATTCTAATTCTCGAAGTAGTCTTTTTTTGTTAGAGAAAGGTAAGGTTTCTAAAACTTGTTTTTTTCCTAATTCTGAAATACTAAAGGCAGCAACTTGTTGAATAACTGTTGTAAATTCTAAATCTTGTAATGCTTTCTCAGAGATATGTATATTCAAACCTTTATATTTGGAGTATACAAAAATAACAAAAGAATGATTATTAATATTGAGGAAAACTGGAAAAATATCTTACAACCAGAATTTGATAAAGAGTCATTCAAAAACCTCTCAAGATTTGTGAATTCTGAATATGTAAACAATATTTGTTATCCTGAAGAAAAAAATATTTTTTCAGCTTTTAATACATGTTCATTAGAAAATTTAAAAGTAGTAATCATTGGTCAAGATCCTTATCATGGGAAAGGTCAAGCAAATGGTTTATGTTTTTCTGTTATGGATAATATGAAGCAACCCCCTTCATTAAAAAATATTTTTAAAGAATTGCAAGCAGACCTTGATAAACCCATTCCAACTTCTGGAAACTTATCTTCTTGGGCTAGGCAAGGTGTTTTGTTGTTAAATGCAACGTTAACAGTTCGCGAAGGTGAAGCAGGAAGTCATCAAAATAAGGGATGGGAACAATTTACAGATGCTGTTATTGATAAGGTTTCAAAACAAAAAGAACATTTAGTTTTTTTGCTTTGGGGGAAGTTTGCCCAAACTAAGATAAAACTTATAAACCTTAATAAACATAAGGTTTTAACTGCACCACACCCTTCGCCACTGGGCGCATGGAGAGGTTGGTTTGGGTGTAAACACTTCTCTAAAACAAATGAATATCTTAAAAAAAAATCGCTGAAAGAGATTGTTTGGTAATTTTTTTTTAAAAAGTAAGCTCCAATATTAATGAATAAAAAGCTAGGATTTTATAAATTCTAGTGATTGATTTATTTGGGGTTGTTTTGAGATTTTTTCTGAGGATTTTATGAGATTGTCTGCCAATCCACAAGGTTTTGAAGTGCTTCTACAAGATGTAAAACTGATTAAACCGAGAACACAGATGGAAACATAAATATATCTTTTCATAAGTTGTAATTTATATTTTAAATGTACGTATTTTTTTAAATACACTTTTAATCATTTTATTAAATTTTAGTATATTTTTTTAATTCACTAATTTCTCTAATGTGTAAAGGATTAAATCTCCAATCACCTGATTTGGGTTTTCACTAAATTTTCCAAGCGCTCTATTTGCAATAATTGCATTCATAGAACATGCCTGATGTCCTAATAGTTTCGCCAACCCGTATATGGCAGATGTTTCCATTTCTAAATTAGTAACTTTAATTCCTTTATAATCGAAAGAATCTATTTTAGTATTTAGTTTGGGGTCTTTAACCGCCAAACGTAAGGATCTTCCCTGTGGCCCATAAAAACCTCCAGCTGTAGCTGTCATTCCTTTGAAAATTATATCAGAAGTGATTTTAGATTCTAATACTTTACTATTCGTAATTACCAAAGGGTAACTTTTTTTTTCATCCCATTGGGTATGCTTCACAAAAGCGTTTTCAATCTCAGGATGAGATATAGTTTCAGTAGGGTAAGAGCGTAACATTCCATTTATATCTAGAGCGTAAGTACTCATTAAAAAGCTATCAATAGGAATATTTTTTTGTAAGGAACCGGATGTTCCAATTCTTATAATGTTAAGAGCTGTATGATCTTTCTTAATTGTTTTAGTTTGTAAATTTATGTTTACTAAAGCATCTAATTCATTTAAAACAATATCAATATTGTCTGCGCCAATTCCGGTTGAAATTACAGTTATTCTCTTATTTTTATATCTACCAGTAGTTGTTTTAAATTCTCTCTTGTGTGTTGAAAACTCAATAGAATCAAAATGTTGTGTAACTTTATTAACCCTCTCTGGATCTCCAACAAAAATTATATCATTAGAAATATTTTCTGGTTTCAAGTTTAAATGGTAAATACTGCCATCATCATTTAAAATTAGTTCTGAATCTTTCAATTTCATTTTAGTAACAAATTTATAATAGCTTAACCTCCTACACGTTTAACTGAAAAACCTTTATTCTGTAATATTTCCATTATTTTATCTCTATAATCTCCTTGTATTATGATGCTTTCGTTTTTAAAACTGCCACCAACACTAAGTTTAGTTTTTATTTCTTTGGCTAAAATTTTAAAATCCTTAACCGCACCTTTATAACCTTCAATAATAGTAATTGGTTTTCCCTTTCTTTTTTCATATTTACACAATAGTGGTTCATCTTGAAGCCAAATATTGGATTTATTAACCTTTACGGGCTCATCTTCTATTATGTGATCTGGAAATAAATTTTTTAGCTGATCTTTAAAATCCATAGAATTCTATTTGGTTAATCCCAATTCACGTAAGCGTTCGTTTAAGAAATCTCCTGCAGTAATGTCTTCAAATTCTTTTGGGTTATTTTGATCTATACACCCTTCCAAAACATTTAATTTCATATTGCTTATCGGGTGTAAAAAGAAAGGAATAGAATATCTAGAGGTTCCCCACAATTCTTTTGGTGGGTTTGTTACTCTATGTATTGTTGATTTTAATCTATTATTGCTATGACGTGAAAGCATATCACCAACATTAATCATTATTTCATCAGGCTCAGCGATAGCATCTATCCATTCACCATTTAAGTTTTGAACTTGTAAGCCTTTTCCCTGAGCACCCATTAGTAATGTAATTAAATTAATATCACCATGAGCGGCAGCTCTTACTGCATTTTTTGGTTCAGACTGAATAGGAGGGTAGTGTATAGGCCTTAATATACTATTACCATTGTGAATATATTGATCAAAATACTTTTCTTCTAAGCCTAAGTGAATGGCCAAAGATCGCAATACATATTTAGCTGTTTTTTCTAACATACGATAGGTTGTTTTTCCTACCTGATTAAACTCAGGCAGTTCATCAACAAAAACATTATTTGGATATTCTAATTCTAATTCAGCATTATTTTCAACATATTGGCCAAAATGCCAAAACTCTTTTAAATCTCCTTCTTTTCTACCTTTGGCACTTTCTTTTCCAAAGGAAACATAGCCTCGCTGACCACCAATTCCTGGAACTTCGTATTTTCTTTTAACTTCTGTAGGGAGTTCGAAAAATCTTTTAATTTGTTCGTACAATTTATCTACAAGTAAATCATCTAAAAAATGTCCCTTTAAAGCGACAAAACCGATATTTTCATAGGCATGACCTATGTCATTAATAAATTGTTGTTTTTTTGAGATATCATTAGATAAAAAATCAGCTAAATTAACGCTAGGTATTTTATTCATGGTATTGTTTTTATATGAGGAGTTAAGTTAGTAAAAAATAAAGTTATTTTTTACGAAAAGGAATTAAATATGAAATTGTGTAGTTGAATCCAAAACCTGTATTGCTTGTATACACTCTATTAAATCCAGGTGCATAATGAGTTTTAAAATTTACCGGATCGTTTAGGCTAACCATTATTTTATAGGAACCACTGAATGTTAGGAAAATATTTGGATACACTTCTGCTCGAAAACCTAGTACTAATTCAGACCAATGCGCTGTAAGGCCTTTTACTGTTATAGGTACATTATTAATCAATGCTGGTAACAGAGGATTGCTATTTATTTGATAATTGTTTAGTGTTTGTTCAAACGTAGCAAAACCATAACGAAAACCCGTGAAGATTTCATTATTCATATCTAGCCAATTCTTGTAAGAGTTATAGTTTAAACCAATTTTTATATAACTTCCTCTAGAGGTTGAGTTTGTAAAGTCTTCTCTTGTTGTAAATTTTTCATTTCCGAGTTCTGCAGCTGCATACCATTTTTTTGAAATTCTATAATCACCAACAATTTCCAGACCACTATTGTAATCTTGTAATATAGACCTGATGGGTTTACTAATATCTATACCTAGCCTAAGACCATAATTGGTTTTGTATACGATACTATCTTTGGGTATTGAATCATTTTTTTGTTGTGCTGATACATTAACAAAAAGGATTAATAAACAAGTTTTAATGAAAAATTTTAACATGGGCAGCTGTCTCATTATCTATTGTTGGAATTGTAATGGTGTTTTCTAAGGTCTCTGTTAGTCCAATAATCCAGTCATTAGAAACATCTGAAGTGACACTCACATTGTTAAAAATTGCTTTGAAACCACACGACCTAGAAACAAATACTTCTTCAACATCATAGTTTATTGTGATAATATCGATATTACTTTCAGAAGAGAGGTTATAAATAATTTGGTTACTAGTAACATCTAATGGAATTAAAATAGAATCTAAATTGGCATTAGAATAAAGTTCATCAAAACCCTCTGGGGTAACAGACAAGTCTTCTACAGATTTTGTCTGTGTAATATTTGTAGCATTATAGAAACGAATAACCATATTAGGAGTAATAGGTTCAATACAAAAGTCATCTTTTTCACAACTAGAGACTAGTAGGGCAATTAACGTTAGTAATAAATAGTATTTTCTCATTTCAAATCAGTAAATTAAAGTGATTACTCTTCAACTTCTACAATGTTTTCCATAGCTTCTGCTAATTTAAAATCTAATTCTGTAACACCTCCAGCATCATGAGTTGTCAGTTTAATCTCTAGAATATTGTAAACATTAGTCCATTCAGGATGATGATTTAGATTTTCACACTCAAAAGCTATTCTCATCATGGCACTCATACAGTTTTTGAAACTATCAAATTCAAATTCTGAATGCAAGGCATTTTCATAATAATCCCAATCTGGTAAATCTTTTAATTTTTTTTCAATTTCTACCTCTGTTAGTTTTTTCATTATTAGCTTGTATTTGTATCAAAAGTACAACAATTTTGATACGATTAAATTACATCAAATATTATATTTTTTCAAAAAGCACAACAGTTTCAATATGTGATGTATGTGGAAACTGATCAACCAAACTTATTTTTTTAATTTCATAACCATGGTTCATCATTTCTACAGTATCTCTTGCTTGAGTTGCAGGATTACATGAAACATATACTATTCTTTCGGCGTTAATCGCAATGATTTTTTTAAGTGTTTTAGGAGCAATACCTGCACGGGAGGGGTCCAAAATAATTGTTCGAATTTTATTTTTATATTCAGGATGTTCATAAAGAAATTTCCCTACATCTGCTGTGTAAAATTTCAATCCATTTATGTGATTTCTTTTAGCATTTTTTATAGCATCTTTAATGGCAGAGGCAACAATATCTACTCCAATAATTTTAGCATTAGTACTTCTTGAAGCTAAAATTTGACCGATCGTTCCTGTTCCACAAAATAAGTCCATAACAATTGTATTGTCAATGGCTTCTTTATTTTCTAAAGCATAATCAATTACTTTAGAATATAATTTTTCAGCAGATTTTGGATTGGTTTGAAAGAAACTTTTCATACTAATTTCAAAATTCAATCCTAATAGTTCCTCTACAATCTTATCCTCACCTGAAATCAATTGACTTGTTCCTGAAGTTGCAAGAGTTCTATCACCTGTTTCATCATTAACTGAATGTAAAAATCCTGCAAACCGTTCTTTGAAAATACCTTGTAACAACTTAGAAAAATCGTTCAAGTCAAATTTAGGAAGATCGTAAGATGTTGTAACTAAATTAAATAAAAGCTGATCGGTTTTGTAGGATTTTCTAACTACAAAATAACGAAAAAAACCTACTCTCTTTGGGCCATGCCATGGAGATAACCCAGTTGCTTCACAATACTTTCTTATCGTACTAATGTTATCTTCAACTAAGGTATCGAACAATCCAGAGTCTTTTTCTAAATTATCTCCCATCCACCAAACACCACGTCTTTTGAAGCCTAAAGTAAAAATATCAATATCTGTTTTATTTATTCTATCATAACCAATAGCAGAAAACCCGTATTCCATTTTATTCCTGTAATGAAATACATTTGGTGAAGTTACCAATTCATCAAAAAGCTCATCTATATTTGGAACTTTGCCAATACGTTTGAATAGTGATAAAGTACTTTCTTTCTTGTATCGATGTTGTAATTCTATGGGCAATTGAATATAGGGAGCGCCAGGAATATCTTGGTATGGAACAGAAATTTCATCTTCAGAATTTTGAAGAACATCAATTAAATTACATTCAGCATAATTCTTAGTAGACTTTTTTACTTGAGCTTTTACCGTCTGTCCAGGAATTGTGTTTGGAACAAATACTACAAACACACCTTCTTCAGATCTTATTCTAGCGATTCCTTTTCCACCAAAGGCATAATCTTCAATTGTTAGTTCTAATATTTGACCTCTTTTAACAAATTTATTCCGTTCTCTTTTTGGCATATGTAGTCATAATAATATGTTGCAAAATTAATAAAACATATCAATTACAGATAGAAATAGTAATAAATTTGATGCAATTGATATGAATAATATTTCTTAAATTGCGACTCCTAGGGATGATTTCTTTCCCACGCTGAATTTTTGAATCTTTCGAAAAGATAAAGGTAGATAAGGAATGGTTATTTCACTCGCAAAAGCGAGATTTAATTATTACGTTTATTTCTCTATAAAGATGTAAACAATGCTTTGAAGGATTCATAGCATAAACCTTAAATTATTTTAAATGGCTGTTTTAGAACACGTAACTTCGCAACAAGCGATTGAATTAGAAAATAAACATGGTGCCCACAATTATCATCCACTTCCGGTGGTTTTAAGTAGAGGAGAGGGTGTTTATGTTTGGGATGTAGAGGGTAAAAAATATTATGATTTTTTATCTGCTTATTCAGCAGTAAATCAAGGGCATTGTCACCCTAAAATTGTAAATGCTATGGTAGCTCAAGCCAAAACTTTAAGTTTAACATCTAGGGCATTTTATAATGATGTTTTAGGTACTTATGAAAAGTATGTTACTGAGTATTTTGGTTTTGATAAAGTTTTGCCAATGAATACAGGGGCTGAAGCTGTTGAGACTGCCTTAAAGCTTTGCAGAAAGTGGGCGTATGAAGTTAAAGGAATTGATGAGAATAAAGCAGAAATAATTGTTTGTGAAAACAATTTTCACGGAAGAACTACCACAATTATTTCTTTTTCCAACGATCCAGTTGCAAGGAAAAATTTTGGACCATTTACAAATGGGTTTATTAAAATTGAATATGATAATATAGCTGCATTAAAAAATGCGCTTGAGAATAATAAAAATGTTGCAGGATTTTTAGTAGAACCCATTCAGGGTGAAGCTGGAGTTTATGTTCCATCTGAAGGGTATCTAGAAAGTGCAAAAGCACTTTGTGAAGAATATGGAGTTTTATTTATAGCCGATGAAGTTCAAACAGGTATTGCTAGAACTGGAAGATTACTAGCTACTTGTGGTAATTGTTTATGTGAGGATAAAAATTGCTCTGGCACACCTGACGTAAAACCAGATGTTTTAATTCTTGGGAAAGCGTTAAGTGGAGGAGCATATCCTGTCTCAGCAGTATTAGCTAACAATTCTATTATGGATGTTATTAAACCAGGTAACCATGGATCTACTTTTGGAGGCAATCCTATAGCAGCTTCAGTTGCCGTAGCTGCATTAGATGTAGTAAGAGATGAAGATTTAGCTGAAAATGCTGATAGGTTAGGTAAGATTTTTAGACATGAATTGTCTTTGTTTGCTGAGGATAACAAATGGATCAAAAAAGTTAGAGGTAAAGGTCTTTTAAATGCCATTTTAATTAACGATACTGAAGAAAGTACCACGGCCTGGGACATCTGTATAAAATTAAGAGATAATGGCTTGTTAGCAAAACCAACACACGGAAACATTATTCGTTTTGCCCCACCTTTAGTAATGAATGAAAATGAATTGTTAGATTGTATTTCTATTATTAAGAAGACAATTTTAGACTTTAAAAAATAGTTAATTAGTGTTTTAAACACTTTAATTTAAATAAAAATATTAAAAATAAATCTCAAAAAAAACCTTTTAAAATGAAACAGATTTTAAAGTTTAGTGCATTGATATGTGTTATTTTTGCATCAGGATGTAAATCAGATATAATAATGAATAAAGACGTGAAAACGCCTAAAGCAGAAATACAAGCAAAGTCATTAACTGTTCACAACTCGACAAGAATAGATAATTATTTTTGGATGCGTTTAACAGACGATCAAAAAACAGCAAAAAATAAAGATGCTCAAACTCAAAAAGTTGAAGCCTATCTAAATTCTGAAAATGAGTATTTTGATAAAGTAACAGCCTCTACAAATAATTTTCAAGAAGAACTTTTTGAGGAAATGAAAGGTAGAATAAAAGAAGATGATACTTCAGTTCCTTATTTTAGAAATAATTATTTTTACATAACACGTTTTGAAAAGGGAAGTCAATATCCAATTTACTCCAGAAAAAAAGAGAATCTAGAGGCAAAAGAAGAAATTCTTTTTGATGTCAACAAGGAAGCTGAAGGTTATGAGTATTTTCAGTTAGGAGGTCTTAATGTAAGCCCTAATAATACTTTGGTTGCATTTGCGACTGATACTGTAAGTAGAAGACAATATACCATTCAAATTAAAAACTTAGAAACAGGTAATATTTTAACTGATAAAATAGAAAATACTACTGGAGGATCTGTTTGGTCAAATGATAATAAAACTCTTTTTTACACAAAAAAAGACCCTTTGACACTCAGAAGTTCCTCAATATATAGACATATACTAGGAACAGATGCATCTGAAGATGTAATCGTTTATGAAGAAAAAGATGAAACGTATAGTACTTATGTATATAAAACGAAATCTCATAAATTTATTGTTATTGGAAGTTCAAGTACTTTGTCCTCTGAATTTAGAATTATTTCTGCAGACAAACCCTATGGCGATTGGAAGATTATTCAACCTAGAGAAGACAATTTAGAATACAGTTTGGCTCATTATGGAGATTATTTTTACATACAAACAAATAAAGATGGTGCTCTCAATTTTAAGTTGATGAAAACACCAGTAAATAAAACTGCAAAAGAGAACTGGGTTGATGTTATACCTCATAGAAATGAAACCTTACTTGAAGATGTTTCCATATTTAAAAACTACTTAGTTATAGAGGAAAGAACACAAGGGTTAGGTAGGATTAGAATAAAAACATGGGATGGTAAAGAAGATTATTATTTACCATTTGATGAAGAAACGTATTCTGCTGGAGTATATGCAAACCCTGAATTTGACACGGAAGTTATTCGTTATTCATACAATTCCATGACAACTCCAAACTCTGTAATTGATTTTAATATGAGAAATCAAACTAAAGAAGTTAAAAAAGAACAAGAAGTTTTAGGAGGGAAATTTAATAAAAGTAATTACAAAAGTGAACGTGTTTGGGCAACAGCAAGAGATGGTAAAAAAGTTGCCATTTCTCTAGTTTATCATAAAGACACGGAATTAAATAAAGACACACCCTTATTGCAATATGCTTATGGATCATATGGTTACACTATTTCCGATGGTTTTTCTTCAACTCGATTAAGTTTATTAGATAGAGGCTTTGTGTATGCTGTAGCCCATATTAGAGGAGGTCAATATTTAGGTAGAGAATGGTATAATGACGGGAAAATGATGAATAAGAAAAATTCATTTTTTGATTTTATTGATTGTTCAAAATATTTAATTGAAAATAAGTATACCTCAGCTAAACATTTATATGCTATGGGAGGATCAGCCGGTGGTCTTTTGATGGGGGGTATAAGTAATTTTAACCCAGAACTATATAATGGTATTATAGCTGCAGTTCCTTTTGTTGATGTTATTTCTACCATGCTAGATGAATCAATACCACTAACAACAGGAGAATTTGACGAATGGGGTAATCCTAAAGAAAAAGAGGCTTACGATTACATGTTGTCATATTCACCTTATGATCAAGTTGAGGCTAAAGATTACCCAAATATGCTTGTAACTACTGGTTATTTTGATAGTCAAGTTCAATATTGGGAGCCAGCAAAATGGGTAGCAAAATTAAGAGAAGTTAAGACAGATAATAATATCTTACTATTACATACTAATATGGATGTTGGACATGGAGGTGCATCTGGACGTTTTGATTCCTTAAAAGAAACTGCAATAGATTATACATTTCTCTTAGCTTTAGAAAATAAACTATAGTTATTTCTAAGTTTTTAAAAATAATGACAAGAAACAACGGTATTTATAATAACTTAACAGAATTAGTAGGTCAAACCCCTATAGTTCAATTAAATAAGATTATAAATAACTTTCCAGGTAAATATTTTGCTAAACTAGAAATGTTTAATCCTGGTCAATCTCAAAAAGATAGAATAGCACTTCATATTGTTGAAAATGCCGAAAGAAAAGGTATTTTAACAAAAGGAAGTACTATTGTTGAAACAACCTCTGGTAATACAGGGTTTTCACTTGCCATGATTGCCATGGTTAAAGGCTATAAATGTAAACTAGCGGTAAGCGATAAATCTTCACCAGATAAAATTGATGGGCTCAGAGCCATGGGTGCAGAGGTTTTTGTATGTCCAGCCAATGTTTCAGTAGATGATTCCAAGTCGTATTATGAGGTAGCCAAAAGAATTCAAAAGGAAACTCCTAATTCAGTTTATATTAATCAATATTTTAATAGCCTTAATATTGATGCACATTACGCCACAACTGGTCCCGAAATATGGAACCAAACCAATGGAAAAATAACCCATTTAGTTGCCGCAAGTGGAACTGGAGGGACAATTTCTGGAACAGGTAAATATTTAAAAGAACAAAACCCAGATATAAAAATTTTAGGAGTTGATGCTGTTGGATCCGTGTTGAAAAAATATCATGAGACTGGAAAATTAGATAAAAATGAAATTAAGCCCTATAAAATTGAGGGATTAGGTAAAAATTTAATTCCTAGTGCAACAGATTTTTCAGTCATTGATGTTTATGAAAAAGTTACTGATAAAGATGCTGCATATAAAGCAAGAGAAATCATAAAAAAAGAAGGAATATTTCCAGGATATACTTGTGGAGCTGTTATGCAGGCTACAGAGCAATATGCAAATAAGGGAATGTTTGATAATGATAGTTTTGTGGTTTTAGTATTTCCAGATCATGGATCTCGTTATATGAGTAAAATATATAGTGACGATTGGATGAAAGAACAAGGTTTTTATGACCCTAAATTACCCCAAAATAAGCCTTCAACTTATGTTAAATAATTTAAACCAACAACAGTAATTTTATTTTAAGCATCTGTAATCAAAATTATTTTATTTGAATAACTCCTTAAAATTCTTTTACTTTGCAGGCTTAAAATCACGATATAAATAAATATTTAGATGATGACTAACGATCTTTTTGATAGAATTAAAGCAGATAAAGGTCCACTGGGAAATTGGGCAGATAAAGCAGAGGGTTACTATGTTTTTCCTAAGCTAGAGGGTCCAATATCTAATCGTATGTCTTTCAATGGAAAGAAGGTAATAACTTGGAGTGTAAATGATTATCTAGGTTTGGCTAATCATCCTGAAGTTTTAAAAGTAGACGGAGAAGCAGCAATAGAGCACGGAATGGCTTATCCAATGGGAGCTAGAATGATGTCTGGTCATACTAAATATCATGAACAGTTAGAAAGCGAGTGTGCTGAATTTGTAGGTAAAGAAAAAGCTTATTTGTTAAATTTTGGTTATCAAGGAATAATGTCTGCTATTGATGCCTTAGTCAGTAAGAATGATATTATAGTTTATGATGTTGATACCCACGCTTGTATTATTGATGGTGTTCGCTTACATCCAGGAAAACGATTTGTATACAGGCATAATGATATGGAGAGTTTTGAAAAAAACATGAAAAGAGCCGTTAGAATGGCTGAAAAAACAGGAGGAGGAATTTTAGCAATTTCTGAAGGTGTTTTTGGAATGAGAGGTGAACAAGGACGGTTAAAGGAAATAGTAGCGCTCAAGAAAAAATATAATTTTAGATTATTAGTTGATGATGCTCATGGCTTTGGAACTTTAGGTGAGGGAGGTAGAGGAACCGGTTATGAACAAGGAGTTCAAAATGATATAGATGTATATTTTGCAACCTTTGCTAAATCTATGGCAGGTATTGGTGCTTTCTTAGCTGGTGATAAAGATGTGATTCAATTTTTACAATACAACATGCGTTCGCAAACTTTTGCAAAAACATTACCAATGGCAATGGTAAAAGGAGCACTAAAACGTTTAGATATGATTCGTACGATGCCTGAGTTAAAGGATAAGTTATGGGAGAATACTAATTCACTTCAATCAGGTTTACGCTCTGCTGGATTTGATTTAGGAACAACTCAAACTTGTATTACCCCTGTATTTTTAAAGGGTGATGTTCCCGAGGCTATGGCTTTAGTCCATGATTTAAGAGAAAATCATGGTGTATTTTGCTCCATAGTAGTTTATCCTGTAATACCTAAGGGTTTAATAATATTACGTTTAATACCAACTGCTTCGCATACACAGGAAGATATTGATGAAACTATTATTGCATTTTCTGCAATTAGAGATTTATTAGAAAATGGAACTTATAAAAAAATTGCAGCTTCAATGATGGAAGCTTAATTTTAAAAAATAGTATCATTAAACATAAAAAAACCATCATTTGTGATGGTTTTTTTATGTGAGTAAATTTAGTTCTATCTTCTTTCTCTCCGCTTTCTTCCAAATCCTGAGGGTCTTCTATCACTACCAGAATTTCTATCAGGTCGATCTCCACCAGCTCTTGAAGAACTTCTACTTCGATTGCTGCCTTCGCTTCTTCGACCCCCAGATGATTTTTCAGAATTTCTTCGTCTACCAAAACCGCCATCTTTTTTACCGAAAGATTTTTTACCTCGTCCTCCACCGCCACGTTCTTTTTTTGTGATTTCTATATTGACACCTCTACCACTAAACTCAGGTTGGTTATCTGCAAAAGCACTTAAGGTTTGTTCTTCAAATTTTTTATCAATTTCGAAAAAAGAAAAAGTATCTAAAATATCAATAGCACCTATTTCAATATTATTTGTGATTTTTTGATCGTTTATTAAACCAATTAATTTTGCAGGATTTAAGCTGTCTTTTCTACCAATATTTATAAAAAATCGAGTCATATTTTCATTAGACCCTCTTCCGTTTCTACCCGTATCTCTAGATGACAAATCATTTAAATCCCTTGCGTTTTCATAATAGGATAAAAAAGAATTAAATTCTAAAGAAACAAATTTTTGGATTAATTCTTCTCTAGTTAATCCCTCAAGTTTTTCATAGATACTTGGTAAAAAGTTTTCAATTTCACTTTGTTTTACCTCTATACTATTTACTTTATCAATTAAATGCATTAATTGATTTTGGCAAATTTCTTTTCCACTAGGTACTTTAGAGTGAACAAATTTCTTTTTAATAATTCTTTCAATTGCACCAATTCTCCCTTTTTCTTTATTACTGACCAATGCAATAGAAATTCCTGTTTTACCAGCTCTACCAGTTCTTCCACTTCTATGTGTGTAATTTTCAATTTGATCAGGTAATTTGTGATTAATTACATGAGTGAGGCTATTCACATCTAAACCTCTAGCAGCTACGTCTGTAGCGACTAAAATTTGAACAGTTTTCTTTCTAAACTTACCCATAACAGAATCCCTTTGGGCCTGAGATAGCTCACCGTGAAGTGCATCGGCATTATATCCATCCTTTATTAAATTATCTGCAACTTCTTGAGTTTCTCGTCGAGTTCTACAAAAAATTATTGCGTAAATATCAGGATTTAAGTCTGTTATTCTTTTTAAAGCTTGATAACGCGTTCTCTCTGAAACTAGGTAATATTCATGGCTTACGTTGTCTGAACCTGTATTTTTTTGACCAGAAGTAATTTCAACAGGTTTAGTCATGTAGTTTTTTGCTATGGCTTCAACTTCTCTAGGAAAGGTTGCAGAAAATAATAAGGTTTGTTTAGTCTCTGGTGTAGCTTCTAAGACTTTGTCTAATTCGTCTTTAAACCCCATGTTAAGCATTTCATCAGCTTCATCGAGAACTAACCACTCTATATTGCCAAGTTTTAAAGCTCTTCTGTTTATTAAATCTACTGTTCTTCCTGGAGTACCAACAACAATTTGTGCCCCTTTTTTGAGTCCTCTAATTTGTTCTTCAATATTTGCTCCACCATAAACAGTAACTACTTTTATGTTGGGCATGTATTTGGAAAATTCTTTTATGTTGTTTCCAATTTGAACTGCAAGTTCACGGGTAGGAGATAAAATAATAGCTTGTGTATTTTTACTAGCTTCATCGGCCATCTGTAAAATAGGTAAACTGAATGCTGCTGTTTTCCCTGTACCTGTTTGTGCAAAAGCTTTTAAATCATCTATTGAAGATATAATTTGTGGTATTGCTTTTTCTTGAATAACAGTTGGTTTCTCATAGCCTAAATCTGTTAATGCTTTATTGATAGGTTCTTTTAAACCTAATTCTAAGAATGTTGACATACTGTGTTTTTATTGACCCACAGACGCCCACCTGTAAATCCTAATTTATATTACGACTTGATTATTAAGAAAAACATGAGTTTCAATTAAAAATCGTGCAAATGTACCATAAATAAAATAGAAAAAATATTTTGTGTAATTTAGTTTTTTGCTAAATCTTCTATTTGTTTAAAAATCTTCCTTGAAGATAGGGAAGCATAAGAATTGACAACAACCCCCTTTTTATTTATTAAAATGGTTCTAGGTATTTGGCTAGTTAAAAAAGTATGTGCTTTACTTGTCTTTTCTAAATAATATTGAGACTTTATATCTAACTTATAAATTCTATCTTTATAATCTCCATTGATTTTTACACCTATAAATTTTAAATTTGGATGTTTCTCTGAAAAGTATTGTATTCTTTTGGCTATAAGGTCTTTACCTATATACTTCGGATTCCAAAAGTATAGAACACTATTTTCATTTTTGATTAGTTTATTAACGGATCTTTGAGTTTTGTTGTAATCTGTGATGTTAAAGTCTTCTAAGAACGAACCTTCTTTAATTTTGTCAACATCTAATGTCAAATTAATTATTAATTTCTTGTCAATTGAATCCGTATTGCATTTAAGGAAGGTGTCAACTGTATTTTTGTTGATGGTATTCAAGGAGTTCCAATAAAAATGTCTGATAAAAATTTTTCTCAACATAGAATTTCTAGATTTTTCATCATTTAATTCTGCAGATATTTCTTTTAAAAGATTTACTGTAAATTCATCTGAATTAAGATTATACCCAAGAGAATTTACTTTATTGTACATGTGGTTTAAAACGTAATTTCTGTAGGCATAAAAATACATTAATGAATCATTATCTAATGCAATGTGTTCTCTATGTTTGTAAAAGTAATTACTTATATCTAAATTTTCTTTATAATTTTCTTTAGCCGATTGCGCTAAAGGATAATTTTCAATTTTACTGTACAATGGATAAGTTAATGCAATTTTAAAAATATGTTTAAACTTTTCAGTTTCGTTTGGATGCTTACTAACATAGTCCTCATATCTATCTAATTTGAGTTTTTCGGCTTGATTAATCTTAGAATTAAAATCAGATGGTGAAAGGTCATAATATTTCATAAAAACTTTTCGATCCTTTTCGGATTCTAAAAAACTGTCAATTAGTAAATTATTTCTTTCAGCTCCTAAACCACTAAATACCAATGTTTCATCAAACCTCCATGTATTTAATCTGATTAAAAGACTGTCTTTTGGATTAAGATAGATGTATTGCTCTTCTTCTCCATGCTTAAAATTATAAAGACCTTCATGTAAAGATGGTATCTCACCAAGAAAAGAATTGTTTTTGTCTAAAAAGAATGTATCTATAGAAATTTCATTTTTGTAAAGAACAACATAATCACTTTTTGGATTAATTATTTTTCCACCAAAATAAGTACTATCACAGGTTGGTTTAGTATCACAACCAGTAACAATAGCTACAAAAAATGCTAGAATTAGAATTTTTAGTTTAAAATTTTTTGTGAGAAACCCCATTAAATACAAAAATACATATCTAATTGAGGCAAATTTGTTAATTGCTTGTTAAAAGAAAAAGGGTAAAATTGATTGTATAACAGAAGAAAATAACAAATTAATTAGAGCTTTATTAAAATTTGTTATAAAAAACTTAATCATTTATAATTTTAATTCAAATCCTATAATCTATTTAGTATTTTTGCACAAATTTTAAAAAAATATAAATGTTATCAGTTTCAAATTTATCAGTTCAGTTTGGGAAACGCGTGTTGTTTGATGAAGTAAATACAAAATTTCTCCACGGAAATTGTTATGGTATCATAGGTGCTAATGGAGCTGGTAAATCTACTTTTTTAAAAATTATTTCTGGAAAAATGGATCCAACTTCTGGTCATGTTTCTCTTGAAACAGGAAAAAGAATGTCTGTTTTAACTCAAGACCACTATGCCTTTGATGATTTTCCTGTATTGGAAACTGTTGTCATGGGAAATAAAGATTTATTTGCAATTAAATCTGAAATCGATTCATTATATGCTGACTACACAGATGAAAATGCAGATAAGATAGGGGAGTTACAAGTAAAGTTTGAAGAGATGAATGGGTGGAATGCAGACTCTGATGCTGCAGCCATGCTTTCTAATCTAGGCATTAAGGAGGAACATCACTACACTTTAATGAGTGAACTTGATGGTAAACAAAAAGTACGAGTGTTAATTGCCCAAGCACTTTTTGGTAATCCAGATGTGTTAATTATGGATGAACCTACCAATGATTTAGATTTTGAAACCATCGCATGGTTAGAGAATTTCTTAGCAAATTTTGATAATACTGTTATTGTTGTTTCTCATGATCGACATTTTTTAGATGCTGTTTGTACCCATATTTCTGATATTGATTTTGGAAAAATTAATCATTTTTCTGGAAATTATACTTTTTGGTATGAATCATCTCAGTTAGCCGCAAAACAAAGGGCACAACAAAATAAAAAAGCTGAGGATAAAAAGAAAGAACTTGAAGATTTTATTAGACGCTTTTCAGCGAATGTTGCAAAATCTAAACAAGCAACAAGTAGAAAAAAAATGATAGAAAAGTTAAATGTTGATGAAATAAAGCCTTCAAGTAGACGCTACCCGGCAATTATATTTAAAAGTGAACGTGAAGCAGGAGATCAAATTTTAAACATTGAAGGGTTATCAAAAACTTCATCAGATGGAACTTTATTTAATAACATAAACATTAACCTGAATAAAGGTGATAAAATTGCTATAATTTCTAAAAACTCTAAAGCAATATCTGCTTTTTATGAAATTATTGCAGGCAGTGAAAACCCTGATACAGGGAAATTTAACTGGGGTGTTACCACTACTCAATCCTATTTACCTCTAGATAATTCATCTTTTTTTCAAGATGGGAACCTTAATTTAGTTGATTGGTTAAGACAATATGCACAAACAGAAGAAGAAAGAGAGGAAGTTTTTTTAAGAGGGTTCCTAGGTAAAATGATTTTTTCTGGTGAAGAAGCTTTAAAGAAAAGTAATGTTTTATCAGGAGGTGAAAAAGTAAGGTGTATGCTCTCTAGAATGATGATGAAAAGAGCTAATGTTTTAATTCTAGACGAACCAACAAATCATTTAGATTTAGAATCTATACAGGCTTTAAATAACTCATTGATAAACTTTCCTGGAACTGTATTATTTTCAACACATGACCACGAATTTGCTCAAACTGTAGCAGATAGAATTATAGAGATAACACCTAATGGTGTTATTGATAGAGAAACCACTTTTGATGAATATTTATCAGATGCAAAAGTAAAAACTCTGAGAGAGAAAATGTATCAATAAATATGATTACTTATTTTTCAAAGGACTAATTATTTTAACATCACTAAAGGAGATTGCCCCTCGTATTACACCATCAATTGAACTTTTTAAGGCTTCAATTAATTGCATCTTTAATTGAGATTTGTGAAAGATTAAGCTTACCTCTCTAGCAGGTTGAGGAGATGTAAAATCTCTAAGAAGGTTTTTGTCAATTTCATTTAAATCAAGGGTGTGCAAATAGGGTAATAGTGTCATTCCTAAGCCTTCTTTTGAAAGTTTTATGAGTGTATTAAAACTTCCACTTTCTAACTGAAACCCTTTATTATTATCTGCTTTATAAGTTCTGCATAAATTAATGATACTATCTTTAAAACAATGCCCGTCTTCTAATAGCAATATATCTTCCATTTCCAACTCACTTGAATCAATTTTTTTCTTATGAAATAAACGATGTTCTTCCGGAATTAATCCAACAAAAGGCTCATAATATAGAGGTATTTCTTTAATCATTTCATTTTCAAGAGGTGTAGCAGCTAAACCAGCGTCTAGATGGTTATCAGATAGTTTTTTTATAATTTCTTCAGTAGTAAGTTCTTCTATGATTAATTTTACTTTTGGATATTTCTTAGTGAAATTGTTTAAAAACATAGGGAGAAGTGTTGGCATAACTGTTGGAATAATACCAAGTTTAAATTCTCCGCCCACAAAACCTTTATGTTGATGAACTATATCTACGATTCTATTACTTTCATTAACAATAACTTTAGCTTGCTCTACTACTTTTAAGCCTATGTCAGTTAACTCAATAGGTTTTTTGGAACGATTAAAAATTAAAACACCCAAATGATCCTCTAGTTTTTGAATTTGCATACTAAGTGTAGGTTGAGTAACAAAACTATGCTCAGCAGCAATAGTGAAATTTTTGTATTCGGCTACAGAAAGAACATATTTTAATTGGGTAATGGTCATGTGATAATAATTTATTATAAAAATAATAAAAACCATCAACAATAACTATAGTTAATTTAAAATAATTTTAAAGAAAAAAGTAGATACCTTATTTAAAGATTCCAAAATTTACGTTGCTTATGTAATTCTTCCTCTTGCTTGGCATAATCTTCGGTTGAAATAACTTTTAAAAATGAAGGATGTTGTTCTATAGCATATTCAATTTTAGTAACAATGTCACAAATTTCATCATTTTCATAATCAATTTTAAGAGGTTCTTTTATAACCATAGATTGAAGAACATTTCTTTTTTTAATCATTAAACCTTTTTTGTCAAAAGAACGCCTAAATCCATCGATAACAATTGGAACTACAGTAGGTTTATAAGTCTTAATAATATGTGCAGTTCCTCTTCTAATGGGTTTAAACGGTGTTGTAGTTCCTTGAGGAAATGTAATTACCCAACCATCATCTAAGGCTTTACTTATATTTGAAATGTCTGACATTTTTACCTGCCTGCTAACATTTTCTCCAGCACTTCTCCAGGTTCTATCAATAGACACTGAACCTGTGTAAGCAAATATTTTTGGTAATATACCTGAACGCATAGTTTCCCCTGCAGCGATGTAATATAAGTTTAGTTTTGGATTCCATATGTAACCAATATTTTTAATACTATCATCTCTACCCTTTAGTGAAGCGTTAAAAACATGAAACATGGCGGCAACATCAGCAAAATAGGTTTGATGGTTAGAAATAAAAAGAACATTATTTTCAGGAATACTTCTAAGAATCTCAGAGCCTTCAATTTTTAAATTATTAAAACTTCTGTAGCGGCTGTGAGAAATAACACCAAGAATTCTAATCAGCATTTTTTTAATCCATAAAATATGACCAAAAGGATTCTTTTTAAATAAAGGCATTAGTGTTAGTTGATTTAATAATTACTTGCTAAAGTACAAAAGAATTTATGGTTTCATATTTTTTAATAGCTCTTTAATTTCACTTAGCATCATGGCTGTAGCTCCCCATATTATAGATCCATCTATATTAAAACATGGTACGGTAGTATCTTTCATATAAGAGTTTGTTATTGAGATACTTGCAATATTATTATCATCTAAAAGGTCTGAAAATGGAACCTCTATAATTTTAGCAACTTCAGAATTTAATTTAAGTACTGGTTTATAATTTAAAATTCCAATAAAAGGAGTGACTGAAAAATTACTTGGAGGAATATAAACCTCTGTAATTTCTCGTATGACCTGAATTTCTTTTTTCAAAATACCTACTTCTTCGAAAGTTTCTCTGAGTGCAGTTTCTTTTAGATTAAGATCTGATATTTCAACTTTTCCTCCAGGAAAACTTATTTGTCCTGAATGAGTACCATTATAATTAGCCCTTTTCGTTAATAATAGTGAAACTTTATTTTCTTGATTTGGATAAAAAAGAGCTAAGACAGCCGCAATTTTTGGGTTATTAGCAGTGTTTTTTTTTGTGTTGTACTCCAAACGCATTTTTGGAGCTAGTTTAAATTGAGCTTCGATACCCGGTAAATGAGTATTTATTACAACATCTAAATTTTTTAAAAAAATCTCAAAATTCATAGATTATTTTTCTTTTTTGAAAAGAAAACCTAAACCAATTCTACTTAAAAACTTCTTCTCAAAATTCCAAAAAAACTTAAATTGACCAAATAAGAATCCAACTATTGGAAGAGTGAGTTGGTAAATTGGGAAAATTAATATAATTCTTAAAGGCCAATAAATAAATCCGTTTGTTAGTGTTTTTGAAATTCCTAAATAAGATGTAACTGGTTCTGCAACCCATGCAGCAAAAGACCCATTAATAGCAAAAACAATAAAAATAAGAATGATTTGAATATTAGAGTGAATACCCCAACGCGCTTTTAATTTTTCCATTTTCAAATAATATGTCACAAAAATAGAGGATTACATAATCATAAAAAAACGAAACTAGATAAGATTAAAAAGATTATATATCTAGTATTTTATTTATCTTTCAAAACTGTAATTTTATAAGATATAATAATGAAGAAATTAGCACTGCATTGGAAGATATTATTAGGAATGTTATTAGGAGTCATTTTCGCGCTAATAATGACAAATTTTGAATTTGGGAAAGAATTTATAAAAGATTGGATAAAACCATTTGGGACAATATTCATTAACTCTTTAAAATTAATTGCCATACCACTAATTTTAGCAGCTTTAATTAAGGGCGTATCTGATTTAAAGGATATTTCTAAATTATCAAGAATGGGGGGAAGAACTATCATTATTTACATTATAACAACTGTAATAGCAGTTTCTATTGGCCTAGTTCTTGTAAATATTGTAAAACCTGGAAATTCTATTTCTGATAAAACTAGAACTGAATTAGTAGACGGTTATAGCGACAATACTACAAAATATAAAGATGAGGCATCAAAACAAAAAGAAAGTGGTCCATTGCAAGCATTAATAGATCTAGTGCCTCAAAACATTTTTTCAGCAACTACAAGTAATAGAAATATGCTACAAGTTATTTTCTTTGCCATTTTCTTTGGAATCGGATTAATTTTAATTCCAGAGGAGAAAGGCAAGACGGTAAAAAGTTTTTTTGATGGTTTAAATGAAGTTATTTTAAAGATGGTAGATCTGATTATGTTGGCAGCACCATATGGTGTTTTTGCATTATTAGCATCTTTAATAGCAGAATCACCTAGTGTAGATTTATTTAAAGCGTTGGCTTGGTATGCTTTAACAGTAGTAATAGGACTAGCTTTGATGATTCTTATGTATAATCTTCTAGTTTTTATTTTTACAAAAAAAAGACCAAGTTTTTTTATGAAAGCTATTTCACCTGCACAATTACTGGCATTTTCTACTAGCTCTAGTGCAGCAACTCTTCCCGTAACTATGGAAAGAGTTACAGAACACATTGGTGTAGAAGAAGAAGTTGCAAGTTTTGTTTTGCCAATAGGTGCAACTATAAATATGGATGGAACAAGTTTGTATCAAGCCGTTGCTGCAGTTTTTATAGCACAGGCTTTTGGGATGGATTTATCGTATAGTACACAATTAGGAATTATAGCTACAGCAACATTAGCCTCCATAGGTTCTGCCGCAGTTCCAGGTGCTGGTATGGTAATGCTAGTAGGTGTATTAGGATATGCTGGTATCCCTGAAGCAGGTTTGGCTCTTATTTTTGCGGTAGATAGGCCCCTAGACATGTGTAGAACAGTAGTTAACGTTACTGGTGATGCAGCAGTATCAATGTTAGTTGCTTCATCTGTAGGTAAATTAGGAACTCCTACTCAGAAAAATTGGGATGATAATTATAAAGTCTCAAAAAATTAATAGTAAACGTAGTTAATTCTTAAAAATTATATTCAAAATTTTAGAATATCATAAAAATATTTTTTTTAACAAATAAATAAAGGAATTCGTTTGGTTATCAATAAATAAAATTGCAAAATTTGCTTATCAAAAAATAAGACATGAAATTTAATCAAAAACATCATCATCATTTTTATCATTCGGCTCAGGCGAAGTAAAGATGTATTGATTAAATTCAAGATATTATTAACCCGTTTGAGACAATCAAACGGGTTTTTTGTTTATAAAACTCTTTTAGATTTTCTCAATTATTTTAAAAATTAACCGAACTATCGGAATAGTATTATGACTACATTAAGAATTGCAATTCAAAAATCAGGAAGATTAAATGAAGATTCCTTAAAAATTATTAAAGACTGTGGAATTTCCATAGATAATGGAAAAGATCAACTCAAAGCTTCAGCTAGAAACTTTCCATTAGAAGTTTTTTATTTGAGAAATGGTGATATTCCTCAGTACTTAAAAGATGGTGTTGTAGATATTGCCATTATTGGAGAAAATGTTCTTGTTGAAAAAGGTGAGGGTATTCAATTTACACAACGTTTAGGGTTTTCAAAGTGCAAAGTTTCTTTAGCAATTTCAAAAAATGAAACCTATACGGGTTTTGACTTTTTTACCAATAAAAAAATCGCTACTTCCTATCCAAATACCGTAAAAAAATATCTAATAGATAAAGGAATTAGTACAGACGTTCACATCATTAACGGTTCTGTCGAAATAGCACCTAATATTGGATTAGCCGATGGAATTTGTGATATTGTTTCTAGTGGTAGCACCTTATTCAAAAATAATTTGAAAGAGGTAGCCATATTACTTGAATCGGAAGCTGTATTGGCAATATCACCAAAACTATCAAATGAAAAGCAACGTATTTTAAAGAAATTCGAATTTAGAATAGAATCTGTTTTAAAAGGCAGAAACTCAAAATATGTTTTGATGAATGCCCCAAATAATAAACTACAAGACATTTTAACAGCTTTACCAGGAATGAGAAGTCCTACGGTTTTACCTCTTGCTGAAGAGGGTTGGAGTTCTGTTCATTCAGTAATTAGTAAACACCAATTTTGGGAAATTATTGATGAATTAAAAGAAAAAGGAGCAGAGGGTATTTTAGTTTGTCCAATTGAAAAAATGGTCTTATAATGAAATATATTGTATATCCTAGTAGACATAAATGGTCCAAAATTTTAAAGAGACCTACACAAACATTTAAAGAAATTGAAATAATTGTAAATCAAGTTTTTGAGGATGTTCAGAGCAATGGTGATCAGGCTATAAGAAAATATACGAAACAATTTGATAAGGTTTCACTTTCATCATTAGTTGTTACTGAAGATGAAATTAATATTGCAGTTCAAAAGGTCTCTAATGAATTAAAAGAGGCCATTCAATTGGCCGCTAGGAATATTGAAAAATTTCATAAGGCACAACAATCTGAAAAGGTGTATCAAGAAACCATGCCTGGAGTAGTTTGTTGGCAAGAGAAAAGACCCATACAAAAAGTTGGTTTATACATACCAGGTGGAACTGCACCATTATTTTCAACAGTTTTAATGTTAGCAACTCCTGCAAAACTTTCGGGTTGTCAAGAAATAATATTGTGTTCACCTCCAAATAAAGAAGGTAAAATTGCTAATGAAATTTTATATGCTGCTAGCCTTTGTGGTGTTACTAATATCTATAAAGTAGGAGGGATCCAAGCAATTTCTGGATTAACCTTTGGAACAGAAACCATTCCGAAAGTTTATAAAATATTTGGGCCTGGAAATCAGTTTGTAACTGTTGCAAAACAACTAGCCACAAAATTTGGAGTAGCTATAGACATGCCAGCTGGCCCTAGTGAACTTTTAGTGATGGCTGATGAATCTGCAAATGCATCATTTGTTGCCTCCGATTTATTAAGTCAAGCAGAGCATGGAGCAGATAGCCAAGTACTATTGGTATCTACTTCAGAAAAGTTAATTAAAGAAGTATCTTCAGAAGTTGATATGCAACTTAAAGAGCTTCCTAGAGTAGAAATTACAACCAAAGCCATTCAGAATTCAAAAT